>Ga0307513_10009576_pt1 | contig 12238 bp, 18 predicted proteins | sample 15_EM_MG_FD_202174 | JGI IMG/M metagenome (GOLD analysis project Ga0307513, IMG submission 202174) | Populus trichocarpa ectomycorrhiza microbial communities from riparian zone in the Pacific Northwest, United States - 15_EM | ecosystem: Host-associated > Plants > Roots > Unclassified | place... | reverse complement strand
TATCCTGTACGGTTTCAACAAAAAATAAATTACCTTCAAATGCCCCTTCTAGTGTACGGATACGACATATTTGAGTGAAGTCCGATACCGCCACAAAATGCAGTTTGTATGCCAGACAGAAAGGCGTCATTAGGGTAAATTAGTACAATTTGGAATCCATGCTATGCAGGGGGGCACGTAACGCATCGCGTGCACCGATACACAAAGATGGGTGGTGATACTATCCAAATGCTCTGGCCATGAATTAATGCAGGGCGTGCACCGAAAGGTTGACCCCTTGCATTGAATGGGCCCCATATTTGAGCTTCACCCCAGCCGTCCATTCCACCCGCGTTCACACAAATTGGGAGCATAAAGGAGCAACATTCATTCAACTATGTACTGTACAGGGGTACATCTAGGTTGCAAATATTGCAATAAATGCTCGTGCGATAAATGCTACCAAGGAGGACGAAGTGCCAATGCGAGGATTCCAAGACTCCGCTTTTCGCACCCAATGCCTTCAATCCACCCTCGCCGTTGGTCTTGCATGTTGGGTGTTTCAGAGTCGACCGTTCCAAATCTGGGGAGGGGAGCTGATCGTAGGGATTGATGTATTTCTTCCTAGGGCCCATCATTCGAGGAGGAAGAGAGGGCCCCAGGGTGTGATGCGATTCTCCATGACAAGTGTGTCTGCTTGGTGAAAGTTGGCGGGTTGAGTTTGGGGTGGCGTCGCGACCGGTCTCTCGTAGACTCGAGTTCTGTCACTTTGTTGGAAGGGAGACGACTGTGGTGAAGGAATTCAACACGGTCAGGAAACACGCATCAGGAAAACACGTGTGAAAAGGGGACACGCACGATTTGCTGAATGACCAGCAGGTTCGGACTTGGGGGTGGACGTGCGGAGCGTCCAACTAGCCATGGACAGACGGTGTATGGCCCCTCTGCTGAGAGGAAATGGGTAGGCTCGGCAACTGCGAATGTTGCGGCGAGAGGCGGGGAAATGTTCGCCCCATGATGTGGGGGCCATCGTGAGTTGTGCTCGCGCACGGTAGAGGTGTGGGCATGGTGGCCTGGAACAGGCAGGTTCCAGAGGACCATCGTGCGCTGGCAGACAATGGGGGGAGGAGTGACAGAGGTGGCGCTTCTTCCCGATCAGGAAGCGTCTACCAAACGGTTGGGGGGCGGTTTCTCTTGTCTCGCGGCTCGCCCTACAATGTTCCCTGGCATGATTTTTTTACACTTTAGGGCAGAAACAATATATTCTAAATCGATCCTGATAGGTTTTGGTCCTTAGGAATCGATAGGTAAGGCTGCAGGGGGGGGGGTCAAAGGTCTCAGCGACTGCACATGTCACGTGACTGTGACTCGCCGCGCAAGCCCTGTAGTCAATACATCGCAAAAGTGGCTGGGACAACACATCTCGTTCCACATGGTTGAAGGGCACAGGATCCTCACATGCTCCTCGTGGCTCCGACCCCAAGGCAATAACGGCCCCTTGCTCGGGCCAGTATTGAAAGTGTGGCAATCCCTGATCGCTGTCTTGACAGAATTGGCATGCGACCTCTTCGTGCCGCTTTGAGAATCCTCCAGGAGGGATGCAATTTTCGTCTTCGGTGTGTTGCTACCTTCCCTAGCAAGCTCGGTCCTGACAGTCGGCGAGAATGCGAGCAAGTTGCGGAAGGAGTTGGTATATGTTCGGTCTCTGTCTAGCATGTCAGCCATAGTAACGCAGTCGATAGACAACGAGTACGTACGGTTCTGGGAGGGTAGAGGGATCTGCGGCATCTGCACTGAGTCCCTTCGCAATGATCGCAGTGTATGTGCACCGCGTTTCGTGAAAGATTACTGAGTTCACAGCCAACGGCGTCAAACATTGTCCATTTTCATTGACGACCTCTTGAACAGGGAGATTCTTGACAGTTATCGGTGGGGGATCGTAAGTGGCAGTGGCGGGGTACGTAGTCGAGGGGTGGGCTGAACAGGGTGGGATAACAGGTGCCTGGTAGATCGATTGCGATTGCGATTGCGATTGCGATTACGATTACGATTACGATCACGATTGCAGCAACTCCCTCTTCTCAACGTTCTCATTCTTTCCATCCCCATATCCCAGACTCAGACTCACTCCCTTGGGTCTCGTTCTCCATGCCTGAAATTCGGGAATGTTTCATCCATTTCAAACACGCTCACCACGTGCTCGTTGAAACGCTTGGCCTCGGTCAGAACCAGGATTACAACTGGGCCCTGCAAGATCTGTTCGCGGATGCGACCGATGAGGAAGCTGGGATCAAGAAATCCTCAAAACTTCAAGCTGGTCTCACAGGGAGACACGAGAAGGGCCTTCTTGACAGGCTTGACATGTCATGCATGCTAATGCGTGGTCAGACGGCCCACCAAACAAGAGTTTGGCCAGGAACTGCGGAGTCTCCTGAGGAGCTAACTGGTCTGGTGCTTCATGGCCTATCATACACCCCACGGTCCCTTATTCTTAAGTTCGGAAGGCTTGATCTCCAGGTACGGTTTAGCATGTCTGTTTGCACGAACACAACCGTCATGAACTGGACACAGATATCGTGGTTAACACATTCGTCACCTCAATTCTTCAACCATGGCCAATGGGAGAAGTTCTCTGCGGTTCACAAGAAGATTAGGGCAAAAGTTGCCTTAGCTCTGAAGTTTGAGGCCGTTGTTCTCGCCGTCCTATCCCTCGACCTCCTTGTACAGGTGATCTTATACCATATCACCTTGGGCACGTTCTAACCTCATCCCGGTCACCTTGCTCTCCAGTTCCGTTGGAAAGCTCCTGGAAAGTTCGAGATCAAGAACAGTGTTATCGAGAATTTCAACGAGTTTGTGACAACTGTCGCCAGGTGGATTCGGACTAAGATCCTCTCACGGGTTGACAAATCATATTGTGGGGATGATGGGGGGTTTGATAAACGCACCAGTGTCAATGTACAGGACTATGCAGTCAACGCAATACGGGAGTGGGGTGAGGTTTTCTGTGGGTTTGGAGTGTACAGTGTACAAGAAGTATTTTTCCGGGCAGGTCTGTTCTACCGTTATCTTCCTGTGTTCTGGGTTCTAAGTTTGATTGAATGCTCAGGTCTTTCACCATTTCTGACCACCTTTGAGGTGTTTACTGTCCCATCTCGTGTTGGACGCCTACTGTTGGCAATGCGACAGTTTGCCAAGTTTGACATTGATAACCTCTGGTATGGTTCAGGTTTCATGATCAACCCTGGATTCCTAAATCTGAGTGGTGAATGGTTAGGAATAATATAGTAAGGCCTGCACTGCATGGTGGTTGGATTCTTGCTCCTACAACAAGCCAAAGGTTGGAGTATACAAAATATCTGTGTGTATGGGGTAAGGAGAAAGTTCATGTGCCAGAGAACTTGAAAGTTGCACTACATGAATTCAATGTATTCTTCTCTCCTGCCATCTCACACCAGTTGTAACACTAATGCCAATCTCTCCCAGACCCAGGTCAGAGAGAAGGCAGGGGAATTGGATGGGGTGTTGATCCGTGAAACAGGATCTTTCAATGACCCCTTTCATCCATATTTCATCCTTAGGGCACTTGAGGAACAACCCTGGATGAAGTGTGTAGTATTTGGCCCAGACAGTCCCAGTATTCCACTCCTCCCTGCCAGCCCAGAACACTCCAATCCAATCTATGAACTGTTTCAGACATTTGGTGAGTTGGGTTGTATATCTAGTGACTGGGGTTTCACACTGCATATAGATGAAGAATCACTCTCAACAGCCTCCACATTCCTTGACATTGGGAGGTCTTTTGCTGAAGAATTCAGAGTTTCTGCCAATATATCATCAAAAGTCCTCACTGTCTGGATTGATGTCAAATATTATTGCTCCAGCAAAGGAAGGCTAGCATTGTGGACACCACTCCCCTGTTTTCCAGAAAATTCATATCCGTGTGTATTTTGTCTTGACTACTGCTCTCATCCTCATCAACAATCAGAGATGTTTACTGACCATTGATATGTTACTAGGTCACACCACTTCACCAAGACAAAACCATTTCTCAAAGGCATTACTGGCAGGAGACAAGATGAAGAATCTGAGTCCTCTCAATTGAGGGGGAGTAAGCTGTTCTCAACTATTGTCAAGAATGGTGCTGGTCCTGCTCTCAAGCTTAAGTTGAGCACAAGGTTCATTAATATGAAGACCAGAGGAAAGGCTGTTGCAATTGGCCCCCTTGAGTACTGTGGTAGTGGGATCCCCATGAGTAGAACTCGTGGCAAAAGGGGTGAAAAGATGTTGTAAGTTGCATGCATGACATTAACTAGCTATGCATCCTAACTGAATTCTTTCCAGTGTGGCAACATGTTTGAATGATCCTGACATTCCAGACCACATGGAGCAGCGTCTTGCAGATTTGAAGAAAAAGCAGAAGGAAGAATACAGCAATGTCTCTGATGATCATGATGATGAGAAGCTTGATGCAGAGGGAGCTGGGGCTGATGTGCCTATTATGGGTGGAGATGAGGAGGAAAGTGGGAGTAGTGGTGATGATAGTGAGGATGATGAACCTCCTGCAAAGCGAGTGAGATTGGCAAGGGTATCAGTTGATGCCCATGTTGTACAGGAGGGGATGAACTTTGATTTGGATATCGGCAGAATATCACGTTCAATGTCACGTTTATCACGTTCATCACGTGCATCATCTATTGTAAGCCTCTCAGGCTCAGTACATTCTATTTCTTAGCATTTAGGTTACTGTATTAATGGATGCATTCCACAATGACTATAAGGAGGAGTGATCAGATGGGCTTGGAACAGAATGGAGAGACTGGGTTCTCAGTATGGTGTTGAGAGGTTGAGTGAGAATGGTTGAGATTCAAGTAAGTCCTTATGTGGGACTGAGAAGGCAAGTCTGGCCATGACCATGCCAAGACTGGTGAGAGATACTTGAGATCTGTTGAGCAAATATATATTCTATATATACATTGTACTCTACCTTACCTTGGTGAGAGCTTGAAGGGCTTGAAGAGTGGTAGTGGTAGGTTGAGAACAAGAAGTGATATCATATTAAGTTGTCTAAGGACAGGACTATATACTAATCTAATGAATAGGTGTCACAACTATACAGTTGTGACAAGCCACCACATGGACGGACAGTGCACAGACCATGTCTAATGTGCACATGCACGGACCATCTATAAGGTCATGCATGGCATCTAACTGGGCTGATTACACATAGTGGTATAGTGATATCGTAACTCCGGGATGGGTGTGAACATGGACCAAGCCGGTTCAGGGAGTCGTGAGTTCGACTCCGACATTGGCACATAAAGTTTCAACAAGACCGATAAGGGCTGAGGATCCAATGACGTGTAATTCCTCAAGGCAAGAATGAAGCTGGGTAGTTGAGATGTGAGATGGGAACCGAGTGCAAGGTTGAGACGTGTGATAGGAAGTGAGTGCAGAGTGGCGATGTGCAGTGATGTAGTGACGGGGCGGGGCGAGCAAGGTATCGAGTCGAGCCTGGGAGAGCGACGTTAATGAAGAGGCCTAACGGAGAGCTGATATTGTGCGTGTACGTGGTGATATGGTGGGGAGATGTTGCCGCCTGATATTTGCATCGTGTTGGATCCTGCAGACGAGATGATCTTGGCGCCACGGTCCTCATAGTTTGGGGGAGTGACGGAGACATCGAGTTAGCCAGGGAGGGGACGTTTGAATGTGAATCAGGGGGGAGTGGGGAGTTGGGGTGGATCCAGGGCGTAGGGCATGAGTCCACCAAGGACCTTCATTGTGACAATTTCTCCAGAGGGACTGGGGTGGTTGTGGACAGTGGGGATGTTACTCGTACTCGGTTTCGGGTGTGAAGGGACCCAAGGAGGGAACTGGATAAGGGCCCAGACCTTTGATGCACCGGTGAAATACTTAATCTCGGGGCAGGGTGCGCGAGAGAAGGGGTAGGGCGAAGGTAGGGATCTGCCGGTATATGGTAGGGAGTGCCGGAGGATGAATAGGGAAGGAATCCAAGGGGATGCGAAGCGAAAATGAGATGAGGACAAGACTGCGAGCGCGAGACAAAGGCGAGGACGACGAGGACGAGGACTACTGGCACGAAGCAAGGGCTAGATGAGAGCAAGGATGACGAGGACAACTGGGAGACTCAAGGGGAACAACAAGAGACTGGGGGGAGAACTCCACGAAGGGGATCTGGCATTAGGGGCTGTAGAATACAGTCTTTATATATCATCTAGGGAGGGAACTCTCGGAAACTCGGAAGGAACTGAATACTGAGAAGAAAGGGGGAGAACATCGGGACACGAGGGAAAAACGTCGGGACACAACGGAAAACATCGAGACGCAACGGAAAACATCGAGATGCGAGGGAAAATATTGAGACGCAAAGGAAAAGGTAGAGACATGAGGGAAAAGGTAGAGATGCAAAAGAAAAGGTAGAGACTGCACCATAATGGCGCGACATCACGACACCGAGGAGACGTGATGTCGCGACGCATCGGAAACACACGATAGCAAGGTACTGGAGGCTCAGAGCAGTGAGGCACTAGGCAGGCACATACTTGAAATCGGAGAGTCACGAAAATCGAGGCGGGACACTGGGACCCACCTGAGTATGTATCACTACAGACCACCGTAGAAGCGACCATGGGGGCAGAGACGCAGAGACAGCACTCACGCATCTCCGAGAGTCCGTTCGGAGTTTATTTAGGGAAGTAATGTTTGAGTGCAAAGTAGGGAGTGAGGAATTGGAGAGAATCAGATCTGAAGTACGTTGCTCAGTGGCTCCGGGTGTGGGAACATAATAACTGAAATCTGATCGTACGTTCATTGGTTCATTGTCCTTATCACCCATCTATGTCGCTTCGCTGTCCAATCTTACAGGAACTTCCAGACCTACCCCCCCCTGTTGGACTCCCATGGTCCGCTGAGGTTGTTCAGGCCCACCGTGGGCTCCATGCTGGATTTAGGGCGTCGCAAACTGCACTCTGTCTAGATGAGTCCGATCCAATTCGACTAGGACACCATCTGCACCAAGCGAGGGCCATTATGGTTCCGGTCGTTGAAGCTCTCGGACGACAAAAGTCAAACCCTCTTCCCGCTGCATACATCGAAGGGATCACCGAGGCCGTCTTTGCACTCGTTGACAGCCTACGGTCAGCTCTGGCTGAATCAAGTGCGGCGTGCGTAGCATCTGCTTACAACCTAACGCGTTAACCTGATACTTGAATTTTCTAGCGAGAAATCTAAAATCTCAGAAGTTAAAGTTATCAAAACAGAGAGGAGCGGGAAGCGTGGACGTCCCCGGAAGATCATCTCCGATTCTTTCCTCCAGGAGGCCTTTAGGTCCGGCCGCAATATCACCATATCTCGGGTTGCAGCTTCCCTCGGTGTACACCGCAACTCCATCAAAAACTATATGAAGTTATACAAGATCATTCGGCAACCATTTTCCACCATCCTAGACCCACTCCTTGATTTGAAGATCAAGCAATTCAAGGACTCCCACCCAAACGCCGGTATTCGCTACATTCGTGGGTTCCTTCTCCAGCAAGGAATCCGGGTCCAACGCTCTCGAATCACCGCATCTCTAAGTCGCGTTGATGACGTTGCAAAGGTTGTACTCCGCAATAAGACTATCAAAAGGCGCGAGTATAAATCCGCTCGACCGAACGCCCTGTGGCACCTAGACGGCCATCACAAACTTGGGCCTTGGGGCATCGTGATTCATGGAATAATAGACGGCTTTGATCGGGTGGTATGGACAGTGAATCCTCAACCATATTGATATTTCTATTCACTCCCTTGTTGCAGATCACCGGAATGAGGGTATCAACAAGTAACACCGCTCAGACAGTACTGTCCCTCTTTCTTAAAGCCGTTGCTGCTTTTGGGTGTCCGTCTCGAGCTCGAGGTGACCGGGGATCCGAGAATGTTGATACATGCACATGGATGATTATGTATAGAGGGCCTAACCGTGCCTCATTCATGTGGGGAACGTAAGTTATTGGCCGTTTAAGTCTGTTACGGTGCATAACACTCTGATACAACGGTTGGGTTGGCAGGTCTACCCACAACACCCGTATCGAACGACTCTGGCTGGAAGGAGGTCGGCATTTTGCCCGAGGTTGGAGGGCATTTTTCGTGCGCCTTGAAAGGCTCCATTTTCTTGACCGCAGTGACCCTCACCACCTCTGGTTGCTTCATACGCTTTTTCTTGATGACATTCAAGAAGATTGTGACGAGTTCTGCAAACATTGGAATAGTCACCCACTATCGGGAAAAGGCGAAAATATGACTCCTCTGGTATGTAGTCATTTAGTTCATGTCTCATTTCATGATTTCGTTCAAGGCTCTCCTCTGTATTCAACTTACCAACGTACCATTTTTTCCCAGGACCTTCGACTACTCGGTCAAACGAAATATGGTGTCTATGATAAAACAGACACGATCGACCCTGCGCTACTGCACCGCTACTATGGTGCAGGCGGATCAAACACTGACAACGATGACACTATGGGCCCAGCATTCGATGAAGATGGACAATCTCAAAGAGATATCGCGGAGATTATCGCAGATGCCCAATCACGTAACATTCGACATGAAGCTGCAGAAGTGGCAAAGAACTCCTCACCATTTGAGGACGAACGCGACCTGATCGCATTTACTCTTGCCCTACAATCCGTATTGGGCTCCAAAGCTTTCCCTGATGGGTTCCGTTTAAACGAGGAGTACGAGTCATTTGAGACATACAAGACTGGACGCTCTGTAAAGCCACTTGTAATCCCCCTCCCCTACAACGTATGGTTCCCACGTATTGTTGTCTGGTGTAAGGCCCTAGATATACTGAAACGGCTCCCTCTGTGCAAAGCGATGTTGTAGGTATCATAGAACGTAAAATACCCAATCTTACAATACCTAAACAGTGTTAAATGGTATAGGGCAATAATTCCTATGGTCGTATAATGGACAAATTCAATAACTATCGCTGCTGGTCCCACGCCAATCAGGAACTCGCTCAGTAACCATGAGGTATTCTATGGCGCCATCTACGATCTGTCTGTCGTGGTACCAGCATGGGTGAGCTCCAACCCTATCAACGGTCACGGTCAGGCAACTTTGTCCCATCCCAGGAACTTTCGCCCCGAGAATATCCGAACGGATGAACCAAAGCTGGTTGGATACCGTTCCGTCATGCAACCTCCGGATCTTCTTCCCAATCTTTGTATGCCAGTAGTGTTCCCAAACCACCCCACAGCTGGCCACGTCAACACAATCTTCCCCATGTGTTACGGATGGCACCTCGAGGAGAGAAAGGCGTGTGGTGTACAATCGTTCTTTCATCTTCGCGATTGCGCCGGCTTCATTGACCTGGGTGTACCGAAGGATATCATTCTGACAACACCAGCTGTGGAGTGGCATTGTTGGTTCAGCCAAAGCTGCAACTGCGGGCTTGATGAGGCTCGGTATTCCATTCTCCCGTGCAACGCCGAGTACGATCATCGGGTGGATGTTTTTTGCCTCAAACTGGCGCTTGAAATGGTCGAGGGAGTAGTGGAACAGACGTGGAACATTCCACATCTGCGCCAGTCTGATTCCTGCTATGAGTTCCTCCGTTGGAGGATTGAGATTGTACCTTCAATCGGGGCGGTGAGTGCACAGCAATTCCAAGGCACGGCTCAAACTCACACTTTGTCGTACCAAAGGTATACATCAAATTCTACGCTTTTAACAGGAAGGACCACTGGGTACTGATCTGACGTGCCCTCAGCCGTGTCCCCATTGGGGATAGAGAAGGTATCGTAGAAGAACTCGCTCCCAGACATGAGGTAATGTCGGGAGACCCTATAGAGAACATGTTCTGCCTGGTAGGTGTTAGTATCTCCACTACACTGTCAATTGCTAGCTAATACGTTACCCTTAGGATGACCGGATCCAAGAGGCTTCCCCCAGTCTCGTAGAACCGCTCGTGCCGTTTTGCGCCATCCATACTCATGGACTCAGGTCCTAAAGTGTCGGTCACCATCGGTGCTAGGGTGGGCTGGGTCTGGGGAGGGGTTGGAGGCATCGGAAACATTCTGGTAGGGGGATGGTGAGAACACGTTATGAGCTGGCTGTAAGCGTGTTCCAGAATCCTACTTCCTGCGCTGCGCTCACTTTCACATTCTTTCACCCTCGCTTAACTCGCTTAGGGACTGGCCTTAAGGTCTACTCCGAAGACAAGAGGTCTCCGTGTTTTATTTCTCTCTCTCTCTCTCTCTCTTCTCTCCATTTTCTAGGTTCTCCTGCACGCCTCCCCTTCCCATTATCTATAATGCAGACCTGCTCCGGGTCTTCTAAGGATCCAGGAGCACCATGCACTTGTACTTCCTTCGTCCCCAAACCCCCACCGAAGGAAAACAAGTGCAACGTGTGTAGGCACCGTCGCTCCGCACACACTGACAGTGCTCCCAATGCGAACAGCAAATATGTTAAGCGTCTCCTCAAGAATATAACTGCCACCGCAGTTCACGACGAGGCTCGAAAGGAGATGGTCCAAGGGTTCCGTCCACGACAGCCCTCCAGCGCTGTCACTACACCCCCTGTGAGTATACTTCTTTGTACGGACCCTTCACTCTATTCATTCATCTGCGGTCTGCGGTCTCAGTCTCCAAAGGGGAAGGGGAAGGGGAAGGCTATTCGCCGCACGTCGACCCGGGTTACGTCAGGCCAATCCTCTCCTGGTTCAGGCAATGTAAAGATTGGACGGATTGTCATTTTTCCATGTGGCACTGAGGTATCTATCGCTTGTCAACGCTCTGCAATATTTAACCACCGCACCTGGTTCTCCTTCCCAGAATCTGAACAGATTTCGATTTCCTGCCATCAACTCCCCATCGCTGGCCTCATGGGTTTCAGCCGGGCTTGCAATTGAGGCCAGCCCAGATGACGAGTCTGGCATTATCTTCCAAATGGATTGGGGAACTAAGGAATTTAATGGATTCCTTCGAACCCTCTTTCCAACCCTCTTCCAATATCTGGGAACGATAAACCCTCACGTTATGAGTATCGGAAGTCAACCCGATAATGTGGGGCCAAAGAGGATCCAATATTCCTGGCCGTATATCCTTCTTCAGAAGGATAGGAAGAAGTACGAAGCTGTAGATTGTACACACCCCACAGCCTCAATCTACCGAGACAATTTATCTGGCGATGGAGCCCACTCATCATTCCGTGGAAAAGCTATATATCTTGGTACGAGTCAGTCTGTTATATTGTTGCCCGCCCACAAGCTGAAAATTCCACAGTAACGATGGAGCCTGTTCCGCAGGAGACCATTAACAAATGGTTCGCTCCAGCAGCTGCACCAGTCATCCCTCACTCCCTGCCCACTGGCAAGCGAGCAAGAGGTAAGTTTTCGAAGCTCTACTGAATGTCTATTTACTAACACCGCACATCAAGCCCTCACAGATTCCAGTTCGTCATCCTCTGATGCTGGAGAGGTGGGGGCTGTGGATAGCGCCAGTGACATTGAGGCTGAAACCGATGACAATGAAGTCGAAGTTGTTGAAGCCCCCAAGCCACGACCCCGTCCCACAAAACGTGCCAGGATAAAGATAGGTACGTGGTGGCAGGATCGGTAACCGGTATTGAGATCCGGTACTGAGATCGTTCTATTTAGACTCACCTTCACCCTCACCACAACCAGAGCCATGTTCGCCTCTTCCAGATTTTATTGAAGGGTCTTCCAGTGGTACCACAAACGTCCCCCAACAAGACCAGGATACCATCAACCTTGCAAAAAGGCTTCAAGCTTCAGCATCGTTTAACAAGGATGACGACATTGAAGATAACATCTGGAACAGAGATCATGCCGACCAATGGGCCTTTTAATGGCACTCACATTTTCTGTTTCTCGTTTTAAACTCCTCCTGCTTACCGTAGTCACTCGTTACAGAGTCGCTCACTGATTATACCCTACTGACCCTATCCACTCGTTTGTTTCTCCTCTCATATTGGACATTTCACATTTTCAACATCTATTTTTAATCACAATACTCTAGTTCCCAACCTCGCTAATGTCATTATATTAAATGAACAACGCAAGTTTTATCTGGGGAAACATATGTAAGCAGAATGACTCGCATACCACAATTGCCGCGGCGAGTCACAGTCACGTGACATGTGCAGTCGCTGAGACCTTTGACCCCCCCCCCTGCAGCCTTACCTATCGATTCCTAAGGACCAAAACCTATCAGGATCGATTTAGAATATA
>Ga0307513_10009575_pt1 | contig 12238 bp, 12 predicted proteins | sample 15_EM_MG_FD_202174 | JGI IMG/M metagenome (GOLD analysis project Ga0307513, IMG submission 202174) | Populus trichocarpa ectomycorrhiza microbial communities from riparian zone in the Pacific Northwest, United States - 15_EM | ecosystem: Host-associated > Plants > Roots > Unclassified | place... | reverse complement strand
GAAATCCCCTGCCATTTGGACCCTTCCGAGATGTCAAAACCTGGACCTGTATTATTTCACGGGAATAAGTGTCGTAAGTGTCAAATAAGCGAGAAATAAGTATTTTTCATGTTTTTTGCAACTATGTCGCGAAGGCCTGCTCGTCACCGTGCCGAACATTGAGGACATACCTTACGGGTCTGTGGTTTCCGATGCTTTCCTTCAGGACTTCCCCCATCCCTGCGATGCCTACACCTGGACTCTTTAACCCTGCAGAGCGACGATGACTGGAACCCCCTAATGACTTACCTCACCCATCAAGCATCAGCTGGTCAAGCCATTTCGCTCGGGCTTTGTAAGAATCATCCTCCTATTCCTCCGAAGGTTGTGGGGGAGACAGACTCGGGTTTGGTTGAATTAAATCTCGGATGTCCCAACACCCGGTGAGGACGAGAAGTGATGCACGGTCCCTACCAGAAAAACGACTTCGACAGTTGGGTTTGGAGTCGACTTTGGTGTAAGCTGGATACCGCCTGTGCGTATGTGTACTACTGTCTCTCGGTGCGTCGAACGAGCTCATACGAGATGGGAACCGATATGTCTGTGCCTCTGTCTGGAGATACCCCGAATGTATGAATGAGCCGTTGAGTTTGGCGATCCGTTTGAATTGTAACACCTGATGGTCAACAGTAGAAAAAATACGGTTTCCATTTTTAATGAAAGGTTCACTGCTACTCAAAAGGTAACCCTGGCGATCTGCTCCGCAAACGTCTTTCCATGTATCCTCGCGATCTCGTGTTCCAGAGCCGACGGTTTTCGCGAATCATCAGCACCACTAAAGGCTCCGGAACCCCACGGGGTCCCTCCATGAATCTCCTCCATATTCGTCAACTGGGGGAAGACGGGCTTGTACCCCAACGGCACGTAGTTGATACCGTGGTGAACCAGAGTGCTCAGGGTGTTTTGAACGGTCTCTTCCTGGCCGCCTCCTTGGCTCCCCACAGTGACGAAAACCCCAGCATATTTTCCGGTGAAAGAACCTTTGGCCCAGAGCCCGCCGGTCGAGTCCCAGAAAGTCTTCCACTGAGCGGGGAAGTTTCCGAATCGAGTGGGGATGCCGAAGAGGAACCCGTCGTAGGTGGCGAGGACCTCTGGCGTGATTATTGGGTAGTCTGCTTTTGGGACGGCGCGCATTTTCAGTAGTACCTCTGGTGAAAGAGTTTCTGCAACTCTAAGGACATCGCATTTGAGCGCGGCAGAGGAAGAGGGAGGAGGAAGGGACACTTACTGATAGATCGTTGCATCACCTCCTGCAGAATCGACGCCAGCCTTGATGGATTCCACGACTGTAAGCCATCGGGTAGGGTTCAGCAAAGATACGACAGAAGGGTGATGCGGTTGTCAGACTCACGGGAACCAATATGACCGCGCAGCGTGTAGATGACGATGGCTATTCTCGGGGGGGCCATGTCGAGTCGAGTGGAGAGAGAAGGATGCGCGTTCCGAGACTGCAGACGGTGTAGGGCCTCTGTTCTCCCCTCTTATAGAACGCATGGTGGATGGTTGTGTGAGGACGCGTGAGAGCGTCGGGGAACATGTCTTCTGCCATCGATCACACGATTGTAGGGATTTGTCACGGGGTTGAATGGGGCACCCCGAGGCTCACCTCAGCCCGGCCAAATTTCCCAGACTTCCCGCTCCCAGACCCCGACCACCACATGGTCCCATCGATCCCACCTATACATCTAACCCCGGGGATCCCCGACCCAGACATCTGAATAGTAGTGAGATTTGCAAACCGTATGCTCTCGTATTCGCCCTCCCTCTAACCTGAGAACCTATTATCACATCCTGACCTTGGGTACGCCAAGCGACACTCCCACAAACCCGGGACTTCTCTGGAGCTACCGGAGAATCCCCGATAAGGTTTGCGGATCGTCACTCCCTCCCCGCCGCTCCGTACAATACATGCTCGGAGGTAGACCCTCAAAATTGCATCGTCCCCACTGCGCGCGCTTTTCACAGGAAGATTGTCCCGTAAGCGACTGTGCATGTTAGTTGTCCAGGACTGACCTGGCTTCGATTGATTCTCCCCGTACAGTATGATTGGTACGTTCCCTTGTTCTCGAGTTATCAACGTGAAGACTCGCACCCTATGGACATAGGCTGATGCAACACGAGTCAGAAATTCACTTGGGTAAGACGGGTTTATTTTTGGAAACGTTTCAAGCATAGGCAGTTGGACATTCCGAAATGGGCCACTGTGCAATTGCCGTGTGGGTATTCGAAGCTCCGGAGGCGTGTTTTGCTGGCTCTAAGAGATTTGTGTGCCATCTCGTTGACCTCGCAGGCTCGGATTCCTGTAGCTTGAGGGCCCAACGGAACGCCAACAGGAGTGGGGGTGGTCGTAGGTCTCGGGCGAACAGTTTGTCTAGACAGAAACAGTGTAATACCGGGAATACGTCTTAGCCGACTTCTTAGTATGCATCGGTCAAGCTTCCTTTTGTATCCTCGAAATACCTGATGGGGACAGTTATCTTCAAATGAATGATGACCACTTCCAGGGAGTAATGCAACTCATCGACCTTATGCAAATCTTCTACATTCCATGTCATAAATTTGGATGCGTTTCTCCAGAAGCATCTCGAATGTGTGTCACGAGGCAAATTCCACCTCGAGATCGTCACGACAGTGCTGGGCCTAGGTGTGTTTACCAAAATCTTTCGCTGACACGATGGGCGAAGATGAGGGGAAACAAACAAATACAAGGGACATCGGTCACATTTATTACAGCAGTTGTGATCCACCCTCATGGATTGCGCATTATCTCGAATACGTGTCGCGAGGTAAACTCTACCTCAGAATCGTGGCGACTGGTTGGCGAGGGTTTTGTGATGATGATGTATTCGGAGAGGCAATAAGGTCCTGGATTCCCAAAACCACCCTGCAGTTCGCTAGACTTGATCCCACGGATACCTTGACGGAAGAATGATCTATAGCGGCCCGGGTCGTGGGTACGGAAAGCCAAGTCTCTGGGAGATGCGCCAAACTCATTGTACAAGTGCTGGAGTTGGCGTTCCGTATGGGTATTCTCACCAGGGAACAGGCGACTGTAGAAATCGTGAGTGTTGCAAACCTCCGGAAGCCAGATCCACAAACGCTTGAAGAACTTCCGAAGGCGACCACGGCGTCATGCAGAATTCCTCACGAGTGCTTCTCCCGAACCACAGAAGGTGGTTGGAACGAGGAGGCGTCGGAAAAATGACAAAGAAGGGCGGGTACGCCAGCGGGTTCCTGGACGAGTGGGTTTGAATCAACGAGAGCCCAAATCCGGTGGTCTGATTCGAACTTCAAAGCCGGGGCGCAAGGCAGCGTGTGAGAATCCGAAGTAAAAAGGGAGACATCTGATCTGATATTAGATCGCGGGGACAGCAGGGAGGGGATTGAAGGGAACAGGCTAATGCCAGATCGTCCAGTAACAGCAAACACATTATTAGATTGGCTGGACGACAGAGCTGCTTGCTCGGCTTCGCCGTGTTCGGACCGCACCAAGAACTTTCGAGTGGGTAAGTGCCAGAGACTGGCGACGACGTCGGGAAGCGTTGCAACAAGGTGGATACCAGGGAGTACAACATTTTCAACGGGGTCGGATTTGACCCTCTCGACCTCCTCCTCCCCCTGAAAGGACCCTGGGCTTTTCCCCCGGGGAGGATCTCTGAACTCATTCCAGGTGGTGCCCCATTGAGTTTTCGAGTCAGCCCCTCAGGGAAGCTTGCTGATTGCTTCCTGCTGGGTGGGGGTGTGCTCGGCGAGGTCGCTAAGGGACATCATGCCAATGGGCGAGGGTGACTCGGAGCAGATCATTCGGCGATCGCCTGACGCGGGATCCACCGCAACTTAGAGCTTAATCGCGCACCCCTGACCTCCATCCCGTCCTCACCTAACGCCCGCCCTTATTGATATTCCCTCTCACCGGTTGGCTTTACAACATTGTACCCGGAGACCAAGTCCAATTCCGCCTCCAACCGCAGCTGCTTTCGCTGCTCACCCTCTGCGCTCACCGCATTTCCTACATAAGTCCCCGCCCCGGCCCCAATCACGCTACCAACCCGAGACAATTCCATGCCTTCGTAAGTGCATTGGCCATCGTAATCCTCAGGACCAGGCAGCCTCCATTCCTGACTGGAATGAGATTTTCTTGGTAGAAGGCCCCGAGCAGGGCAAGTTGACAGAACTGGCTAAAGCCGCAGTGAAGTCCCAGCTCGACCGTGCGCGTGAGGGTTCGATGTTCACGTTCAACGTTCAATGTTGACACCTTCACTTCTTCCGCCTAGAGGGTGAATCCGAGCACGGACCACCAATCCCTTCACAGCAAATGCTCAGAAGTTCGGGGACATGTGCGGAGTCAGAGTCAGAATGCCTACCTTCCGATACGCGATCGATGATCGCTTCCTTTCACCACCCGTTTGTTCATTTAGGCGTGCATCGCCAGAGGGGAAAGTGACTCCTATCGCTCTAGTCACCGGAGGAAAGGTGATTCGCGCGACGGCGTCATGTGCTCCTAAAGTTCCTAGTATTTAAACAGCCCCTCTCGTCGAAGAAACCAAAGCACATCCTCCCCTCCTCCATCATGGCTGCGACCAAAACCCAGTTGAGATCCCTCCAAAAAGCTCTCTCCTATGACCATACTCCACTGTGTAGCGGAGCCATCTCTCCACCTCCAGAAGGGTTCTATCTCTATTACGGGAAGCGTGATCCAAAGTTCGTGTCAACCTCCCTCAGTTTCTTTCCAAAGATCTAACAGCTCGTTCAACAGGTTCGTCAACCTTGCTTCTGCGACCTCGGAGGAAATCGATCAACTCACCGCCGCATGTGATCCCGCTACGTTCGGTCGGGGTAAGAAAGACGTATACGACGAGTCTTACCGCAAGGCGGTCAAGATGGACGCCTCGAATTTTGCTGTTCAATTCGACCCCGTGCGTGTGGGTCTCATCAAGATCATCGAGGAGCAGCTGCTCCAGGACCAGGAGAAAGAAATGTCTATCAACGCTGAGATATACAAATTGAATGTTTACGGTGAGTTTTCTGGCTCAAAGCCTTGACCTGGTTTTTATGCGGACGGTGACCTTTGTCTTGTCTAGGCAAGGACTCGTTCTTCAAGGCCCACAAGGATACCCCCAGAGGAACGGACATGTTGGGATCACTCGTGATCGTCTTTCCGACCCCTCACCAGGGAGGGGAGCTAATCCTCCGCCACCTGGATCGCGAATGGACATTCGACGCGAACGCTCTCATGGCATTACGGTCTCCTCCTTCCCTTGCATACGTTGCCTTCTACAGCGACATCGAGCATGAGGTCCTCAAGGTCACGAGCGGTCACAGAGTCACCCTCACATATAACCTTTACTCGACCCCATCTGAACTGAATCCCAAAACGACTGCCCTTGCTGTCACCCCTGACTCCAACGCCATCGATAAATTTCAAACTACACTCCGTGCTCTCCTAAAAAGCCCGGACTTCCTCCCCAAAGGCGGGACCTTGGGTTTCGGTCTTGTCCACCTCTATCCCGTCACTTTCAAGACCGAGTTGGAGAACCTGGTTCGATACCTCAAGGGCGAGGACGCTCACGTGTACAGAGCCTGTCGAGAACTCCAACTCGAGCCAGCCCTGCGGATGCTCTATGACGACAGTGGAAGTGGGCCGGAGTTTGGAGTGTTGATGGGCGAGATGGTTGAGCAGCCGGACTACGACTACTACGATTACGGCGTGAGCTATGCTAGCCACTTGATCGATGAGCTCGGTGGTGTCTCGGCCAACAAGGCCAATTCAAACTCCCGCACGATGTTGGAATGGTTTGACGAGGGTGATGAGGAGGGTCGGATCACTTGGATCTCCCCGTTCAACGGGAGAAATCAGTTGAAGGATTTTGCGATGACATACGGCAACGAGGTTTCTGTGGGTTACATTTATTGCAGTCCTTGCCTTATTGCCCGTGTTCTCCCTGCGAGCGACCGTGCTTAGCTTGGGTCGCCGTTTGGAAAAAGGCCGCACTGCCTTTCACTAGAAAGCATTTTATAAATTCCAAACCTGGGTAAACAACAGACGAACACAACAATCTACGTATGTAGACACTAGACACAACTTAAAGAGACAGCATGGTTGAGTAATTGACAGTAAACGGTTCCGAAAAGCTAGTCGACATCGCGTAGTCTGGAATGCGGGTTCCTGCCTAATAGCCATCATCATCGTCGGCCGTGAATTTTCCAAGGAAGGAACTGTTAGGGGCTCTGACGGTTCATTAGATATCGGCCATTTGTTCCATCAAGGTGAGCGCGATACTCAACCCCGGAGCTCTGGGAGTGCCTTCTCTGGTATGCCATCAACGGGGAGCTCAACGATGGAGAGAGTGAATGGGGTACACTCATAGACATCGACAAGTTGGAGCCGGTCGAGTCATTAAGCGGAGAAGCAGCCGGGGACCTATAGTTTAACGTCCTTGATGAGGTCGAAACTGGTGGAGTAATGTAGGTGGAGGTGCCGGAGAGGTTGGAACTGGCAGGGTTGGATGTATCTCTAGGGTACTTCAGTGCGAAGGCAGACTGGAATATCGACATCATGAGCAGTGCACACGCGCCTCCCTCTACGAAAGGGTAGGATTTTAGCATGCTGGAGGATATGTCATCTGTTGAATACGTGCCAATGAGGGATATCGTCCACCGCCAAAGCCCACCTCCGTCCCATTCTTGTTGCTACCGCTACCCGCACGCGATTTTGGGGGTGTCGGCCTGAGATTGACCGCGTTCCATATAACGGTAAGAGTTGATAATATTGTGGGAGTTGAAGACGAGAGGGTCGTAACGGTCTCCGGGGGCAGGCGGAGCACTAAAACGCGAGATCCTGCAGGATTTAGACAGTGGAATCGGCGGTAAGCTATATCTCTTCGTTACCGGCGCAGATACTCGCCCAAGGCATCCAGCCACAAAGCATTGAAGTGTTCCGTAGGTAGGATGCAAGCCTCCCCGCGGAGATGATTTGCATCCGCGCTGACACGGAATCAGATCAAAGCCACGAGTCAATCATCTCCTATCGCACCACCATCTACGCCGATCCATCCAACACCGACATGGACGACATACGTGGCTCACTCTCGAAAATGAAGAAGAAGTTCAAGTACCGACGAACTGGGGGAAAACGCAAACCAGTTGAAACGGACGCTAACCCCGGTGGGGAGGCAACGGATTCGCTTCCGCAACCGGAGCCCCATCCTGTAGCAGACGAAAGTCACGACCAAGAAGGGGGTACAGCCGGTGCAGCTGGAGGGCAAGACTTGTCGAAGGGTCGACCTCAGCCAGAGGAACCAGAACCTGTGTCAACATGTGGGAGCGAAAACGACCAAGGAGGGGAAACTAGCGATCAGATACATCCGCATCTGCACTCAGACAGTGAGAGTAGGGTGGAAAGTTGGCCCGGTCCAGAAGTCGAACGGTTCTCTCCCCCTGTATCCACTGCTCTACCGAGCTTGCATGGTCAGGAACCGTACAGTACGTGAACATCGTTGTTTTGGTCGCTGGCTCTGATCATCCCTTCCAACAATATAGGTACCTCTGCCCTTCCTGATCATAAAGTCGTTCGTCCTCACGAGACCCTCGAGCCGAGCGCCGGCGCGGACGAGGAAAGATCGAACTACGAGTCTACTGCGTCTGCCACGGCTGAATTTCTCCGTGGGGTCAGAGACTCCGTGGGTGCCTTCGGTCCGCTCAAGTCTGTGGCTGGGTCTCTCTGTATTGTTCTCGACAGTTGCGAAGTATGGGCTCCTTCCCGCACGCTGGATTTGTCATGCTTACGGTCGTCCTAGCGAACGGAGGTGAATGAATACGCGATAGAATCATTGGCACCCAGGATCAAAAAGCTTTCTGAGTCGCTCTCCCAACCTATCTCTCCGGGCGACATCACTGAGGAGGAGAGGACAAAGAAACTGGAACGGTGAGCCCACATTCCCCGGGATCGAGAGATGAGTCTGACACGGGGATTGCCAGGAAATTGAAAGAGATTGGCCAAGCTATGGACTCAATGGCAACCCAGAAGGATCTTGCACATTTCTTCAAACACCCCGAGAATGCACATAATGTTAATGGTCTGGTGGAAGATATTCGCCATGCCCTGATGGACTATCAGGTCCGCACTCTCAAAACGCTCACTAGCATTATATCTAACGTCCGCTGTAGACGTCGTTACAACTGGACATCTACGACGAGGGCTGTCAGCAGATCGTGAGTCTTATCCCCTTATAGTCCCGGCCCCGTAGTGACCCTCAAGTAGGGAGATGCGGATCGCCGTCTTCTGGAAAACATGCGTCACACCGACGAGGCCGGGCATAGCTCCGGAAACAGGCAGGGGTGCCTGAAGGGAACTAGAGCAGATGTCCTCCTGCAACTCGAACGTTGGCTGAAGGACGAACAGGACCACCGGGTGTTCTGGCTGAATGGCCTCGCGGGGACCGGGAAGTCGACCATCGCCCAGACGTTTGCCGAGATCAGTTTCGCGGATGGAAAGCTTGGCGCGAGCTTCTTTTGCTCGCGAGATTTCGAGGATAGAAGCAATCTCCAAACAATCCTTCCAACTCTTGCCTTTCAGCTTGCCTATAGGTACCTCCCGTTTCGAGAGAAGCTGCTCCGAGTCCTGAGGTCTAAACCTGGTGCCGGACGGGAGTCTCTTTGTTCCCAAATGGAGAGAATTATCGTTGGCCCATTAAAAGCCGCTCGAATTCGAACACTTATTATCATCGACGCCCTCGACGAATGCAAGGACGAAGAGCCGGCCTCTGCACTTCTTTCCGTGTTGTCCCGTTATGTGGACGACATCCCGAATGTCAAGTTCTTTATCACTGGTCGTCCAGAACCTCGGATCCGGTCCGGATTTCGCCTCGAGTTACTCCGACCCATCACAGAAGTGCTCAGACTGCATAATGTCAAACGTTCCTCAGTGGATAGCGATATCAAGCTGTTCTTCAGGATTCGGTTAACCGATATCGCCAAAACCCGGAGTGACTGCACCTTCACACAGAATTGGCCAAACCCATCAGATATCAATATTCTCTGCGAAAAGGCAGCAGGATTCTTCATTTATGCTTCAACAGTTGTAAAATTTGTTGCATTCAAGAACCGAACTCCCACTGAACAGCTACACCGAATTATCTCTCTCCCACAAAACACTGCTTATGAAGGAAGGTCTGGGATTGACTTCCTCTATACCCAGGTCCTAGAACAGGCAGTTGATGAGGTGGATGTGGGTGCTGAGGAGATCTACTCTAGTTTTAGGATTGTGGTTGGGGCTGCATTACTTGTGTTTAACCCCCTTTCAACAACAGCACTTTCAGACCTACTAAGAGTGTCCAACATCTCCACTACCCTCCGTTCCCTCCATTCTCTCCTTCTTGTCCCAGATAACACAGAAGATCCCATTCGGGCCTTCCACAAGTCATTCCCTGACTTCCTCGTGGATCCAGTCCGGTGTAAAGATGTACAGTTCTTTGTGGAGCCTGCAGTTTATCATGCAGAGATCCTACTTTCATGCCTCAAGATTATGGGGGAAGGGCTGAAGAGGAATATCTGCAACCTGGATGATCACATTGCTCTTGGTGAGGTCAGGGATCTTCCTGCTCGCCAGAAGGACTATATTGGGGATGCTTTGGAATATGCATGTAAATTCTGGGCAAAACACCTCCTTATGGTACCTGGCAACAGCCCTCATGCCAGGGAAGTACAGAAAGCAATTGAAAAGTTCTTTACAACACACTTGTTATATTGGATTGAAGTCCTTGCTCTCACTGGGAATCTTGGTGTTGGGGTTTATGCCATGAATGATGTTGAGCAATGGTATATTTTGGTGAGTGCTATCTAGGCTGTTTGCTGAGATCTGTACTGATGTTCCCTCTCCAGGCAGGTATTTCATGCATGTGGACAAATGACAGCCAGAGAATCCTTTTGGACCATTTTGATGCAATCTACAACACCCCCTCTCACCTATACCATTCTGCCCTCCCACTTTCCCCTTCCTCATCTTGGCTCCATGAATACTACATTACAGAGCTCTCACAGGAGGTTCAGGTAGTTGGAGGTCTCCCAGCAGAATGGGGGACATGTTCCCGCACAGTTTTGTTGGCTGATAGACCATGGGCCATTTCATACTGGAACAACATTATTGCAGTTGGGTCTGAGAACAGGGACATCCTTATCCTTGATGCAATCACAGGTGATCAGGTGGCTGTCCTCCCTGGGCACACAGATGGAGTGCAATCTCTCACCTTCTCATCAGATGGGACATCACTTGTATCTGGAAGTGATGATACAACTGTCAAGCTCTGGGATGTGCAGACTGGTGGTGTTGTCAGGACCTTTTCTGGCCATACTGATTCAATCTGCTCTGTTTCCATCTCAGCAGACAGCACTACAATTGTTTCAGGATCTGATGACATGACAATTTGTTTGTGGAAAATTCAGATGGGAACATGCTATCAAATCCTAAAGAAATGTAGTGTGGAGTGTGTCATTTTCTCTCCCAAAGTCCCACAAACCCTCTTATCTGTATCTTCTGGGTTTGTTCAGCAGTGGGTCATTGATGGTCATAAAGATGGACCCCCATATGATAGTCACAAGGTTGAACTTGCACGTAACAACTATACAGATGGACGGGCCACAGATGATAGTCACCAAATTGCCTTTTCCCTAGATGGCACCCACTTTATTTCATTTGAGGGGGGTAGTGTCGTAGTTCAAAGCATTGATTCTGGGGTGGTTGCAGCCAAATTTTATACTACCAATAGTCATCCTAGCTCATGTTGTTTCTCTCCTGATGGCAAGTTGGTAGCTGTTGCTGCTCGTTATAACATTTGTGTTTGGGACATCACTGGTTCAAACCCTGAAAAAACCCTTATTGGCCATACCAACAATATTACCTCTCTTGCATTTTCTTCTCCCTCTACCCTCATTTCAGCATCTCAAGACAAATCAGTCAAGTTCTGGCAGATTGGTGCCTCATCAGCAGACCCAAGGTCTACACCCCCCACCTCAGCTCCAGCCAAATCTATTACCCTGAAGACAAAAAACAGTCCTATTGTCCCAAATGGTTTGCCAGGTGGAGCAATCACAACCTGGGGTATTTCAACAGGCCTCTATAAGGGATCCTCCCAAACCCCAGTCAACAGCAGATTGATTTTTGTTTGGTATGCAGACAGGAAAATCAACATCTGGGATGCTGAGAGAGGGGAAATCCTCCAGACAGTGGATGTTCCTGAAGATTATGTTGTGGACCTCAGTGTATCAGGGGATGGGTCCCAGATTTTCTGCCTGCATGATAGATCCATTCAAGCATGGGATGTTGGGACAGGAGATGCTATGAGCAAGGTGGAGTTTGAGCATGGTGCAAAAGGTCCCCTCATAACAAATGGCTCAAAAGTCTGGGTTAGTTTTTGGTGGTCAATTGAAGCTCAAGGGTGGGACTTTGGGGTTCTAGACTCATCCCCTGTCAAGTTGTTCACTGAGCCTCCAAATGAGCTCCATCTCAGTGATACCAAGCTGTGGGAAACTGACATGTCCAGGATGAAGGATATAGTCACTGGGAAAGTGGTTTTTCAGCTACCTCAGAGATTTAGAAAGTCAGTTCATGTGCAGTGGGGTGGCCAGTATCTGGTTGTTTGTTTTGGGTCAGGGGAGGCATTGATTCTTGATTTCAGCTATGTATTTATCTATATAGATCCATAGAACATGTATTCTCTTTGCTTGTGCCTCAGGCCCTATGTACAAAATTTTTCATTGCTAGACAAAGTGTGTACTCAACTTACTCATGCTATACAACAAATTGAAAATTCAATCACATGCACTGGATGAGCCTGATCTTCTGGGTTCCCACCATGTCCATCTCCATTAGTGACGATGAACCATACCCTGGTCAGAATTGCGCTGTTTCTCAACTCTTACATGTTACCAAAAGAAAGTTACAGGGTGCTACGTTCGGTGGACGGTTTGCCTAGGGCCCCCGGTGGGTGAGCGATTGCCGGCGCACTGAAAGACGACCCATGTGAGATCGCGACGACCCTGAACGCGGTCGACGTGAAAGAAAGATGGTCTACGTCGACGCTCTCGAAAACGGCGTATGCAAAGCGCTCATCCTGGTTCGGCCCATGAATTGTATGAATGTTGAGTTTGACAAAATACGCGCCTACATCGAACGTTCACAAACTTCCCCCTTGGAGACTGGTTG
>Ga0307513_10009574_pt1 | contig 12238 bp, 17 predicted proteins | sample 15_EM_MG_FD_202174 | JGI IMG/M metagenome (GOLD analysis project Ga0307513, IMG submission 202174) | Populus trichocarpa ectomycorrhiza microbial communities from riparian zone in the Pacific Northwest, United States - 15_EM | ecosystem: Host-associated > Plants > Roots > Unclassified | place... | reverse complement strand
GGGCGTATGAACGGCATAGGGTAAGGCAGAAGACCGTTGAACGGGCGAGCGGTTGCCAGAGTAAATGGGCGAACGCGCAGGGGATGCAGATCCATCTCTGGCAAATTGGTCCTATCAGTACGTAGTATTTGGAGATTTAAAGGTTTTGGCCTACCTCACGAGTTCGAGGTTGCCGGACAAGTATCCAGTCTTTAGAGCACCATCTTTGTCGATACCAGTGTCACTATTTGTATGAAATCTCGTACGTCCCATCCCGTAGTTTTCACTTGGCGCACGTAGCCGTGCTTCACCCTTCTCCAGGGACACAGAGGGACTGGATCTTGCATGGGCGTGTTGGACGGGTTTCGGTGTGAGTGAGTGGGTCATAGTGGCTTAGATATGCAAGATGAGACCAATTTTCGCGGAGAAGAATGTCCGAAGAAGCAACAGGCACGAAAAGTTGAGGCGACAGAGTCTTGTTCTCAGATTCTTGTGCAGCCCCCGTCGCGTCAGATATGTCTGAGGCGAGTCTATCTAGCTATAAAGACCGTTTCGAGGGCCAGCTTCAACGCGGCTGTCGCGTGACGCTCAAATTGCCGGAGTTGTGTTCCCAACGTTCCGTTGGGCTTATCGGGCGCGTTACGCGGTGTCAGAAGTGAGACGAGGAAGCCAGGTTTGCAAATCACGATGTCCCGTCTCGACTCTTGAGAGATGTCAGTTTCCAGATGGTCCCAAAACAAAGATCCAAACTTGGCCCCGAGCCTTACCTAGTTTACGCTGGCTGTCAGGTCGACAGTAACCTCTCATCCACCGGGGCACCTCGTACGCCATTTCGCGAGCGCCGTGCGCCCCGAGTCGTTCTGTCAACGCCGTATCAACCGCTCTGCTTGTACCCCTGGCTTTCGAGTTTCGACACGCCTCAACTCATCAACCCTGACCTCCAGCCCTCTCTGGTGCACGCTCATCATCGTCACAGACTACCTAACCCCCAAGGCTGCCCTCAACGACCGCCGTCATGGCAGTGGCTGCTCCGAGAGGTCGCTTGCGGACGGCACACGAGGCCTCAACCCGGGCCTGGCAGGCAGACCTCAAGGCCCTCTTTGATTATTCAAAAGACCGTTACCCAGATGTCGTCTGGGAGCTCACAGACGGAGACAATAATACAGAGGATGTCTGGGGACACAAGGGTAAGTGCTGAAGATTTGTTTCTGGAGCTGAATATCGATATTCTCCAATCTGGTCTTCCCTGGATCGCGAATCTTCCTCTCGAGTGGCAGTTTAGCGTTTCGACGATGGCCTCGCGCTCCTTGCGGGCTGGATTGAGGGTTTTGCCACGGATTCAGCCGCTCTATAGCATCTCTATAGCTCATTGCTGGCTACCCATTGCGCCCGCTGTCCCACGTGTTGCCGGCCTTTCCATTCGTCAGGAAGCTGCGTGGTGATGGACAGATACATGCACCACAGACGAGTCGCTGTGTTTCATATTATCAATGGGACTTGTTCAGCTGGGTTAATTGACGAAAATAGTTTCGCTGTCTAATGTGTGCATGGAACCAGGTCTTTCTGGCATTGAATGGCATTTGTTCACTAATGTGGCTTCTTTCTAGCTATTGTGTATGCTCGCGCTCCAACCGCATTCCAAGCTCTCTACTTCTCTTTTCGTCCCGCAAATAGCGCGTCTCCCAATCCTTACTCCCAATCACCCGTACCAAATGGCCAATCTACCTACTCAGTCAACATACCATATCCCGTGCAGTCTCGCTCCTCTTCTCCATTTGGCGATCGCCGGGACCAACCTTCACCTGCCCCTTCAACTTTCGGCGGCCTCTTACGATTAACCACCTCCGTCAATCCAACTCTCTTCTCCCACGAACTCGAATATCTCTACACAGGAAATGGGATGGGAGTTGCCTTCGAGTTCCTCTTCGACACTCCAGAACAACGAGAGGGAGGCGAGTCTGAAGAAGCGCGCACAGATAAACTTCGAAAAGATTTCTGTTACATGTGGAGATCTCGACTTTACTCAGATGTGAGAATCGCCCTCAGAGGTGACACTGCGTCAAGTGCTACCGACGCGACAGAAGCAGATAGCGCCGTCGTCTTTTTCAGTCATCGGTTTATTCTCGTTTCTCGATCTCCTTATTTCCGTGGCGCTTTATCATCCGAATTTCGAGCACCTACCTGTACCGGTCCCCTCACCTTGAACCTTCCCTCGACTGCCTTTACACCAGCATCACTACACTGGTCACTCGGATTCATGTACTCCGGCACTCTCAACTTCTCTCATCGTACCTTCGACCTCGATACGGCCTTTGCGATTGTTCGCTCCGCTGGTTTCCTTTCACTCGCCACCATGAGCGATGAGATTGAGGCATATATCGTAGAGGAGATGATGCATGGCCTCTTTCATGCATACCTCACATTCGAGGAGTATGAGAGGATTACTGCAGGCAAATGGGGCGTCGGAGGATGCAAGTGCCGACAATGTCAACGTCGAATGCCTCGTATATTAGACTTTGCGCTCTCTCCAGACGTCTCAAACAGAGTATTCGAAAAAGGGGCCCGGCGTGCTCTGGTGGGTATGTTCGGGGAGGGGTGGTGTTCGCGCGAGTTTGCCAGTCTCCCAGCAAAAATGAGAGCCTCGTTGCTCAAAGGCGTGGTCAATCGGACCTCTCCTTTGAATATCTTCCCTCTTCTTTTCGCCTCGAGTGCTGCTGTTACAAAGCTCGACGGTTCGAAGGATGACTGGGTGGACGGTGTCCGGGATATGGTCCTACAGGCTCGGAAGAAGATTGACGAGGTTCTTTGCACACAAACCGATATCTGCTTTGAACAACAAGAGTGGCTTGAGATCATGGATAGCGATGGCCTTCGGTTTGGAGATCGGGAGAAGCTCGGGTGGATCATGGAGGCAATCAACAGGGGTCTCAAAGACAATAATGCAGGGAATGTCTACCAGGTACGAGCTTCCTCCTCAGTGGATCTGATTACTCAATCCCATTTACAGAGCTTAGTCTCCTCTGTCCTATTGCGTCCCCATCCTACCGATCCCATGGCCTCATTTTTGCCCAACGGCTCTGCTGTCCGACTCCACACGGAAACCACACGAGTGGAACTTCTGCGTTGGTTGCGCGGGCACTGGGTGCAGGTTCGACTGGTCGGTGGCTTTGATAATCTCGAGCAATGGGCCCTCCGAGAAATAGCACAGGGTGAGTTCTTATGGTCTCTCTGGAGCTTTTTCGGTCATTGATGATGCTCTCAGACCTAGAGATCGAAAACGAAAACGACCTCGTCTCACCGCCCGATGTTATTCGCGGGCCTAAGACCCGGGCTGGATTAGCTGCAGAAATGTCTAGAGATCGGCTTGACCCTGAAATGGAGGTCGCTAGCATGACTTCGATGCGTGCCAACGTACTGAACCGGAACCTCTCAAAGTCAAACGCCGATTCGACTAGAAGTGCCGCTACTGCGGCATCTACTTCAACGCCCCGTCGATCAGCTCCCAATCGAGATGTTCCTGCGACCCCTCGTCTTGCCAACGGGTCGGCTTCTCCCAGGAGAAACCTCAATTCACCGATTCCTTCGCCAGTCGGTACCTCGACGACACCTTCACAACCAAATCTGAATACAACCCTTAGCCGATCTGAAACTAGAGATACGCTTGAGCCCTCAACATCTGCATCCCCCGTACACTCAGCTTCACCCGTGCTAAGGACGGGTACACCTCGCCGAAGTGCCGGCACGAATGCGACAAATGCACCAGAAACTCCAGCATCCGGAAGGCCTAAATCTATTGCTCCTTCTGTCCGTTCAAACACCACGACACCCACTACACGACGAAATGGTGGCTTCCCACCTCCCACCCCGTCTTCCACCACTTCCACTGCCAGTTCTCGCACCACTGCGACGAGCACAAGTACAGCTAGACCAAAGCCTTCACTTGCTCGAGGGGCTACTGCATCTAATGCAGGCGACACCACTCCTCGTGCCTCTATTGTCTTGCGACCAGTCTCCTCTGCTGCTACTAGCTTTGAGTCGGCGGCGTCAGAGTTACAAGTCCCCCCCCGGCAGAGGACCCTCTCAGCAGCTTCCACCACGAGCATCGCTGCCAATGCACCGATAAAGTTGAAGCCACGATCACCCTCTGTCGCTGGTCCTTCGCAGCGATTACGCCCTAGAAGGACCTCGACCGCGTCTGTTGCCTCTGTAGCATCGTCAGTTGCGAGCCCGAAGGCCCTCAAACCATCGCCTTCCACTACAAGTCCGGATGTACGGTTAATGCCGAAGCGACCCGCTTCTCAAGCGTCTGTACGGTCTGTACGGTCAACCGTTTCAACTGCGTCCAAAGCTCCAGCGGAACGAAAACGTATTGAAAGCGCACCCAAGCCACCTGTGCCGAAGCTCACAACGCCGAAAGTTGCCAACAAAGCACCAAGTGTCCGTAGTGTTGCCAGCGTGAAAGGGAAGGAAAAGGCCCAACCGTCACATAAACCCGAAGTTCAGGTTGTCGTCCTGAAACGCAGTACAGCATCTCTCAAGGGCAAGGAGAAAGCTACTATTGCCAAGCCTTCTCCAAGTCCCAAAGCCAGCCCTAAAGTGCCTGAGCGGCCAGAACAGAAACAGCCCACTAAAGAGCCCACTCCAACCGGCTCTGTCTTGTCAGCGAAGAGCGACGGCGCGTCAACAATACGAGGGGCACCTCCTGGTTTCGATCGGAGGCGTTCAACTGATACTGTGACGGAAGTGTCAGCCGTCTCTGCAGAATCAAATGTAACGGCCCGCCCGACACACACTGCCAAAACGGAATCTTCGAGTACCGTCAAGTCGAACGACACCGTCAAAGGTCCTGTAGCTATCCCATCGTCAGACGGAACCGCCCCTGGAGTGGTGCTCAATGTAGGCATTCCTTGCATTATCACCTCGAAGCGTACACGTTTCCGGGCGTACGCGCGTTATTTGGGTAATGTAGTGGGCGAGTACGGACCTTGGGTCGGTGTCGAGGTCCCTATCAGCCAGGCGGAAAAACTACAGGACCGAGATTGGCATGATGGTACCTGGGGCGGAGTCAAGTATTTTGACATCACAAGGCCTGAGTGGGACGAAAATGATGAGAGAATGAGTAGGCGACGACGCCTTAATACCGTGAATGAGAGGCGTAAACGTGATGGGGACACCATGAGTCTCAGAGAACGAAGATCAAACAGACGACTTAGGAGCGTTTCCCCTGCCTTTTCGGATGTGTCAATGCAGGAGTCGCGAGGGCTGTTCGTCCGTCCCAACCAGGTGATCTATGTTATTGACGCTAGAGAGGATATTTAAAAGATTTCGTGTCCCCAAAATCACTATGGTCTAATAGGGTACATCTTCGTGGCTTTTTACTGACGGTCCTTGTGGTTCATTTTCTTTTGTAAATTCGTCCATGCGTTTCGATTGGTTTCCTGCTCTTGGGTCTTGCACATCCTGCCTGTCACTCCTTTTTCAATCGTCTTCTATCTCCTACTAATGACACGTCCATGCCCGCTGGTGCTATTCTGTGTGACTGCAACCTTGCCAATTGAGTTGAGGGCGGAATTCCTAGGTCGAAATTCGATGTCACAAGGACACAAGCAAAATCCAAGGAAACACCAGAATGTGCCAGGCGGCTTTAGCTTTCGTGAATCCGCGAAATGTTGCTTCTTGTTCCCAACCTCTGCCACCGGCATGGCGGAAAAGCAGGGAAAGCTGCCTGCAACTGTGTACGACCTCCAGGAAGACCAAACCAGTGCTGTAACACCCTCGTCGAAAAATTCAACTAAACGCGCGGCGACGGCTGGTGCATTGATTGGAGCGGCTGTCCTGGCAATCGTTCATTATTTGCTTTCAACTTTCACTCATGGTTCATACTCGTGGTTGGGGAGCTCCGGGTGTACCCATTCTCGGTCCTGGGAGGTGGATGATCCACTTTTGAGACCGAATGTGGAGGCCATCTTTCTGTGAGTAAAGTACTTGCGAGAATAACTTGATTTCACGAAACTCTCCACAGGGCCGTTCCGAATAATGAAAGTGCGATTACCGCCTCGAGGCTCTACGCTACTTCTCCCCATCTAGCGGGGAGCGAACAGGTGGGAACCGGATGCCTTTGAGTTCTTCGCCACATGGGAACCTGTCCTTCTTTGATTGCGGATTACAAACTGTCGATTACTAACCATATTCAGGACCTCGTGACTGCTCACCAATTCTTAGAGCTGTTCCAACGCGAGCTCGGTATCAAGCCACCTAAAGTAGAGCCGATTTTTGATGCGGGCTCACCGGAAAGCCAGCATGCAATTCGAGGCCTGACCGCAAAGCATCATCGCCAACATACGCCTAACGCATGGATAGATACTTACTACCCAATCATGAATACGGGTGTCAAGCAACAGTTGCAGATCCTAGGGAAGGATGGTAAACCCGTATGGGAGGCGAACCTTGAAGAAATTGCAGACATGAGTGATCCCGGTATGTCTAGTGACTTTTCAGCGCAGAAATAAAGTATTTGACCACCCGACCTGTAGATGCTGGCAGGCACCGTACCGATATCCCCACTTGGCACGGACTGAGCAAGGGTGGGGATGTGAGCGGACCTGTTGTTTACGCCAAATACGGCCGGAAGGAGGACTTTGACGAATTGGTCCACGCAGGGGTAGACCTCAAGGGGACGATTGCTATTGTGAGATACGGCGCGCTATTTAGGGGTCTGAAGATCAAGGCTGCTCAAGAAGCGGGATGCCTCGGGATTTTGATTTACAGCGACCCCATTGACGACGGATATGTCACTTCCAAGGACGGTTTCAAAGAGTGGCCGTACGGACCAGCCCGAAATTCTAACAGCGTCCAACGGGGGAGCGTACAGTTTATTAGCATGTATCCGGGTGACCCAACCACTCGTAAGTTTGGTATTGTACTGAGGCCACACCCGCAACTGATCGGTATACAGCCGGATACCCAGCATATAAAAATGCCACCAGATTGGAGCCAGTGAATACTCCATCTATCCCGTCGATTCCTATTTCCTGGAACAATGCAAAGAAGCTCTTAGAACAAATTGGTCATGGAGTCAAAAGTGAATTACATATCCGACTCTACAACGAAGTCGACGACAAAGTCACACCTATTTGGGTGCGTATATACCCATTCAGCAGCTCTACAACGTTAATATCCCATTTTCCCTTCATCCAGAATGTCATGGCTGTCATCCCCGGCACTCAAACGAGCCACAAGGGGCATAATGAGGTTGTAATTGTGGGTAATCATCGCGATGGTCCGTGCTTCCTTCCATCCAGTCACCTCTTGATCAACTCCATCTCCACAGCTTGGGTGATGGGAGCAGCAGACCCAACTTCCGGGACGGCATCGTTGCACGAAGTCGTACGTGGACTTGGGGCACTGCTCCGGAGAGGGTGGAAACCACGACGGACGATAGTCATTGCCAGCTGGGATGGCGAAGAAGTGCGTTTCTGACCACCACCCAAAGCCCGTTGACTCATCATGCTACAGTATGGCCTTATAGGCTCGACCGAATGGGGTGAGGACTTTGCTGACTGGATCCAAGAGCATGCTGTGGCATATCTCAACCTTGGTTTGTTAGTGCTTGTCAGTACTTGGACGAGGCACTGACCACAATTGTAGATGTGGCCGTCTCTGGTTCTCGCTACAATGTCCATGGCTCCCCTTCTCTAGCCCACTTCATTCGCGATACAGCTACAGCTGTTCCTCACCCCACTCTTGCCAATAAGACACTCTGGGATGCTCGTCTTGATGAGGGTCCATACAAAAAGGGAGGAAAGAACCTGCATGGTTACAGAGACTCGGCTGTTGTCATGGAGGGGATGCGGGAGCAAGCTTGGGTTATATCTGAAGAGCTTCCTGTTACACCTCTTGGTTCAGGGTCCGACTATACTGGTATTTGCTTAATTTCAGACCGTTGCAGCGGTACTGACGCTCCAAAGTCATGTTACAGCGACTTGGTGTGGCCAGTACCGACATGGGCTTTGGTTTCACGCTGAGTGACCCGGCCTATCACTATCATAGCATCTATGACTCTCAGCTATGGCAGGAGAAGTACGCAGACCCCGGGTTCCACCGACATGTAAGCGGACATGATAGCATGAGGCCGTCTTTTTGATAGGTTTTCAGGTCGCTGTCGCAAAGCATTTAGGTCTTATGAGTCTCAGACTTGCTGATTCGCCCTTGCTTCCCATCAACACGACACACTATACACTCGAGATGTTCAAGTACCTTGAAGGGTGGGAACGAAGCACCTCAAGCCACATCTCCAACTCACGTCTCAATTCATAGGATTGCTGCTGCTGCCAAACTCACAGGCGTCTCGGTCGACTTGCACCCAATCGAGACTGCTTTGCACCAATTACTAGACACTAGCCTAGCCCTCGACCACAAGAAGAAGTTGACCCTTCAACACCTGCAGAGAAGTCGGCCACCTCATGTCCGAATCCACGCCCGCATCTTGAACAAGCTTAACTATTTCATTGGCCATTTGTCTGGGGAAACTTCAGTCCCAGACAGGCTTGGTTAGTATTCAGCCCGCTGGCCCATCTCCCTTCTTCTCATTTTTCCGTCATTCAGAGTCTCGCGCACATGCCTCGGGCATGCTGCGTGTCCGACGCAATCTGAACGCAATCAATAAGAAGCTCGCCTCGTTTGAGGGTGGGTTCCTTTCAGACGCTGGCATCAAGGATCGTGAATGGTACCGACATCTAGGTGTGGCTCCAGGGAAGTGGAAGGTGTGTAATGCGAGGAAGCATGTGTCTGCACCCATTGACACGAATGCAGGGATATGGTGCTACACCATTCCCCGCTTTAAGCGAGGCCATTGAGATCGAGAAGGACGCGGATCTCGCCGAGGCGGAAGTCACCCGGCTCGTCAGAGTCGTTGGGAAACTACGCGACGCGCTGAAAGCGTAGAGAGATTGCAACCAGCATGGGCATCGTATAAAAGATGTATTTAATGGTTTTTGTGAAAACCTCGTGCTGTTAGGCCACAGGTTCGGAAGCGCGCCCTGTCTTGGCTCGCTTAATGTCCGGCCCCATCGCGGCCAAGAATGGTAGGCGGACAGCTGTGTGCAAGTGTTCTTATTTGAAATCACGCAGCCCACATGAACCGTCATCTGGCATCTTGGACCTGGCCATCCTCTCACCGAAACAACGGACCGCTCACAACCCCGAACACGGAGCAGCGAGTTCGTATTTCGCATTCAACAAACGACTTTCACCCATTCCCCACGTTGTCTTACCATTCTCCTTTAGAGTCTAATCTACCGCGCTTTCCTCTCCCCTAGACCCGCTTCACTACCGAATTCACACCCACGGAGCTACATTGAGCATGCCATATGCTTTAGGGACTATGTCAGCTCCCACTGCATCCCTCCTTCGTGCATTTTCACAATTCGGTCACCCACGGTATCCTCCTGAGGAGCATGAATCCAAAGGAGAAACGGTTCATCGCAAGCGAGGGCGCTCCTTATCTACACCTTCGCTGAACACGCGAGAATGGCATCAATTTCGAATGCTAGATGCTATTACCCCCCATCTCAGCCCCTGTGATCCTACACCTTCGGGCAGGCCAAGAAGTGCATCATTCAATCCTTCACCCGTCACTACGTGCGTCGAATCGTCATTAGGTGGGAGGAGCTACGAACAGGTGGGGTGTTCGCGGGACTACGTCGAGATTACCGAATCGAGTGAATCGCGCGCGATGATACCTGATGAGCAAGCCATAGCCACGAAAAGTCAGGTCGTTGGTCACAGGCCGGAGCACCCAATCAAAAGGCGAAGCACACAGACTAGTGCTCCTGCTGGCGCTATACTGGGGTCGCTTCTCAAGCGCCGTGATGCACCTAGATGCTTCTTCTCGCTGGCTGAGTTGCGTGCGATATCCTCTTTCGAAGATTCTCCTGACGACGGTGGGTATTGGAGGTTCTCTGGTCCGAGCTAGTGACTAAACATCCTTTTCGTTTCTCAGGTCATTTTTCGTCATTTGAGGTGCCATTAGATCCGTTTACTCTAATCGCCATTAGTTCCATGCCCAATACACCTGGCAGCGACACTAAACACGAGCTCGGACTATCCTACTTCAAGGCTCATTCTCGCTGAGCTCAACCCTCAGGCAAGCATGTTAAATACGTGCTCATAGGCGAACTCGTGCCTTCATTCCTTTTGTTCGGGATTTTGTTGTTGTTGTTCCCCTGGTCCATTGCTGTCCCTTTTTATCAGGTCATATCGAGTATTATCTTAGGAGACTCCGGTGTTTGTCAAGGCACGGCACTGTAGCTTTCGTTCGTCGCGTACACCCTATCTTGCTCTCCTCTCCGCGTCTGGCTCTGAGGTTCTCCTGTATCAATGATAGGCCTGTGAAGGACAATGCACGTTCTCACATTATTCGGTGGTCGGCGTTGCACTAAACTTGGAATCCTTCCGGACGAGGAGGTAACCATGGAACACGAATTCGGAATTCTACAGACGCAGAAATTTAGATGTCTCCTTAGCGATTCACGGATTTTTGAGTTTGTCTGATCCCTTATTGTCTCGTACGGGCATTGCGCGCTGGACCCCAACGTTAGAGTTGGACAATTTGACACGAGCCCCCTACAAGGCGAAGGCCTAAAGACGACCTCTTGGACCTGAAAAAACGATCCGGGAGAAATAGTTAAGAGTGTCTAGGGAATAATTTAGTGAGGGTAAAATGTTCGAAATGGAAAGGGGTCTATTGAAGTGAGCTTTTCAACTGTTCGCGAGGCGAGTCGCGGCCCTTAGTGCTGCGGTCGTTGCACGCGTAAGGGGTAGTTGGATCTCTACCTTGGGCCCCTTTCTGTCTATTCCACTCGAAATGGGGGAGGGAACCTCGATCGCGGCTGCATATGGAATGATATGTCAGCCAGTCAGTCATCACACATGTAAGCACCTTTGAGTAAGACCTTCCATACGCACGGTGAGTGCGGGGTCGACGATGTTAACGGTGGCGAGTGGAGCGCAGGGGGGTGAAAGATAGGATAGGGAAACTATGGGGGTTACAAGTATGGTCTGTAGGGTAGGGGCGCTGCCCGGGGCGGTTGAGGCTGGAGCGTATGTACCTATTGCTGGGGTGTCTGATCATACAGCATACAGGGCGGCCATTGCATTACTCTCGAATCACTTGTACCCTCGGGTCTGAGCATAGCATGTTGGGTAGCTTCCGTGGGTCCGTGTGGGTCTTCGGTTTCTGGAACGCTCTGCTTTTCCTCACGAACTTGCCTCACGAACTCGGCCAAGGTTCGTATGCCCCTTTCGGTTCCGAGTAATACCTTGCTCTACTATGTGCCTATGTGCCAGTGTGAGCTATGTAGGTGGCAGTCGAATGCGATGTGTTCGCGTGTTTGGGTTTCAAATGTGTATGCGGTTGTATTCACCAAAGGACTGTGTCCAGTTTGGGCTTGTGTCACTGTGTCGTTCGACGGTCGAGTGTGCGGAATGCGTGTGATCCAGCCAGTGAGGGTGGAAGACTGTCTGCTATGGCGTATCGTACCGTCCAGTCATTGGTTTCTTCGCCCATGCATCTTGCAGGTCTTTGTGTATCTGCCTATAATGGCTTGCGAGTGTGGTGGTTTGTACTGCAGCCAAAAAAAAAATTTGGTGACGAAACTTTCTAAAGCCAAAATGATTGGATAATTTCGCCAATACATGATGCTCCCAACCCTAAATTATCCTACAAGATGATCCAACCATACTGTCGATTCCTCCGCTCTCTAAACTCTACAATTCTGAAGCGCCACAAGGAATACATCCTCCGCGCCGGCCGCAACCAGCTCGTCCATCACAACCGCGTTCTTCTTTTTTTCCACCATCACACTGACAGCGAACCAGCCGTCATCCTCGATCGGGCTGACCGCCGCTGCTCGTCGGCCGGGGGTGATCGGCAGGCATTTCGGGAGGAGATCGCGGTGGACGTTATACTGCGGCAACCATCAGCACCATACACGTTAAAACAGAAGAGGGTGGCAAGCAGGACATTGTCGCCGACGCACGCACCTGACATAAGATGTACTTATTAGTCGCCACAAAGCCGGCAATTCTCGACGCGATCTTCGCAATGAGCGGCTCGAGTGAGGGGTACTTAGGCGTAGTCGATCGGATGAGCACTGCCGAGCTTTGTAATAACGTCGATAATGGGTGAAGACCCGAGGCTCGCATCGTCGCGCCCGACTCGACGAGATCCACTGTACGCGCCGATTCCCATTAGTCCGTC
>Ga0307513_10009572_pt1 | contig 12240 bp, 8 predicted proteins | sample 15_EM_MG_FD_202174 | JGI IMG/M metagenome (GOLD analysis project Ga0307513, IMG submission 202174) | Populus trichocarpa ectomycorrhiza microbial communities from riparian zone in the Pacific Northwest, United States - 15_EM | ecosystem: Host-associated > Plants > Roots > Unclassified | place... | reverse complement strand
CTCGGCCCGCGCGGTGAACGTGGAGTAGAAGCCGACCCGCCGCCGCAGCCCGAAGAGGTCGACCTCGCGCTGCATCCCCTGGTACGGCGCGTCCCGCCGGTGCAGCTCCAGCCCCAGCAGCCCGCAGAGCAGCTGGTGGCCGAGGCAGACCGCGAGCAGTGGCCGCCCGCTGCGCAGCCGCGTCGTGATCAGCTGGCGCATCGCGGCCATCTTCGGGTCGCCGGTCGCGTTCGGGTCGCCGGGTCCGGGGCCTGCGACGACCAGGTCGAAGGCGTCGAGCGGGCCGGGGTCGGTCCACGGCCGGCGGGTGATGTCATGCCCCAGCCAGCGCATCTGGTGCGCGAGCATCCCGGTGAAGGTGTCCTCGGCGTCCTCTATCAACGCTCGCCGCGCGGAGGACGGGATCGCCACCGGACCCCGCTCGTCCAGCCAGAAGCGGGCCAGCCGCGCGTTGCGGGCGGTGAGCGCGTCCCGCACGTCCGGGTCGGCCGACAGGCGTACCACCGTCTCGCCCTCGGGACGCGGCGCCGCGGCCGGCCGCAAGCCCAGCGCCGCGAGCACGCCGGCCGCCTTCGTGTGTGTCTCGGCGACCTCGCCGGCGGCGGTCGAGTGGCGCACCAGCGTGGCGCCGACCGGCACCCGCAGCATCCCGTCCGGGGTGATCTCCGCGGTCCGGATGAGGATCGGCGCGTCCAGCGTCTGCCGGCCGTCGCCGTCGTGGCCCAGTAGCGCGAGCACGCCCGCGTAGTAGCGCCGCCCGCGCTCCTCGTGGCGGGCGATCACGCGGAACGCGTTCTCGATCGGGCTGCCGGTGACGGTCGGCGCGAACATCGTCTCGCGCAACACCTCGCGCACGTCCCGCGAGCCCCGCCCGGCCAGCAGGTACTCGGTGTGGGTCAGGTGCGCCATCTCCTTGAGGTACGGGCCGACCACCTGGCCGCCGTGGTCGGCGACGGTGGCCATCATCTTGAGCTCCTCGTCGAGCACCATGTAGAGCTCGTCGATCTCCTTGGGGTCGGCGAGGAACTCCAGCAGCGCCGCCCGGTCGGCCGGCCCGTCCGGGTGGCGGAACGTGCCGCTGATCGGGTTCATCATCACCAGCCCGTCCTCGACGGAGACGTGCCGCTCGGGGGTGGCGCCGACCAGTGTGCGGGTGCCGGTGTGCACGAGGAAGGTCCAGTACGCGCCGCGCTCGTGTTCCAGCAGCCGGCGGAACGCGGCCAGCGCGGCCCGCAGCGGCTCGTCGACCTGCGCGGTGAACGTGCGGTGGATGACGAAGTTGGCCCCCTCGCCGTGGCCGATCTCGTCGCGCAGCACGGCGCCGACCGTCTCGGCGTACTGCTCGTCGGAGATGTCGAAACGGCCGTCGCGGGCCACCTCGGGCGTGTCCGGCAGCAGGGCGAGCGCGGCGGCGAGCGGCACCTCACCGTACGAGCGGATGGCCAGGCACTCCAGGGGTGCGCCGTCGTCGACGCAGGCGAAGCCGCGCTCGGTGATCTGCCGGTACGGCACGAGGGCGAGCGTGGCCGGCCCCGGGCGGTCGGTGGGCAGGGGGATTTCGTCGAGCCGGTCGACCGTGGTGACGTCGCCGGTAAATATCTCCAGGTGCGCCGCGCCTTCGCGGCGCAACAGGGCAAAAGGGCGTGGATCGCTTTGGTCCAGCAGGGTCAGAAGATCCATCTGTCCATTCCTTCGGGCCGGGGGCCGCCTCGGGCGGACAGCCGGTGCGTCGGAATGCACATCACGCCTGGCCGCCTTGTCTGGCGGCCGCGTGGGTATGAGCTACGCGCGGGTGGACGGGCCGCCGGGTTGGCGGCGCCACCAAGAATTCAGGCGCGCGGACATGGGCCACACGCTAGCCGATCGGGGTAGGCCCACTCAACCGACCCGCCGGGTCAGCCGGAGCCGAGCAGCCACGGGAAGAACGTCTGCACGGCGGCGAGGAGGATCGGCAGGAGCACCAGGATCAGGAACGACGAGGACGCGGTACGCAGCCGCAGGGGCCGGATGTTGGCGGTGCGGCACCGCTCGATCTCCACCACGTACGGCGTGGTGGCCTCGACGTCGACGATGTCGATCTTTCGTCGCTCCATGGCCCGGACCAGGTCGTTGATGCGGTCCTCCTTCGCCGTGGACTCGGCCTTACCGAACACGATCGGTGGTACGAGGATGAAGACCGGCACCACGACGATGTAGAGCACGACCAGGAAACCCACCCACGGGAAGTTGTCCAGGCCCAGCGCCGCGAGGGTGACGGTGAGGGTGAGCCCGAGCAGTGTCGTGGCGAGGATGACGGTGCGGAAGACCCGGCCCAGCGGGGTCCAGCCGTACCGGCCGTCGCGGTTGAGCCAGTCGGCGCTCGGCCGGCAGACGAAGCGCAGCCCCATGGTCAGGTAGATCGAGACCAGCCCGACCACGTGGTACTGGAGGATCACGAAGATCGCGAACACCGCGTACGTCCAGTAGAGGAAGTAGCCGGGGAGGTGGTTCTCGCCGGCCCACCAGTTGCGGTACGTCTCGGCGAGCCACTGGTCGCGCTGCGCCCCGCTCAGGTCGTGCGGGGCGACCGTGACGAACAGGCCGTGCTTCTCCCCCTGGATCAGCAGGCCGGAGAGGATGAAGGCGAGCACGAGCTGGACGAGGAAGAAGACCGACCGCAGCCGGTGCATCCGCTCGTTGACGCTGCGCAGCAAGGTTGGCAGCGCGGTCTCGACGGTGCAGCCGCGGATGATGCGGTCGATGCCGATCGCGCGGGACACCCCGTTGAGGCCGAACGTGGCTCGCCGGTCGAGTACCCGCGCGTCCTCCGGCCCGGTGTGCACCTCCTTCTTCGGCACCAGCGCGCCGTTGCGGACGAGCCTGCTCACGCACACCGACATCAGCTGCCACTGCCGGTGCAGCAGCACGGTGCCGGAGATGACGGATAGCAGCAACAACCAGCTCGTCACGTCGCGTACCAGCGGGAACTCCGGCGATGACGCGGGCTGGTCGCCGCCCAGGCCGGTGATCCGTAGGACGTCGCCGACGAGCTGGAAATGCTGGGCGTCGCCGAGGGTGCCCTGCGCCGCGTTGACGACGATCAGGGCGACGACGGCAAGCAGACCGACCAGCCACAGCTTGTAGGTGGGGGTGTCTTTCCTCCGCTTGAACAGGTGGTTGCAGTAAAACGGATCAAAGTCCTTCGCCACGCTCTCCAGGCGACTCATCTCCTCCCCAGACGCGGATAAGTGTGGTCAGCTCGATCGGACTCTCGATCATGGGCCAATGTCCGCAGTCGACGATCTCGTGCTCCCGGACGACATTGGCGGAATGGCGCATCTCGTCGATATCGGCGCGGGCGATCAGCCGATCCTTGGCGCCCCACACCAGATCCACCGGCTGCGGAATGGACGACATGATGTGCGGATAGTCGATCATTTGGGCGTCCAGCAGAATGCGGAGCACCGCCGGGCTGCCGGCCCCTTCGAGCGCGGCGTCGAGCAGGGTCGCGTCGAGGCGCGCCGGGTGCGCCACGAACGGCCACAGGGCCAGCGAGCGCAACGGGCGGGAGTGCGCGACCGCTCGCCGGACCACCACCGGCATCGGCACCATCCCGGTCAGGAACTGCGCCGTCACCGCCAGGCCCAGCCGCGGCGTACGCACGCCGACGCTCGGGTGCTGGGCGATCCGGGCGGCGCGGAAGAGGGTGCCGCTGACCAGGATCACCCGGCTGAAGTGTGCCGCCGCGCGGGCGGCGAGCAGGCCCGCCACCGTGCTGCCGATGGAGTGCGAGACCAGCACGCAGCGACCCAGGCCGTAGGCATCGCAGAAGTGGGACAGCTCCTCCGACGCGGCGTCGACGTGGAACCGGCGTTTGCGGCTCTGGCCGAATCCCACGATGTCGACCGCGACCGAATGCGACGTGGCGGCGAGTGCCTCCTGCACCTGCCCCCATTGCTGACGGGACCCGCCGAGCCCGTGCAACAACAGAAAAGACACACCTGCGCCACGGTGTATCGAACCTGCCTCGGAATAGTGGATCTCGCCCTGGGAATACGTGTAGACGGTCACGGCTGTCCCTTTGCCGCCGGCGTTGCGTTAAACGATAAATGGGCGGCGATCTCTCGGGTACCGCCGAACGGTCGCATCGTTCCAACGTCGCGCCGCGCCACGGCCGATCGAGGGGCGGGTTACGGTGGGCGGCGATGAGCATTCTCGCGCTTGACCTGGGCACCTCGTCGGTACGTGGGCTCGTGCTGGACGGCGGGGCCGTGCCCCTGCCCGGCGCGCTGGCCCGGCGCTCGGTCGAGGTGGCGGTCGACGACAGCGGCGCGGCCACGCTGGACGCCGCGGGGTACCTGGCGGCGCTGGTCGACTGCCTGGACGAGCTCGCCGCGGCGGGGCGGCTGGAGGGGGTACGCCTGGTCGCCGCGTCCAGCCAGTGGCACTCGGTGGTGCCGCTGGACCGTGGCGGCGCGCCGCTCGGGCCGCTGGTCACCTGGCTCGACACCCGCCCGGCGCCGCCGGAGGGCGCGGCCGGTCCCGCCGACCCCGACGCGTTCCACCAGCGCACCGGTACCTGGTGGCACCGTTTCTACTGGACGGTCAAGCTGCCCTGGCTGCGGGCCGCGCACGGCGCGGGGCTGGCCCGGTTCGCGGGGCTGCCGGAGTTCGTGCTCGGCGCGCTGCTCACCGACGCGCCGATGTCCGTCTCGCAGGCTTCCGGCACCGGCCTGCTCGATCTGACCCGGCTGGACTGGGACGAGGAGGCGCTCGCGGTCGCCGGCGTGACCCGCGCGGAGCTGCCGGTGCTGGCGCCGGCGGACTGGCGGGGGCGGCTGCGCGGCGAGTTCGCCCGGCGGTGGCCCGCGCTCGCGGACGTGCCGTGGACGCCGCCGGTCGGTGACGGGGCGGCCTCCAACGTCGGTAGCGGCTGCTTCGACGCGAGCCGCGCGGCGGTCACGGTCGGCACCTCGGCGGCGGTGCGGCTGGTGCAGCCGGTGGTGCCCGGCGCGCCGCTGCCCCACCTGCCGGCGAGCGTCTGGCGGTACCGGGTGGACCACGAGCGGATCGTGACTGGTGCCGCGTACTCCGCCGGCGGGAACCTCTTCGCCTGGGCCAAGCGCACACTGCGACTGCCCGAGGGGGACGCGCTGGAGCGGGAGCTCTCGGCCGTCACGCCGGGCAAGGGGGAGGTGCGCGCCGACCCCCGGTTCGGCGGCGACCGCCCACCCGGTACCGACCCGTCCGGCGCGGGGGAGCTGTCCGGGCTCGCCTTCTCCACCACGGCGGCCGAGATCTTCGCCGGTCTGATGGACGGGGTCTGCCAGATGGTCGGCCGCGACCTGGCCGTGCTTGAGTCCACTGTGGATGGTAAGGTCGAGGTGGTGCTCGGCGGTGGTGCGGTGGCCGCCCAGCCGTGGTGGCGCCGCGCCTTCCAGCTGGCGCTCGCGCCCCGGACCGTCCGCCACGTGGACAACCCCGAGGTGGGCGCGACCGGCGCGGCCCTGCTCGCCGCCGGCCTGGTGCCGAAGGATGCCGCCGGCCCGGTGTCGAAAGATCAGGCCGGCCCCTGACCCGGACGGCATCGTCCGGATGGGGGAGCCCCCCTCAGCGGTACCGGCAAGATCCGGTCGTCCGCTTCACTTTTCGTGAAATTCTCCCAGGTCCTGGCGTTGACACCGACCGCGTGCCTGATTGGATGGACTCCGCTCCTCGTCAGGCCGGGTACGAGGATAAGGGGGAGGCGTGGTCTCTGCTGCCCCGGAGCCGTCGGACCGGACGGTTCCGCGTCACCGTCGGCGGCCCGATGTCCGGGTTATCCCGCATCGGCGGCGTTCACGGTTGCGTGTCCGGGATTGGCGGATGCGCACCAAGCTCGCGACCGTCCTCGTCGTCCCCTCGCTCGCGTTCATGGTGGTCGCGGGCGTGCAGACCGGCGCGCTGATCGGCCAGGCCACGGTGCTCGACGAGTTCGCCGACCAGGTCGGGCTCGGCCAGCAGGTCACCACGCTGGTGCACGACCTGCAGAGCGAGCGCGACCGCACCGCCGGCAACCTCGCCGCGCTGCAGGCCAAGAAGCGCACGGCGAGCGAGGCCACGGCCGACATCCGGCAGTACTACGTGGCGGTCGACCGCTCCGTCGCCGACTTCCGCGAGGCGTCCGACCCGCTCGGCGGCGGTGACGCGTCCTGGCAGGTGGCCTACAACAGGGCCCGGGACGCCGTCGACGACCTGCCCACGCTGCGCGCCGCGGCGGCCAGCGGCGCGGTGAGCACGGACACCGTGATCGCCAACTACACCCGCACGATCGAGTCGCTGCTCACGCTGCTCGCCCAGCCCTCGCCCGGCGTCGAGCGGCCCGAGCTCACCGAGATGGTCCTGCGGTACGTCGAGGTCGCCCGGATCAAGGAGATCGGCTCCCGGGTGCGGGCCCGCCTCTTCGCCGCGGCCAACGCCGGCCAGTACGGCCCCACCGACCTGGTCGAGCTCACCGACCTGCGGGCACAGCAGCTCACCGCGCTCGCCGACTTCCGGGTCGCGGCCACCAACGCCCAGATCCTGCGGTACGAGCAGGCGGCCAAGGACCCCAAGTTCGGCGCCGCGGTCGCCATGGAGCAGACCACGATCGCCACCGGTAGCGGCGACGCGAAGGTGCTCGAACCGTTCCGCTGGTGGTCGCTGAGCCAGGATCGGCACGACCTGCTCCGCCAGGTCGAGGCCGGCGTGCTCGGCGACGCGGTCAACGAGGCCTCCACCCGCAGCGGTGACCAGCTGCGACGCACTCTGCTGGTCGCCGGCTCGGTGCTGGCCGTACTCCTCGCCGCCCTGATCATTTCGATCATGATCGGCCGCTCGGTCGCCCGCTCGCTGCATGAGCTGCGCCGCCACGCCCTGCACGTCGCCCAGGATGAGCTGCCCGACGCGATCGAACGGCTGCGCGGCGCGGGCCACGGCGTACCGACGATCGAGGTCCCGCCCTCGACGGTCCGATCCATGGACGAGGTCGGCGAGGTCGCCGACGCGTTCGTCGCCGTGCACCGCAGCGCCGTCGACCTCGCCGTCGAGCAGGCGGTCATGCGGCGCAACGTCAACGCGATGTTCGTCAACCTCGCCCGCCGCAGCCAGGTCCTGGTCGAACGGCAGCTCGAGCTCCTCGACGACCTCGAACGCGACGAGGGCGACCCCGACCAGCTCGCCAACCTCTTCAAGCTCGACCACCTCGCCGCCCGCATGCGCCGGAACGACGAGAGCCTGCTGGTCCTCGCCGGCACCGAGTCGAGCCGCCGCTGGAACGAGCCGGTCTCGCTCTCCGCCGTCGCGATGGCCGCCGCCGCCGAGATCGAGCAGTACCCGCGGGTGCGGCACGAGGCCCTCGACAACCTCTACCTCGTCGGCCACGCGGTCGCCGACGTCGTCCACCTGCTCGCCGAGCTGCTGGAGAACGCGACGAACTTCTCCGCGCCGTTCACCCAGGTCAAGATGACGACCCGCTCGTCCAGCGGGCGCACCGCCGGCATCGAGATCATCGACGAGGGCCTGGGCATGAGCGACGTGGCGCTGGAAGAGGCGAATACGCTCCTCGCCGAGCCGCCCGCCGCCGACGTCGCCGCCTCCGAGCGGATGGGCCTGTTCGTGGTCAGCCACCTGGCCGCGCGGCACTCGATCCGGGTGCGGCTCGTCGCCGCCGACCGTGGGCTGATCGCCAGCGTGTGGCTGCCGCCGAGCCTGCTCGCGCCCGCCCCGGCCTCCCGCGCGCTGCCCGAGCCCGCCGCCCGCCCGATGCTGGCCGCCGTCGCCGCCGTACCCGACTCGGTCACCCGCGAGCTGCGGCTGGCGGCCGCCCCGGCGAGCCTGGCCGGTGGTCCGCCGGTCCGCGTCCCCACGTCCCCGGTCGTGGTGCTCCCGGCACTGCCGGCCGCCGAGGCGGGCACCGTGAGCCGCGTCCGCCGTGGGCCGATCCGTTCCGAGGACGTGCTCAAGTCCGCCGGCGCCACCGCCACCGAGACCGGTAGCACCTGGTGGTCGCGCCAGGGCGGCGGCCGGCTCGCTGGCGATCCCGCCCCGCTCCCGCCGGTCATCGGCGGCCTGGGTGGGCCGACCCCACCGTCCGTGCCGATCACCGGCGGCATGATGGCGAACGGGCTTCCGCTGCGCGTACCCATGGCGCAGCTACCGCCGGTCGGCGACGAGCCGCGGCCGGTGGGACAGGCGCCGACCTCCCGGGCCGAGCCGGACCCGGAGGCGGTCGGCAACATGCTCTCCCAGTACTACAGCGGTGTGCGCCGGGCCGAGGCGGAAGACAGCGGCGACGTCAGGCAACTGATCAACCAGGAGGCGAAACAACCGTGAGTGAGCGTGGCTCGCGAGGTTTGACCACGATGGCGGCGGACGAGCGGTTGGGGGAGGCACTGTGAGTGATCTCAGTCAAGATGCCCGTGACCTGAGCTGGCTGGTCAGTGCCTTCGCCGACCGCACCCCGGGCGTCGCCCACGCGATCGTCGTCTCCTCCGACGGGTTGCTCGTCGCGGTCTCCGACCACCTGCCCCGCGACCATGCCGACAAGCTGGCCGCCGTGACCTCCGGACTGATGAGCATCACCACCGGCGCGGCCCAGATGTTCGACAACGACGTGGTCAAGCAGACCGTGGTGGAGCTGGGCCGGGGCTACTTCCTGGTGATGGCGATCCGGGACGGCTCGATCCTGGCCACGCTGGCCGCGGGCGACGCCGACATCGGCGTGGTCGGCTACGAGATGGCGCGGCTGGCCAAGCAGGCCGGCGAGATGCTGACGCCCGCGCTGCGCGCCGAGCTGCAACAGGCCCTGCCCCGCTAGGCGATCTATTCCAAGACCGGGACTTTGAGCTACCGCGACGCCCGTCGTGGCCCAGACCGTCGCTCCCGCGGCCTCACCCTGCTTGTCTGGTCACGCTCACCCCATTTTTCGCGGCCTCGCGCGAGGCCGCGAAAAGGTCAGGGTCTCCGTGATCAAAGCTCCGCTCAAGTAGTTCTAGCGACTTGGGTGGAGCTTTGATCACAGGGGGTGCTCTCGAAAGACACCAGCCCGAAATTCGGTATTGGTGGCGGTCGAACCCGAGTACACACAGGGGAATGAGTGAGGTAGGCCTGCCGGGGGGCATGACCACGGGCGCCGTGTTGATCGACAATGTCGTCCACAAGCCGGCCTCGCCGTACACGGCGACGGTGCACGCGTTGCTGCGGCACCTGGAGCGGGTCGGTTTCGACGGTGCCCCGCGGGCGCTCGGCGTCGACAACCAGGGCCGCGAGATGCTCAGCTACCTGGTCGGCGAGGTGGTCGGCGTGGGTATCCCGTGGCCGGAGTGGACGTTCACAGATCCGGTCCTGGTCCAGGTCGGCCGGTGGCTGCGGCGGCTCCACGACGCGACGGAAAGCTTCGTCCCACCGGCGGACGAGAAGTGGTTCATCGGTGACGCCGTGCGGAGCGGGTTGATCGTCGGCCATCAGGACGCCGCGCCGTACAACGCGGTGGTCGACGGTGACCGGCTGGTTGGCTTCTGCGACTGGGACGCGGCGGGCCCATCGTCGCGGGAGTGGGATCTGGCGCTGTCGGCGCTGTGGTGGGTGCCGCTGTGCCCGCCGGACGCGGTGCGCCCGTTGGGTTTCCACGATTTCGACGGCCGGCCCCGCCGCTTCCACCTCTTCCTCGACGCCTACGGCTACGACGCGGACCGGCGGGCCTTCGGCGAGGTGATCGTGCGGCGCGCCCGGCGGCAGGCCGCGGTGATCCGTCAGATGGACGCCGGCGGCGATCCGGTCGGGACCAGGCTGCTGTTCGTCGCGCGAGCCTTCGAGTCAGCCGCGTCGGACATCGAGGCGCTACCGGACGCCTTCTGGATGACGCCCTAGACGAGTGGGTTCAGTGATCGAAGCTCCGTTCAAGTCGCTAGAACTACTTGAGCGGAGCTTTGATCACAGGGGCGCTCGCCTAGATAAGGAGGAGGCCGGCGCCCCAGGTGGCCGCTATCGCGAGGGCGGCGGCCAGCTCGATGAGCGTCGAGAGGCCGGCGGCCTTGAGGGCGTGCACGGTGGACGGCCAGGCGAGCCGGTTGTCGCCGAGCCGCACCCGCTCGGCCAGCCAGACGCCGAGGATGAAACCCAGGATCAGCCCCAGGATGGGTACGACGAAGAAGCCGACCAGGCCGAGGACGCCGCCCACCAGCAAGGTGCTGTTCGGCACGCCGGAGCGTTTGAGGTTGCGGCCCGGCCACAGGTATTTGACCACCGTGCCCGCCGCCGCCAGAGCGGTGACGACGGCCAGCACCAGCCACTTCACCCAGCCGCCGTCCGCGAAGACCGCCCAGGCGAGGACGCCGAGCCAGCACAGCAGCAGCCCGGGGAGGACCGGCACGATCGTTCCCACGATGCCGGCGGCGATGGCGAGCCCGCACAGCAGCGTCGCCGTGGAGTTCATGTCGGTGAGGTCCACCCGCCTAGCCTGCCCCGTGCGGCCTCAGAGGTGGTAGCCGTCGTTGTACGCGTGCCCGTCCGGGTCGTATCCGGGGTGGTCCGAGGCGGGGACGTCCGGATGGCTGAAGTGCGTCCGGACGGCCTCCCCGATCGTGATCACGGCGCCGGTCACCTCGACCACCTGGGCGGCGCGGGCGAAGTAGTCCCAGATTTGCAGCGCGCGCGGCGGTACCCGCTCCCCGCCGCCGCTGATCCGCTCCAGGATGCGCTGCTGGGCCGTCCTCGACGGGGTGCGCCGCCAGGGAAAGCGTGGCGACGCGAGGAAGGTCAGGAGTAGCTCGGCGGCGTTCTGGGTGGCGTACCGTCGCCAGGCGCCGCCGGTGTCGATCTGGCCCTGGCGACCGGCCGAGGTGGCGTCGAGGGTGTCCTTGCGCGCGTCCGCGAAGTCCGAGACACCGCGCAGCACCAGCAGGTCGGTACCCCGGTCGTGCTCCTTCACGGTGCGCGCGGCGCCGGCGGCCTCCATCTCGACGATGCCGCGCTTGCGGTCGTGGCTGAGCAGCCAGTCGCGGAAGGCAGGGTCGGTGACGAGGACGTCCCCCGAGGCGATCGGCTGCAGCGAGTAGCTCGGCGCGCGCCGCGCCCCGTGCGTGGTGGAAAGGGGCAGGCCGTCGTTGACGCCCCTGGCCCGCGCGGACCGGATCCACGAGTCGTGCTGCGCCTCGGCGACGTACGGGAAGTGCGCGGTGAAGCTGCGCAGCCGTTCCGCCAGCGGCCAGGCGTCACCGGCCGGCTGGAACGTCGTGTGCCCGGCCGCGTCCGGCGACGCGCGGGCCGCCTTCAGGTACTCCTGGACGGCGCTGCCGACGACCACGTCGCCGAGCCGCAGGTCGCCGCCGAGGGCGCCGCCGATGCCGAGGACGGCGAGCACCTCGGGGTCGAACCTGTCCAGCAGCCGTGTCGCGCCGGACGCGGCCACGGTCAGCCCCATGTCGAAGAGCACGTGCACCACGCCGGTCCGGTCGCCCGGGATCGGAAACTCGTACCAGTAGCGGTTGTCCTCGCCGGTGATCGGGACGAGCGGGATGCACTCGCGGACGTAGTCGAACTCCTCGCGGGTCGGGATGATCAGACCCAGGTCGTACCTCGTCTCCCGGCTCATGTCAGCGCCACGTCGGAGATGAGGTCCTCGATCGCGGCCTTGTCGCGTTCGAGTACCTCGTCCCACTTGACCAGCTGCTCGCGGCGCTGCCGGACGGCGTCCTCGCCCTTGCCCAGCGTGCCGAGCGTGTCCTCCACGTCGATCTGCAGCTGCCGGAGCTGGCCGTCGATCCGCGTCATGAGGTCGTCGACAACGGTGCGCACCGTCGCGCCGAACACCTGCGCGCTCCGCTCGGCGTTGGCCTCGGCGTCCTCGCGCATCTTCTTGCTGAGCACAGCGGCGATCTCGGTGCGTACCTTGCGCTCGATCCGGCCCTTGGCGAAGCCCAGCACGGCGGCGTTGGCGAGCAGGACCCCGATGATCAGCGGGATGAAGCCGAACGGCGTGAAGGCCCACACCAGCATCACGCCGTAGGTGGCGGCCAGCTGGCCCAGCAGGCGCCCGACGGCGAGGCCGCCGACGAGGTTCATGGCTTCGAGGTCGGCGCTGGCGAGGCCGCCGCCGTCCAGGATGTCGTGCTCGGCGCCGGCCGAGAGGTTGACCCCGGTGATCTCCTCGCGGACCTGGGCGAGGTCCCGCATGAACTCCTGGATGAGGTCGTCCGCCCGCCGCGCCATTGTGGACAGTTCGGGCTCGAGGGTGGCGCTCAG
>Ga0307513_10009571_pt1 | contig 12240 bp, 14 predicted proteins | sample 15_EM_MG_FD_202174 | JGI IMG/M metagenome (GOLD analysis project Ga0307513, IMG submission 202174) | Populus trichocarpa ectomycorrhiza microbial communities from riparian zone in the Pacific Northwest, United States - 15_EM | ecosystem: Host-associated > Plants > Roots > Unclassified | place... | reverse complement strand
CGCGCCGTCCGCGCCTCCGGGCCGGGCGGCCAGCACGTCAACAAGGTCTCGACCGCCATCGAGCTGCGCTTCGACGTGCGCGCCTCGCCGTCGCTGCCGGAGGGCGTGCGCTCACGGCTCTACCGGTTGGCCGGCAGCCGGCTGACCCTGGACGGCGTCCTGGTGCTGGTGGCCCAGGGCTCGCGCTCGCAGGAGATGAACCGGCAGGAGGCGCTTGAGCGCCTGCTCACCCTGATCCGCAAGGCCGCCGAGCCGCCGCCGCCGCCGCGCAAGAAGACAAAGCCCACCTACGCCTCGAAGCTGCGTCGCCTCGAAGGGAAGACCAAACGCGCCAGCGTGAAGACCCTGCGCGGCCGCCCGAGGGGCGACGACTGAGCTGGCCGGTCAGTCCGTGGTGTCGTCGATCGGCGCGCCCGGGCCGTTTTTCTTCATGCTCTCGATGGCCTCCTTGGCCGACGACTTCGAGGCGTAGCCCTCGGTCGAGAACATGACTTCGTTGTTGTATTTGAAGCGGACCCTGAACTCGCCCGCCTTGTCTTTGTAGATTTCGAACGTGTGGGCCATGCCATTTTCTCCTCGGCGAGCCCCACCCCCGACGCCACGCTCGTCTAGGCCCGGCCACAGGTCAAGCTACGCCGGGTTCCCTCGCTCAAGCTCTGGCGCGTTTTAGCCGCATTGGCCTATATGCTCGCCTTATGGTTCTACGCGCTCGAATCCTCGCCTCAGCCGCCCTCCTGGGCTCCCTCACCGCCTGCGCGCCGACGCTCGGCCCGCCGCCGCCGCGGACCTCGCCTGGGCCGGCCGCCAGCGCGGACTTCCACGCCGCCGACTTCGCCTGGGCGCAGGTTCCGGGCCGCAACACGCTGACCGGCCGGCTGACGTTCAGGCAGGGCGCGACCGCCTACAGCTGCGCCAACGCCAGCGTGATCCTGACCCCGGAGACGCCGTGGTCGCGGCGCCGGATGAGCGTGCTCTACAAGTCCGACACCCGCTCCGCGCTGCCCTCCGACGAGGTGCGGGCCCGCACGCCTCAGGCGCCCCCCGGCGACAGCGGCCCCTACATCAAGCGCACCACCTGCGACGCGACGAACCACTTCAGCTTCACCGGCCTGCCGGACGGCGCCTGGTATGCGGTGACCATCGCCAAACCCCCGGGCGGCGGCGCCAGCATGGCCTTCATGCGCCGGGTCACCACCCGCGGCGGCCGCGTCACCACTTTCGATTTCTAACGACTGAACTTCTCGCGCGCTGGCGGGTTCTCTCATCAGAAGGGGGCGCGTCTGCTCCCGCATGCGAGATTTCCAGATGCGCGTTCCCGTCAGCACCCTCCTGATCGCCGGCGCCGTGGCGCTGGCCGCCGCGAGCGCCCAGGCGGCGCCGAAGGAACCGGCGCGCGGACAGGTGATCGCCGCGAACTCGGTGGGCCGTTACGCGATCCAGGCCACCTACACCGGACCGCAGCTCGAGGTCGGCTATTCGACGAGCACGCGGCGCATCGCCGACTGCCTGGCGAGCTTCCCCGGCTACAACCCCAAAACCGACCTGATCTGGTCCCGGTCCGGGCCGAAGCAGCGCTGCAAGCTCTGAACGAAAAACGCCCGCCGGATCGGCGGGCGTCTCGTCGGCTTCTAGTGGACCTTGGCCCGGCCGATCTCCAGACCGTCCTGGCCGGCGGTGACGTCGATCACCGCGCCGTCCTCCAGATCGCCCGCCAGGAGCTTGCGGGCGATGGGATCGACCAGCTCCTTCTGGATGACCCGCTTCAGCGGCCTGGCCCCATAGACCGGGTCGTAACCGCGCTCGGCCAGCCAGTGGGTGGCGGCTGAATCCAGCGCGATCGACATGCGCCGGTCGGCCAGCAGCTTCTCGACCCGCTGCAGCTGGATCTTGACGATATCGTCCATCGCCGCGCGGCCCAGCCGCTTGAAGAGGATGATCTCGTCGATCCGGTTCAGGAATTCCGGCCGGAAGTGGCTGCGTACGCTGGCCATGACCGCCGGGCGGGCCTTTTCCACATCATCGTCGTCATCGAGACCGGCGAGGGCTTCCGAACCCATGTTCGAGGTCATGATGATCAGCGTGTTGCGGAAATCCACCGTGCGGCCCTGGCCGTCGGTCAGCCGCCCGTCGTCCAGCACCTGCAAGAGGATGTTGAAGACGTCCGGGTGGGCTTTCTCGACCTCGTCGAACAGCAGCACCTGGTAGGGCCGCCGGCGCACCGCCTCGGTCAGCGCCCCGCCCTCGTCGTAGCCGACGTAGCCGGGCGGCGCGCCGATCATGCGGCTCACCGAGTGCTTCTCCATGTACTCGCTCATGTCGAGACGGGTGATGGCGTGCTCGTCGGCGAACATGAACTCGGCCAACGCCTTGGTGAGCTCGGTCTTGCCGACGCCCGTGGGGCCCAGGAACAGGAACGAGCCGATCGGCCGGTTGGGGTCCTGCAGGCCGGCGCGGGCCCGGCGCACGGCGTCGGAGACGGCCAGCAGGGCTTCCTCCTGGCCGACCACACGGGCGCGCAGGGCGTCCTCCATCGCGAGCAGCTTCTCGCGCTCGCCCTCCAGCATCTTTTCCACCGGCACGCCGGTCCAGCGCGAGACGACGGCCGCGATCTGCTCGGCGTCGACCACTTCCGGAGAGACGGCGTCCTTCTCGGCCTTGGCCTCCTCTTCCGCCAGGCGCTTCTCCAGCGGCGGGATCTCGCCGTAGGCGATCTCCGAGGCGCGCTGCAGATCGCCGCGCCGTTGAGCGGCCACCAGTTCGGCGCGCAGCCGGTCGATGGCCTCGCGCGCCTGGGCGGCCGAGGAGACCTTCTCCTTCTCGGAGCGCCAGCGCGCGGACATGTCGGCGGACTGAGCTTCCAGCTCCTCGAGCTCGTCCTCCAGCTTTTCCAGTCGGGCCCTGGAGGCCGCGTCGGTTTCCTTGGTCAGAGCCTCGCGCTCGATCTTCAGCTGCACGACCCGGCGGTCGATCTCGTCCAGTTCCTCGGGCTTGCTATCCACCGCCATGCGCACGCGGCTGCCCGCCTCATCCATCAGGTCGATGGCCTTGTCCGGCAGGAAGCGGTCGGTGATGTAGCGATTGGAGAGCGTGGCGGCGGCCACGATGGCGCCGTCGGTGATGCGCACGCCGTGGTGGACCTCGTACTTCTCCTTCAGGCCACGGAGGATCGAGATGGTGTCCTCGACCGTGGGCTCGCTGACGAACACCGGCTGGAAGCGGCGGGCCAGCGCGGCGTCCTTCTCGACGTTCTTGCGATACTCGTCGAGCGTGGTCGCGCCGACGCAGTGCAGCTCGCCGCGGGCGAGCGCCGGCTTCAGGAGGTTGGACGCGTCCATGGCGCCCTCGGTCTTCCCGGCGCCCACCAGCGTGTGCATCTCGTCGATGAAGAGGATGATCGAGCCTTCGGCGGCGGTGACCTCGTTCAGGACGGCCTTCAGCCGCTCCTCGAACTCGCCGCGGTACTTCGCGCCGGCGATCAGCGAACCCATGTCGAGCGCCATGAGCTGCTTGTCCTTCAGGCTCTCGGGTACGTCGCCGTTGACGATACGCAGCGCCAGCCCTTCGACGATGGCGGTCTTGCCGACGCCGGGCTCGCCGATCAGGACAGGGTTGTTCTTGGTCCGGCGGCTCAGCACCTGGATCGTACGGCGGATCTCCTCGTCGCGGCCGATGACCGGGTCGAGCTTGCCGTCCTTGGCCGCCTGGGTCAGGTCGCGTGCATAGCGCTTCAGCGCGTCGTAACCCTCTTCGGCCGAGGCGGAGTCGGCGGTCTTGCCCTTGCGGATGGCTGTGGCGGCGTCTTCCAGAGCCTTGGTCGAGGCCCCGGCATCCTTCAGGATCTTGGCGGCGTCGCCACCGTCCTTGGAGATGGCGATCAGCAGACGCTCGGTCGTCACGAAGGCGTCCCCGGCCTCCTTGGCGCCCAGTTCGGCGGCGGCGAACACGCGCGCCGTCTCAGGCTTCATGTAGAGCTGACCGGAGCCCCCCTCGACCTTGGGCATCTTGGCCAGGGCGACGTCGAGCGCCTTGTCGGCTTCGTCCGGACGGCCGCCCGCGCTCTGGATCAGGGCGCGCGAAAGCCCGTCCTTTTCCTCAAGCAGGACTTTCAGGAGGTGTTCGGGCGCGAGCTGCTGGTGGCCGCGGGCCAAGGCCAGGCTCTGCGCCGACTGGATCGCTTGCTTCGCGCGATCGGAATAGACGTCGATGTTCATTAGGTCCCCTCAATAGGCAGATTGGGCGGGGCCGCCTCATCAAGCACGGCCCGGCCCACCCGATGTAGTGTTGCGGATAGGACACACAAGTCTGCCTCGCCGAACTTTCCGACGCCCTATCTGACACGCAGCGGCGCATCTCCCCCGGGGTTTTGCGGATTGAACTGGCGTTCCCCGTCCTCTCCATTGGCGCATGATGATGACCTCCATCCGCACCCTCGCCCTTCTCACGGTCTCGGCCGCAGCGCTTGCCGGCCAGGCCCACGCCAGCGGCTTCTATCTGCAGGAGCAGTCCGTGCGCGGAACCGGCCGGGCCTATTCCGGCGAGGTGGCCGACGAGGGACCGGCGTCGCTGTGGTGGAATCCTGCGGCGATCGCCCGCTCGCCCCGCGAGGCCTATGTGGGAGCCCACGCCGTTCTGGTGGAGTCCAAGGTCAATAATTCAGGCTCGACGATCACCTACCCCGGCGGCCTGACCGTGCCGGTCAGCGGCGATCCCCGCGCTTCGAACCCGATCCAGAACGGCGTCGCGCCGAACTTCGCCGTAGCGACGCCCATCGGCGACCGCTTCGCCATCGGGCTGTCGGTGGCCGCGCCGTACAATTTCACCACCAAGTACACCCGCCGTTCCTGGGCCCGTTACGACGCCTTGGAATCGCGCCTGACCACGGCCGACATCCAGCTGACCGGCGCCATGCGCGTCACCGACTGGCTCGACCTCGGGGTGGGCGTCGACGCCCAATATACCGACGCCAAGCTCTCGACCGCCGATCCGAACCTGTCGCCGCTTCTGCCCGATGGGATTAGCCAGCTCAGCGGGGACGGCTGGGACTATGGCTGGACTGTGGGCGCCCAGGCGCACTTCGACCGGCTGACGCTGGGCGCCAGCTATCGCTCGGCCATGGACCACAAGCTGAACGGCGAGGTGTTCGTCGGCGGCCTGCTCGGACCGCTGGCGGTCGGCAACGCCCAGGTCGACGGCAAGGCGAGCTTCACCACCCCTTGGATCGCCACATTTGGCGCCCGCTACCGGGTCACTGACCGGCTGACGCTGAACGGCCAGGTGCAGCGCGTCGGCTGGAGCAAATTCGACGCCATCGACGTGAAATCGCCGGCCGGAAACCAGGTCCTCGCCCAGAACTACAACAGCATCACGTCCGGCGCGGTGGGCGCCGACTTCGCCGTCAACGACCGCCTCACCCTGCGCGCTGGCGTTGGCTATGACCCGACCCCGACGCCTGGCGCCGAGCGCACCGCCCGGGTGCCCGACGGCGACCGCTGGCTCTACAGCGTCGGCGCCACCGGCAAGCTCAGCGACCGCACCCAGGTCGACGCCGGCTTCGCCTACATCGCCTTCAAGGACAGCGACGTGCACCACGACACCACCTTCTTCGGCGGCACCCCGGCGGCGATCAACACCGCCCTGCGCGGCGGGGTCGAGGGCAAGGGCTACGTCATGTCGCTCGGTGTACGGACGAAATTCTAGTTCGTCTGGTTCGCGTAGAGCTTGACCACCCGGTAGAGGTACTCGCGGCCATCGTAGAGCGAGCGCACACGGATGCGCTCGTTGAGGCCGTGGACGCCGCCGCCGTCACTTTCGCCGAACATGCCCGAGAGCCCGTAGGCGGGAACGCCGAGCGCCAGCAGGAAGCGGCTGTCGGTGGCGCCGGTCGACATGGCGGGCACCAGCGGCACGCCCGGCCACATCTGGGCCGCGACCGCCTCGGCCGGGCCGGTGATCGACTTGGTCAGCGCCGGCGGCGTCGAGACCGGGCTCTTGTCGCCAGCCATTCTGATCTTGATCGCCGGGTCGCCCATCACCTCGGAGAGCGTCGCCATCACGGCTTCCGGCGCCTCGCCCGGCAGGATGCGGCAGTTCACGTTAGCCGTGGCCCGCTGCGGTAGCGCGTTCAACGCGTGGCCGGCGTTGACCATAGTGGCCACGCAGGTCGTCCGCATCATCGAGTTGTAGCCCGGATCGTGGGCGATCGCGGCGATGGCGCCGGCCGGCGTCGGGTTGGCCACCGCGGCTTTCATATTGGCGCCCATCTCGCCGCCCAGGATGCCGCTCATCCGCTCGAAATGCAGGCGGGTCGCCTCGTTCAGCTTAGCGGGAAAGTCGTAGGCGCCGATCTTCGTCAGCCCCATGGCCAGATGGTAGATGGCGTTGTCCTTGACCGGCCGCGAAGAGTGGCCGCCGGGGTTGGTCACCTCCAGCGTATAGTCCTGGTAGACCTTCTCGCCGGCCTGGATCCCTAGGTAGACGTGGGCGTTGCCGTTCAGCCGGCCGCCTGCGCCCTCGTTCAGGGCGAAGGCCGCGTTCATGGCGTCACGATGGGTCTCCAGCAGCCAGCGCGCGCCGTTGAAGGTGTCCGGCGTCTCCTCGCCGCAGGTCAGCGCCAGCTTGATGTCGCGCTTCGGCTTGAAGCCCTCGGTCTTGTAGCGGACCATCGCGTCGGTGAAGGACGAGGCCATGGCTTTGTCGTCGCTGGCGCCGCGGGCGTAGAAGTAGCCGCCCTCCTCGATCAGCTTGTAGGGGTCGCGCACCCAGTCCTCGCGCTTCGCCTCCACCACGTCGATGTGGGCGAGCAGCATGACCGCCTTGGCCCTGGGGTCGGAGCCGTGCAGAACGGCGATCAGGTTGCCGTCCTTGGGCCGGTCGGCCGGAGCCAGGATCTGGATGTCGGCGTCGGCGTAGCCCGCGGCCTTCAGCCGTCGCGCCATCGCCTCGGCCGCCGTGGTGCACGACCCATGCTGCTGCGTCGTGTCGATCTCGATGAGTTCTTTGTAGAGGTCCCGGAACTGCGCCTGGCCGGGGTAGTTGGGCGGGGCCTGGGCGGCGGCTGTGGTGGCGGAAAACGCGGCGACTGCGGCCACAACGACCAGGGTACGGAACATCGGCGGCTCCAAGCTTGGGCGGCGACCGTATTGACGGCCTCCGGAGCCTGCAAGGCGCCCTCAGTTCAGGTCGGTTTTCTTCGGCGCTTCGGGCGGCAGAGGCGCGATGGGCACGCCGTCCTCGACCAGCTCACGGACCTCCTTCGAGGTCGCCTGACCATAGATGCCGCGCTCCTCGGACCGGCCTTCATGGATGGCGCGGGCTTCCTTGGCGAAGGTGTCGCCGACGTCGTCGAAGTTCTCTTCCACGTGCCGGCGGATACGACCCATGGCCTCCATCATCATCGCCTGGGTCTGGCCGGGGGTTACATCCTGGCCCTTCTTTTTCGTGCCTGAGACGGCCGGCGCCATGATCGCCTTGCGCACCGCCTTCGACGCGCAGACCGGGCATTCGATCAGGCCGCGCGCCTGCTGGTCGTCGAAGTCGGCCGAAGCGCCGAACCAGCCTTCGAATTCGTGGTCATGTTCACAAAGGAGGGCGTAGCGGATCATGTCAGCGCCCGCGGCGCCGTGAACGCCCGCGCGTTGGCCAGCGCCGGGATCGCCGCGCGGGCCCTGGCGGACTCCCCGAGAACCAGATCGGCGAACAGGACGCCCGGCTCGTCGTGGTCGAAGTGCGCGAGGACCTCGCCCCACGGCGCGACGACGATGGAGTGCCCATAGGTGCCGCGGCCGTCTTCGTGACGCCCACCCTGAGCCGGCGCGAGCACGAACGAACCGGTCTCGATGGCCCGCGCGCGCATCAGCACCTCCCAATGGGCGGCGCCGGTGGGCCGGGTAAAGGCCGAGGGGATGGTCATCACCTCCGCCCCCGCCAGCGCCAGCGCCCGATAGAGCGCCGGGAAGCGCAGGTCGTAGCAGACGGTCATGCCGAGCTTCAGGTCGCCCGCCTGGGCGGTCACCGCCTGATCGCCGGGCTCATAGGTCGCCGATTCCCGCGAGCTTTCGCCGGTGGGCAGGTCGACGTCGAACATGTGCAGCTTGTCGTAGGTGGCGGCGACCGCGCCGTCGGGCGAGACCAGCACCGAGCGGTTCGCCGCCTTGCCGTCCTCGCGCAGGACCAGCGCCGAGCCGATCAGCACCCAGGCGCCGGCGTCCTTCGCGGCCTGCCGCAGGCCGGTCACGACGATGTCGTCGCCCAGGCTCTTCAGTTGCGGGAGGAGCTGGGCCCGATCCTTCTGCAGGATATTGCTCCCCTCCGGCGTCGCGATGAACATCGCGCCGCCCGCCGCGGCCTCGCGGACCAGCGGCAGGACGTGCGCCAGCGCCGCCTCATGAGTGGCCGGCGTGCGGGTCTGGATCAGCGCGACCTTCATACGCTCAGCTTATAGGGCTGGCGGAGGAGAAAGGTGAATCGCTCAGGCGGCCTGCAGCAGAGGATCGAGCTTTCCCTCGCGCTCCAGGGCCATCATCTCGTCGCAACCGCCGATGTGCTGATGGCCGATGAAGATTTGCGGGAAGGTGGCGCGGCCGCCGGCCTTCTGCACCATCTCGGCGCGCTTATCGGGATCGAAGGCGGCTTCGATCTCGGTGAAGTCGATGCCCTTCTTCTCCAGCAGCGAGATCGCGCGGACGCAGTAGGGGCAATACGGCTTGGTGTAGATGGTGACCTGGGTCATGGCGCTCTAATGCGGAACCTATCGCTAAAGCTTCATATGGTGAGTCCGGACATTTCCTTAACCCGTGCGACCCCTGCGACATCCACGCGCACCGCGCCAGCGGCCTTCAAAGCCCGCGCGCAGCCCTCGGCGGTGGCGCCTGTGGTCATAACGTCATCAATCAGCAGGATGCGCTTGCCCGCGACCTGGGCAGCCCGGCCCGGCGAATCTCGCGACACCTCGTCATAGAGGCAGGCCGCGCGGGCCGCGTCGAACGCCGCGGCTTGGCCACGCAGGCGGCGCAGCGCGCGCCGAGGTCGTATTCGAATGGCGTCCCGCAACCGTCGCAGACCGGGCCGTCGAGGAAATGGATGCGGCTCCAGGTCGCCGCCGAGAGCCCGCCGGCCATGGCCGCCTCGCCGCCGTCCAGGGACTGCGGCGGGAACACCAGGTCGAGCGCGCCGCGCCACATAGCCATCGACCGCGGTCCTGGTTTCAATCTGCCCGCGAAGACGCCATCTTCCGCGCTCATGTCAGGACCACCCCGCCTCTTCGACCGAACCCTGCACCGCAAGCGGCTGGACCGCGCCGCCAGGGGCTATGCGTCGGCCGACTTCCTGCACCGGCGCGCCGCCGAGGATATCGCCGAGCGCCTGGAGCCGATCATGCGGGACTTCAGCTTGGCCGTCGACCTCTCGGCGCGCGGCGGCGCGTTCCGCGAGGCCCTGGCCGCCAGCGGCGCGGCGCACCGGGTCGGACAGTTGATCGAGGCCGACCTGTCGCTCGCCATGCTGGCCGGGCGCGAGGGCCTGCGCGTCGTGCTCGATGAGGAGCGGCTTCCGTTTGCGCCGGCCAGCCTGGACCTGGCGGTCTCGACCCTGGGCCTGCACTGGACCAACGACGTGGTGGGCGCCCTGATCCAGATCCGCCAGGCGCTGAAGCCGGACGGCCTCTTCATCGGCGCCTTCCTGGGCGGTCAGACGCTGAGCGAGCTTCGCCAGTCCCTGGTGGCCGCGGAAAGCGAGATCCTCGGCGGCGCCGGCTCCCGCGTCTCGCCCTTCGCCGACATGCAGGACGCCGCGGGCCTCTTGCAACGCGCCGGCTTCGCCCTGCCGGTCGCCGACCTCGATCGGGTCAGCGTCACCTATGCCCATCCGCTCAAGCTGATGGCGGACCTGCGCCAGATGGGCGAGACCAGCGTGCTGGCCGACCGCCATCCCCGCGCCCTGACCCGCACCCTCCTCGCGCGGACCGCTGAGATCTATCTGGAGCGCTTTGGCGATCCGGACGGTCGCGTCCCGGCGACCTTCGAGATCATCACCCTGACCGGCTGGTCGCCGCACGAGAGCCAGCAACAACCGCTGAGGCCAGGCTCCGCCAAGATGCGGCTGGCCGACGCGCTTGGGACCGTCGAGCATCGGCTGCCCAGAGTCTGAGCCCCGGCCATAGCCAAGCTCCTTAACGGCCTGATCACCATCTTTCCCGACAACTGACCGCGGCGGGGGCTCCGTCAGGCTGCGGGAGTCAGTTGTGAAGTCCAGGACATTTCAACACCTTGGCCTTGCCGCCGCGGTCGCCGCTTTGGCAGGCTGCGCCAGCACGCCGCCGCATCGTCCGGTCGCCCGCCAGGCCGCGCCCGCGCCATCCGCCGCCGCGCCGGCCGAACGCAGCCTCGCCGTCCAGGCCGGCGCCTTTGAAGGCTTCATGCGCCACGCCTCGGGCATCGACGCGACCTTCTCCGGGCCCGCCGAGGTCGCCCAGGCCCTGCAGACCGGCGCCGCCTATGAACCCAAGGGTATGGAGGCCGGCGCGATCGCCTACGCCGCCATGGCCGCGCTCCAGGAGCCACGCTTCGTCGCCGCCGTGCGGGCGGACAAGAGCCGTGGCCAGCTCGCCCAGCGCCTGGCCGCCAATCCGCAGGCCGCCCTCGCCCTGCCCGGCGCGGACGCCGCCGCCGGTCGGGCCAGCGGCGCGCTCTACGCCCAGGGCGACGCGCTCGCCGACGAAGGCCGCAAGGTGAAGCAGGCCGCCTATTCCGTGCAGCACCAGGCCTGGTCGAAGGCCAACGTCCCCGATCCGGCGGGACGCCTCAGCCGCGTGAAGCGTATCTCCGCGGCCGGCTATCAGCCCTCCCGCGACGACGCCGGGCGTCTGCAATCCTCGCTCTCCGGAGGCGGCCGCCGGGGCGGCGCGCCGAGCCCGCTGGTCGCCCGCGGCGTGGCCGTGGCGGCGCTGAGCGTGCTTGGCGAAGACGGCAAGGCCCGCAGCCTGATGACCGAGCCGAAAGCCGCAATGTGCCTGCGGCTGGCCAAGCTGAACCTCTATCAGTGCCTGGCCAGCGCCGGGCCCCACTACGAGGACATCTTCTGCCTCGGCCAGCACGCGATGATCGAGACCGGCCAGTGCGTCGTCGACGCCACCAAGGCGCCGGCGCAGCGGGTGGCGGTGACGAAGACCAGCTATCCGCGCTGAACCGGAACGTCCTCGAGCCGGCCCCGTTAGCGAGGTCCCACCAAGGAGACTGTCCATGGCCGACCAACCGCAAACCGAACCCTATGTCGAGAAGCACCCCGGCATGATGGGCGACGGCACCGAAGAGCAGAACCTGAACCAGAAGGGCGATCCCGCGGCTCGGATCACCGAGAACGAGGTGAAGGAAGCCTTCAAAGACATGCCCGCGGACAAGGCCGACAAGCAGTAGACCTTCGCGAAGGCGTCGCGCCGACGTCGGTGCGACGCTTGCCGCCTCAGAGCAGGTCCCTCAGCCAGGCCACCAGCGGCGCGTCGGCAGGCGGCATCGGGTAGTCGGAAAGCTTGTTCGGTTTCACCCAGGCCAGCGCCTTGTGCTCCTTCGCGGTCACCTGTCCCTCCCACCGGCGGATCAGATAGAGCGGCATGAACAGGTGGAAACTCTCGTAGCTGTGGCTGGCGAACACGAAGGGGGCCAGGCAGGCGTGGGTCACCTTGATCCCCAGTTCCTCGTCCAGTTCACGGATCAGGCAGGCCTCGGGCGTTTCGCCGGCCTCGACCTTGCCGCCCGGGAATTCCCACAGGCCGGCAAGCTGCTTGCCCTCCGGCCGCTGGCAGATCAGCACGCGGCCGTCGACGTCAACGAGTGCGGCGGCAGAGACAAAGACGGTGGGTATGGTCATTTGGGCGCCGGCGCGGAGAAGGGCGCCCGGCGACTGGACCCCTTGTTGGCCGGGTCGGGGTCGCCCCAGGCGTAGGCGGACGCGAGGGCGCTGAAGATTTCTGCCGCGAGCCGGCCGCCCGCATCACCATTGGTCATGACGACAGCTCCCTGCCGCGATCCGTCGAGGAACGCCAGCGCGTTGGACTGGAAGCCGGCGTTGCTGCCCCCGTGCTGGAAATAGGGATGACCGCCGCGCCGTCCGAGGGCGACGCCCAGGCCATATCCGGCGTCGACCGGCGTCATCATCGTCTGCGCGGTGGCCTGGCGCAGCAAGGCGTGCGGGCGCCCGGAATAGGCATTCTGCAATCCGATCATGAACCGGCCATAGTCGGACGGCGTG
>Ga0307513_10009570_pt1 | contig 12240 bp, 19 predicted proteins | sample 15_EM_MG_FD_202174 | JGI IMG/M metagenome (GOLD analysis project Ga0307513, IMG submission 202174) | Populus trichocarpa ectomycorrhiza microbial communities from riparian zone in the Pacific Northwest, United States - 15_EM | ecosystem: Host-associated > Plants > Roots > Unclassified | place... | reverse complement strand
CTTGGCTTCGACGAGGCCGAATGCGGGAGCCATGGCTCGTCTCTGCCGTTTGTGCACGTCGCCTGATTCCAGAATTGGGGTTATGCCTACTAGAGGTGGTGTGAGAAATGACTCACCCTCAGCCCAGGCGAGACCTCTATCGACGAGTGTCACGGTCAATTCCCTCCTGCCCCTTGGTTTCTCGTACAGGTAACCGCTGCTCTGGAGAATACGGTGGATAGCCTTAGGGTCCGCGATCCACAAGCGATGTCCCTGCGTGACAGCATCGGCATAAGGATCCTACAATGCTCGGCCTCAGAAAAGAAACGCACTCCAAGCGGCCCATTCCAGCGGGCTATGTTTCCATATTCCTCCAGAAGGCCCTTTTCGACTGTATTCGCCTCTCCGTGTTGCCAGTACCACTGGTGTCCTGTTCAAGAATCGGTGAGATAGTGTCGCGCAGCGTGTGGGGGACTCATGGATACCGTATATCCAAGAAGGATTCTTCGGTCCTGGGACGTCTCTGATCGCACGACTGCGATAACGTTGATACAAGACACAGGCGACTGTGGCTCCGCAGATTGCTAGGGTTGCTTGCTGGACGTCCATCGTGGGGGATCCCTGGTTTGCATACGGTACGAGGTTCCCGTTTTATATGGAGGCGAACCGAACGGTGGCCGCTTCACGCCCATCACACTGCCGGCGGGGGCCAGGGAATCTATTTGCATTGAGTAGCCACACCGCCGAGTCTGGTGATCAGCAGATTTGCGGAATTGTAGGAGGTCGGTAAGGTCAGCCGTAGGCCAGGGATGGCAGGAGGATCTGCGTGTCGAATCGAAATTGCACGGCGCTAGTTCGGGTTCTTTAGGTATACGCTAGGTGTCTAATGACGTGTCGGAGAAACATGCTCCGCTTACGTGGTCCCGATATCACAGCAGAGAACGTGTTCTACTCGCGTGACGAGGATGACGATTCCGAAGCCACAGGCAAGTAAATCTAGATAGAGGTGAGACAGGCACTTGGGTCAATATGGAGGGACACGTACGCCTTCGATCGGCGTCTGGTATGTACCTGTACTTTTGAGAGGTGACGGAGGCTGCGAGATCGTGAAGGATAAGCAGGGGCGCGAGCCAGGGAAGAATTATTGTTTCCTGTAGTACAGTTCAGAAGAGCCCATCATTTCGGTGAGGATATCGTGAGCGTTGGCGTTGAGTCCCCCTTTGTAGCCTGCGCGCAGGTGGGGACACCAGCTATGACCAACCGTTCCACGCGCCATGCAAGTTACCAAATGCTGATTCTCGTGCGAAGCTGGACTGGAGATATTCCGGTGGCCTTCGATTAGCAGGGAACCCGGAGAGCGCCTGTCGTCCTGGACGCCGAGGTCATTCTCTGGCGCTCGGCATCAGAGAGAGCGTAAGGGAGTAAAGAGTAGCGCAAGTCCACCTCCTGCCATTCCGAGCATCAGCACCGTGGCTTCTGTTCACTCCTGTTGTGGAATCTTGCCATCCGATACTCGCTGCCAGAGTCCCGATCAGGGTCTCCGTAGTCTAAGTGTGAGCTGGAGTAGCCTTCCTCAATAACAGCACCGCCTTGATATAATCAAATTTACGAAACTTGATGCCTGGAGGTTGCGACTACCTCCTTGGGATTGGGTGGTCGAGGATGGGGGGTGATGTTTGGATGCTGTATCGATGTGGGGGGATACAGGCGGAATCGTCGGAGATGAAGCTAAGCCTGAGCTTGAAGCTTGATCCTGAATCTGAAGCCCGCTCGACGATCTGGCGTGGAGTTGCTGGCGGGTCTGTCGACAGCCAACCAGCGCTGATCGTCTCACCGCTTTCCGAGGGACCTCGATAGCAACTGAGCGGGAACTTTGTCAAGTTACCCTCAGGCGTTTCCCTTGAAACAAAGCTTCACTCTCCAACGACATCCACGAGCGAAGCCAGCGCCGGGCTCGCCGTTCTTCTACACCCATGGAGTTGGCTTGGAGGCCGGATGGAGGACCAGTGCGGACCCTCGCTTATCACATCTATTGACCTGACGAGCTGATTTTACAATGCCCCACCCCTGTACATTGACACAGAGTCCTCGCGTTTCTCTCCAATATCCTCCTGCACGAATGCGGGTACCATGCCCTGCTGTTCAATTCCCGCGGTGTGGGGAGATCTTCGGGTGGCCCTCGCTCACTGGATTGACGGAAGGGAAGGATCTGGAAGAGCTTGTGCAGTGGGGTCTCTGTGCTGTGCCGAATGTCAAATCGGGTCGTGAGAGCAGCCATCATTCTTGCAGACGACATCTCACCGTGGCAGTTAGGGCTATTCACACGGAGTGTAGAGACGTGATGAGAGCTCCGTCCTCCCTGCACCGATTAGAACCTCGCATTTGTTACTCTCATATCCTTTGGGTCCAAGATCTCTCTTGACCGTATTCCACGGGGGGACCTACACCGATCGTCTGAACAAACTCATCAACGACCCTCGGTCGAACGTCCTCGTCGTTCATGGGGATCGGGATGAATTTACTGGTGTAGGGGTGTATGAATCGTGGGCGGCTGAGTTGCGAAAGAATGAGGGCGAGTTTCGTGCCGAGTTGATTCAGGGCGCCACACACTTTTGGGCTTCGAGATCAGGTCAGAGATTGAATGAGATCATCAAGAGTTCGGTACCCAGTCTTGTATAGTGTATGGCTAGATACCGATGTACGCCCTCTACTGGTACCAATGGATGAGTGTCCAATGGTATCGCGTGACGTCACGCGCCGGCCTGCGCAATCTGTTGACGCGGGACGATGATCATCCCAGTCACCCTCAGGCCCCGTCTGACGACGGCAAAAAGCTGCCGCCACAATTGGCGAGCCTGGGAAATGGGGACCTCGCCCTCATCGAACTCCAAGGGTCTTTGGAGGTCCAGGGTTCCATGGACTCGCAATTTGTTGGTACCCTAGAGATAGATCCGAAGACTGTATGCGCTCTACTTGCAACTATCGTGAGATTCGGGACACTGGCACAAACCCTTGACGTCCTTCAGAACAAGCCCGCACTCATAATTGGACCCCATCTCTTAGAGGGAAAGATTGTCTCACTACCGACCCCACTTGCGATTACGGAGAAGAAATCGACCTCGAATGATCAGGTATCGGGGATGGAAGTGGATGACGACAGATGCGGAGAAGAAACAGGGGTGGAGTGGCAGATCTCAGCGATTGTGAGGAAGGTGGTTTTTGTAAAGCAGCCGATGCCTGTGTTGAATCGACCGGTCAGTAAAGTCGGAAAGAAGTAGCGGCCCTGAAACCGGTGTTCTGTCGTCCAGACTACTCTTCATCGACTGTGGAATAGGAAGTCGAAAGATAGTCAGGACGGAGGGGCAGGTCCAGGAAAGCTCGGAAGTATCCGTTCCCTTCCGGCGTCTTTTGGAACACTCTAATTTGTACTTTAGAATAAACGGTTTTTGTGTCTGTTTTTTTGTGGCTCGGTTTGGATACGCCGGTATTTGGACGGTGATTTCACGATTGTCGTTTAAGTTCACGGTGACAAGCGCTGTGCCTCGGATCCCTTCCTCTTCCAGTGTCGCCGTGGATGCTCCAGCGGACACCCCATTAATTCCGGAAATGTTATGAAGTGAACGTTGGCTGGACGACATCACGCGCATCCTCCACCCCTTGAATATTCGATGCCACATTGTATATCTTATACACCCTCTTCACGTACATAGCCACAATCCGCGTCACGCCCCTTCAAATCATTACCACTCCTTACTCGTTCCTAAGAGGGGTAACCTTGAGGGGCAGCTGCGGCCCTTTGTGTTCCTCTCCAGTGACCGCCAAGAAGACCAACATTCGCCTCAACTTCTTGATCTCCCGTCCATCTTCTGGGAGGGAGAATTCAAATTGCCTGACGAGTGTGACTAAAAACGTGTGCATTTCGATGACGCTGTTAGCGGTAAAGAAACAGGCGATTAGTTTTGATTCGCTTTGTTTGACCGTAAAGCAAAGTATGGGGGCTTACGCGAATCTCCATCCGATGCAACCCCTGGGGCCTCCAGAGAAGGTAGAGCTATACCCAAGGACCTCAATATATGGTACAGGCGATGGATGCAAAAGTATATTACTCACAGGTTTCCGTAAACCCCAAAACGTGATTCAGGTTCTTCGTTCATTTCGAGCCATCGCTCTGGTCGGAATTCGTAGGCGTCAGGTCCCCACATGTCCTTGTTACTGTAAAAAAGGTAAGACCAGAATCAACCTAAGTGGTTCCCAAGGGAATATGGATTGAGGGAACGAACGTACAAGTTGTATCCGACTGTGGAGATGTACACGGGCGTTCCTGCGGGAATGGGTAATTCGTTGTGGACCTTTCCAGAAATCCCCACGATGGGCTTCGTCAGAGGCAGGACGTCGTCCTTCGCGGCCACACGTATGATTTCGATTCCGATCGGGTGAACTCTCAAGATTTCCTGTGAAGATTGGGGGATCGGCATTCTGTTCAGCTCGTCAACGGGTAGAATGGTTCCAAACAGACCTTTCCCACAGCGAGCAAGTACGGCATGGAGTCAAAGTCGTTCACGCTGAAATCGCTATCGCCCCTGGCCTTGATCTTCTTCAGGGTTTCCATAATTTCCGCTCGAAGTCTTTCTTGAATCCGGGGGTTCCTGGCAAGCTCCCAGAGACCAAATGTCAACTACGGAATCGGTTATGATGGACCGCAAGCGGCGATATCATTGAAAAGGCTGACCGATTTTGCCGTGGTATCGTGGCCCGCAAACATAATCGTCCTACACCACGGATGAGCAGGAGTTATTTGGATCGAAGGACACGGATGTTGCCTTACCGAAATTGAGCGACGATCTCTTCATTGTTCAGTCGCCATTCCGGTCGTTGGGTAGAACCTGCCTTGACTAAAAAAACTGGGTGTCACGCCACATCCAAAGATTCATGAGGCAACGCAAGACGGACCGAGCAAACTAAGGAGATCCCTTCGAGAGGTTCCATCCTTCAGCTCTTGCCTCTTCTCTTCGATCAGCTTCGCGGCGAGTTCGTGAGCATACTCCCTATTCTTCCGAAGCATCACCATCCCTGGACGTTGATCCCTCTCGAACATCCATGTAGCGAACCCCGTCGGGACCCAGTTGAGAGCGTCTATCATGAATATACGTTCCTTGGAGAGCACACCAAATGCTCCAAAGCTATGAGAGGCTAGTGTCACAGCGACTCTTGCGATTAGAAGGGAAGGGAACCGTACGTCAAGCTCTTGAATGACCTCGTAAGTTTGTTGTCAGCGTTTTCCAAAGCTCCGAAGTCGTATCCAAAGGCGCCTTCCCCAATACTGGTCTCGGATGGGTGAGTATCGCAAAAATCACTATTGATTCTCCCACGTACGCATCGAGCGTTGCTTTGCTGAACCATGGATCCACGTCGATAATCGTAGCTTGTCCCGGCTCCCCGCTTGAGGTAAGCTCGTGCCATTTGTCTGCGAGCTATTTGCCAGTTTCACGCTCAGCTTCAACATCAGGTATACAGATGAAACAATGGCTGACTGAATTGGAACATTGCACGAAGTAGGGGAACAAACCCTTGGCTTCGACGAGGCCAAATGCGGGAGCCATGGCTCGTCTCTGCCGTTTGTGCACGTCGCCTGATTACAGGATTAGAGTTACTAGATAGCGTGAAAAATGACCCACCGTCAGCCCAGATGAGACCTCTATCGACGAGTGACACGATCAATTCCCTCCTGGCCCTTGGTCTCTCGTACAGGTAACTGCCACTCTGGAGAATACGGTGGATAGCCTTGGGGTCCGCGATCCACAAGCGATCTTCCTGCGTGACAGCATCGGCATAAGGATCCCACCGCGCTCGACCCCGGGGGAGAAACGTACCCCAAGCGGCCCATTCCAGCGGGCTATATTTCCATATTCCTCCAGAAAGCCCTTTTCGACTGTATTCGCCTCTCCGAGTAGCCAGTACCATTGGTGTCCTGTTCCAGAATTAGTGAGATGTTGTCATGCAGCGTGTGGGGGGCTTGGAGATACCGTATATCCAAGAAGGATTCTTCGGTCCTGGGACGTCTCTGATCGCACGACTGCGATAACGTTGATACAAGGCATATGTGGCTGCGGCTCCGCAGATTGCTAGGGTTGCTTGCTGGATGTCCATTGCGGGGGATCCCTGGTTTACATACGGCACAAGGTTCCCACTTTATATGGAGGTGAACCGAACGGGGGCCATTTCACGCCCTGCGGAACCACGACTCTACACTGTTGGCGGGGGAATCTATTTGCATTGAGTAGTCACACCGCCGAGTCAGCAATAGGCTAGGGATGGCAGGAGAATCTGCGTGTCGAATTAAAATTGCACGGCGCCAGTTCGGGTGCTTCAGGTCTATACGCTAGGTGTCTAATGACGTGTCGGAGAAACATGTTCCGCTTACGTGGTCCCGATATCACAGCGGAGACCGTGTTCCACTCGAATGAGACAGGTACTTGGGTCAATGTGGAGGCACACGTACGCCTCAGCGCCCTTCTCGTCTCCTCCGCTCAGCCCCCACACCTCCAAAGCTTCCTCGATCTCACTGCCCTAGCCAACGCGGCCCCAGCGAGGCGCGGGCCCGGTAGATGAGAGTGGGACGTGACCGGGTGAGGATTGTGAGGCCGATCAGCGTCTGGTATGCACCTGTGCTTTTGAGAGGTGACGGAGGCTGCGAGATCGTGAGGGATAAGCAGAGGCGCGAGCGGGAAGAATTAGTGTTTTACATGGTACAGTTCAGAAGGGCCCGTCGTTTCGGTGAGGATATCGTGAGCGTTGGAGTCGGGTCCCCCTTGTGGCCTGCGCGCAGGTGGGAACACCAGCTACGGCCAACCGTTCCGCGCGCCATGCAGGTTACCAAATGCTGATCTCGTGCGGGGCTGGACTGGGTGTATTCCGCTTACAGGTGATGTTTGATTAGCAGGGAACCCGGAGAGCGCCTGTCTTCCTGGACGCCTAAGTCATTCTCTGGCGCTCGACATCAGAGAGAGCGTAAGGGAGCGAAGAGTAGCGCAAGTCCACCCCCTGCCATCCCGAGGCCATCGGGATCACAGCTTCTGTTCATTCCTGTCGTGGAATCTTGCCATCCGATACTCGCTGCAGAACTGTCTCCATTTCAGAGAGGTGAGACCAGAGTCCCGATCAGGGTCTCCGTGGTAGAAGCCCGAGTTTGAGTAGCCTTCCTCAATAACACTACCGCTTTGATAATCAAATCCGCGGGATCTCATGCCTGGAGGTCGTGAAGATCTCCTTGAGATTGGGTGAACAATGATAGAGCGGTGACGTTGGATGGTGTATTGGTGTGGGGGATACAGGCGGAACCGCCGGAGATAAAGCTTGATCCTGAAGCTGAAGCCCGTCGGGGAAAAAATTCGACGATTTGGCTGTGGACAGCGTGACAGACGGGGGGTCGGGGGTACGAGTTGTCGACGATGAACGACATGGCGGTTCACGTTAAACGTCGAGTACAGAGTTGCCGGCGAGCCTGTCGTTATCCAACGAGCGCTGATCGTCTCGCGACTTTCCGAGGGACCTCAATGGCGACTGAGAGTTGATGTCCACAGAAAATAGGTGTTCACAGCTACACTGTGTTGGTAAAAGATCTCTACTCCCACTCAGGTACATAGCCACAACCCGCGTTACGCCACTTCAGATCACTACCACACCTTACTCGTTCCCGAGAGGGGTAACCTTGAGGGGCAACTGTGGTCCTTTGTGTTCCTCTCCAGCGACCGCCAGGAATACCGCCGCTCGCCTCAACTTTTTGATCTCCCGCCCGTCTTCTGGAAGGGAGAATTCAAACTGCCTAATGAGTGTGACCAAAAACGTGTGCATTTCGATGACGCTGTGGCGGGAAAGGAGCAAGTGATCAGTTTTGATTCGTTTTTGTTTGACCGTAAAGCGAAGTATGGAGGCTTACGCGAATCTCCATCCGATGCAACCCCTGGGACCTCCAGAGAAGGTAGAGCTATACCCGGGGACCTCAATCCATTGTACAGGCGGCGGATATAGCAGCATATTACTCACAGGTTCCCGTAAACCCCGAAACGTGATTCAGGTTCTTCGTTCATTTCCAGCCACCGCTCTGGTCGGAATTCATAGGCGTCGGGTCCCCACATGTCCTTGTTACTGTAAAAAAGGTAAAACCGGCATCAACCCAAGCGGTTCCCGAGGAAATGCGGATTGAGATGACGAACGTACAAGTTGTATCCGACTGTGGAGATGTACACGGGTGTTCCTGCGGGAATGGGTAGCTCATTGTGAACCTTTCCAGAAATGCCCACGATGGGTTTCGTCAGAGGCAGGATGTCGTCTTTTGCGGCCTCGCGGAAGATTTCGATTGCGACCGGATGAACTCTCAAGATTTCCTGTGAAGATTGGGGGATCGGCATTCTGTTCAGCTCGTCAACGGGTAGAATGGTTCCAAACAGACCTTTCCCACAGCGAGCAAGTACGGCATGGAGTCAAAGTCGTTCACGCTGAAATCGCTATCGCCCCTGGCCTTGATCTTCTTCAGGGTTTCCATAATTTCCGCTCGAAGTCTTTCTTGAATCCGGGGATTCCTGGCAAGCTCCCAGAGACCAAATGTCAACTACGGAATCGGTTATGATGGACCGCAAGTGATATCATTGAAAAGGCTGACCGATTTTGCCGTGGTATCATGGCCCGCAAACATAATCGTCCTACACCACGGATGAGCAGGAGTTATTTGGATTGAAGGATGCGAATGTTGCCTCACCGAAATTGGGCGACGATCTCTTCATCGTTCAGTCGCCATTCCGGTCTCTGGGTAGAACCTGCCTTGACTAAAAAACTGGGTGTCACACCACATCCAAAGATTCATGAGGCAACGCAAGACGAACCGAGCAAACTAAGGAGATCCTTTCTAGAGGTTCCATCGTTCAGCTCTTGCCTCTTCTCCTCGATCATCTTGGCGGCGAGTTCGTGAGCATACTCCCTATTCTTCCGAAGCATCACCATCCCTGGACGTTGATCCCTCTCGAATATCCATGTAGCGAGCCCCGTCGGGACCCAGTTGAGAACATCTATCATGAATAAACGATTCTTGGAGAGCACACCAAATGCTCCAAAGCTATGAGAGGCTAATGTCACGACGGCTCTTGCGATTAGAAGGGAAGGGAACCGTACGCCAAGCTCTTGAATGACTTCGCAAGTTTGTTGTCAGCGTTTTCCAAAGCCCCGAAGTCGTATCCAAAGGCGCCTTCCCCGATACTGGTCTCGGATGGGTGAGTATCGCAAAAATCACTATTGATTCTCCCACGTACGCATCTAGCGTTGCTTTGCTCAACCACGAATCCACGTCGATAATCGTAGCTTGTCCCGGCTCCCCGTTTGAGATCGCCTCGTTCCATTTATCTGCGAGCTATTTGCAAGTTTCACATTCAGCCTCAACGTCAGGTATATAAATGGAACAATGACTGACTGAATTGGAACATTGCACGAAGTAGGGGAACAAGCCCTTGGCTTCGACGAGGCCGAATGCGGGAGCCATGGCTCGTCTCTGCCGTTTGTGTACATCGCCTAATTCCAGAATTAGGCTTATGTTTACTTACTAGATATGTTGTGGCTCACCCTCAGCCCATACGAGACCTCTATCTATGACTGTCACGACCATTGCCCTCCTGGCCCTTGGTCTCTCGTACAGGTAACTGCCACTCTGGAGAATACGGTGGATAGCCTTAGGGTCCGCGATCCACAAGCAATCTTCCTGCGTGACAGCATCGGCATAAGGATCCAACCGCGCTCGACCCCGGGGGAGAAACGTACCCCAAGCGGCCCATTCCAGCGAGCTATATTTCCATATTCCTCCAGAAAGCCCTTTTCGACTGTATTCGCCTCTCCGAGTAGCCAGTACCATTGGTGTCCTGTTCCAGAATTAGTGAGATGTTGTCATGCAGCGTGTGGGGGACTTAGAGATACCGTATATCCAAGAAGGATTCTTCGGTCCTGGGACGTCTCTGATCGCACGACTGCGATAACGTTGGTACAAAACATAGGTGGCTGCAGCTCCGCAGATTGCTAGGGTTGCTTGCTGGATGTCCATTGCGGGGGATCCCTGGTTTGCATACGGCACAAGGTTCCTATTTTATATGGAGGTGAACCGAACGGGGGCCGTTTCACACCCTGCGGAACCATGACTCTACACTGTTGGCGGTGGGACAGGGAATCTATTTGCATGGAGCAGTCGCACCACCGAGTTAGCCATAGGCTGGGGTTGGTAGGAGAATCTGCGTGTCGAATCGCAATTGCATGGCGCCAGTTCGGATGCTTCCTAATGACATGTCGGAGAAACATGCTCCGCTTACGTGGTCCCGATATCACAGCGGAGACCGTGTTCCACTCGCGTGACGGGGATAACGCGCCTGAAACCACGGGTGAGACAGGTACTTGGGTCAATGTGGAGGAACACGTACGCCTCGGCGCCCTCCTCGTTTCCTCTGCTCAGCCCCCACACCTCCAAAGCTTCCTCGACCTCACTGCCCTAGCAAACGCGGCCCCAGCGAGGCGCGGGCCCGTGGTGTATGGGAGTGGAACGTAGCCGGGTGAGGATTGTGAGACCGATCGGCGACTGGTATGCACCTGTGCTTTTGAGGGGTCACGAAGACTGCGAGATCGTGAAGGATAAGCAGAGGCGCGAGCCAGGGAAGTATTATTGTTTCCTGTAGTACAGTTCAGAAGAGCCCATCGTTTCGGTGAAGATATCGTGAGCGTTGGCGTCGGATCCCCCTTTGTAACCCACGCACAGGTGGGAGCACCAGCTACGGCCAACCGTTCCGTGCGCCATGCAGGTTACCAAACGCTGATTCCTCTGCAAGGCCGAAATGGGTGTATTCCGCTTACAGGCGGCCTTCGATTTGCAGGGAACCCGGGGAGCGCCTGTCGTCCTGGACGCCGGAGTCATTCTCTGGCGCTCGGCATCGGAGAGCGAAAGGGAGTAAAGAGTACCGTAAGTCCACCTCCTGCCGTCCCGAGCATCAGCCCCACAGCTTCTGTTCACTCCTCTTGTGAAATCTTGCCATCCGATTGTCGCCGCAGAATTGTCTCCATTTCAGAAAAGGTGAGACCAGAGTCCCGATCAGGTCTCCGTGGTCTAACTTGTCTGAGCTGGAGTAGCCTTCTCAATAACAGCACCACCTTGATAGTCGAATCTACGGAACCCTATACCTTGTGACTTCCTCCTTGGGATTGGGTGGACGAGGGTGGAGCGGTGACGTTAGGGTGCTATATCGATGTGGGGGGGATACAGGCGGAACCGCCGGAGATAAAGCTTGATCCTGAAGCTGAAGCCCGTCGGGGACAAAAATACGGCACTGCTCGACGATTTGACTGTAGACAGCGCGGCGAGCAGAGGGTTGGGGGTATGAGGTGTCGACGATGAATGACATGGCGGTTCACGTTAAACGTTGGGTACATAGTTGCTGGCGAGTCCGTCGACATCCAGCCAGCGCTGATCGCCTCGCGGCTTTCCGAGGGACCTCGATGGCGACTGAGCGGGAACTTGTCAAGTTACCCTCAGGCGTTTCCCTTGAAACAAAGCTTCACTCTCCAGCGACATCCACGAGCGAAGCCAGCGCCGGGCTCGCCGTTCTTCTACACCCATGGAGTTGGCTTGGAGGCCGGATGGAGGACCAGTGCGGACCCTCGCTTATCACACCTGTTGACCTGACGAGCTGATTTTACAATGCACCATCCCTGTACATTGACACAGAGTCCTCGCGTTTCTCTCTAATATCCTCCTGCACGAATGCGGGTACCATGTCCTACTGTTTAATTCCCGCGGTGTGGGGAGATCTTCGGGGTGGCCCTCGCTCACTGGATTGACGGAAGGGAAGGATCTGGAGGAGCTTGTGCAGTGGGGTCTCTGTGTTGTGCCGAATGTCAAATCGGTTGTGCTAGTCGTGAGAGCAGTCATCATTCTTGCGGACGATATCTCACCGTGGCCGTTAGGGCTACTCACACGGAGCTCTTATCACGTCTCTGCACCCTGTCCTCCCTGCACCGATCAGAACCTCGCATTTGTTACTCTCGTACCCTTTGGGACCGAGGTCTCTCTTGACCGTATTCCACGGGGGGACTTACACCGATCATCTGAACAAACTCATCAACGACCCTCGGTCAAACGTCCTCGTCGTTCATGGGGATCAGGATGAATTCACTGGTGTGGGGGCGTATGAAGGCTGGGCGGCTGAGTTACGAAAGAATGAGGGCGAGTTTCGTGTCGAG
>Ga0307513_10009569_pt1 | contig 12241 bp, 11 predicted proteins | sample 15_EM_MG_FD_202174 | JGI IMG/M metagenome (GOLD analysis project Ga0307513, IMG submission 202174) | Populus trichocarpa ectomycorrhiza microbial communities from riparian zone in the Pacific Northwest, United States - 15_EM | ecosystem: Host-associated > Plants > Roots > Unclassified | place... | reverse complement strand
GAGCGAACTTCATGTTCTGGCCGACGCGTTGCGGCGGGGCCCGAGCCTGCCCGCTGAAATGGCCGACGAGGCCGCGCAGAGCGACAACGACGCGACCGACGACGACGTCTCGCTGCAGCTCCCCGATGACACCGACGCCGGCCTGCTCGATCTGTTCTTGCAGGAGTCTCCTGCCCAGCTGGCGCGCCTGGCTTCGTTCGTGCAAGCCATGATCGAGGGGCGAGCCAGCGCCGCCGACCTGGTCGAAGCGCAGCGAGTCGCGCACACCTTCAAGGGCAGCGGCAACATCATCGGCATCCGTGGGGTGGGCCGGCTGGCGCACCACATCGAAGACGTGCTCGCCTTCTCTGCGAGCGCTCCCTCGATGCAGACGGATTCGATGCTGCGCGACCTTCAGCAGGCCGTGGCCTGCCTCGACCAGATGGTGTACACGCTGCGGGGCGACGAGCAAGCCCCGACCGATGGGCGGCATTGGATGCAGCGCATGATCGAGTGGGGGCGCGTGATTCGTTCGGGCGGCCTCATGTCGGAAGACGCCGCGATGCCCTCGCACGAGCGCGCCCACGGCGGCAGCCCCGATGCAAAGGCCGAACCAGGCGATGCCCCGCTGGCAGCGGAGCGCGAGCCTGCAGAGTTGCGCACGCCCGCTCCGAACAGCGGTGTCGAGGCGGCTCCCGAAGCGAACGCAGCGCCGCCGAGCGCCGCCGAACCCGCAGCGGTGCTGCGCGTCGAGCTCGGGGTGGTCGAGCGCCTGGTTCGCCGTGCCGGCCAGGGCCTCGTGCAGCATGGCCGAATGAACGAGCATGTGCGTGTCATCGAACACCACACGAAGCAGCTCATGGCCAGCAACGGGCGGCTGCTGCAGTACCTGCGCAGCCTCGAGATCGCCGTCGACCGCCAAGCCGTTTCTCTGCAGGAAAAGGCCGACGAGACGAGCGCGTTCCTCGACCCCCTGGAGATGGACCGCTACAACGAACTGCATGCCCTCACGCGCTTCGCCGCCGAGATGGCGGCCGACGAGCTGGATCACGCGCGAGGCGCCCAACAAGAACTCGAGCACGCCACCGCCATCTTGCGCAAGCACGCAACCGACCTGCGCGAACAGCATCGTGAAATGAACATGCTGCGCCTGGTGCCGGTGCGCAACATCGTGGCGCGGCTGCGGCGCACGGTGTCGCAGGCGGCGGCAGCTACCGGTAAACAGGTGCGCCTCGTCGTTGAGGGCGATCAGGTCAAGGTCGACTCGGGGATGCTCGAGCGCCTGACCGAGCCCTTGCTGCATCTGCTGCGCAATGCGGTGGATCACGGCATCGAGACGCCCGCAGACAGGGCGCTGCTCGGCAAGCCCGCCTGCGGTGAAGTGCGGATCAAGGTGGAGCGAGCCGGAGGCCAGATCCGCATCGAGGCGCAGGACGATGGGCTGGGCCTGGACCTTGGCGCCATCCACGCGCGCGCAAAGACGCTTGGCATGCTCGACGACCAGGCCGAACCCACCGCCGACGATCTCTCTCGACTGATCCTGTTGCCCGGCTTTTCCACCCGCGACGAGGTGACGGAACTCTCGGGCCGCGGCGTGGGCCTGGACGTGGTGGCCGAACGCGTGCGGGCCATGAGAGGCAAGCTCGCCATCCGCACCGAACCGCTGGTCGGCAGCACATTCACGCTCACCGTTCCATTCGGCGGCGGCATCGAGCATGCGCTGGTGGTCGAGGTGGCGCAGGTGCAATACGCCCTGCCGAGTACCAGTGTGGCGCTTGCGCTGGCTGCAGTCGACGGCAAGGCGGAAGGCCGCGAGTTCGTGCACGGTCAGCGGCGCGTGCCGCGCGTGTGGCTCGGCACATGGCTCGGCCAGGCCGAACCGCCGGACCTCGACGCCACAGCACGCCCGCATGTGATCGTGCAAGCCGGTGGCGGCGAGATCGCGCTCGTCGTGGACCGCGTCGTCGACTCTCGCGAAATGATCCTGCAAGACACCGGCAACTTCTTGCGCCGCGTTCCAGGGATCGGCGGGGGCGTGCTGCGACCCGACGGACGCGTGATCTTCACCCTCGACGTCGAATCGCTGTCTGCATCGGACACCCCGCTGCGGCGACGCGAAGCGGTACGTCTCCTGCCCCAGAAGGAGCAGGTTGCACGCAAGCACGTGCTGGTGGTCGACGACGCGATCTCGGTGCGCAAATCGCTGCAGCAACTGGTGCAGGACGCGGGGTTCGACGTTTCGGTGGCGCGCGACGGGCAGGACGCCCTGGACGTGTTGTCCCGGCGCAGCGTCAACATCGTGCTGACCGACCTCGAAATGCCCACGCTCAACGGCCTGGAGCTCACGAAACGCGTGCGCAATTCTCCACACCTCGCGAGCACGCCCATCGTGATGATCACGTCACGCAGCTCCGACAAACACCGTTCGCTTGCGAAGAGCGCGGGTGTCGACGTGTTCCTCACCAAGCCCCATTCCGACGAACGCCTGCTGGCGGAAGTGCGGCGCTTGCTTGCGTGAGCGGTGCCGGGTCCGTCCCGAGCCCCTGAACTCTTTTTCAGGCTGACTTCAACAACCGCAGCACCTCGCCATCGAGCGCGACGCGGCAGGTCGAGGGATCGCGTGGGTCCCACTCCGGATTGCGCTCGTTCAGCAGCGCACCGACCACCAGTTCCGTGGCCAGCTCGCGCCGCAGGCGCACGGCTTCACGGCGTGCGTCGGCCGCACCGGCCAGCCCGGCCAAGCCGCCGGCGGCGCCCGGCGTCGACGCAGGTGCGTCGGCAGCGAGCATCGACGCCACACGAGACACCATCTGCTCGAGTTCGTTGTTGACGAAAGACTGAAGCGCAGCCTGGTTGTTCTGCTCGTCCGAATTCATGGTCGATCCTTCATGGGGCACTGGGCCTGATCACTGCTGCGTTTGCGCGCCTCACCGGTAGCCGGCATCGAGGGCTTCCTGGTGGGCAGCCAGTTCAGCCTGGCGCTGCCCCTTGACTTCCGTTGCCGGTGGCGCCGCTGCGGGCCCATCGGCCCGAGGCGCTGACGGCTTGAATTCAGGCCGAGGCTCACTGACATGCCCCGCGGGCATCGGGTTGTCGTAGTCGAAGTGGTTGTCGCGCTCCCATTGGTCGAGCGCCTTCGCGAATGCCGCGGGGTTCGTATAGACCTTTCCTTGCGGCTCGAGGCCTGCCGCCTCGGTGGGCACGGATCCGGCCGAGGTTCTGGCTGGAATCTTGTCGTCCGGCGTCGACGCTTTCTCCTTGGGCTGTTTGACCTCGCCGAGTTGCGGCAGCAGCCCGAGAAGGTCCGATTGCGACGAGTTCAGTTCCTGCTTCCTGTTCAGCAGCATCGCCGTGGGGCTGCCGGCAGGCGACGCGGGCTCTTGCCGCGTTTGAACCGCGGCAGGCGTCGGTGGCTCCTGTCGAGTCGGAGCTGGGGCAGGCGTCGGCAGCTCTTGTCGAGCCGCGGCGGGCGCCAGCTGTTGTGGCCGAGTCCGAACCGAGACAGGCGTCGGCCGCTCTTGCCGAGCTTGCGCCGTGGCAGGTGCCGGTGGCTGAGCTGGGGCCTTTGCAGGTTGCTGTGGGCGTGGCGAGACAGGCGCTTCGATGTCCACCAGCGGCGCAAGCGTGGCTGCTGGCGGAGCGGTCGGTAGCGTCGCCGGTGTCTGCACCATCTTCTCGTTGGCAGGCTTTGCGGATGCCGGCTTGGCACCTTCGAACTTGTTGTCTTGCACCCACTTGTCGAATGCGGCGCCAAAGCCGGGATCCTGGGCGATGCCGTGTCGCGGCGCTTGGCGTTCGGGCTCGCCGGCTCGCGGGGCCGGCGGCTCGCCATGCGCAGCCGCGGCGGGCGCAGGCTGCGTGATCGGCAGCGACACCCGTGTGCGCAAGACCGCATCGTCGGCGAGCTTCGCGGGGGTCGGCTTGGCGCCTTCGAATTTGTTGTCTTGCACCCATTTTCCGAACGCCGCAGAAAACCCGGGGTCTTGGCTGATGCTGTGTTGCGGTGCTTGGCCTTCAGGCTGGGGCGCCACTTGGTTTATGCGCCCGGTGGCTGCGCCGAACGCATGGACCACCGAGCCCGAAAGGCTCGTGACGGCCGACTTCACGTAAGCCATGGCGTTCTTCACCGACGGGTCGGAGAACAGCCGCAGCCCGGCGCTCAGGGCATCCGCACGAAAGCCCCCGAGCTTCTCGGAGAAAAGCGACCGGCCGCTCTTGGCCTTCGCCGCAGGAAGGGTGCTCGGGCTGGGGCCGATGGTTGACGCACGGCCGGTCTGGATCGTCTCGACAGGCGGCAGAGGTCGCGGCGTGAAACGGTTCGAAATCGTCATCGGGTTCTCCTTGATCGCACATTGGCGCAGCGCCTCGACCGGCTGCAGCTCTCATGGCCTGGGCTCGCATTTCAATGCTGCAGCGCCGTCCACGTCCATTGCCTCTCGCCCGCGAAGCGGAGCGCGGCGAGACGAAACTCTGCGCAGTGCCCCAGACGGCAAATTCATCCGGTCGTCAGCCTCGGCTCAGCTTGCCGAGCCACTTCTGTGACGCGTCTCACGGTCGTTTGGAATGCTTGCAGTGGTGAGCGATTCATCATCGAACCGTCATTCCTTGCGGAGCCCCGGCCCGTAGCATCGCCTCTCGCTTTCCGATACAGCCCGTTCGTTCCCAACGTGCCCTTGCGCCGGGGGCTCGACTGAGCCATTCGCACAGATCCTTGAAGAATCGCTCTGTCATGCTTCCGCCCACTTCAGCGCCCGACGCGATCAGCCCCGGGCGGAGCAACCCGTCATGAGCGGGCTGGCTGCAACGGTTTCGCCTGTGAAGCGTGAACTCAGGCTGCTCGTGCAGAACCTGACCGGCAATGACCTTGCGAAGGTGGGCGCCTTCCTGCGCATCGGGCGCGAACGACTGCAGTGCGACTGGCACGTCGTGTTCGATGGCGAGTTCCACGTGCTGATGCGTGGGACCGAAGCGCCCGGCACGACGGACAGCCCCTTGGCCACGCTGTGCGTGGCCGATGCCGGCACGGGGCGGCACGACGCAGTTGAACCACTGTCGCGACCGCTGCAATACGAAGCCCTCATCGAAGCGCTGTCCGCGCTGGAAGACCGATTCGCCGGTATGTCTGCCGCGCATGCCGTTCCAGGTGGTCTCCCGCCGGACGCCAGATTCCGCCTGCGTCGATGGCCGCCAGCCGAGCTGTTGCAAGGGAACCGCGAGCGCCAGCGCCTGGCGAGCTTTCTATTGACGCGGCTTGTCGGCCTGGACGAATTGGCACGCTTGAGCAACGTGGGCAAGCTGCAGTGCGAGGAGCTTCTCGCCGTGCTCACCACCACCGGCATCCTGGACGTGACGACGGCGGCAGCCGCAGTGCCTGTGGCATCTGCGGCAAGCACCGCCCTTGCCCAACCCGCCACGCGCTCCTCGCCTCGGGCCGTTCATTCCCATCCCGACACCGGCCTGTTCGACACGATCCGCCGCGGCCTTGGATTGACATGGCAACGATGACTCAGCACAAGATCGTTTTCACCGGACCGCCCGGCGCCGGCAAGACCACCGCCATCGCGATGTTGAGCGACATACCGCCGGCGCTCACCGATGTGCGCAACACCGACGCCAGCCTCGGCAAGGAGCACACGACCGTCGGCCTGGACTTCGGTCAGGTCGACCTCGGCAACGGCCAGTGCGTGCGATTGTTCGGCACGCCAGGGCAGCTTCGCTTCGACTTCATGTGGCGAATCGTCGCCACCGACGCGCTCGGCCTGGTGATCCTGATCGACAACACGCGGCCCGATCCGCTGGACGATTTTTCGACCTACCTGGACGCCTACATGGACCTGCTGCCGACGATCAACTGCGCGGTCGGCGTCGGTCGCACGGGCGAATGCCCCCTGCCGACAGTCGACCAGTTCGGCGGGCTGCTGGCCGCACGAGGGCTGGCGTTTCCCGTGCTGCCGGTGGACGTGCGCCGGCGCGAGGACGTCCTGATGCTGGTCGACACCGTGCTCATCCAGGCCGAGATGCGCACTTGAACGGAACGCCCATGTCCACACTGAATACCACCCTGTCCGAACACGCCAGACAAGCGGCCCAGACCCTGTTCGCCGAAGTCGACGGTGCCCGCGCCGTCGTGATCGCGACGGCCGACGGCTTCGACATCGCGCATACCGGCCACCACGCGATCGACCCGGCGCGCCTGGCCGCGATGGTCAGCTCCATATCCGCGCTCGGCACTGCCGCCAGCCGCGAGACCGGCATCGGCACGCCACGCTACCTGGTCATCGAATCTTCCGAGGGTCGGCTCGTGGTGCGCTGCATGCAGGTGCAGGACCAGGCGCTCATCGTCGTCGTTCTCACCGACAAATCCGTGACGCTGGGCCTGGTGTGGAGCCATCTGTCGAAGGCCGAACGACTGATGAACGCGGCATGAACCAGACCCGCATCGGTACCGAGCTGGACCGCATGGCCGCCCACCCCGGCATCGTCGGCTGCGCGCTCGTCGACGCACAAACCGGGCTGGTGTGGGACAGCCGCGGCGGAGCCGCGCACGCCGTGCGCGTGTGGGAGGCGGCGGTGGATTACTGGCGGCTTCACGACCGCCAGAAGCTGCAATTTTCCGGCCTGGGCATGCTCGGTGCGGCGGTGATGTACCACACCGGCGGCGTGCTCGCGGTGTTCCCGTGCTGCAGCGACCCCGAGGTGCTGTTCGTCGCACACGGCCAACACCGTGGCGTCGACTGGATCGCCTTGCAGCGCATGGCGCGCGAGCTGGGCGAGCTGCTGCGTCGCTCGGGCTAGGGGCTCTGTTCGACCCAACAGACATGCCAGTCCGGAGATCGGGCATGGCGCTGCGTTCATCTGAACGCCGCGCCGAAACGATCTCCATTCCGGGTTCACGACGAACCCACCTCAACCCAACGATTGGAAGAAAGAAATGGCAACCATCAAACAAGCCCTGGACGACCTGTTGACCGTGGATGGCGCGATGTGCGCGGCCGTGGTCGACTCCGCGAGCGGCATGATGCTCGGCTCGGCGGGCTCCGGCGTCGACCTGGAAGTGGCCGCCGCCGGCAACACCGAAGTCGTGCGCGCCAAGCTCAAGACCATGCGCCAGCTCGGCCTGAACGACGTGATCGACGACATCCTGATCACGCTGGGCAAGCAGTACCACATCATTCGCCCGGTGTCGCGCAAGGAAGGCGTGTTCATCTACTTCGTGCTGGACAAGAGCAAGTCGAACCTGGCGCTGGCACGCCGCAAGGCGCAGGACGTCGAGCGCGAACTGACGATCTGATCCGCCGGCGTCTCGGGGCGGCGCTCGGATGGGCGTCGCCTGTCCGTGGATCCACGGCCAAGGTCGGGAGAAGGCACGACCTCGCCCCACTCCGAGCGCGCTCCTTTGTGATCTCTTCCGACATGCGATGAAAAGCGAGATGTTTCGATTCGGGCACTGCGAGGTCCGTTGGCGATACGGCGACCGTAGCGACGGTCCACAGCGCATTTGCCCGCATCGGCGAGAGCAGGAGCCTCAGCGCTTTGGCTCGGCTCCACCTCGGCGAGTGGCGTCATCGGCAATCAGGCCATGGCCGCCATCGGCTGTTTCATCTGCAGACTTGGTGCTCAGCGCGCGCCGCGAAGGTAGCGCCTGTTGCGCGGAGCGTCCGGATCGCCCGGTTCCGAAGCGGGCGAGTCATCGGAGCCGGTCGCCGCCCCGCCCGTGGTCGACGCTGCGGTAGGCATCGGGCGAGAAGCAGTCTCTGCAGCCGCGCCCCCTGCAGGCCTCGGATCCAGATGCAACCTTGACGAAGAACTCAGCACGGCAGGCGATGCCGTACCTGCTGCAGGTGGCTCCTCGTCACCAAGAACAACCTGCTTGGCCAGCGAGATCAGGTCCGCCTGCTCGGTGGACTCGCACACGGCCAGCACTTCTGCCGCATAAACAGAGTCGACGAGCAAGCGGTCGATTTCGACGGGAATCTTCTGCCTCAGCAAAGCCAGCCGCAATCGCATCGCCAGCACACCGCGGGACATTTGTGGATGCACCTGCTACTCGCTTCAAGAAGTCAAAGAACGGTACGAAGGCACTACTCGATCCGCTCGCCGTGCTGCGAAAGATCAAGGCCGTCCAGTTCTTCACCGCGCTTCACTCTGGCACCCATGACCAGGTCCAGGCCCTTCATCAGCAGCCAGCTCACCGCGAAGCTGTAGCCGAGCACTGCCACGACACCGATCGCCTCGGCCAGCGGCTGCCCCTTGGCCCCCGCCAACTCGGTGATGGTGAAGAAGGGGGTCAGCAGCGAACCGACGATGCCCACCGTGCCATGGATCGCAAAGACATCGAGCGAGTCGTCGATGTTGAGCAGCGGCTTGAGCCACAGCAGCGACGCGAAGGCAACCAAGCCACCGACCATGCCGAACAGGTAGGCCGCCTCCACACCGACGAAGCCGGCCGCAGGCGTGATGGCAACGAGGCCGGCGACGGCACCGGTGGACATGCCCACCAGGCTGGCCTGGCCCTTCATCATCCATTCGCAAAGAATGAACACCACCGCCGCCAGCGAGGCCGCGATCTGGGTGTTGACCATGGCCAGGGCGGCCGCACCATTGGCCGCCAGCGCCGAGCCTCCATTGAAGCCGAACCAGCCGATCCACAGTAAAGCGGCACCGATCAGCATGTACGCCAGGTTCGACGGAACCATCGGCTCGCGCCCATAGCCATGCCGCGGGCCCGCCACGAGCGCGCAAGCCAGGCCGGCCGCGCCCGCGTTGACGTGCACCACCATGCCACCGGCGAAGTCGCGCACGCCCAAGGCATACAACCAGCCGTTGGGATGCCAGACCCAGTGGGCGACCGGCGCATAGACGATCACGGACCACAGACCGCAAAACAAGGCAGCGACACTGAACTTCACCCGCTCGGCAAACGCACCGACGATGAGTGCCGCCGTGATGATCGCGAAAGCGCCTTCGAACAGCGCGAATGCCGGTGCAGGAATCTGCTGCGCGAGCGTGTGGACCGGAACGCGGTCTCCCTTGGGCATGAACGGCAGGCTCAAGCTCATGTCGAAGAAGCCGATCAGGGGTGAGCCCGATGCAAAGGCAAGCGTGTAGCCCACCGCAAACCACAGCACGCTCACGATCGCGGCCACGATGAACACCTGCGTCATCGTGCCCAGGATGTTCTTCTTGCGGACCAGGCCGCCGTAGAAGAAGGCCAGGCCTGGCAGGGTCATCATCAGCACGAGGGCTGTGCTGGTCAGCATCCACGCCGTGTCTCCTGCCGAGATCGCGCTCGCGGGAACGGTCGAATCGGCAGCCTGCGCTGCGCTGGCCGCCGTCGTGGCCAGCAAGGCGAGGCTGCCCGCGCAGAGTGCGATCAGACCGCTCGCACCGAACCGCCTGCCTCCTGGTGCCGGCGACGAAATATCTCCGTTCACGAGACGGTGCCAACTGGGTTTTCTTTCGTGCTGCATTCGGTGCACCTGCTGGGCCTTTGGTGCATCGAGCTTCGAGTTGTCGGTAGTCATTGCGCCCGCGGCCATGTTCGAGTTTTGTCGGTCCGCATTGCAGCATCTGGCACATCGAGAGTCATGATCGAGCCATGCGCGACTCATGACGGCATTTCGACGCATCGATCCCGCGTTGAAAATTCACGAAACCGCTCGCATGCCGACGACGCCAAGCCGCATCGCCCGCGAGTGCAGTGCAGGCTGCACTGCACGATCGCGACGTCGACAGGTTCGCCGCCAGGCAGCCGCTTTGATTCAGTGATCAGCGAACAGAGCTCACCCTGCGAATCGCCTCTTGGTATTGCATGTTGGGCAAGGTGGTGAGATTGGCGAAGGCGACGTATTTCTCGAGGTCCGACAGAAGAAACTTGGCGAAGTCGCGCTCTACCGGAGCTTTGTCGAGCGCCGCGAGATTCAGATAGAGGTACACCTGCCGGCCCAATGGACCATACCGTCCGTCTGCAAGCGTGTCGCGCCCAGGCTGTACGGGGCCTTTGCCGAAATCGATCGCGATGGCGCGAACCTGCGAGTCGAAGTCTTTGACGGTGGCGTACGGCACGAAACCGATCGTGGCCGGGTCTGCCATGACGAGCTTGATCGTCTCGGTGTGGTGGGTGGTGTCCTTGAAGTCGGGACGTATGAGCCGTGCGTTGCCGATCGCCTCGGTAAAGAACTGGAAAGTGCCGTGCTTGAAGCCGACGCCCGTTGTCTTCAGCGCAAGATCGGGAAACTCTTTCCTGAGCTGCTTCCAGTTCGTCAGCGTCGGCGGCGACTGGTGGGCGAACAGCGCTTGCACTTCTTTCAGGCTGAGCGCCTTGAGCCAGGTGTTCTTCTGCGACACCACCAATGCGACACCGTCGAAGGCAACGGGAACTTCAACGAAGGAGACATGCGCATTGGCGCAGTCGCGTTGCTCGTCCGCGTTGATCGGGCGCGAACTGCCGACCAGCGCCGCGCGTTTGGCGCACAGGTCTCGAATGCCCGAAGACGATCCGTTGGTGCTCTCCTGGAGAGTGAATCCGGGGTGGCCGCGCAGGTACGAATTCTTCGCCGCCTCGATGACCGGCAGCACCGTGTCGGAGCCGGCATAGCGCGCCTGAGCCGAAGCAAGGCCCGTTGCGCTCCAACAGGCCATGGCAAGAATCAGTATTCGTCGAGATTTTGCGCAGGTCATGGTGCAGAAGGAAAGAATGGTTTGCAATGCGTCCGAGACGCGGTCGCCGCGCAGGCTGTCTGCCGCCGGCAGCTGGGCCACATCGGAGCACCGTGTGGCCACAACAATCAACGCGTTAAAAAACCCCGGGGCCAAGCCCCGGGGTAGAACCCGAGCCACTTAATGAGGGAGATCACACCGCGATGACGAAAGCGGTCGGCTCGGGGGGACACAACCAAGGAACGAAAACAGTATGTCGTCGCCGGTGAACATCGTCTTGACGAACACCTGATCTTTCGGTGATCGCGCGGAGCAGGGTTTCGCCTTTTCATCTGCTGCTTCGGCGTGGGCTCGTCGATCACGGCAAGCGCGGCCTACCGTGGGCAAACCGACGCTGCCTTCGAATCCACCCTCTCAGAGAATCCGTGAACATGACCACGATGCCCTCCTCCGCCGTGGCGAGACATCTCGCGCCACCACGCACCCAGGCCGAGAGGTCCGAACCCGCTGATGCACTGTGGGCATGAAGCTGCAAAGCACCGTGCCCGCACAGCCCGCAACCGCAGAGCCACTCACAGAGCAGGCACTGATGGAAGCGTCGACTGCGCAAGCCGCCGGCCAGACCGCACCAGGTGAAGCACTGCGCGAAGCCTTGGCGTCGCGCAGTGCCGGCGAGGGTTCGAGCCGCTCCGCCAGGCGCAGCGGCATGAGCGTCCTGCGCAGCATTGCGGGCACATCCCACGGCGGAACTTCGCACGCCTCGCCCCGCACGCAAACACTCGTGATGCGGCAAAGCGCCGACGTGCAGATCCAGGACGACGGCACTGAGGAATCCATCGCATTGCCGCAAGAACTGGATGGCGCGATCGCCAACTGGGCGAGCAACGCGGTCGATCACGCGACCGTCGCAACCGCCGATGACACGCAGCTGCTCCCGCACACATCGCACCTGCGTGTCAGCCGAGATGGCCGCCGGCAACGGCCACGCGGCCAGCAGCACCAGCCGCATCAGCCGTCGCAAGAGCAACCGCAAGAGCAGAGCAAGCAAGAGGCACCCACAGCTGCCGATCAAAACAGTGACGGCGAGCTGGCCGCGCACACCCGCACCGAGGGCCTGGCCGATCAAGCCCTGGTTGGCGGCCACGCGCCACAACCTGGGTCCACGGCCGAGTCACCGTGGCCCCCGCCCTCGGGTGCACGCAGCACCACTCGCGTCGCGCCCCTTGCGGCGGCAGCGGCACAGCGGCAGGTGGCCAAGCTTGATTCGAAACTTGCCGCAGGCAAATCGAACTCGGATGTGGTTGCTGCGCTGATGTGGGCCCTGGCCGCGATGGTCGTGGTGATCGTTGCCACGCTGCTGCTCGCGCTGTTCACGGAAGACACGCACGAGCCGGTTTCGGAACCGGCCGTTGTCCAACCTGACCCGCCCGAAGCGCCGTCTCGTGCGCAAGCCACGGGCGCGGGCCAGTTCAATGAACATCGCACGAGCGACCGCGAACCCAGTGCGTGAACCAGTGCACAGCTTCATGACGCATGTCTGCACCGTCACGAATCAATCAGAAGTTCGCAATGTCTGCCTCGCAGCACGCCCCTATATTCGCAT
>Ga0307513_10009568_pt1 | contig 12243 bp, 14 predicted proteins | sample 15_EM_MG_FD_202174 | JGI IMG/M metagenome (GOLD analysis project Ga0307513, IMG submission 202174) | Populus trichocarpa ectomycorrhiza microbial communities from riparian zone in the Pacific Northwest, United States - 15_EM | ecosystem: Host-associated > Plants > Roots > Unclassified | place... | reverse complement strand
AGGGCCTTTGGGACCCCCTTATGTTTTTAACGTTAAATACATGTTAAAAACACGTGATTTACTGGGGTGTTTTTAACATAGTAATAAAAAACCCAGCCCTATCTCCATCTTCTCCGACAGCCAGTGTGTTGGTCCTGCCCTATACCATACACACCTACCACCGACCAACTCTCGTGTGTGGTTCCAATCCACGCCCACTTTCTGGCTTCCTCTTATTACCCCTTTCGCCGCGAATTCGCAAGGGAGGAAAGAGGAGCGGTTGAGGAAGGAGATCCGCCTGGACGGAAAGGGGAAATTCGAATTGTTCGACATGGCCGAACGGCATTTGTTCTCAGACGGCGAAAGTCCCGGTAGATTGGCATGTCGGATATGTCTTCTGTACATGAGCGCGACTACCGTATCCACAACCGACGCTGCGTTACCCACCGAACCCTCGACCGAGGCAACTCCCGCTTCAGTTCCAACAACTTTGGGTTCGATGAGGACCATGCCCATTACACCCACGAAAAGGTGCCACGACCCTTCTGAATCGCGCGAAGACGGGGGTGCAAAGATACGGGGGGGAACCGGTTTCGACACCTTTCAGATGTTATTGGTGAGTTCTTTTTTCTTTCGTTTTCAAGTTTCTCACTTTGTATAATTTTTCTACACATCTTTGTCATTCCTTTCCATCCAGATATGTTCGACCGTATCCCGTATTTAACACCCTCCTTTGGCCCGTGACCATTGGCTTCGTCGTATCGTTCAACCTCGTATGGTACTCCCTGGGTGGCAGACACAATATCGCGATCGGTAATACGCAGCACTTCCAGGATAAAACGGACGCTATAGCCCGCTCACCCCCAGAGGCTCATCCGTTCGTCATCATCCCGACGAACCCCCGTTGCTCGTTATCTAACTCACTTGCTATATTTCGACGAGTCCACCAACTTCGCTCCACATTACACTCCAGTCAAACGACCATGGATGAGCTGACCTGGAGCGATTGCGACTAATCTGTATGACGTCTATACTTTAAAAACATAAGCAATAGACGCGGGGGGTACAACCAGACACAGCGGCAGCACGAATAACAACGACGAGCACTCGAGGACTTCCAGGCAGTACCCAAGTTCTCCAACCGCACGACCCCGCGATTGACCAACAGGGCCTTATCGACGCAAGGACGGATACAGCACTAACCACCAGCGGCCTTCGATGGTGGAATAAGTCCTATGATCTTTCCATCATATTCAATCTCATATCCCAGTTCCTTCTAAAGCCCTCTTCATCACAGACGTTAGCAGCGGCACATATACATATACTATCGGGTACGTCAGTAACCAGTCAACCAGGTTTCAAGCCCACTTTTTCCTTAGTTCGCGACGAGTTTAGTCTCGCAGCCAAATGTTATGGCCTATGTATAGAGACTAGTGGCTGGTCTACGACGCCACAGAAAGTGAATGCGAAAAAGGATGACAGGAAAGGGATGATATGGCCTCAAAATACGACGGGACGAAATTTTGCTACGGACAATGATACTGGAAGGGAAGCCCCTATATTCCTCCTAGCGCAATTCTCCGGTACGCGTCATTGCTAATTCCCATTCTCAAGCTGGAGTACCCAGGTTTCAACCCCCTCGGTTATCGTAGTAAGCGTTGAAGGCGACGCATCATCAAGGAGGGAGCATACCCTGATTCTGGACTCAAAACTTGCAGTAAGAGCAGCGGTGCATTTGGGATCGTGGAGGATTAACGAGTATGAGGAGGGCGATGGGGCTTGGGGGGAGTGATGCAGGTTTCACAACGAGGAAAGTTACTACTTTCGTCATAGCACACGATGAGCTGGAAATGATGGTGATTACGACGGGGGAGAAAGAGTTTTGCAGAACGGCCACTATTTCAGCAGTCTGAAAGGGTCAGGTAAGTCGAATTTTGGCAGTGATTAGGTCATCTTCAGGTACTGCTGCCATCCACACTGCTGGTGAAGGACGCCGGTGTTTCCAAATCCGGATTCTTTGCACGTCTTGGTTCTTGCTGCTTTATCGTCCGAGTTCGCGACAACGTTGGTGTGTGGTTGTAATGGGGAGTTGATCTCTTGTACAATGAGTACCACGAGGGAGAAGGAGTATGATCGACTCGTTATCAACTTCAAATTGATCGTGAACATTATCGCGAGATCTTAACACTGGAGTGGTATGTTCATATTCGAAATAGTATATCTTTGTGGTTCTCAGATAGTTGTCAATGGACTTCTGATTTGTTGTTTAATTCTGGTAATTGCGCGTTAAATGTTATGTAAAGAGGTGTCGATTTTGATCTTGTATCTCTAGTACTAGTATACGTAGTGAACGCTGTCCAGAACAGTAAATGAGGCCAGAAATAATGCTGATCGCTTGACAACTGCTACCATTAGAAAGGGGACAATATGAGGCGAGAATACGAAATGTTCTAAAACAAACAAGGAATTGAAATGTATAAGAGATATCTCCTGGGTGCTTTACATTGTCGCCACTTTCTCCGCTGCTTCTACATCCCAGATCCGAATCGTTTTGTCAGTCGAACCTGAGACTATGCGCCCGCCATCAGGCGAGAATGCGACAGACACTACATCACCTGTGTGTCCTCGAAATGGCTTTCCCACCTGCTTCCCCGTCTCTGTATCCCAGATCCGAACCGTCTTGTCGTGCGAGCCCGAGACTATGCGTTTTCCATCAGAAGAGAATGCCACAGACAATACCCAATCTGTGTGCCCTAGAAATGGGTCCCCCACCGAGTGCCCCGTCTCCGCATCCCAGATCCGAACTGTCTCGTCTCCCGCGCCCCAGACTACGCGCCTGCAATCAGGGGAGAATGACACCGACAATACCCAATTTGTGTGCCCTATGAATGGCCCTCTCACTTGCTTCCCCATCTCTCCATCCCAGATCCGAACCCTCTGGTCATACGATCCCGAGACCACGCGCCGGCCATCACGCGAGAATGCCACAGACTGTACAAACTTTGTGTGTCCTCGAAACGGCTGTCCCACAGAATTTCCCATCTCCATATCCCAGATCCTAACCGTTTTGTCGTTCGAGCCCGAGACTATGAGCTTGCCATCAGGCGAGAATGCGACTGACTGTACCGAATGTGTGTGTCCTCGAAACGGCTCTCCCACCGAGGTCCCCGTCTCCACATCCCAGATCCTAATTGTCTTGTCTCTCGAACCCGAGACTATGCGCTTGCCATCAAGCGAGAATGCGGCTGACTGCACCCAATTTGTGTGTCCTCGAAACGGCTTTCCCACCAAGTTCCCCGTTTCCACATCCCAGATCCTAACTGTCTCGTCGTTCGAGCCCGAGACTATGCGCTTGCCATCAGGCGAAAATGCGACTGACCGTATGATATCGGTGTGTCCCTCCACTACAAACATGCAAACTAGGAAGGAATTTAATTCGTCATCAGTGAAAATACAAGCTTTTCCGCTCACGATTCGTGAACTGTCCCAGAAACCGCAGCACCAACTTCTGGTTGCTCTCCCAAACGTCTGACACCAATGCACAAATTTCCATATAATCACCTAGTTTTAAAGACTTACTCTCCTGAGCACGCCTCCCTACGATGTCCACTGCGGACTGCAGGAGTCGACACTTGAGCCCAGGCTCAGCTTTGTTACGTTTCAGGACATCGATCACTCCATTATACACCGCTTGCAATCCGTCCGCTAAAGGTGTCCTTGTGTAAACCATAGCAAAAATCGTGAAGGACTGAGCAGACGTACCCGACATCGCAGTTTGGCGCAACGTCTGCAATACAGCACCAGCGCTCTCAGTCATGAGCCGCCCCACAAGGGCGTGGATGTGTTCGTAAAAGTCGAGTTCCAGCCAGTCGCCAAGGCCCTTCGTCCATGTTTTGTCCCAGAAACTAGGATCACCGTCCAATGGACGTGCCTTTGGAGTGTACTGTTCTCGTGTTTTATCGCTCAAGATGAGGGAACTGTGGATCTTCTGACCGGGATGGATTTTACGACTCGAACCAAGATGAGGCCTAATCAACTAGTGAGTTACGTTGCTACCCAATTCGAGAAGACTCACTTATGGGTAGTTTTTTCCCCTTGCTCTAACCCCGTGTATGTCAATCGGTCGAAGAAAAAAAGCTCCAGGGGCCACCAGACCCCCGTCAGAGATTCCTGGACACGAATCTGCTCCTCAGGAGAGAGCTCACGTTTGAATGGAGCCGTGCGAAGGCCGAGTGCCACCGCTTCAAATACCATCCACCTCAGAGGAGGTCGACTGCGATCCAATTGAGGGTTGTCAACATTCCCGCCGCCTCTAAATAACGGAATATCACCAAGGCTATCCCACGGGCTGATCGAGAACGGACTCACATATCTGAGTGTGTTCCTGCAAACCAGACTTCTTTTACTTGAGGGCGATTCTCTGGCAAATTTATCCCGGCAGACGAGTGGGGATCTATAGCGTCATTGTCGATAGGTGGTCTGTCCTCTGAGAGTTTGTCGTTAGAGATTGGACCATCAGCGTCCCCGGAGGATGGGTTGTAGTCATTCGGTGCACCTTTCTTGGCCTCAGTTTTTTTAGGCGGCGTGGCTGACCCTCCGTACGCATATTCAGGCAAAAACTTGACCCGCCGCTCATCGAGAGCAAGTGCATGGCGGAAATAGCAGACATGCTTCATCCCTTCGATTGTCCTAGGGAGAATGTTCTTACCACGCGCAATCCCAATAGACGAAACGGTATCCCTAAGATCTCGTCATCAACACAAAAGCGCCCCGAATTGCCATCACGTACCAGGCACCCACGAAATGGACTTTTACGTCCTCGTATGAGAATGTTTCCTTAAAACGCTGGGCCATGGACGCATTTTTCTCCTTTTCCGATGATCCAACTCGAGTCACCTTATCAGGCAAATCACTTTTTGGATCCGCATATAGCTCGTATGCGCTGAACATGACAAATCAGGGTAAAATCGAAGGAAATTTTGTTTGCAACACACAATGGTATCTGTGTCTCATTTCCCTTAAGGATGAGGCCGACCTACAAATTTCCGCAGAGTTTATTTTAGGCACTTGGGCAGACGGAATATATTGCACCTTGTCGATCATTGCTGAGAGCACGCGGACCTGATATGCGCCACGAGAAAACCCTAGACACCTTTCAGAATTGATTACAGGGTCATATAGCGTCAACGTACCGAACAGAAAAATACAATCACCCTCTTCATAATTGTCTGAAAGCCACCGATATGCAGCCAAAATCGTTTTCTCAAATTTCCTGAATGAGTAAGCGGTGAAATGAGAATACGAAATGGAGAGCGACTAGTCAACACACCATGCGATTGCCAAATCGATCTTGTGTGAGATGACCTGCCGATAGAATGTCAAGGACCTCCAAGACGGCCGAGCGTATGTCCCAATGCCACTGTTGTACCAAGTGCGCTGGTTATGCTCAACCTTTTTCAGAATGAGGTTATACAATTCGATCACGTTCGTGTTCTTTTTAAACGATATCAGCTAATGGCACGGCTGGACGAACACAATGTACGTGCCTTCTTTCCGAATTTATTTGAGGTACCATCAATGCAAACGATGAGGTTTCTACCGTTCATTCCATGGCTACATTGGTTGGGTATGGCATCCAAGGGAGGTGAGGAATTGTCGGTGGGGTCAGTGCTCGCGGCCGGCTGTTTGGCTTATGGCGAAAATATGAAGCTATTCATGAAAAGACACATGCGGACGAGACACTTACTGCTCTGTTCTTTACCAGAGACGCTAGGATCGTCTGCCATCAAGGAAAGGACGTAGGGGGAAGAGGAAATATGGGGTACTTGAGAAGATTTCAGGCGTCTCGCGAGTTATTTGAGGTGGCTCGCATGTGGAGAAGCCTCGTGGAAGAAATTCCTCGTGACATCATTATGTTGACAGGAAGCCTGGTTCGAATTCAGTTCGGGTACACGATATATTCTCAGTCTCTTACCAATATCATCATGCAGGCGTGGACAGTCTTGCTTGAAATTCCGTCACATGGGAGGGTAAGTGCACTAAAGTTGTTCCTCCCTTATGCAAGCCGTTTCCAGTGTCGGGTCGTAATGTCCAATTAAGGCTTAGGCCGTGCGCACACGAGGCAGAGCACAACTGTTATCATATCTGTAATAGGTCGCGATTCGATGTCAAAAGTCTCCGCAGTCAAAAGCCTCCACAATGGAGCAATCGTGAGCAGCGCAGGTTACCATATAGCCATTTATGATCAAACGGCCGTTATCAAGTACCGTGGACAAATACAGGTTTATACCGGAAGCTCGTTATCACCGAGGACAAAGGCCAAATACCGGGAACGCAAGAGAAATGAAGCTACGCATTGTAGGTCGCGAACATGACAACTCAGGGAGAGGGCGCCAGGGTAACATCACGATGGGGAGAGTGACTAATGAGGCCTGAGGCCTTGAGGGCAGATGCGAGGATCGAATATTTAACATTGGAGCTTGGGAGTGGAGTTTCTGGCGTCATCCTGCAGCGCGTAGTATGAAAACAGCGGGAATGAGTTGACGTCGTCACATCACTGCTGTGGTGGGACTATTCTGAGGGGCGATCAAAATGTTGTCAAAATGTCAGGCAGAGTGACGCGTCAAAATGTCACATGAATTTCCTTATATAGAAATACACGTGATATTTTGACCCCCAGTAGCCCTTTTCTCAACATTTTCCACGGGCCAGCGTATTTTCGTGCCGAATACCATGTGAATTCGTATCGACTCCTAGTTATCCAAGGCTCTGACTCCGCTTGAAAACGACGGGACGAGAGCCATCTTTGGCGCGATGCTTGAAGGGAAGGGAACATATCATAATTTGCAAGTACGGGCTAATTTTCTTTCTCCTGCCCAACTTGAAGTACCCAACTTGTCAAATCTCTCCGTCATTATAGGCATTTGCAGCAGCCCATTACCAAAGAGGGAGCTTGATCGACGACTACGACACCCGCTACATCCACCAACAGCGGCTGAACATCTGTCTGGAGGTCGCTAAGTCGGCTGTGCGTGTGAGGCCTGAATCGCCTGATGAAATAATTATTATAAAGTAAGCTTTCTTTTTTTTTTGTTCTACATTCCATGTTTCGCACGACTTTCTACACCGCCCCTTCGATGCCCTCTTTGAATTTAAATCTAGCCACCGAATCACAAATCACAAGTCACAAAATGCGTCCACTATCCTGAGTCCATGTCCTCTTTTGTACGCAACTCATTCTCACCCTGGTCGCTGTATCCCCATATTCCCCACTTCAATTTCAAATTATAAGGACAGAGACGACTCCAAATTGCCCGCGAAGGAAGGGTGGTAGTGGTGTGTGTTTGGAGTAGTGTTATCTTTCATCCATCTTAGCGGCGGTGAAAAACGTGCAGTGACTGCCTTACCCTTGTCAAAAGTACTTCCTTTTGCCCTGCTCAACTTCAGGTGGTTGATTCCCATTATGAATTCCTGAAACTTCGGGATTGTGGTAGGCCATAACATGGATGGACGGTATCCGTTCTCCGACGGCAAAGGTCCTGGAAGATTCGCATGTTTTCTGTAGATGAGTGTCACCACTACCGCCGAAATCACATTACCAACTGAGCCGTCGCCCAAGGGAACTTCTTCCCCAGTTCTAACAGCTTTGCGCTCGAGTACTACGCCCACCACACCCACAAAAAGCTGCACTTCTCTTCCGAATCGCATAGGGAGTGCTATGTTTCAACATGTTATTGGTGGGTTCTTTGTTATTCATCTACATTTTCCTGTTTTTAACTACATATCACTCCACACATCTTTTTCAAGCAATTTGCTCCTTTCCATCCTCATGTGTTCGACCATAACAACCCTCATCTAAAACCCTCCATGTTCTTGGCGCATGACCTATCGACCTCGTCGTATCCTTCAATCTTGGATGGTGCTTTTCTAGACGCGACAACACGGCCGGAAATACCCAGCACTCATATACCCACTTTTTTTGTGGGTTTCCAATGGCGCCGATAACCCAGCTAATTTTTCCGTGCTTCCAGGATGCAACGCACGCTATAGTCCCAGTCACCCGCCGCGGCTCCTCCATTCATCATCATCCTGATGACACCCCGTTGTTTGTTATCTAACTCATCCCTACCACATTCCGACGACCCTACTAACTTCGCTCCGCACCACACCATGGCAACTTATGTAACAACTCGTCACACGGATCCACGATTTCTACAATAGCGACACTGGACGTACATCCAGACACGGCGGTGACACGAATAACGATGAGCGATCAAATATTTTAAAACTGTACTCAAACTCTCCAATGCTACGATCCCGAGATTGCCCTCATCATATAACAGGTGCCTTGTTGATGGAAGGATGGATGCAGCTCGCGGCGCTAACCACAGGTGGTCTTCGACGGTGACAAGGAACTCGACAGTACGTTATATGTAGGGTAAGTTCTATCAGCTTTCTATCATATTCATTCTCATATACCAACCTCCTTGCAAAGACCTCCTCATCATAGACATTGACAGCGGCGCATATATATATCGGTATATTAGTACCCAGTCAACCAGGTTTTCCCCTAGTTCACAACGAGTTTAATCTCGAAACGAGACGTTATTGGCTGGAGGCGAGTCTACGAGCAGTTGGACGCCATGAACAATATGGAAAGGGATGAGAAATCAGGGAGATGATAGATCTTTCATTACGACAACAGTATATAACCTCGAAATACAATGGGACAACAGTCGTTTTACTACGAAGAACGATAAGGTCCTAGGTTCGTCCTCACACCATTCTCCAGTACTCGCCAATTCCCATTCTCAAGCTGGAGTACCCAAGTCTTCGATCCTCTCCATCATCGTAGGCGTCGAAGGCGGCGCATCCTCGAAGGAGCAGACACTGATTCTGGTCACTGAATCCCCCCACCCGCCGCCTTCGTTAACTTCTTCCTTATCATTGGCGAGGCGCTCTCCCTTGCTGATTCCCAATGCACAACTAAATAGAAACCGAATCCAATACTAGCTACGATGGAGTCCGTAAGTATCAGCCCTCAGTTGGCGGCTATTGACTATGTATTCATTACCCGCAAAATGTTCCAAGTTCGCGACGAGACGGTGGGATGTCATTTTAGTGGGGTGGCTCAAGTTTGTGCCACGAGTGCAACGGAGGAGGAGCATGTGAGGAAGCCGCATAGGAAACGGAAATTCTAGAGCATAGAGTCCGGGAACATCTGAAGTCTAACATCCTGGTCTCCAATGTAGTAGGGGTCGTTCAGTATGGGCTGATCCCTCCCGCCGTGGGGCTGGACCCAGACAATGTGGTCGTAGGGAGTGATGTCTCGCACAACGACGGCGTCGAGGATCGTGTTTTTCCAGCCTCGAATGCGGACTGCTTGACCCTAGCGAAATTATCAACGTTAGACGGCATGACCATAACGCTATGATTGACTTACCTGAACAAAACAACGTCCCTGTGGTGCGTGTGAAGATCAACGTTGGGTAAGTGGGTCAGGAAACGGAACTACGCACTCGCTGGGTGGCCTCGTTCTAAAAAATGAGAGTATCATCAAGCGAGGTAATTTCCGAGGATGTCATAGAACTTACCTGCCCTTTTAATTGCAGGAATACCATGCCTGAATGGAGGAATTACAGAGTATAACTGACAGGCGCATGTGTCAGTACTCACCATCAGCTTCGCAAACGTCATGGGTGGTCAACATGCGAGTGATGAGTTCTTCTGGAGGAGGTAGTCGTTGGTCACCCTAAGATGAATTCGGCAAGTTATTAACGAAAAAATGTAGAGGTGCTTACGTCGACGATCAGCGAAGTCCAATCATCATCTGAGGTTATAGCAATCCGGGCGTGAGGATTCTGTAGAAGGCATAATTACCAAAAAAGAAAGAGTTTCAGAACTACAATGATGTTTGATTTACTTTTGCTAACATGAAGTTGTTCATTGTCTTCGATGGATGGGCAGTCTTTAAAGAAATGTCAACAAATGTCGGGAAGGGCTATTGAGATGGGAAAGGAATCACTCACAAGGGCGACGTTAAATTGTGCGATATCACCAAGTGGAAGAGTTTTCCTTTGTAATAAAACTATGTTTGAAGAGCGAGTGGATCCCGCCCACGACGTCGAGTTAGAGTACGACGGGCCCGCAGGATTGGGTGATCTCGTCGAAGGGTTTCTGCTGGAAGAAGGGTCGTGGAATTTCGGATACGGGTCGGATTGAGCATCCATGGTAGTTTCAAAGGCGAATCCCAGCTCTTTCCAAACGTCATCTCGAAGATTGGCATTCAATGTGCGCACAAAGAGACACTGGTTCTCGTACACACTTGAATGGAGTCCAGAATCATCGGTGGATCTCAGCGCCTCTGTTTCTCTAGGGTCTGGCCCTGTCCTCGTATCAACATCACCGGAATATTCCCATTCATATGTCTGCCCTGGGCCACTTTGACTTGTTGGCTTGAATATCAAGTGAAAATATGGTGCCGTTGAATTTGTGAAGGTGGCCATCCCCCATGATGAAGCCTTATCACAGCCGATGACTAGCCGCACGTCGCCATTCTTTGCTTCCCTTCCACGCTCATCATTCACATATCTATACCAGCTCTTTGCATTTGCAGAGAGGTATTGTCGAAATCTCAAGAGATTGGCTAGATCCTCGGCGTGGGCACCTTGAGGCATCGTCAGGATTGCCCCTTCAGAAGCGGAAGATTCGAACACAATTTCCCTGCGATTACTATGGGTCATTTTCGCCATTGATCGCAAAGGAGGTATACATACGAGGAATCACTTTCTCTATGCTTTACAACTGATGCACTGGCGAGGTAGCTATTCTGGGTGTAATCCATATGTCTGCGGATATCGCTCGGCTTGAGCCGTGGATAGAGAGGTGAAAAGTCAGCAGGGAGACCTTCTTGATTTATCGGATGGTCCGCAGGAAGACAAATATTGAACATAAAGTCGAAACCTCCAGATGCCGTGATGATGCCTACATCACCAACTGCAATTCCTCGTCGTCGATATATATTCGGGAGGTTACTGCTTGGTTCGGTTTGCCACAGTGGTGATCCACGGCCTTTTACTGCTAGGTGGCGATAGTAGATATCACAACTTCGCTGAACAGGAAGAGGTGGGAGGCTCCAAATCTGCAATGGACTCCTTATGAAAGATAGGAAAGAGAGCTCATTATCGTAAACCATACCGGCCTAATGTCACTCTCGTTATCCATGGCTGGGCTAATCCGGGAATGTTCCCTATTTCCGGGGTCCTCCTGTAAGGGTAGATTAGTGAGCACTCCTGTAAGTTGTAGGTTACTCACGATGTCATCGCCTTCCAAGCAGTCATTCATACCAGGATCTAAGGTCATTGGAATACATTATCATGCTTCTAAGAGCACAGGAAGGAAGAGACATACGGTTGAAATTAATTGTAACTTTCGCGTTGTGACCTTGAGCGCTGTTGAACTCCCCTCCTTTGATCTCCGCATTGCAGGAAGACTCGAACAACGATCCGCGGGATAACCTAAGACGCCGAGAATGAGCAAACGCTCCTGGACGGCCAAGAAAAGAAAAATGTACCCAGCCTTGGCTGCTTTTTTCCGTTTGACGAAATTTACTTGACGGAGACGGCGACGTTCAGCACTTTTAACGCGTTCATAGCACGGATCTGTCCTATGGTTTGACTTCTAGCCAAGATAGGAATCACTGCTTAACAAACAAAGTTACTGAGTGGTACTGATGGGACGAACCGTGGATGTTGGATTGTTGCGCATATTTTGCGTTTAAGTTGATAGGTAGGATATTTGCACACTTGGAGTTTTGCGCGATTCGGCACCACACTTGAAAATTTGTACGCATAGGTTTATAATCTCCCCCGACTCCACGTCGTTCCAAAGGGGGCTATGAAACAAAAGCCATGTGACTGGACACGTTCTGCCGCAACATCTTCCATGAAAGGTAGTAGATCTTGATCGGTCCCAAAGAGCGCACTGCCAACACACTGCCCTAACTCACGGCATACCTCAAGCACAGCCTCTCTGACAAGAGGTGTCAGATCCACCGATCGCGACCGTCAGATCAATTCATGACAAAGCATGATCGGTGATATCCGAAAAACGGCATTTGAGCGGCATAGCATCCTTACCTAGCCTGGTGACCATGCGGCATAAGAGGATGAGGGAGGGACGGATCCTCGTTATGACGCCTGGCATATCTGAGTTTAAATCCCTGTTGTAATCCTTATGATCGAAAATGATGGAATGGAACGTCGA
>Ga0307513_10009567_pt1 | contig 12244 bp, 9 predicted proteins | sample 15_EM_MG_FD_202174 | JGI IMG/M metagenome (GOLD analysis project Ga0307513, IMG submission 202174) | Populus trichocarpa ectomycorrhiza microbial communities from riparian zone in the Pacific Northwest, United States - 15_EM | ecosystem: Host-associated > Plants > Roots > Unclassified | place... | reverse complement strand
CTTTGACGGCGTCCACCAGCGGCTTGCGCTGCATCACCAGGTCGTGCAGGCCTTGGGCTGCGATCGACAGGCTGCGGTCGCGGCGCCGCACGAGGTAGATCCGCCGCGTCAGCCCCGGCCAGGCGAGTGGCCGCGTCACGATCTCGGGATGCTGGAAGTGAAACAAAGTCAGCGACGGCACCACGCTGATGCCCAGACCCGCGCGCACCATGCCCATCACGGTGGCCAGCTGGTCGACCTCCATCAGCGCGTTCATCTGCAGCGGGTGGACCGCGGCATCCAGGTACTGGCGCACGCTGCTCGTGCGCGACAGATGGATGAACGCAAAAGCCGCCAGGTCGCGAACCCGAAGCTGGGCCGCACCGGCCAGGGCGTGGCCGAGCGGGCAGACGAGGTGGAACCCGTCGCTGCAGAAGAGCTCGGCGCGCAGCTCCGGCGTCTCGGCGCGGGTGGCGGCGAGCGCGAAGTCGGCCTTGCCGCTGCGAACCTGCTCGATGCAGGCTTCCGACAGCACATCGGCGACCTCGAGCTCGATGCCCGGACAGGCGGCGCGAAACTCGGCCAGCACCGCCGGCAGCCAGCCCGCCGCCAGCGACGGCAGCAGCGCGATCGATACCCGGCCGCGCCGGCGCGCCGAGTAGTCCAGCGCGCCGGCCAGCGCGGCGTCGATTTCGGCCAGCACACGGCGCGCCGAGGCTTCGAAGTCCCGGCCTTCGGCGGTCAACTCGACATGCCGCGTGCTGCGGTCGAACAGCCGCTGCCCGAGGGCTTCTTCGAGCGAGCGGATCAGCGCGCTGAAGGCGGGCTGCGACAAGTGGGCCAGCGACGCCGCGCGGGTGAAGCTGCGCTGCTCGACCAACGCGACGAAACCGCGCAGCTGGCGGGTCGACAGATTCATTTGCATCGCAGATGAAGCCATCCGTACTTTCGAATTCACAGAATAGACCATTGTGCCTACAGTCGCCGCCTGGGCTCGCATCCTGCATCTCATCCGGCGGGTCTGTCGAAAGGGGACGATGGAGCACGGAGCCGTCTTGCGCGTCGCTTGTGCGGCCGGCTTTTCCGGCGACCGCACCGATGCGGCAGGCCCGGTCGTCGACGCGCTGGCCGCAGCCGGCGGGCCGTCGGTGCTGATCTTCGAAACCCTTGCCGAGCGCACGCTGGCACTGGCCCAGCTGGCGCGGCGCGCGGATCCCGACAGCGGCTACGAGCCGCTGCTCGACGAGCTGCTGCGGCCGGTGCTGGCGCGCTGCCTCGACGCCGGCATCCGCATCGTCAGCAACTTCGGCGCCGCCAACCCGGTCGGCGCAGCGCGCCGGATCGGCGCGCTCGCCCGCGAGCTCGGCCTGCGCGCGCCGCGCATCGCCGTCGTGCGCGGCGACGACCTCAGCGCCGAGCCGCAGCGCGGGCTGCTGGCCACGGCGCTCGGGCCGGCGATCCGGCAGCTCGAGGTCGTCAGCGCGAACGCCTATATCGGCGCCGAGGCGATTGCCGATGCGTTGCTGGCCGGCGCCGAGATCGTCGTCTGCGGCCGCGTTGCCGATCCGGCGCTGACGGTCGGCCCGGCGCTGGCCCACTTCGGCTGGGCGCGCGACGACTGGGACCGCCTCGCGCGCGCCACGATGGCCGGGCACCTGCTCGAATGCGGCGCGCAGGTCAGCGGCGGTTACTACGCCGACCCCGGCTACAAGGACGTGCCCGGCCTCGCGCGGCTGGGCTACCCGATCGCCGCGATCGACGCCGACGGCGACTGCGTCATCAGCAAGCCGGCGGGTAGCGGCGGGCGCATCGATGCGCACACGGTAAAGGAACAATTGTTGTACGAGCTGCACGACCCGAGCGCCTACCTCACGCCCGACGTGGTGGCCGACATCGGCGAGGCGACGGTCACCGAACTCGGCCCCGACCGCGTGCAGCTGACCGGCGTTCGCGGCCACCCGCGGCCGGCCGAGCTGAAGGTGAACGTCTGCTATGAGAGCGGCTGGCTGGCCGAAGGCGAGATCTCGTATGCCGGCGTGCGCGCCGAAGCGCGGGCGCGGCTGGCGGCCGAGGTGCTGCGCGAACGGCTGCGCGGGCTCGGGCTGCTGCGCGTCGACCTGATCGGCGTCACCAGCGTGCTGGCCGACGATGGCGGCCGCTGGCTTGCGCAGCTGACTCCCGGCGACGCGCGCGACGTTCGCCTGCGCGTCGCGCTGAAGCATGCCGACCGCAGCCAGGCGCAGAAGCTGGGCCGCGAAGTGACCGCGCTGTACACCTGCGGCCCGGCCGGCGGCGGCGGTGTGCGCACCAGCCTGCGGCCGCAGCTGGGCACCGTGTCGTGCAGCGTGCCGCGGCAGCTGGTGCCGACCACGCACGAGTTCGTCTCCTTCGCCTGATGCACGCCTGAGCCTCTGATGCTGCCCGCGATGCCGCCCTCGATGCCCGACACCCTGACCGTGCCGCTGTACCGCGCCGCCCACGCCCGAACCGGCGACAAGGGCAACCGCTCGAACATCAGCGTGATCGCGTGGGACCCGCGCCTGTGGCAGACGCTGGTCGCGCAGGTCACCGAGGAAGCCGTGGCGCGCCACTTCGCGCACCGCCGCCCGAGCCGGGTCACGCGCTACCTGCTGCCGCGGCTGCAGGCGATGAACTTCGTGCTCGACGACGTGCTCGACGGCGGCGTCAACGATGCGCTGAATCTCGACAGCCACGGCAAGTCGCTGTCGTTCCTGCTGCTCGAGCTGCCGATAGCGCTGCCCACCGATCTGGCCGACTGCCTGGCAGGCGGCTTCGAACCGACGACGACACCCATCCAGGAGACATGAGATGACCGACCCCTTTTGCATCGGCCGGCACCACGCCGCTGCCGCCTTCGCGATCGTCGCGGTGGCATTCGCCGGGCCGGCTTCCGCCCAGGCCTACCCCGCCAAGCCTATCGTCTTCATCGTGCCGTTCGCCGCTGGCAGCGCCACCGACCAGCTCGCGCGGGCCGTCGGCAGCTCGGTCGCGCAGGAAGGCAAGCAGGCGGTGGTCGTCGACAACAAAGCCGGCGCCAGCGGCATGATGGCGGCGCAGGCGGCGGCCAAGGCGCCTGCCGACGGCTACACCGTGCTGATCACGACCAACACGACCCAGGCTGCCAACGAGCACCTGTACAAGAAGCTGCCCTACGACCCGGTCAAGGACTTCGTTCCGGTGACGGGCCTGGGCAAGGGCGGCCAGGTGCTGGTCGTCAAGGCCGAGTCGCCCTACAAGACGGTCGCCGACCTGGTGGCGAAAGCGAAGAAGGAGCCGGGCAAGCTCAGCTTCGGCAGCGGCAGCTCGTCGAGCCGCGTCGCCGGCGAGATGTTCAAGCAGCTGACCCACACCGACATCTTGCACGTGCCGTACAAGAGCAACCCGAACGCGCTGACCGACCTGCTCGGCGGCCAGATCGACTTCATGATCACCGACACCGCGACCGGCGTGCCGCAGATCAAGGGCGGCAAGCTGCGTGCGCTCGGCGTCTCGACGACCCAGCGCATCGCGATGCTGGGCGACGTGCCGACGATCGACGAGGCCGGCGTCAAGGGCTACGACATGGGCTACTGGTTCGCGGCCTATGTGCCGGCCGGCACGCCGGCGCCGGTGGTCAGCCGCTTGCGCGAACTGCTCGTCAACGGCACCCGCAGCGCCGCGGCCAAGGCCTTCTTCGAGAGCACCGGCTCCGACGCGTGGACGACGACACCCGACGAACTGGCGAAGTTCCAGGGCGCCGAGTCGCAGAAGTGGGGCCGGGTCATCAAGGCCGCCGGCATTGAAGCCGAGTGAGACGCCGAGTGAGACGCCGAGTAAGACACGCCAAGCCCCGCGCCGGCACCGATCAAAGCGCCGCCGCGCGGGCCTTCGCCGGCCACAGCGCGGGCACGCCGTCGCGCGCGGTGTTGCGGATCAGCCGCTTCAGCAGGTGGCGCAGCAGCTGGCTCTCGGAATAGTCGATCTGCTCCATCGCCGTCTCTTCGGCGGCCTTCGACACCGCCGCCAGCTCGATCATCAGCCGGCGCCCGTGTTCGCTCAACGCCACCCGCAGCGCCGCGTCGGCGCCCGCCGGACAGCGCTGGACCAGCGCGCGTTCGGCGAGAGCCTCGATGCGCTCCGGCGCGACCCGGCGGCCGCCGTAGGACATCAGCGCGTCGATCTCGCCGACCGTGCGCGCGTCGCCGGTCGACAGCACGTTGAGGACGAAGTAGTCGTCGTCGTCGAGCCCGCGAGCCTGGATCGCCGGCCGCACCCGCGTCAGCAGCATCGAATGCGCGCAACCCAGCAGGTAGACCAGCGCGTCGCGGCTGATGCTGCCTTCGAGCGCGGCATCGGCCGGCGGCGTGGCTGCCCGGGCCGGCAGCTTCTTCACGGCGACCGCGTAGCCGCCTTTCTGGAACACCAGCGGCGACTCGTCGAAATGCTCGAAGGTCATCACCTCGCCGACGAAGATCTCGTGGTCGCCGCCTTCGTGGCGGTAGGCCGTGCGGCATTCGAAGCGTGCCGCGCAGCCGTCCAGCAGCGGCACGCCGCCATGCCCGCGCGCCAGGGCCAGGCCGGCGAACTTGTCGGTGCCGCGCTGGGCGAAGCGGTTCGACAAGGCCTCCTGGCGGGCACCCAGGATGTGGACCGCGAAGCTTTGCGCTTCGACGAAGGCCGGCAGGCTGGCCGAGCTGCGCGCCAGGCTCCACAGCACCAGCGGCGGGTCGAGCGAGACCGAGTTGAAGCTGTTGACCGTCAGCCCGACGTCGTGGCCGGCGGCATCGCGCGTGGTGACGATGGTCACGCCGGTCGTGAACGCGCCCAGCGCGTTGCGAAACTCCTTCGTCTGGATCGCGTCCACTGTCTCAGTCGGCGTGGGCGGACGACGTGGGCACGTCGCGGAACGGCCCGCGGTCCATGCGCGGTTCGGCCGGCAAGCCGAGCGCGCGTTCGGCGAGGATGTTGCGCAGCACTTCGTCGGTGCCGCCTTCCAGGCGGTGGATCGCACCGAAGCTGAACATGCTGTGGAACTGGCGCACCTCGTCGTCGTCGATCGCCAGGCCGCGCGCACCGAGCAGGTCCAGCCCGTAGGCGGCGATGGCCTGCGTCGTGCTCGCGCCGACGAGCTTGCCGACCGCCACTTCGGCGCCCGGCTGGCCGCCGCGTTCGAGTGTGCTGAGGATGCGGTAGACGCCGAAGCGCATGCCGGTGACCTTGGCGTACCACTCTGCCAGGCGCAGCCGCACGTCTTCCGATTCGATGGGCGCCTGGCCTTGCGCGCCGGCGCGGCTGGCGAGCGCGAAGATCTCCTCGAAGCCGACCGGCGTGCTGGCGCCGAGCGTCATGCGCTCGTTGCTGAGCGTCGTCAGCGCAACCTTCCAGCCTTGGTCGACGGGGCCCAGCCGCTGCGCCTCGGGCACGAAGACGCCGTCGAAGAAGACTTCGTTGAAGTGGCTCACGCCCGACAACTGGCGGATCGGCCGCACCGTGATGCCGGGCGAGCGCATGTCGACGAAGAACATCGTCAGGCCCTTGTGCTTGGCCACGTCGGCGTCGGTGCGCACGAGCACGATGCCCCAGTCGCTGTGGTGCGCACCCGAGGTCCAGAGCTTCTGCCCGGCAAGCAGCCAGCCGCCTTCGCAGCGGGTCGCGCGGGTGCGCACGCCGGCGAGGTCGGAGCCGACGCCGGGCTCGCTGAACATCTGGCACCAGATGCTGTCGCCACTGGCCAGCGGCGGCAGGTACAGGCGCTTCTGCTCCTCGCTGGCGTAGGCCATCAAGGTCGGCGCGACGAAACCCTGGCCGATCATGAAGGGGCCGAAGAGTTCGACGAACGGGCCTTCTTCTTCCTGGAAGATCACGTTCTCGGTCGGCGTCAGGCCGCGGCCGCCATAGGCTTCGGGCCAGACCAGGCAGGCCCAGCCGGCGTCGAACTTCTTGCGCTGCCAGTCGCGCGCCACCTGCAGCCATTCGTGTTCGGTGGCAAAGGGCTGGCCGGCGAACCGCATCTGGCGGATCTTGCCCAGGCGCTCCCACGGTGCGTGGCGCCGGATCCAGTCGCGCGCGGCGGCGCGAAACTGTTCGTGGGCGGGCAGGTCGGTCAGCGTCATCCGGTCACCGTTGCCGCATCGGCGGCCGACGCGGCCATCGTGGCCGGCTCAGCGGCCGGCGCACCGGCGGCGCGACGGCGCAGCAGCGCCACCAGCCGCTCTTTCCAGCTGCGCAGCGAGCCCGGGCTGGCGGCCAGCGCCTGCGCGCGCCGGTAGTAGAGGTGGCAGTCGGCTTCCCAGGTGACACCCAGGGCGCCGTGGACCTGCGTGCTGCCCACCGAGCAGATCCGAAACGCATCGGTGGCCGAGATGCGGGCGACGGCGGCGGCTTCGGTCAGCTGGTCGGCTCGGCCGCTCAGCGCGGCGGCGCCGAAGTAGCAGTTCGAGCGCGCCAGGTCGATGCTGACCAGCATGTCGGCCATCATGTGCTTCAAGGCCTGGAACGAGCCGATCGCGCGGCCGAAGGCATAACGCTGCAAGCTGTAGCCACGCGCCGCTTCGAGCGCGGCCTGTGCGCCGCCGAGCTGCTCGAAGGCGACGAACAGCGCATGGGCGTCGACGATCTGCTCCCACAGCGCCTGGCCGGCTGCGCCGCAAGCCAGCACCTGCGCCGGATGCCTGTCGAAGACGAGGTCGGCGCAGGGGTGCAGCAGATCCAGCGCCATGCCGAGTGGCCCGCCGCGCGCCACGCCGGCGAGATCGAGCAGCAGCAGCCGGCTACCGGCGCCGGCGCCGAGCCAGGCCAGTGCATGGGTCGCGGCCACGCCGTCGAGCACGTTGCGCGCACGCCCGCTGACGGTGGTGGTGGTGGTGCCCGCGGTCTCGTCCAGCGTTGCCGACTCGGGCCAGCTTTCGTCGGTGAGTAGCACGCCGCGCACCGAACCGTCGGCCAGGCCCGCCAGCAACCCGGGAACGGGCCGGTGAGCGGCAAAACCGAGCAGGCCGTGGGTGAAGCCGCAGGCCGATGTGGTGAACGGCACCGCGGCCAGGTGGCGGCCGGCCTCCTCGGCCAGCAGGCACAGCAGTTCCGGCGGCAATCCGCTGCCGCCGTGCGCTTGCGGCACCGCGGTGGCCAGCCAGCCGAGTTCGGCCAGCCGGCGCCAGAGCGGCGCATCGACGATGCCGGATGCGTCGCGCGGGGCATCGAAGGCGGCCCGCGCCGGCGAGGCCTGCAGGAGTTTGCGGAACTCCTGCCGCATGCCTTCGTGCTCTTCGGAAAAACCCAGGTTCATCGGGGTACCCGTCCGCCGCCCATCAGCGCTGGGCCTTCAGGCCCATCGCCTTGGCTTCGTCGTCGGCGCCCTTGCGGTCGCCCATGCCGTCCAGCGCCACCGCGCGCGCTTCGCGGCCGCGGCGCAGTTCGGGCACATACGGCGTCTTGCGGTTGGTGTTCTGGCGGGCGTCAGGCGAACGTGCTTCGAGCCGGCCGCTCGGTTCGGCCTTGAAGCCGAGCAGCTGCCGCTCGTCTTCGGACAGCGACGCATAGACCGCGTCGTGCAGGTTCTCGACAATGTTGTCCATCGGCTTGACCCAGTGCTGCTGCCACAGGGTCGTCAGCGAATAGCGCGTCCTGTCCGAGGTCGAGACGCCCGACTGGTGCCAGGTGCGGCTCTCGAAGAAGATCACCGAACCCGCCGGCGCTTCGACCGCAACGGTGTCGATCGGCTCCGGGTTGTAGGCCCCACGCTCGGCGCTGAAGGCCTGCGGCGGGTACGGCCCGAGGTGGCTGCGCGGCACGACGCGGGTCGCGCCCATCGCCTCTTCGAAGTCGCTCAGGCAGAGCATGCAGTTCAGGTAGGTCGGCACTTCGGTGTAGGGCATGAACTGCTGGTCCACGTGCACCACCATCGGCTCGGCGCCGCGCCGAACGACGAGCCCGGTCATCGCCGACAGGTGGACCGAGGCGCCGCGGAACACATGCGCGTTGTAGGCATTGAACAGCGGGTGCTGCAGGTAGTCGATGAAGACCCGGCCCTTGTTGTAGAGCGCAGCAATGCCTTGCCAGCCGGGCAGCGCATCGGGCTCGGGGTGCCCGTACCAGGTCTTCCCGCCGCGGCTCTGGCCGCTGAGCAGCGCCACCCCCTGGTCGCATTCGAGTTCGGCCTGTTCGAGCAGGCGCTCCTGCAACAAGCGGAGCTGGTCGCCGGCGACGAAGGCCTCGTGCACGCAGAGGCCGTATTCATCGATGTCGCGCTTGCCTTGTTCGACGTCGCAGGTGGGTTTCGGCAGCTTCAGCGGCTGGCTCATCGGTGTCTCCTTGTCGCCTTCGTCATGCGGCCAGCTTGTCGGCCAGCGTCCGCGGCTGCACGCCGTACAGGCGTGCGGCCGTGCCGCCCAGAATGTCGGCCTGGACAGAGGCTGCCAGGCCGGCGCTGCCGAAGACCTGGTCGATGACGCGGCGCGAATTCGGGAACGTGCCTTCCATGTGCGGGTAGTCCGAAGCCCACATCAGGCACTCGTGGCCGGTGATCGGGATCGTCGTCAGGCAGGCGCGGTCGAACTGGAAGGTCGCCTTGACCTGGCTGTAGAGGATCTCGCTCGGCTTGCGGCTCAGCTTGGGTTTGATGTAGTACTGGTGCGCCTCGTTGACTTCGTCCAGCCGCTCGCCGAGGCCGGCCATCCACGACGCGCCGGCCTCGATGACGACCATCGTCAGCCCGGGATGGCGGTCGAGCGCGCCGCCGCCGACCATGTACGTGACCAGCTCTTCGGTGGCGAAGCCGAGCCGCATGTAGTTGACGATCGCCGCCCCCGGGCCGCGCTCGGTGATCGGCGTCAGCCCCGATGCGACGTGGAAGGCGAGCGGGATCTTCCGTTCCTGCGCATAAGCCCAGAGCGGGTCGAAGTCCTTGTTGTTGTAGCGCAGCCCCAGCGGCGGCAAGGTCGGCAGCATCGCCGCGCGGTAGCCGAGCGCGACGACACGCCGGAACTCTTCCAGCGTCTGCACCACGTCGCGCATCGGCAGCACGGCGCAGGGCACGAAGGTGTCGCGGTAGGCGCCGAAGTTGCCGATCAGCCAGTCGTTGTAGACCTGCATGCAGGCGAAGCTGAGTTCGCCGTCGTCGATGGCATAACACATCATGCCGAGGTTCGGGAACAGCAGTTCGGCATCGATGCCGTCCTTCTGCATGTCCTTGAAGCGCAGCTCGGGGTTGGTGCCGCCGATGCGCGGGTTGTCGGAGTTGCCGTCGCCGATCTGCATGCGGTGCAGGTCTTTCCCGTCGGCCGTCATCACCAGGTAGCCTTCGCGCCGCTCGGCCCGCAGCGCGCGGTCGCGAAAGCGCGCGGGCAGGCCTTCCTGCCACAGCGGCCGGGGCTCGACGACGTGCGAGTCCATGCTGAAAACGAAGCGGTTCATATCGACAACATAGTTAACTAAGTGATATTGGAGAGTATGCGATCCGAGGCATGCTGTAAAGGGCCCGCGGCCTCAGGGATAGCCCTATTCATGCGGTCCTGCAGTGCATCGACAAGCCGGTTGCGCCAGCTGGCCGGGCCGTCGAGCAGCACGCCCAGGCCTTTGGCGCGGCGGTAGAACAGGTGCATGTCGGCTTCCCAGGTGGCGCCGATGCCGCCATGGGTCTGGATGGTTTCCTTGGCGGCGAACTCGAAGGCATCGCCGGCGGCCAGCCGCGCGGCGGCCGCCGCCAGCGGCAGCTCGGCCGCGCCGGCGTCCAGTGCCCAGGCGGCGTAGCAGGCGTTGGCGCGGGCGAGCTGATTGCGCGTGTACATGTCGGCCAGCTTGTGCTTGATGGCCTGGAACGAGCCGATCGGGCGGCCGAAGGCGTGGCGGATCTTCGCGTAGTCGACGCTCATCGCCAACGCGGCGTCGGCGCCGCCGATCTGCTCAAAAGCGACGTAGACGGCTGCGCGGTCGAGCGTGCGCCGCAGTGCCGCCGCGCCGTCGGCACTGTGGCCGAGCGGCCGTGCCGGCGCGTTGTCGAAGACCAGCCGCGCCAGCGGCCGGGTCGGGTCGAGCGACTGCAATGCCTCGCGCCGGACGCCGGCGCCGCGCAGGTCGACGACGAACAGGCCGGTGGCATCGCCGTCGCGGGCGCTGACGATGCCGAAGTCAGCGCTGCAGCCGTCGGCCACCGGCAGCTTGGTTCCGGACAGGCAGCCGTTGCTGAAGGCAGTGGTGACGCGCTTGGCAGCGGTCAGCGGCATCGTGCCTTCTGCGGCCGCGAGCGTGGCGATCCGCTCGCCGCTGGCCAAGGCCGGCAGCAGCTCGTGCTTCTGCGCTTCGTCGCCGGCTTGCAGGATGGCTTCGGCGGCCAGGTAGACCGACGACGCCACCGGCAGCGGCGCCAGCGCGCGCCCGAGTTCTTCGGCAATCACGCACAGGCTGCCGCCGCCGAGGCCGAGGCCGCCGTAGGCCTCGGGGATCGCCACGCCGAGCCAGCCCAGCTCGCCGACCTGCTTCCACAACGCGGCGTCGAAAGGTGCGTTGCCATCGAGGATGCGCCGGACGGCGCGCAGGTCGCACTGCTCGGCGAGCAGGCGCCTCGCCTGGTGCTGAATCTCTTTCTGCTCGGGCGAGAAGTCGAAGTCCATCTCAGTGGCTCCTCTGACCGGTGAAAGGCCCGGCGTTGGACGTCGGGGTTCGGCCCGTTGCGGTCGTTGGGTTTGTGGCGGTCGCGTGCGCTTGGGGTGCCCTGTTGCGCTCATGTCCTCCGGCCCGGCTTGCTGCGCAAGCCGGGCCTCCCCGTTTACTTCGCTCCACAGGGCACCCCAATCGCCCGCTCGGGCGGCACTGGTGGCGCGTCGCGGGCAGGCGCGCCACGAGGGTGGCAGGCCGAGGACGCTGGGTACCGGGCGCAGCGAAGTAAAGGAGGAGGCCCGGCTTGCGCAGCAAGCCGGGCCGGGGGACATGAGCGGCGCCCGGTACCCAGCGGCCTTGGCCCGCTACGACACTTCGAACGAGCATCCGCAATGGGCCGAACGCAGCCATCCGAACCCTCAGCGGAATCGGCACCTCTGGTCTCATCTCAGCCCCTCGCGCTGCCGATCTGGTTGAAAGGCACCGCCTTGTCGACCCGCACGTCTTCCGGCAACCCGAGGATGCGTTCGCCGATCACGTTGCGCATGATCTCGTCGGTGCCGCCGCCCAGGCGGTCGACCACCGAGCCCAGCCACTCGGTCTGCCAGACGCCGGCGAAGGGCGCATGCGCGGGGTCCATCACCATGCCGTGGCCTTGCATCAGGTCGAGCGCGAAGGCCGTCATCTCCTGCACCAGCGTGCCGAGCACGAGTTTGCCAATTGCGATCTCGGGCCCGGGTTCTTCGTGGCGCGACAGCGCGGTCAGCATGCGCTGGACGGTGAAGCGCACGCCGGCCTCGCGGATGTAGAACGAGGCGATGCGCTCGCGCACCCCGCCGTCTTCGATGGCGGGGCGGCCGTCGATTTCGCTGTCGCGCGCGAGCTGCACCAGGCTCGCGATCAGCGGCTGCAGTTCCTTGATCGCGATGTTCGATCGTTCGCCGGCGAGGAAGGCGACCACGACTCTCCAGCCGTCGCCGATGGCGCCGATGCGGTTCGCATCGGGCACGCGCACACCGTCGAGGAAGACCTCGTTGAAGTTGCTGCCGCCGGTGAGCTGCTTGATCGGCCGCAGCGTGATGCCGGGCGACTTCATGTCGACGATGAAGAACGACAGCCCTTTGTGCTTCGGCAGATTGGGGTCGGTGCGCGCGACCAGCACGCCCCAGTCGGCGAGCTGGGCGTTGCTGGTCCAGATTTTCTGGCCGTTGACCACCCAGTGCTCGCCATCCTGCTCGGCGCGGGTGCGCACGCCGGCCAGGTCAGAGCCGGCGCCGGGTTCGCTGAAGAGCTGGCACCAGATCAGGTCGCCGCGCAGCGACGGGCGGATCAGCTCGCGCTGCTGCTCGGCGCTTCCTTTTTTCATCAGCAGCGAACAGCAGCCGCGGTTGACGATCATGAAGTGGTTGGTCGCCGGCACGTCGAAGCGCGCTTCCTCTTCCATGAAGATCATGTTCTGCAGTGAATGGCCGCCGCGCCCGCCGACATCGGCGGGGAAGTAGATCGCGCCGAAGCCGCCGTCGAACTTGCGTGCCTGCCAGGCGCGCGCGTGCGGGAACTCGCGGCTGAAGTCGCCGGTTTCCTGGTTCACGAGCAGCGAGTTCGTCGCGCTGCGCGGCTTCGCGTTGGCGGCCAGCCAGGCGCGCGCCGCGGCACGGAAGGCTGCTTCTTC
>Ga0307513_10009566_pt1 | contig 12244 bp, 4 predicted proteins | sample 15_EM_MG_FD_202174 | JGI IMG/M metagenome (GOLD analysis project Ga0307513, IMG submission 202174) | Populus trichocarpa ectomycorrhiza microbial communities from riparian zone in the Pacific Northwest, United States - 15_EM | ecosystem: Host-associated > Plants > Roots > Unclassified | place... | reverse complement strand
GGTCAACTTTCCACCTGTTTGTCTTCCGGTATATCAATAGGTCACACATACGCACAGGAGGGTGATTTCGGCACGCGCGACACACCATCCAAACTAAACGGGTCCTGCGAAATCAGCCCAACACCGGTTTGCTGAATACTGAGTGCATAACCGCGGGTGCCATGGTTGTTCGGCAATTGCTGATAGTTCGTGTTTCATTGTTGATGAACGGAGGTCTTGATGCTGTCGCACTAGATATGCAGGGTTGATGTCGGAGATCGGTATGAAGCTAATAGTCGTGAGACGTCTTTCGAAGACTTAGTGTGTAACAGGTCCCAGTGATAAGGTTCCTAATCCAACGCGCATGGGAATATTATGCAAATGGTGAGCAGTCCAGAACGATCCACGTTCAACACGAATATAGGCCCTTGTTCTCATATCCTTTATTCATTCCTTGCCCAACTTTCTTGATTGATAGCGGTTCGACTAAGAATTTTCTCATAGCTAGCCTCCCTTCCCAAATATTGACGAGGAATAAAAGATAACAGGTGGAGTTGGTACATCTGGCCGAACGTAAGTTTTGGCCTTCGGGAATTGTAATCCCCAAAGTTGAAATTGTTATCCGGAGGCCCTCTCTACATTTCCCTTCCCTTCCCCTCCATTCACCTCTCCTCTCTTTCCTTTGTGGTATATGCCATAACTCGCTCGACTGTCTACACCGGTAGGCAAAAGCTGGATATAATCCTCCCGCCCTGACCCCCAGTACCGGTTTTTCACCGACCATCGTAGGATACCAAATCCCGCACCCAGGCCAGCCCCGAGAATGAATGGGGCTTCAGGAATGGGTGAAATTGGTACTGAAAAGGAAAATCCGGGCCTAGATAGTCATCCGGGTGAGTGGCAGAAAATTCGGTTCCGTGAGGTGAACCATCGTCGGTGTGATTTGGAAACAAGCGTTGGAAAGGAGAGAGCAAACACCACGGGCAAGGCAAACACCGCACGCTTATCCGGGTCAAGGGTGAGAAACACGATCGAAGAGCTCACAAAGACTGCTTAGAGGTAAAGCCTTCCAAGCTCACAAACGAAAGAACCAAAAGTCAGTTCACGATAAGATAGTTCCTTATTCGCTGAGGTTATTGTACAGTAGTCCTCGTCATCCCCCCTTCTCATCTAACTACAAGTCTTATAAACCTTGCTTCCCCGCTCCCCATCAACCAGGGCAACAACCGTCCATTATATAGCTACGCCTATAACTTATCTGCCCATTCCATAACATGATCTAAACCCTGTGGAAAAAATATAAAATACTAACTAGCCCGCTCGCAGCCCCACGGTACCGGGTCCGGCAAGATGTTCTGGAACGGTTATTCAAGCTTAGCCAGCAAAGTATATCTCCGGTTCATGGGGTTAATCGTTCCCTACACTTCTACAGTATCGCTAGCATGAGGTGCAAAGGAGGGAGTTGGGTATGATACCATAAAGGATATCACAATTCGCTAGCGGAGTATCTGTATAAATCGTTGCATCAGTCTACAATGGTTTAGTATTGCAAGTTAGGAATAAGCGAAAACTAGTTGATGGGATTCTCCACATCCAACCGGCTCAGACCATACCGTGCCAGGAAAGCATTAGCCATTCTCAGGAAATTTGCTCTAAGGATTAGAAGCCCGCGCTCGAGTAGAACAATGGTCTTTGAGTAGCCGAGGGTAGAGGCTAGGGTTAGATGAGTGATATTTAGTGATTTTCTCTTCCAGTTATCTCCACTCTATGTTAGAAACTGTGGTCACGGGTGCGCTCTCATCTTCTCTATTGCTGTGATTACGAGTGATACCTCGTGACCACCTGCATCACCCCCTGTCCCCTCTCAATATCTACCCCCCTCTTCTCTCTTTCTAGTCTCTCTCTCTCTCTCTTCTCTTCTTTCTTATCTCTTCCAATCTTCTTCTTGTTGTTCAATACAAGTTGTTCGCTTACTCTGGAGACCGCTCTCCTTCTGAATCCGTGATACTGCTCGCTTCCACTCACTCACTCCCGATACCTTTCAACACTCTGAAATCTAGTCCACGAACGACCTAGGGAGGAATCTTGGAGCCTAATTTATGGATATGCTTCCTACTCGGGAATCGATCTTCGCGCTTTAGCTGCTGCTGCCTCCATTAACAATCAGTCTAGGTACTCCACAATCCAAAGGAGATTATTAGGACAGTAAATTCCTACGTATATGACAGTGAAACACCCACTAATATGGGGTGCTCATGTCAAATGGGTTTATGAACGATGGAAAAATAAAGCGGCGTGCTACTATGATCTATTGTAGTCGCATAATATAGAAGACCGCTGGAGGTAAGGGATGGAGGATAATCATCAGAATTTGCCATGTACTGGACTCCCGGGCCTACAGTCCATCCACGTCTTTGGCTTCCCGACGTAGGGTGTCCACTCACCCAAAAAATGACAGACTGTGACCCATAGTCCGTCATATCCCACCTCCAAGACGGACGGGCCTGAAGTTTTGGTGCACTGCTTGGAGGGAAATTTGGGGTGAAGATATGCTCAACACCGTGATATAGGCAAGTTACCAATACTTGGCCCCCAGGTGTCTAGCAGTCTTTAGGTATTACTTTCTATTAGTATTTCAATGATGCAAAATACGAATCCGGATAAAGACCTCCATCGCAAGCCTACCCATCCATTCTCAATTTATCATGATTCCTCTTTACAGAACTAGCTATAGACCTTAGTTTTTCTTCTGAAGCACGGAGGCATCCGGCCAGGCCCCCATATCCCCTTCAAGCTCCTGGACTCCCGTCGCAAAATGAGGCAGGACGATAAGATCCATCTTCACCACTACCCCTGCAAAAGCGTTTGAATTCCTCAGTTTCCAGTACCCAGGCTCCTATAGTGCCGACCCCCCGCGAGGCAACGTCTGGATGCAGTACTTGTGGCTCCAGTGGAGATAGCCACGTAAGTGTTCCTGATCTATTATCGACGGTGGTGTAGTTAACGGCACTTCTGTGGAAAGAGTTCGTGTTAAAATATCTATCGTTATTTTAGAAACAGCGATCGTTATTTTTGGAAGAGCCTGTGGTATAGAAAGAGTTATCGGCATTAGTGGGAGAGTTATGGTTGTTGTTGAAAGCTCGCAACATTTTTCAATTTTCACCGCGTTGAACGTTGAGAGCAAGGTGTTGGTTGATTTGCAGTTTGACAAACTCAATTGCTTGAACTTGGGAAAAAGGGGGGTGGATAAATATTCGCGCCTTAGTTGGCAACACTGTTTCCAATCAGTGAACCCAAGCCCAAACCTAGTTACACAAACCCCCGGCAATTAATCCCTTCAGAACTCTAAGGTGATTCACATTTCCCTAATCCTGATATTTAACCCTACTAACTCACGCCTTATTCTCCTTTAATACATTCCCAAAAACGAGAAATTTGGGGAACAATATTAATGTCACAGTTCAAAACTGTTTTCAGTGTCTACCTGCGAAGGGATGGGTCTAGATTATTTCCCAAAGGTGTATCATATGTTGCCCTAGCGCGCTAATACTCGACGCTGCTAGTGGAGTGCTCGAGTGCTTAAGTGGGTGGGAGCCAAGGAACTCACACATGGCGGGAAGCCGGAGGTCGTTCAGTTATACGGCAGTCTAGCGCCCTGAGACTGTGCCAACCGCCAAGCCGGGCCCGACCGCCGGAGGAGTGCGGGTAAGCAGAGAAGTTATAGTAGTTGTTTATCTATAAAACGGTGCCACCTAGGGCCCCGTGGGATTTCCATGTGCACCTCCGAGGCAACATCACGTTTTGACCCTGACAAAAATATTTTAGAACGGTTGAAAATTGGGTAAATACTTGTAATTTTGCACCGTCTATCGGAAAATGATACCGGTTGACAACCCACCTTCTAGTTTTATCCCCAAAAATTTAGAACTAGGCGGTTAGGTAAACAAGCCCTAAGCAATGAGCATAGTTTGTTACAGGCATTTTTGATACGCATGTCACAGATTAATAAAAAAATCAGATGTATTTTCACAGCTTTCTCCCCAACACTAAATCTCCGTGACAGGGGCTTGTAGGAAATGCATATCGATACAGGGAGTGATAGCGGTGAAGCAAATGCTGAGGTGACAGGGGCGCAGCAATGTGAAGTTTATGACCCCCGATAAGAAGGAATGGTTTACAGCCGAAGCAACGACCGCGATGGCAACAATAATCCCAACCACTCGAGCACAACAGGGCTCCTCAAAGGCCGGTTGGGATATATGCTAGTTCAGAATGAGTTAGATTTCCTTTAGCCGAATAACCAATGACAAGGACGATCAGTCAAGAAGGTTTGAGGTTCCAAAAGAAGGTTTTAGATGGATTGGCCTGTTGAAAGTGAGACATTGCCGCACCAATTCAAACATTAAACACTAGTGTATTCGGGTAATTCTGATGAGAAAGACTTCGTAATCCCATACTGAAAAACATGTAACTTATAGCTTATCATAGCCATGATAGAAACAAGAGATTTATTCCCGACCGCCAACCCAGACTAGTGTTCAATATTTTAATTGATGCAATCTCTTATCTACCGAGGGAATCATCCAGCGCAAAATAAGTTATGATGCACTACCCGGCCCCTCCTAGCGACGCACACTCCCGACCAAGCATTCCCTCGACCCAACACACGACACTATCTATCACAGTTCACAATAGCTCGAGGCTTCCCAAGTCCCAACTCTTGTTGTCCTATTCTTGCTCCTTCTTCTGCTTCTTTACAATCGCTTATGTCACTATTAGCACGATTTTGGCTGTAAAATAGGATGAGGTTCGGAGGTAGTTCGGGTATTTTGGGTGGGGAGTACAGGTGGTATATCCCGAGCCGGTGGCGCACCATAGCTTATTTTGTGTCGGAGTAATCTCCTTCAAGTTAGCAACAAAATCCCCTCTCTTAATCCCCTGTAGGCAAACCAGACATATTTCAGACTCTTTTTGACTGTCGGATGTCCTCCTTCGGTCCCTACTTGATTTCAAGATAAATTACTAGTATGTGGAGCAACCCATATACAAGTACTGTACATACAATGTCGTGAGGTTTTCAGAACAGGCTGTTATTGCATACTATCAAAACTCTGCCAATCATAGGCTGTATGCAATACTCCCCCTGTCAAAAAGTCCGCATCCACCCTAAACCTCATAAACCCCCGTTGCAACAAATTGACCCCGACTCAATGAATCTTAAAAGAAAAAATATAATAGAAAGCTTACTTTGTTTCCTACTATAGACTTACCACTGGTGTTATTCAGAGATCCCATAATTGCAGAAACTGCCGAGGTTGTATCACATAAGTTAAGTGGTGTGGGCAAGTGGTTGACACGGAGGTTTACTCGGTTTAGTGTGGATGCGGACTTTTTGATCCAGGGAGTATGATATATATCAGTCTGTTTTGCAAACTTACCACTTAGCGCGCACAGCCCCTAAGCAAAAGTGCAAAGGAAACGGCATTTTTACACCGAAATTTGCCATGTCCGACCCGGCCCACCCTTAGAATTGCGCCAAACAATGCTTACAACTTACCTAATTATTTTCAGCTTCCCCGCAGATTCCGCCCGACACCACCTATCAAGGCAGTTCGCCCCACGGAGCCAAGTTATCAGTCTTCCAAGGTGACCATACTTTTCGCAATGGCAATTTTGTATATAAAATGAGACTTTTCGGCATGCTCAAAACTTTAGGACTACATAACTTTTGTAATTTTTCGCCAGGATTATTCAGAGTTGTGTATGAGGAGGAGAAAGGTGTTGTAACCATATACAAGATTTTAGATTGGAAAAATTCACTGTGGTCCATAAGCTGTAAGCAACTACAAGTCGATGTTTTTGGTATAAAAAGTTCATTTCGCCAAGACTTTTGCAGAGGTTCTTTACGGTAGGCAACGCGACGCGAAAGCAAGCTCAACACAACACTTGTCTTCTCGATTTGAGTTTTCGCTTGAACACATCACAAGCCGCCTTGAGCCTCCACTACGAAATCTGTAATAATATTTGAGCTCCACCAGAAAAAATCGCGGAGATTACTGTCTCTAGTTCGCTCGGTAATCCACAGATTCCTAATCTCAAGAGCCTCTGTCTCCGATGATCCAATAGGTTCTTAAAATGCGGAGTATGGACTTTTCTCAAATATTGGTATCTTGGATTTACACCAGACAATTTGCATCGAAAAAGACTTAATTATGTTAGCCTAGCTCAAATTCGAAGAAACCGAAAGTAAAAAAGTAAAGGTCCTAACCCATGAGACATATGAAAACCCAAACTTAACATTCCTTACAGTAAATGTCTTACACTAGCTCCTTCGCGCATACCTTGGTATATTTACGGGTGGGTTAGCTCGACTGGAACGAGCTGAAGAGATCAAATAAGCATTGAGATGCCTTGCATGCGCAGAACCTCGCAGTCTATTACGGGAGAGGCCTGCACGCTAATTTAATCATTGTTCTCGAGTACTCGAGTACAAGTAAGTTACCTCCTATCATTATATTAAGTGAGAATTGATATCTTCTAAACTAAACTTAATGCTAAACCCTGATCTGTAGGAAGGTTGTGTCGCTGTGCCGGATCTTCTACAACTGAGTAGAGGTACAAGAACCGTCATTTTTCTTTCTTACCCAATTTTTTTTTCTTTCTAGGCCGAACCACAGTTATTTCTTCGTATCTACGATCTCTTAAACGCCCAATTCGATAGCGTGGGAAAGTACTCGCATCCTCAAGATTCTAACTCCATGGCTTTATTTCAGCGCCCCACTACCGTAGGACTGAGATGTCTAGTAGCTGGGAACATCTTCCCGATCAGGTTTTTGCCCGGTTTGGTCGCATTGCTCAATGTTAGTAGCTGGTTGGGTACTAAAGCGGTGCTAGTACGGTGTTCATGGTGATCCCTGTAGGGGATCCTGGTATTCTACATGTAATACTCCGTAGTAGTCTAATACAGTACAGTATTCGAATACCTCATCAGAAGTATTAGGAAATTAAGGATCGGCATAACATTGATATGGTTGATAACCAGTGCGTATCTGAGCTCCCATCTAAATCATACCCTCTCCCGCTATTTTCAGGCACTCCGGGCTTACCAGTATGACAGGCACCTGCTGTCACTTTGTCTGTGCATTCCCTAGCGTAATTAAATGTTAAGTTAGGGTGGGAAGACCGAGAACAAATGATTGTGTCAATGGAAAGCATCCTTGGGTGGGTGAAACTAGTCTGTCACCTCGAAGAATATTTCACCTGGAGACAATAGCCGAACACGTTCTAGCAATGGGGAAAGCTTCACGATTTTGCCTGGGAACCAATATTCAGGAATCAGTAACAAAATAATAGCCGTATCTATGCTCCGTGGGCCGGGAAATCGCTTCGATAAGGCCTTTTAGTCAATCTATTGTCCGTGGACAAAATTAACCGCGCATCAAGGAAGGTGAAAAGCTCCAGTCATGACAACAGTCCTCCCCCACAAACCCCAATGTCATGAAAATCCGAAAACCAAATTAAAAATGTAAATTCACAGTAGAATACATAGAAATTAATATTTGATCTAGAGAAATTTCTTTAGGTGGTGTTTAAAGTGAGGGATATTTGGAGCATTGCGGTTGCCACCAACCGCCTCCCGTTTAATTTTGTCCACGTACCATATCATTGCCTGTCCCCTGAATACGAAGAGTGCAGGGTTTCATTGAGTCGCGACAAACGTGAATTAAACCAACCATTCAAAAGTGCTGAGAATTTTTCCTGCTGCTGCCTATAAGCGCTCTGGGCGTTCGGCAATTCCCGATAAGCGACTCGACACTGTCAGAGCCATTCGGGTACCTGGGACCTGTCGGTACCAGAATAACATTGCCTTCCCCTGGAGTGCCTTGGGAGGCGACTTACCCGTTTGTGGTTTTGGCCTTAATAGCGTTATTTCCATATCCAAAGAGTGTCAATCTCTGCGAGTAAGGAAAATGGGGAATTGAACTAGGTTGATGAGTTTCAAACGTATAAGGTTGGTTCATCATACCTACTCTAGCTGATCCGGTAATTGTGCCTCATAAATTAGCAACCAGGGTACGAACTCTTAGTAGTCAGAGCCAGCCGAGGTATTGACCATCAGCTTCTCTACCCTATTAGCTCCAACATCTAAAGTCTGTAGTGGGAAAAAGCAACCACACACGAGTCTTCCATTGAATCTACCGTCAAAACTGAAATAATTAGTTTTTGCGATAGTGTGCAAGCGCCAGGCAAAATGTTTTCGTACTCGTACAAGTAAGCATAGCAAGGATGTCTAAGACATCGAATTTATTGCATTGGAAAAAATAGCAGCACGCTGCTTGTACCACATTGGATTGGTCTTCGGTGTTTTTTGCTTCTCTTGTCACCACTAAAGGACCCACTTGGCAGCCCTTGTACGAAAACCTCTTCTGTCGAACTTTAAACATATGTAAGAAAAAAAGTCTGTCGAAATGATGGCGCAGTGGCTGGAGCAAACACCATTCTCTGAGTAGCCAGGAACGCTCATGAGCCAATCAGGAAGGCATCGGTAGACTTACCCCCCATCCCCGCTAGTGGTACCCAAGGTCAGGCCTCACTTAATGCCCAGCCCCCAAGTCTCACCTGAAAGAAATTTTAACTTACCTGTGACATAAATAAGGTGCCAACTTTGAGCTACCGTAAAAACTCAAATAATCGAAGCGTGTGTTATCATTGGAGTTGCCTCCACTGGGTAATGTCCTGTTTTTTTTCTCTTTTTCCCATGGCTTTCGGGCGAGCTGGGAAGCTCTGTTCTTTGCTGTGTTTTTCGCCCCTATCCTAAGCAAGGAATTCTCAACCACACGGCACACGGTTCTATTATTACCAGTATGCAGGATAAGTGCAGGGCTTGGCCAATTAGTACCCAAAACGTATGCTGCCAAGAAAGCATTTCAATAACTTTTCATCCCCTAGTGCCTTCGTGCAAGAGAAGGCAGTGCGAGAGGTTGGACGCTCTTACACAGACAGGTCATACGAGTGGCCTTAAATCTACCTGTTTGAAGCTTAGATCTGCGTTAATGGTTTGACAGAGGGCTGGTTTCTCTGGCAACGCTCACTGGGAATGTTGTAATATATTCTCCTCTCCCGTCCCTCGGGGAGATCAGCCCGGCAATCTTCCAGACGGAAGACCCATACACATTAGCCCTCGGAGATTAACCTCCCTAAACATTTGGTTAAAGATACGGTGCACGACTTGGTATGTGTCGAACCACCCCCTTCAAGGGAGCACTTGCTAAGCTAATGACAATAACAAAGATCTCCTTGCAACGACACCACACCCCCTCACCATGGACATTTACACCAACCCCCAGAAGGATGCCTACGTCACAGGTATCGCAAAACTTTTCATGATGCCGACAGACTCAGGCGGGATCCCGGCTGTTGCCGTCGGCAAAAGAGCCTTCATTTTCATCTCCTCGGTGTATACCATCCTGACGATCTTGATTTTTATGGTCGGATGGAACTTGATCATAGCCATTATAATGGCATTCTGGCCCACGCATGACGACCCAAACCGTCAGACTGTCTTAGTCGCCCTTTGGAACTCTGGTGAACCAATGAATGCGATGACGTTAACGGCATCTTACTGCAAAAGAGTGACACGGTTCATGCTCAAGGGCAATCCCACAGAGTCCCCCCCAGGTTCCGGAGCCAAGGGAGCCCAGTCACATCAAGGGGCTGCTGGCCAGGGTTCGAAGACCAGCTCGAACGGCATATGCCCAACGATCGAGAGCGTACTTCCTGTCCGAGAGGAGCAGAACGGGACTTCGGAAGGTTCCGCCGCATCTAACGCGAAGTGCGGGGTAAGCGATCTTTTGTGGAGCCTCCTATTTGTATTTATAGCCTTGGTTATGACTGTTGGAAATGTTATCGCGGGTATCCTTGTACCTGTGCAACTCTCGATGGGAAATGTCGCTCCTGCTGCAAAGGATCACATCTTCTACCCCAACAAATTGCTCTACGAGATCACGGACGACAACGGCGCTGGATTTTCTAAATTGGGTTCATTGTTTGCCCCTTCAGCACTCCGCGCACTCGGATCTATCGAAGCCTCTAAGGTTACCGTCCGAGAACGTGTATATATAGATGTCCAAACATTTTATGGTTCTGTGCATGCGATTTACAACTACAATGTTACAGGGGTCGACATGGGGCTGCAGAGTGATCCCAAGTTGCAGCTCAGGGTCAAAGGTTCATGCCGCACGGATTATACATGGCTTACGAGTTCAACCGAACAAGAAGATACCTACACACTCTTTGGTGGAAACGAGACACTTTCGGTTAAATACCAACCCTTGATGGATCTTCCTCCAATGTTGAGATTTGCATTGGACTACAAGAGTAAGGGATCTAACACTTCATACGCCATGATAATTAACACTGGAGGCCTCTATACCTACACCCCTGGTCAAGACCCCTGGTATACTACCAAAAAGTCTGGGGTAAACGCCAGCGTTGCATATCAGGTGGCCCGGGGGCGACCAGTCCTCAGTTGTTGGGAAGATAGTAAGTGGCATCTGAATGACAAAGAGGTCGATCCCTGGAACTTAGGTAAGTTGCCTGGCCTGAGACTGCACAGTCTCTGGGTTGAGGTTTTCCAGTGGGAGTTTGGGACCCCGCGTGTGATGAAGGTAGGTCACGCGGGAGGGCAATCTGCACTCAAATCGGCTTCCTATGCTATGCCTCCTTCGTATATTCTGAATGCTGGCGCATCCACTATTGGAAGCGACCTCGAACGGTTGGTGTTGGCTGCTTGGGTTAGCAGTCGGAATGTCCTACGCGACACAACCACATACGATAAGGACGGCATGCAAAACTTGGCCCAAGGACCGGGAGGCTCGGTGGAAGCTGCTTCCGCGCAATTTGTCCTTCAAAGTGGAGATGTTGTCACCCTGTCCGCCCGGATCCTTATTTCTGTCCCGGCTGTTCTCTTGTTGCTTTTTATCCTCCAGAAGAGCTTGATTTGGGTACTCGGGTATTCAGATTTCGGAAACAGGTCACTAATACCTGGGGAGAAAAGAGATGTGGTTGCGCTGCTGGCCACCCAACTGTATCGTGGACTAGACCAGAGGATAAACTCAAGGAACTGGGAACACACGGAGTCCCTCATCCCATTCGTATACCCTTCCGGGGTTGAAGGACCAATTGTCAAAACTGCCCCGGACGAAAAGCCTGGGGGAGCAAATACCCAGAGACCGGCCAATGCTGACAACCGATAACTCTGAGCGTGCGGGCTCTCAGATCTTAAAGCTCAAGAGTTTGGAAAGCTGCTTCGGCTGGATGAACGGACTTGTGGTTTTCAAGAGTAAAATTAAGGTCGAGCGGGGGAAAGGGGGTCTTCCAGCTTTGATTAAGACGTTTCTATATATATTCCCCCCATTCTGTTTCGGTTTCCAAGCAACCACCCCCTTCTCAAGCTATAGTTAGAGGTAGTTTCTCCTCCTTTATGTCTATTCCTTAATTTGCACGTTGATGTCTAATGTATGTTAAAAAATTGTTCTCGCATCCCATTTTCTATTATTGTCTAAGCGGTGTCGGTTGTCGGGCTTGGTATCCTTAATGAATCAACTCGTATGTACCGGTATCATTGCTAGATATTAACATCCTAAGTTCCACCAGAAGATAATTAACAAATGGTGCAAGAGCCAAACCCTCAAACTAGACTGGAACTTTACTAGAGGGCAGGTATAACCGGAAACTTCGTTGGCTCGTCATCAAACAAACTAACCAAAAACATAAGTATATACGGGATATTAAAACAACCCCAATCATTCCATTGCTTCCCACAGGGGTCTATTTCTCTCCATGCACACTTATGTCCGAAAATTTCTCATAACCACACTGGTACATTCATGTACTGTAATTGTGGCTGTTGCTCGCCTGGAGCCAACATCGCACGCCTAACACAACTACATGAATCTACCAGCGTAGTTACGAGAACTTTTCAAATGGGAGTGTGTAACCCCATGTGAACGCATACTTCTGCAACAAAAGGAATAGGAAGGTTGAAGGAAGTTGGGTCGTGAACCTAACGAGAATTCTTTTTCTCGTTCAATTAGGGGACCTATCCACCTGAAGCGCCCCATTCAATTCCTACAAGAGCGCAAATTAATAACTTCCTGAGCTAGAATAGATTATCGAATAAGATATCTTCCAAGCGACTAATGATTTCCCAGAACTACTAGATCACTACTGGGGGGGGGGGGGGGGATCCGCGACGGGGGGTGAA
>Ga0307513_10009565_pt1 | contig 12248 bp, 9 predicted proteins | sample 15_EM_MG_FD_202174 | JGI IMG/M metagenome (GOLD analysis project Ga0307513, IMG submission 202174) | Populus trichocarpa ectomycorrhiza microbial communities from riparian zone in the Pacific Northwest, United States - 15_EM | ecosystem: Host-associated > Plants > Roots > Unclassified | place... | reverse complement strand
ACACAGGTCCTGCGCCGCCGCGCGATCGCCCGCCGCGGCCGCGGCGATCCGCGGGTCCGGCGCGACAGGAGCGAGCGCGGGCATCATCTCGCTCCGATAGAGCGAGCGGCCCCACAGATCGGGTCACCGATCTGCGCTGCGACCGTCCGGGTCACGGCAACCCCGCGAAGATACTGAGGGCAAACCGCGGCTGGAGCGTCCGCAGCTGGCCGACTTCGTCGATCTCGGCGCCCCGCGCGATCGCCAGGGCCGGCGCGCCGACCACGACGTCGAGCCCGGCCAGCGCCTCGATCCCGACATGGCCGCCGCCGGGCCGCCAGCGCCAGCGCAGCTCCGGCCCCGCGACGAACGCCGTGGTCGTCGAGGCAGGCGTGGCGACGAGCTCGCCGGCGCTCACCGTCGTGCGGTGCGCCACCAGCACGCCCGCCGACGCCGCCAGCGCGAACCCCGCCACGCGGCGCTCGACGCCGACCGTCACCGTGCTGCGCGACAGCTCGATCGCCAGCCCGTCGGACGGCACGGCGTCGATCGCGCGCCGCAGCGCTGGCCCGAGCGTCAACGCCAGCGAGGCGGCCCACGCGCCGCGCGTGACATTGGTGCGCTGCGCGATCGCGTGCGCGCCGGCGTCGGCGCCACCGTCGAGCGCGACCTGCCAGCCGATCGCCAGCTCGAGCCCGAAGCGCGGCGCAGCGGCCACCGGCTCGCGGCGCGGCGCGGCGACCTCGACGCCGATCGTGCCGCCCTCGCCGATCGCCCGCAGCGCGCCGCGCGCCGCGACCGCCGCCGCCTCGGCGACCGCCGACGCATCGGCCGGCGGAATCTCGCGCACGAACAGGCGATGATCCGCCGGCGTCGCGATCGCCACGGCGAGCCCGCGGCCGCGCGCGACGAACCACACCACCGCGCGTGCGCCGCGCGCCGCCGCCAGCCGCGCCGCCGCCCCCAGCTGCGCCTCGAGCGCCGGCTCCACCGCGCCCGCCGCCACCGTCAGCGTGATCTCGAGATCCGCGACCTGGCCGCGCAACCGCGCCACCGCGAGCGCCGCCTCGCCGTCGTCGCGCACGACGACGACGAGCGGCTCGGCCGCCGACCGTCCGGCCAGCATCGCGACGACCAAAGCCACGAGCGCCGCGGTCCGCGCCGCCCGCGCGCGTGGCGAGCGGCGCGTCAGCGCACATCCTGCGAGGCAAACAGATGACGTCACGGCGCGACCTGGAGTGTACCTGCGTCGCGCGCGCGCCACGCGAAGCCGCGCGCCCACGTCGTGGCGCGCGCCGCAATTCACATCACGGCGCCGCCACTCCGCGACCGGTTTGGATCAGTGCAGGCCCGCGGCGAGGAAGCGGCGCAGGAAGCCGTGGGCGCCGACGCCACCGAGCGAGTTGCAGACCGGCGAGGCCGGGCCCGGCGCGCAGTCGGTGTCGCGATCGTAGGACCAGTAGTGGACGCCGGCCATGCCGCGCGCGATCGCGAAGCTGGTCATGGTGTCGACGTTGCCGAGCGTGAAGTGCTCGTTCTGCACGTCGTTGCCGCCGATCATCGGCGTCAGCTCGATGTTGGAGAACGGCACGCCGAAGTGATCGTGAAGGTTGAAGGCGGCCTGGTTCGCGGACTGGCCCATGTCGCACAGGCCGCCGTTGACGACGCACACGCCCGGGCCCGGGCTGCCGTAGTCCATCACCATGAGGTTGACCGTGACGTAGCTCGGCCAGCTCGCCGCCGAGCCGTTGAAGCCGAGGATGCTCGAGACCGCCGCGAGGGTCTGATCGCCGAACACGTTGAAGCTGCTGGCGACGCCGGCACCGAGCGACTGCGCGGTGGTCGCGCCGTTGTTGTTGGCGAGGGTCGCGAGGGTCAGGCTGAAGCGCAGGCCCGGGAACGTCACGTGTGCCGCCTTGATGCGGCGGATCAGATCGCTGATCACCGTCGGCGACTGTCCGGCCTCGATGTCGAAGTCGATGCCGATCAGGTTGGGCGAAGCCCATCGGTTGACGAAGGTGGTGAACCCGGCGTCCGATCCGCAGCTGAACACGCCGGCCGCGCCGCCGGTCGCCAGGATGTACTTGATGCCGGCGCCGCTGAGCCGCGCGACGTTGGCCGAGGCCATCGCCGCACCCGGCACGCCGCCCCAGTTCTCGCTGCCGCACTCGCCGGTGGCGAACGCGAGGGTGATCGTCTTGCCGCCGTTCGCGGCGAGGTCGGTCGCGAGCTCCGTCGCGGCGCCGGGGACCATCGTCGAGATGACGTTGGTGTTCCAGTTCATGTTGATGCTGGTGTCCTTGTACGCGCTGAACACCATGCCGGGAGGCGCCGTGCCAGTGCCGCCGCCGCCACCTCCGCCGCCATCACCGCCGCTGCCGCCACCATCGCCGCCGCTGCCGCCGCCATCGCCACCGCTGCCACCGCCGCCGCCACCGGGACACGTCGCGCCACCGGGCGAGCAGCCCGTGCCCCAGCTCGTCGTCACACAGTGATAGCCCTGCCCCAGGTTCGTCGTCGTCCAGCCGCACGACTCGCCGAGATTGCCGTCGCACGCGTTGGCGTTGTCGCCCATGTAGATCCACGCGTTGGCGTCACACGTTCCGCCGCTGCCACCACCACCACCGCCACTACCGCCGCCTCCGCCGCCACTCCCCCCGCCGCCGCCACCACCGCTGCACGTGGCGGCGGACCACAGCGCCGGCACAGCGGCGGGCGTCCAGTCCGCCTGGCTGGTGTGAGTCTGGAGACATTGAAACGTCCCGCCGCCGAACGTCACGACGGCGCCAACGGCGTACGACGTCGACGTCGACCACGGCGTGGCGGCGTTGCACTGCGCCGCCGTGAGCAATGACTCATCTGTCCGATCGCCGGACGACATGCACGCGGATCCGCTCGACAGCACGCCGACAAGGGCGAGAACACGAAGACTGGTCATGAAAATACCTCGGGGTTGGATCGAGGCCGTGAAAGGCGATCGTCGGCCACGCCAGGACAGAGCGAAGCCACGCGGCGATCGGGTCACGCGATTCGTAAAAATCAGCACGGCGCCCGCCGCCGCGGCACGACGCCTGCAATCCCTCAGCCCCAGCTGCGTGCGGGGCTCAGACCGCGGCCATCGCCTCGACCTCGAGCTTCCAACGCGGGTCGAGCAGCTGACAGCACACCACGGTCCCCGCCGGCCGGTGGTCGCCGAGGTACTTGACGCGCAAGCGCACGTTCGGCTCGTCGTACTCCGGCGCCGCGAGGTACGTGCGCAGCGAGATCAGATCGCGATACGTCATGTTCGCGGCGCGCAGGATCGTCCCGAGGTGCTGCCAGATCAGCTCGCCCTGCGCCTCGAACGACTCCGGCATCGTCACCCCGTCGGCCTCGTAGCCATTGAGCCCGCTGATGACGAGCAGCCGCGCGTCACCGCGAACCTCGGCTGCATGGCTGTACGAGCGATAGGGCGGAAACACGCCCGCGGGGTTGTGCAGGATCACCGGCATTTCGATCTCCAGGGCAACGAGCTACTCCCAGCGCCACGCCTTGCGCGAAGCCACGAGCCACGGCGTGTCATCGATGATCGCGACGACATACAGCGGATCGCCTTCGATCGCACCGGTCGCGAAGCGGTCGCCGGCGCGCGTCGCCGGGAGCTCGTGGGGCGCGAGCTCGTCGTCGCGATAGACCACCAGGCGCGCGCGATCGGTCACGAGGTTCTTGGCCCGCACCGTCACGCCGCTGGCGTCGAGCCGGCCCAGCGCGCTGCGAAACGCGCCGCCGGCCTCGACGGCCGGGGCACGCCCCCGGCCGTCAGCGCCCCCGGATGGGGGCGCGGTTCCATCGACCTCGCCCATCACGGCGATCCGGTGCGGCTCGAGCCGGGCCGGCGCGGGATAGGCCGGCGCCTCGAAGATCGCGATCCAGTGGCGCAGGCCACGGATCCCGAAATCGGGAAACCGGCGCTGCGTGTCGGCCAGGATCAGCCGCAGCTTGTTCTCGAACACGACCGGATCGGTCACCGTGTAGAGCCGGCGATTCATGTGATCGATCCAGCGCTGCGCGCGCGCGTCGAGCGGCCGGTCCGAGATGGCCTCGAAGCTGTCGCCCGGCACCGAGTACGGCAGGTGCTGGTCATACGGCGCGCGCGCCCGCACCACCGCGAACATCGGGAAGGCAGAGAACGGATACGTATTGAGGCGCTGATCGAGCGTCGGCACGAGCGCGGTGATCACGTCGTAGATCACGAAGGCGAGGATGAAGATCCGCGCCGGCCGCGGCGGCGACCAGTTAGGCGGCGACGCGGGCACCGCGGCGACCGGACGGCGCGCGAGCGCGGCGAACAGGCGGTCCCAGTCGATGAACACCGCGACCAGCGGCAGCCAGTGGAGGTTCCACAGCCCGACGACGAGGCCGAGCGCGAGGGTCTCGAGGAGGAAGAACCCGCCGGCGAGCGCGCGCACCAGCGGTCGGCGCACGAAGATGCACGCCAGGATCGGCGTGGCCTGCGAGATCAGGTTCAGCGCGGCGGCGGTGCGATAGCGCCAGACGTCGTCGATGATCCAGCTCGCCATCGCAGGGCGCGGCCGGCCGGCGAGATCGAAGGTCACGAGCAGCTGGTGGCGCAGGTTGTCCGACAGCGCCCAGCGCAGCGTGAAGTGGCCGTGCATGATCTTGTGGAACGCGGCGCCGGCGAACATCAGCGCGACGGCGAGCTGGACCAGCCGGAGCGACCACTGATAGCCGCGCGGGAGGTCGAGTAGCGGCAGCCCCCGCCGCCACCGGATGAGCGCGTCGATCGAGAGCACGTCGCCGCCCCGCGCGCCGAGGAACGCGAGCTGCGCGAGGAACACGACATTGTACTGGTGCGACCAACTCGCACTCCCGGAGAACGAGGCCGACGCCAGCGCGAGCGCGGTCACGAAGCTCACCGCGGTCGACGCGCGAGAGAACAGGCCCACCAGCATGCAGATCGTCGCGCCGACCGCCACCACCCACAGCGCGGTGACGACCGGCGGTGGCGGCACCAAGTGGCCGAACATCATCCAGATCCCGACCGGCCGGTAGACCTCCGCCGCGGCCGGAATGCGCACGGTCGACAGCCGCGCGAGCTGCCACAAGGTGAGCAGCACCGCGGCCGCCAGCGCCATCCGAACGATTGCCGCGGACCCGCGCCCGCCTTCTGCGAACCAGTAGCGCTGCCAGCGCTTCACCGACCCGTAGTACCATGGGAGCCCCGTGAGCGCGCAGCTGTTCCAGCTCCTTGCACAGCTCGATCGCCCCGGCGCGACCGAGCTCGTCATCGCGACAGGGCGCCAGGTCGCCGTGCGCGTCAACACCACGTACCAGACGCTGACCGCGTCTCCGGTCTCGCTGCCGCAGCTGATGCACCTGATCCGCGAGACCCAGCTCGTCGCGATGGTGCCGGCCAGCGAGAAGGTCGGCGACCCGGTCGCGGTGGACCTCGACGGCCGGGCGCTGCGCGCGCAGTTCATCCGGCAAGGCGCCGACGTGATGCTGCGGATCGAGCATCGGCCCGCCCCGCAGCCGCCCGCCCGGCCCACGCCAGCGCCGGCGATGCGCGCGATGCGCCCGGCCGATGTCACGCGCACGCCGACGCTGCCGCCCGACGCCCCGCCGATCGCGACGATCCGCACGCCGCCGAGCGACGCGCCGCGCGCGCATTCGCCGTCGGAGCCCGGTCGCAACCAGGCCTCGCCGTTCACGCGCGATACGTTTGTCCCGGGCCGCGAGGTCACGCCGGCGCTGCCGTTCACGCGCGACGGCTACCCGCGTGATGTCACGCCGGCGCTGCCGTTCACGCGCGACGGCTATCCGGTCGGTCGCGAGCTCACGCCGTCGGCGCCGTTCGCGCGCGAGAGCTATGCGCCGCGCGCCGTCGAGGTTCGCGCGCCCGAGCCGCGGCCGGTCGTCGTCGCGCCGGTCGTGACGGCGGGCGAGGATCGCCTGGAGCTGATCGACGAGCCGTCGGAGATCGCGTCCGGGCTCGCCGCGCTGGTCACCGAGGCGCGCCGCCGCGAGGCGACCGATCTGCACATCGCCGCGAACCGTCCCGTGATGATCCGCACCGTCGGCGAGCTCGTCCCGATCGATCCGACGCCGCGCAGCGCCGAGGACGTCGAGCGCCTGCTCATGCCGCTGCTCGGCCCGGCGCGCCGCCGCCAGCTCGCCACGCGCGGCTACGTCGATCTCGCGGTCGACCTTCGCGGCGCCGGTCGGCTGCGCACCAACATCTCGCGCCAGCAGGGCGGCCTCAAGGGTGCGTTCCGCCTGATGATGGCGCGGCCGCCGACCCTGGCCGAGCTTGGCTTGCCGGCGACCGTCGCCAAGGTCACCGAGCACCACCAGGGCCTGGTCGTGATCGCCGGCCCGAGCGGCCACGGCAAGACCACGACGCTCGCCGCGCTGGTCGATCTGCTCAACCGCGCCGATCCGATGCACATCCTGACCATCGAGGATCCGGTCGAGATCGTACATCCCAAGCACGTGGCTGTCATCTCGCAGCGCGAGGTCGGGCGCCACACCGTGTCGTTCGCGGCGGCGCTCAAGGCGTCGCTGCGCGAGGATCCGGACGTCATCGTGATCGGCGAGCTGCGCGATCGCGAGACGGTCGAGATCGCGCTGACCGCGGCGGAGACCGGTCACCTGGTGCTCGCGACGATGAGCACGCCGTCGGCGTCCAAGACGATCGATCGCCTGATCGACATGTTCCCGCCGGCGGATCAGTCGCAGGTCCGCGCGTCGCTCGGCGCGGCGCTCAAGGCGATCGTCGCGCAGCGCATGCTGCCGAACGCGCAGGGCACCGGCGTCGTGGTCGCCGTCGAGCTGCTCGTCGGCATGCTCGCGCTCGCCAACATGATCCGCGACAACAAGCTGTTCCAGCTGCCCAACCTGATGGTGCGCGGCAAGGCGTTCGGCATGATCCGGCTCGACGACTCGCTGGGCGACCTGGTGCGCGCCGGCAAGCTGACCGAGGAGACGGCCCTCCGGTACTCGGACAGCAAGAAGGACCTGCTCGCGGCGCTGCATCCGGCGGCGCCCGAGCCGGCCAAGCGCGGCCTGTTCGGCAGGAAGGATCGCGAATGACGACCGCGGGGATCTCGGCGCTGTTCGACAAGCTGCTCGAGCGCGGCGGCTCGGATCTGCACCTGGGCGCCGGCTATCCGCCGATGCTGCGGGTGCGCGGCGACCTCGTGCCCGAGGGCGACCGGCTGCTGACCGCGGCCGACGTCGACGCGCTGATGGCGCCGCTCCTGTCGCGCGAGCAGGCGGCGCAGTTCGCGACCACGGGCGACCTCGACTTCGCGCACGCGCACGGCACGCGCGCGCGGTTTCGCGCCAACTACCTGCGCAAGACCACCGGCGCCGGCGCGGTGTTTCGCGCGATCCCGAGCGAGATCCTGTCGATGGACGCGCTCGGCGTGCCGGCCGGGATCAAGAAGCTCGTCGAGCTGCGCTCCGGCCTCGTGCTGGTGACCGGACCGACGGGGAGCGGCAAGTCGACGACGCTGGCCGCGATGATCGATCACATCAACCGGACGCGCGCCGGCCATATCCTGACGATCGAAGATCCGGTCGAGTTCGTGCACCAGCCACGCAAGTGTCTGGTGACCCACAAGGAGGTCGGCGACCACGTGCCGAGCTTCCTCGAGGCGATCCGCAGCGCGGGGCGCGAGAACGCCGACGTGATCCTCGTCGGCGAGCTGCGCGGCGCCGAGACGATGAAGGCGGCGCTGCAGCTCGCGAGCTTCGGCATCCTGATCTACGCGACGGTGCACACCAACTCGGCGAGCGCGACGATCGATCGCTTCGTCAACGCGTTCCCGGCCGAGCAGCAGCCGCAGATCCGCGGCCTGCTGGCCGACTCGCTCGCCGGCGTGGTCGCGCAGCAGCTGTTGCGCCGGATCGACGTCAAGGGCCGCGTCGCGGCGCACGAGATCCTGCTCGGCAACTACGCGCTGTCGTCGCTGATCCGCGAGGGCAAGACGTCGCAGATCGCGAGCTTCATCCAGTCCAGCGCCGGCGAGGGCATGCAGGGCATGGATGTCGCGCTCGAGCGGCTGGTCTCGGCGGGGACGATCAGCGCGCGCGACGCGCTCGACAAGGCGCTCGACAAGGAGACGTTCGCGAAGATCGCCGTCGTGGCGCGCGGCCTGGGTCCCGAGGCGGCGCTGGTCTAGTCAGCGAGGCACCGGCGCGCTCCGGGCGCTCGGCTGCGACACCGCGGCTGACGATGCGGCGGCCTTTCCCGGCGGTGGCGTGGTAGACGAAGGCTGTGTCCAAGGATCGCGCGCGGCCGTTCTCGCGCAAGCACCGGCGGTACTGGATCCCGATCACGGGCGGGATGATCCTGATCGGGATCCTGAACATCGTCGTCGGCTTCGTCACGTACGATCGCCCGTCCGACGTCCACGAGCGGATCATTCCGGACGTCCCGTATGCGCGCGGCAGCGGGCCCCGGGTGGCGCCGATCGCGGTTGGCTGCGGCGCGGCGATCACCGCGCGCGTCGCGGCCGAGCTGGCGGGATCGACGATCGTCGCCTGCACCGCCGACCGGGTGACGGTGCTGCGCGGCGAGCACCGCATCGAGCTCGAGGTCGTGGGCGACGAGATCCGCGGCGTCGGCGAGACCCTCGCGCTGCCGGCGATCCCCGCGCCCGTGATGCGCGCGTTCGCGGTCGCGTACCCGCGCACGATCCCGAGCGGCGCGATCAAGCGCACGCGGCGCGGCGCCGAGCCGGTCTACGAGCTGACGTTCCCGCCCGGCGCGCCGCACACGCTGGCGATCCTGCGTGGCGACGGCAGCGTCGTCGAGCTGCGCTGAGTCGCGCCATTTGCTCTGCGCTTGCCGGCGGCGCGGCGGCGCGGGCATGATGCAGCGATGTCAGGCGGCGAGCTGCGCGAGCAAGAGGTGACGCTGGCCGGGGTGCCAGCGTTGGCGGCCTTCGCTGGAACCGCACCGCCATTCGGCGGCACTGACGGCCGGGGGACCCCGACCGTCGAGGGCGAGCCGGCGACCGCGGCCGAGCGCGGCACCGTGCTGCTGCTGCACGGCTTGACGGCGAGCAAGGAGGTCCAGCGCACCGAGGCGCACTCGCTGGCGCGACACGGCTACCTCGCGGTGACGCTCGACGCGGTCGCGCACGGCGCGCGGCTCGACCCCGACTTCGCGGCGCGGTTCACGTCGGCGCGCGGCGAGCGCAGCTTCTTCGAGCTGGTCCAGCAAGGCGCGGCCGAGCTGCCGGCGGTGATCGACGCGCTCGGCGCGCTCGGCTGGGTGCGTCCCGGCCGGCTCGGCGCATGCGGCATCTCGATGGGCGGCATCACGCTGTTCGGCGCGATCACGGCGCGCTGCCCGCTCGACGCGGTGGTCACCATCGTCGCGAGCCCGCGCTGGCGCCAGGTCGAGCCCAGCCCGCACGAGCAGCTCGATCGCTACTTTCCGACGCCGCTGTTCATGCAGACCGCCAGCGACGACGCCACGGTGTCGCCCTTCGCCGCGCGCGGGCTGCACCGCGCGCTGGTGCCGCGCTACGCCACGGCCCCCGACCGGCTGCGCTACCTCGAGCACGCGGACGAAGGTCACATGATGTCCGCCGCGGCGTGGCAGCGGACGTGGGGCGAGACGCTCGCGTGGTTCGATCGCTTCCTGCGCGTCCCGCCCGCGTGATCGGCTCGCGCCGGTGCGCCGCGAGCCTGCTACGATCGGGCGCGATGCTCACCACCGCGCCCGCCGACGCGCCCGACACGTTGCTGCTGCGACCGAGCCGCCGCAAGAGCTTGCTGCTGCTCGCGATCGGCGTGGCGTTCACCGCGAGCGGCGTGATGCTGGTCCGCGACGGCAAGACGACGGGCTGGTTCGTGCTGATCTTCTTCGGGCCGTGCACCGTGATCTTCATCGGCCTGCTGCTGCCCAACGCGGCGTACCTCCGGCTCACGCCCGAGGGCTTCGAGGTCCGATCGCTGTTTCGCACCTTCCGGCAGCGCTGGTCCGACGTCGCCTCGTTCCACGCCAGTCGCGTCGGCCTCAACGCGATGGTGATGATCCGGTTCGCGCCGTCGTACAAGCGCCAGCCGACCGCGCGGGCGATCTCGACGGCGCTGACCGGCGGCGAAGGCGGCCTGCCGGATACCTACGGTCACAGCGCCAAGGATCTCGCGGCGCTGCTCAACGCGTGGCGCGCCCGCCACGCTACTCCCAGCTGATCTCGAAGGGCAGCCGGGCCTGCGCGCCGCCCCCGACGAGGATCGACGCCGGCACGCCGCGCAGCAGCGGCTTCAGCGCCGGTAGATCGCCGAGCTGCAGGCCGGCACGCTCGTGCACGCCGAGCAGGCTCCCGAGCGCGCCGAGCAGGCTGGTGGGCAGGTTCGGCAGCTCGTAGAGCTGGACCTTGGTCGCCTCGGCCAGGCCCATCCGGCGCTTGGCCTCGTCGAGCGCGTCGCCCAGGCCGCCGAAGCGATCGATCAGCTTGATGTGCTGGGCCTGCGCGCCGCTCCACACGTGGCCGCGCCCCACCGCGTCGACCTCCAGCCGGGTCAGCCCGCGGCCCTCGGCGACCGCGCCGACGAAGCGGCCGTACATGTAGCGCAGCTGGCCCTGCAGCATGGTGCGCTCCTCGTCGCTGTACGGCCGGAACATGCTCTCGACATCGGCGTGCGCGCCGCGCTTGAACGTATCGGTCGTGACGCCGAGCTTGCGCGCGAGAGCGCTGACGTCGAACTTGCCGGAGAAGATGCCGATCGATCCGGTGATCGTCATCGGCTCGGCGAAGATCGTGTCGCAGCCCGCGGCGACGAAGTAGCCGCCCGACGCCGCGACGTTGCTCATCGAGCAGATCACCGGCTTGACGCCGCGGGTGGCGAACACCTCGCGGGCGATCAGCTCGGACGCCACCGCGCTGCCGCCCGGCGAGTCGATGCGCAGGATCACCGCGCCGATGCGCGGATCGTTGCGCGCCGCCGCGACCGCCGCGATCAGCGTCTCGCCGCCCGCCAGGGTCTGATTGAGCAGCGGCACGACCTGCGACTTGCCGTCGGTGATGTCGCCGTCGATGTAGATGACCGCGACGCCAGGGCGCTGCCAGCGATCGGGGCGCTCGGCGTCCGGCACGGTGACCGGCAGGATCGCGCCGAGCTCGCTGGTGATCAGCTGGCTGATCTTGTCGGGGCTGCCGACGGCGTCGACCAGCCGCGCGTCGCCCGCGAGCGCGCCGGCGGAGTACGGCCCGGCGTCGACCAGCGCGCCGAGCTCGGCCGTGGTGAGCTTGCGGGCCTCCGCGACCTGCTGGAGCCAGCGCTGCCACAGCGAGTCGAACAGCTCGCCGCGCATGCGGGCCGCGGCCGGCGTCGGCCCGGTCTCGGTGAGCTGCTCGGGCGCGCTCTTGTACTCGGCGATCTTCTCGAACTGCGGCAGCACGCCGAACTGATCGAACGCGCCGCGGAAGTACATCGTCGTGCCGGCCATGCCGACCAGGCGCAGGCCGCCGGCCGGATCGATGTAGATCTTGTGGGCGACGGTCGCGACGTAGTAGTCGCGCGCGGTGCCCGACACCATGTACGCGAACAGCTTCTTGCCGGCGCCGCGGACGCGCGCGAGCTCGTCGCGCAGCTCCTCGAGCGCCGCCCAGCCGGCCTCCACGCCGTCGAGCGTCACGACCACGGCCCTGGCGCTGCGATCGCGGGCGATCGCGCGCAGCCGGACGACGAGCTGGGTCAGCTCGCGCGCGCCGATCGCGCCGGTGAGCTCGACGCGCTCGATGTGATCCGGCGTGCCGACCAGCGACGGCGTGCCCGGGGTCGACGCGCGCAGCATCACGGTGCCGCCCAGCGCGTGGCGCGCGCCGCGGTCGTCGCGCAGCCCGGTGACCAGCGAGGTGACGCCAATCGCGCCGAACGACAGCTCGAGGCCGGCGGTCACGCGGACGTCGCGATCGGCGACCGCCGGGCCGGCGCCGTCGAGCACGCGCAGCGCCCGGGTCTCGAGCGCGCCGTGCACGGTCAGGCCGCGCACGACCTGCAGCGACGCGCGCAGCCAACCGTCGACGTCGCCGTGGCGCTCGCCGATCCGTCCGCCCAGGCCGAGGTCGAGCACGTCCGAGCCGAGCGGCCGGATCGCGAGCTCGGCCTCGTAGCGGCGCTCGACCTCCTCGCCGCCGACATCGCGCGTCGCGAGGTCGCGGACCACGGCGCCGGCCGCGGCGTGACCGCCCAGGCGCAGCGACAGGCCGAGGTCGAACGCGTCGACGCCGTCGAGCACGCCGTCG
>Ga0307513_10009564_pt1 | contig 12249 bp, 9 predicted proteins | sample 15_EM_MG_FD_202174 | JGI IMG/M metagenome (GOLD analysis project Ga0307513, IMG submission 202174) | Populus trichocarpa ectomycorrhiza microbial communities from riparian zone in the Pacific Northwest, United States - 15_EM | ecosystem: Host-associated > Plants > Roots > Unclassified | place... | reverse complement strand
CGCCGCGCACGATGTCGGTGAGCCCGTCGTGCTGCTGGAAGACCTTGCCGAAGTAGCTCGGCCGCTCGCTGTCGGGGTAGCGGCCGTCGCTGAGGGTGTTGTGGTCGATCCAGACGTGGTCGGTGCCGTAGACGACCACGGCGTCGTACTCGGAGTTCCAGTTGCCGGTGTTGTTGTCGTCGGTCGGGTCCCACTTCGGGAAGCAGTCGAGCGGGGCCTCGATGGTGAGGTTGCGCAGGATGACGTTCGAGACGGCCTTGATCTGGAGGCTGCCGCCGAGAATGCCGGAGTTCCTGCCGACGCCGACGATGGTGGTGTTGCTCGGGATGTTGGCCTTGATCTCGGAGTCCTGCTTGGCGGCGGACGCGACCCGCGCGTCCTCCTGCGGCCCGCTAGCGACCTCGTCGTTGCCCCAGACGGCCGGGTCGTAGTCCTTCAGGTACTGCTGGAGGTCGTACCCGCCGGTGACGAAAGCCTCGCAGCCCTCGGACACGGCGTCGATCATGCCCTTGACCTTGATGATCTTGGGCGTGCTGCCGCCGTCCTTCAGCGCGGCCTTGAACTCCGCCCAGGTGGTGACGGTGTAGACGTGCTCGGCGTCGGCGGCCGAACCGCCGGTCGTACCGCCGGCGTCGGAACCCCAGCCGTCACCGGCGGCGAGGGTCTGACGGCCCAGGTCACGGGCCTGGGGTGCGGCGGCCTGGGCGGCGGGGCCGGTGACGGTGAGGACGAGGGCGGTGCAGCCGAGCAGGACGGCAGCCTTCACGTTGACATGATCATGACACCCACGAACGTTCATGATGCGGCTCTCCTTCTGGAGGAAGTGATGGGGAAGGTCGGGGAATGGGACTAGGCGGCGGGGGGCCAGGTGATCCAGGACTCCGGGATCGTGTCGTCGAGGCGGCGCACGTCCCGGTGCGCCAGCACCCGGCGCCGTACCAGCCCGGCGGCGACGAGCCGGGCCACGGCGATGGCACCCGGCGGGTTGAAGTGCGTGTTGTCCTGCTCGGCCTCGGTCCAGTTGAAGTACTTCTTCGTCTCCTCGACCCCCAACTCCTGCCAGAGCGCGATCGACAGGACCTGGATGTCGAGCAGCGCAACGTGCTCCTCCTCGGCGAGCGCCCGCATCGCCGCCGGGTAGTCGCCGTGGGTCGGCAGCGCGTTGCCGCCCGCGTCGAACTTTCTCCGCTCAACGGAGGTGGCGAGCACCGGCCGCGCCCCACGGGCCCGCGCCCCGTCGACGTACAGCCGCAGATAGTCCTGGTACGTCGTCCAGGGCTCGGTGTACCGCACGGGATCGGCGATCTTCTCGTCGTTGTGCCCGAACTGGATGAGCAGGAAGTCACCGGGTGCGATGACTTCAAGAACGGCGTCAAGCCGCCCTTCATCGAAGAAACTCTTCGAACTACGCGCGTTCACCGCATGATTGGCAACACCAATCCCCTTCCCGAGAAAGAACGGCAGCGCCATTCCCCACCCGGTCTCGGGAGCGGCATCAGCGAACTTCTGGGCAGCGGTGGAATCCCCGGCGATGTAGAGGGTGCGTACACGTGGAGAACTCCTTAAGGAAAGAGCAGCCATAGGCGCGGCGGCAAGAGCGGCGGAGGTGACTTGTCGACGGCTGAGAGACACGACAGGGTTCCTTTCAAGAGGGGGCCAGGGAACCCGCGCCCCAAAGGGGCGCGGGGAACTGCGCGACCAGCCACAACGAACCCGCAGCCAGCAACGACCAAGAACGACCCCGACCCCTACCCCATCTGCTCATTCCACTCAGCCTGAGCAGCGTTAAGCTGATCGGCCAACGTGTCCAAGAATTCCTTCGCACTCATCTTCTTCAACAACACCTTCTGGAAGTTCGGCTCGTTGTCCGCCTTCGAGATCGTGTTCCAGTCAGGCAGGTAGTACGGCAACTGCACGATCTTGATCGTGCCGCTGTTCAACGACTCAGCCGCCAGCTTCGTCGCCTCGGCGGACTGGATCCACGGATCCTTCGCCGCCTCCGTGTTGGACGGAATGGCGCCGGCCGACTCGTTCCACTTGCTGTTTGACGCGTGCGACACCGCGAACTCGATGAACTTCCACGAGGCCGTCTTGTTCTTGCTGGACTTGAACAGACCAAGCCCGTCAACGGGGTTGGAGACCTGAACCCGAGTCCCGTCGTCCTGCGTCGGGTTCGGAATTCCCCGGAACTTGCCGTCCAGCGCCTTCAAGTGGTCCTGGTACGAGCCGAGGTTGTGGCTCAGCATGCCGATGTCGCCGCTGTCCCACTGGGCGACCATCTTCTTGAAGTCGTTGTTGACGTCGGCGGACGGCGTGTCCTTCTTGTACAGCGCGGTGTACTTCTCCAGCGCGGCCACGTTCTTCGGATCGTTGACGGTGGTTTTCTCGGCATTCCAGAAGGACGTGATGCCGGACTGCCCGTACATCGCGTCGAGCGCCTGGGCGATCGACCCCTCACCGCCGCGAATGGTGTAACCGAACTTGTTCTTGTCCGCGTCGGTGAGCTTGTCGGCGGCGGCGTAGAACTTCGACCAGGTCGTCGGCGCCTCCAGCTTCGCCGCCTCGAACAGGTCGGTGCGGTACCAGAGCGTGCCGTTGTTCGCGGAGGTCGGGACGGTGAACAGTTCGTCGCCGCCGCCCGCACTGCGCACGCTGTCGATCATGCCCGGGGTCAGCTTGCCGTTCAGCGAACTGCTCGCGAGCCGGTCGTCCAGCGGCTCCAGGGCGTTCTGGGCGGCGATACCGGCGAGCATGGCCGCGCCGACCCCACCGACGTCGGGCAGGCCACCGCCCTGGATCGCGGTGTCGTACTTGGACTGGATGCTCTCGGACGGTATCCCGACGTACTTGACCTTGATGTCGGGGTTGGCCGACTCGAAGTCGGCGATGATCTCCTTCCAGACGTCGGTTCGGACACCGCCGTTGTTGTCCCAGAAGGTGATCTCGCCCTTGCCCGAGCCCTCGTTGCCCTTGTCCCCGCCCGCTCCGCTGCCGTCGTCGCCGCAGGCGGTGGCGGTCAGCGCGAGCACGGATCCCAGGGCGACCGCGATGGCCGCGCGCCTGCTTCTGCGGATGCTGATCTTCATTGGTCGGCACTCTCTCTTCTGGATCACTTCTGGATCTCTTCTGGGTCAGACGGAACTGTGAAGTTGTGGGGGGTCAGCGGCGGGCGTACGGAGCCCAGCCGTCGGTACCGCGCAGATAGTCGGCGACGGTGAGCGAAGCGGCGTCGCTCGCGCTCAACTGCGGCCGATCGACCGTCACTTGCGCACCGGGCCCGTACGACCGGTACTCGGCGAAGCGAGCATCGCGCCACGAGAAGCCGCTCATGTCGGTCCACGGCGAGGCCTTGACCGCGGCGGGCAACTCGGTGTCCCGGAACAGGACTTGGGCCACGGCGTTCGGCTCGCCGCCCGGGTGCCAGGGCCGGCCGAGATGGAAGGAGTCGGCGGGCGCGTCGCTCACGACCTTGGACCGCGTGATCAGGAACCCGTACGGATTGCCCGTCCAGGTCGAAGCGGCCGTGATGTAGCCGTTGTTGGTGGCGGAGCCCCGGCTCAGCGCACGGATCACCGACCGCTCGATGACGGTCGTCGCGCGCCCGTAGATGAAGTCGACGTCGCCCTCGATGTACGAGTCGCGGACATAGACCCGGCTGATCACGTCCAGCTTGGGGCTGTCGGTCATCAGGGTGTCCTGGTTGCCGAGGAAGGCGGTGTTCTCGAAGACGATCCGGTCACCGGTCGTCTTCATGGCCAGGGCCTGCTCACCGTTCAGCTCGACCGCGGCCTCGTCGAAGTCATTACTGAAGGTGAGGTTGCGGGCCGTGACGTCGTTCGCGGCGATCCGGACCGTCGCACTCCCCGTCGAACCGCCGTACGCGGCAGGCGTGTCGTAGACGATGACGGTGTCGGAGCGACTGCGACCCGTCCCTTGGAGCAGGATGTTCGACTTGCCTGCCGGAATGAGGACCTTCGCGCGGTACGTGCCCGGCGCGACGGCGATGGTGACCGGGCCCGTGTTCCCGTCGGGCACGGCGTCGACGCCGGCCTGGACGGTCGGATAGTCGGCGGGGACATGGAGCGTCACCACCGCGCCGATCCCCCACTGCGGCCCGGAGAAGCGCTTGACCAACGCGGGTACGGCGGCGGCCGGGTCAAGACGGTAGGCGTAGAAGTCGCGCGGCTCGAAGGCGGTGCCCCAGGCATCCTGGCGTCCGCTGACGTTCTTCAGGATCGACCCGCGCTGCACCAACTCGGCGGTGGTGTCGGCCTGGTAGGGATGCTGGACCCCGTCGTAGTAGCTGTTCTCGATGACCATCCTGGTCCTGCCACGCGACCAGTTGCCGTACGTCCAGACGGGATCGCCGTCGGCGACCTGGGCCGACACGTAGTTGTTGTAGAGGTGCGCGTAGGCGCAGTTGTCGGCGGACGGGTTGCGCTGCTTCGTCCCCGTGAACCAGTTGTGGTCGATGGTGATCTGGGTGAGGACGTTGGTCGTCCAGCCGATGCCGAACGCCTTGTTGTGGTTGGCGAACTGATTGTTGGAGACGGTGATGTACTGGCTGTCCTTGCGGATGTCGAGCAGCCCGTCGCCCATGTGCGTGAAGCGGTTGTGGTCGATCCAGACGTGGTCGACGGTGTCCATCTGGATGGCGTCGAAGTCCGTCGTCTTGCCGTCCCAGTCGCCCTCGACGTACGAGTCACGGATCGTCAGATTGCGGATGATCACGTTGCTGGTACCGGGGTTGAGATGCAGCTCCCCGTGGACGATCTCGCCGGTGTCACCGACTCCGACGATCGTCTTGTCCGAGGCCACGACGACGTCCGCCCCGAACGGCGCCACGGCGATCGAGCCCGCGACCCGGATGACGTACGGCTCCTCGGCCGCCGCGTACCTCACCAGCGAGGCCTGGTCGGTGACCGTCACAACCTTGCCGCCCGCGCCGCCGGAGGTGCCACCGTCGAGGGAGGCGAAGCCGTGCGCCCGGTCGGTCCAACGGGGAGTGACGGGCGCCGAGTCGGTGGCGGCGGCCTGTGTCTCTCCGGCCGCCCCCACGACAAGGGCGGCCAGCAGGCCCACGACCGCGGCCAGGGTTCTCCACACGCCGGGCAAGCGCTTGCTAGGGAAGTGCGTCATTGCGGCTCCCAACAGGCATACGAATAAGGCGAGTTACAAAGGAGTCAGGAAGTCGGAACCACCCTGAACCGCGTGAACGTGGCCGCCCCGGCGTGTCCCCCGCCGACGGGCGCAACCGCGAACAGCCCGAGCAGGGCGCCGACCCAGCGCCAGGGGGTCGCCGCGAACACCGGACCGGACGACTCCCAGCCGTCCCCGCCCCCAGTCCCGTCCCCGAGGTCGTACGAGAACCGGCAGCGCGCCCCCGCCCCGACGGCGATCCGCAGCCGCACCCGCCCCTCCGGAGCCACCCTCGGCCGGTCGGCGTCCCGCTCGCGCTCGGCGACGGACTCCGCGAACCGGTGGACGAGCCGGACCGTCCCGTCGTCCGCCCGTTCCAGGCCGATCCAGCCGAAGGAGTCCCCCAGCACGGCGAGCCCGGCCCGGGCCCCCGGCTCCTCGCTGTCGAGCCGTAGCTCCACCTCGACGACACACTCGATGCCGGGCAGCCGCTGGGTGAGGACGTTCGGGAGTTTCCGCAGGTCGTGGGCGTCGGAACGGCGTACGCAGCTCAGTCGCAGCCCGTCCCCCGAGTGCTGGGTGGCCCAGCCGTCCTGCGGGTTGGCCGTCCACTGCCACTGCCGGCCGTACCGTCCGCCGGGGAAGTCGTCGTCGGTGGCGGGCGCGGCGGGCGGCTGCACGGGCAGATCGGGCTTGCGGTGTACGGCGACGGGGCTGCCGGAATCACCCACGACAGGCCAGCCGTCATCCGCACTGTCCCAGCGCATCGGCTGGAGGTGCACGACCCGGCCGTACGGGCCGCGCTGCTGGAAGTGGAGGAACCAGTCCTCGCCGGTCGGCGTGCGCACCCAGCCGCCCTGGTGGGGTCCGTTGACGTCGGTGTCCCCCTGCTCCAGGACGATCCGCTCCTCGTACGGCCCGAAGAAGTCGCGGGAGCGTAAGGCGCCCTGCCAGCCGGTCTCCACTCCCCCGGCGGGCGCCAGGATCCAGAACCAGCCGTCGTGCCGGTAGAGCTTGGGGCCCTCGATGGTGAACCAGCCGGGGATGCGGTCGCCGTCGACGATCACCTTGCCCTCGTCCAGAACTCCCGTGCCCTCGGGGTGCATTCGGTGGCCGGTGAGCCGGTTCTTCACGCCCGACCGGGACTTGGCCCAGGCGTGCACGAGATACGCCTCGCCGGTCTCCTCGTCCCACAGCGGGCAGGCGTCGATGAGTCCCTTGCCCTCCTTGACGAGGTGCGGGAGGGTCCAAGGGCCGCGTATCTCCGGGGAGTTGACCTGGAAGATGCCGTGGTCGGGGTCGCCCCAGAAGATCCAGAAGCGGTCGTCGTGGTACCTCAACGAGGGGGCCCAGACACCGCAGTCGTGGCGTGGGACCCTGAACTCGTCGGCCGGTCGCAGGCGTTCGAGGGCATGGCCGACGAGGGTCCAGTTGACGAGGTCCCGGGAGTGCAGGAGGGGCAGGCCGGGCGCCCGGCCGAAGCTGGAGGCCGTGAGGTAGAAGTCGTCGCCGACGCGGACGACGTCCGGGTCGGACCAGTCGGCGTTCAGGACCGGGTTGCGGTAGGTCCCGTCGCCCAGATCGGCACCGGTGATCACGGGCTCACCGCCTTGCGTACGAGAGCCGCGGCCTCGCCCCGGTCGAGCCGCCCGTCCGCGACGACGGTGACGATCCGGCGTACGGCGGTCTCGCCCGGCCCGATCGGCAGCCGTTCGTCGAACGCGAGGGACGAGCCGACCCCCGGGTACTCCTCCGCCCGGACGAACCACGGGTCGCGGCGCGTCTGTTCGGTGGCCCCGGCGAAGACGAGCGTCCAGGTGGCGCCGGCCAGGGCGAGCCAGTCGGCGCGGCTGCCGTGGACCGCCGACTCGCCCTCCGTCGAGGCCGTGAAGACGTCGGGGGCCGTGGCTTCCTTCCGCGCCCGCCAGAAGAAGCCGCCGTAGGCCGCTCCCGGGCGGCCGTTCGTCGCCGGGCTGCCGAGGGAGAGCGGGGCGGAGGTGGTGTTGGTGAGGGAGAAGGTGAAGTCCAACGCCCAGGCGGCGCTGGTCAGTTCGGTGGCGGCGACCGTACGGCGCTCGCGCAGCAGTTCACCGCCGCCGACCATCCAGCGCAGTTCCTCGACGAAGCCGTCGGGGTCGCGGAGCTGGTAGGCGATGTGCCGCTGGGCGCCGTGGTTGTCCAGCTCGGTCGGGCCCCGGTCGCGTACATAGGTGCGCCCGCCCCAGAAGTTGTGCCCCTCGACGTCGGGTATGGCGACACCGACGCCGAGGTGGTGGGTGTGGTCTGCGGGGCTGAGTTCCGTGACCGCGGTACCGGCCAGGGTGGTGACGGGATGCAGATACGGGCGGGGCGCGTGGCGGAGCGGCAGCTCCGGCCGGCCGGTGTAGCGGCCGACCGGGCGGCCGGCGGCCCGCAGGACCAGCGACTCGTTGGGCATCTGGTTCAGCTGGGTCATCAGGTGCTCACCTCTTTCGGGGGTGCCCAGGGGGCGCCCAGCTCGGAGTAGAGGGAGAGGGTGTCGGCGGCGGCAGCGACGAGTCCGTCGATACCGGGGACCACCCGGCGGCGCACGCTCCCGTCCGCACCGGGCACGAACTCCCAGGCGTCCGACGGGAGTTCGGCCGGGTCGGGGGCCTGCCGGATCGCCTCGACGACCCGCATGAAAGCGCCCGTCACGTCGGGCTCGACGAGCAGCTCGGCGCCCTCGGTGAGATGGTCGACGAGGTTCTCCAGCAGGTCGGTGCTGCCGTACTCGTACTCCTCCGGGCCGTGGCCCGAGCGCTGGAGGAGCACGCGGTCCTGCTTGTACCAGAAGGTGATCCGTCCGCTGGTGCCGTGCACGAGGACGTACGGGTCGCCCGGGTGTTCGGCGCACAGGGTGGCGGCGACGGTGACCGGGACGCCGTTCGCCGTGCTGACGCGGACGCACGAGGTGTCGTCGGACTCGATGTCGTTGGCGCGCAGCAGTTCGGTCTCGATGCCGGTGACGTCCTCGGCGCGGGTGCTGCCGCCGAGGGCGAGGCCGGTGGCGACGGCGTGCGCGAGCGGGTTGGTGAGGGCGCCGTCGATGACGTCCACGCCGTTCAGCCTGCGCTTGCCCGCCCAGGGCGCGCGCCGGTAGTACGCCTCGTCGCGCGCCCATGCGCCCGCCCCGCCGACGCCGGTCACCGTGCCGATGGCGCCCTCGGCGACCATTTCCCGGATCGCGGGCAGGGCATGCGAGCCCAGCGACTGGAAGCCGATCTGGCAGGCGACCCCGGCCGCCGCGACCCCGTCGGCCATCCGGCGGAACTCGGCGTACGACGGCGCCGGCGGCTTCTCGAGGAGCAGGTGCACGCCCTTGGCGGCGGCGATGAGCGCGAGGTCGGTGTGGGTGGGGATCGGCGTGCAGATCACGGCGATGGCGGCACCGGTGGAGTCGAGGAGCGCTCCGAAGTCGGCGGACTGCTCGGGCGTGCCGAGGCCGTCCAGCTCCTCGTCGGTCAGCGGGGTCAGCTCGCAGACGCCTGCCAGCCGTACGAGCCCCTTGTCCTGGAGCCGGCGGATGTTCGCGAGATGCCAGTGACCGTGCCCGCGCGCTCCCGCGAGTACCACCGGAACCGGCGTCGCCAGGTGTGTCGTGTTCATGTGAGCCTCCCTGCGCCCGCGCCGCGTGCCACCTCTCGGTCGGCCGTGTCGGCGCTGTCGATCTTTGTGTGCAGGGTAGGCGTCCAGCCGACGTCGGCCGTGAGGTCGCGCTCGCTGCCCGAGTTGTAGGCGTTGTAGATGGTCAGAAGATCGACGGGGAAGCCGTTGAAGAGGGTGCCGGTCTGGTGCAGGGCGCTGCCGTTCCAGCTCTTGACCAGGTCGGCGGCCTCGACGTGCCCCGGGGTGGTGAAGGCGTTGTTCTCGGCGTACACGGCGGACTCGGTGGAGACGCCGAGCGAGTAGCGGTAGTCGTCGCCGTGGTCGATCAGATAGCGGTTGTTGTAGACGTGCACCTGTCCGAAGCGGACGCGCGGGGCACGCTGCGTGACCGAGCGGAACTCGTTGTGGTGCAGGGTGACGCGGAGCTTCCCACGGTCGCCGGTGGCCGTGTCCCCGCTGCCGATGAGCATCGCCTTGTCGTGGTCGGCGAACCGGCTCCAGGAGACGGTGACCAGGTCGGAGCCGTTGGTGATGTCCAACAGGCCGTCGTGGCGCAGGTAGTTGCGGGCGAAGTGGGTGGGCTCGTCGGCGTCGGCGTGCCCCTTGTCGGAGGCGGTGACGTGGTCGACCCAGACATGGGTGGCACCGTTCAGCCAGATGGTGTCGTACGCCGTCTTCCAGTCGCCCAGGCCACCGGAGTTGGGCTGCCAGACGGGGAAGCAGTCGTAGGCGTCGCGGAGTTCGAGGTTGCGGACGATCACGTTGTCCGCGTTCTTGACCTGGAGGCTCGCACCCTTGAGGACGGCGCCCGAACCGAGCCCGACGATGGTCGTGTTGGACCCGACGGCCAGCACGACCCGCTCGGCCTGCCGCCCCGCCGCGACCTGCCGGGCCTCCTCCTGCGCCCCGTTCGGTTTGGCGGAACCCCAGGTGCGCGGATCGTACGCGGCGAGGTACTTCCGCACGCTGTACCCGGTCCCGTCCGCGTAGTCCCCGCAGCCCAACTTCCCGCCGTCGTCGACGGTGTTGACGTCGATGGTCCCCACAACCCGGATGATCTTCGGGGTGGCGCTGCCGCCGTCGAGGGCGCGGACGAGTTCGCTGCGGCTGCGTACGGTGAACACGTGCGCGTCGTCGGCAGCCGCGCCGCCGGTGGTGCCACCGTCGGCGGCGGCCCAGCCGTCGTTCGCGGGGAGGGTGTCGCGGCCGAGGTCACGGGCGTCGGCACCGGCGGGCGTACTGAGCACGGCACCCAACAGGCCGATGGCGGCGGCGACTTGAAGAAGGCGTCTCATCCCTTCACCGCCCCCGCGCTGAAGCCGGTGATCAGCCACTTCTGGATGAAGGCGAAGACGATCACCACAGGTACGGCGGCGATGATGCCGCCCGCCGCCAGGGCACCCAGGTCGACACTGTCCGCACTCATCAGGGTGTTGAGGCCGACCGGGATGGTCTGCTTGCCCTGGTCGCTGAGGAACATCAGGGCGAACAGGAAGTGGTTCCAGGAGTGCACGAAGGCGAAGGAACCGACGGCGATCAACCCGGGCCGCAGCAACGGGAGTACGACGACCCGGAACGCGGTGAACCGGTTGCAGCCGTCGACCCAGGCGGCCTCTTCCAGCGAGTACGGCACGTTCTTGATGAAGCCGCTGATGAGGATCATCGACAGCGGGAGCTGGAAGACCGTCTCGGCGATGATGACGCTGCCCAGCGAGTTGATCATCTGGAGTTCGGCGAAGATCTGGAACAGCGGGACCAACAGCAGTGCGCCCGGCACGAATTGGGAGCAGAGCAGGGCCAGCATGAACGCGCGCTTGACCTTGAAGTCGAAGCGGGCGAGGGCGTAGCCGCCGGCGAGGGCGACGAGTGTCGTCATCACCAGCGTGGCGACGCCGACGAGGATGCTGTTCTCGAAGTACGTGCCGAAAGCCCGCTCGGTCCACACCTTCTCGAAGTGGTCGAGAGTCATCGGCCAGGGGACGAGTGACGTCGAACCGGCGGGGCGCAGCGCGAAGAGGAGGATCCAGTAGAAGGGGATGAGGGTGAAGACGAGGTAGATGCCGAGGGGGAGGTAGATCTGCCAGCGCGGGGCCTCGTCCCAGGCGCGGCGCTGTTTCTTGTGCGGGCGCGGCGGCTCGGAGATGTCGTCCACGGGCGTGGGCACGATCACGGTGGCTTCCTTGGTGATCACTTGTTCTCCCCTCCGAACTTGCTCAGCCGCAGGTAGACGATCGAGAAGAAGAGCAGGATCACGAACGCGACCGTGGTCAGGGCGGAGGCGTAGCCGAAGTTGTGGGCGTCGACGCTGGTGTTGGCGATGTAGAGCGGGAGTGTCGTGGTCTCGCCGGCCGGTCCGCCGCCGGTGAGGGTGTAGAGCAGGTCGACGTTGTTGAACTCCCAGACCGCACGCAGCAGCGTGGACAGGACGATGGCGTCCTTGAGGTGCGGCAGCGTGATGTGCCAGAACTGCTTGATCCGGCTGGCGCCGTCGACCTCGGCGGCCTCGTACAGGTCCTTCGACACGGACTGGAGGTCGGCGAGGATGAGGATCGCGAAGAAGGGCACGCCTCGCCACAGATCGGCGACGATCGCCGCCGGGAACACGGTGGAGGTGTCCGAGAGCCAGCTCGTGCCGTACGTCCCGATGCCCGCGTCGGCGAGGTAACGAGTAATGCCCGTCTGGGAGTTGTAGAGCAGCACCCAGATCGCGGAGGTCAGTACGCCCGACACGGCCCAGGGCGAGAAGACCAGCGCGCGGCCGATCGACCGCCCCACGAAGGTCTGGTTGACGATGAGCGCGAGCGCCAGACCGAACATCAGCTGCAGGCCGACCTCGACGACGACCCACTTCCCGCTGAAGATCAGCGTGTCCCAGAACTGGGGGTCGTCGGTGAAGGCGTGCGTGAAGTTGTCGAAACCCGCGAAGCCGTTGCGCCACGGCTTGGTGGGGTTGAAGTGCTGCAGGCTGTAGTAGAAGACGCTGATCACCGGGTAGGCGATGAAGCCCAGCATGAGCAGGGCGGCCGGCGCGATCAGCAGATACGGGAGCCTGCGCGGCGTCGCGGAGGCACGTCGCCGCCGGGGTGGCGCTGGCGGTTTCGCCACGGCTGCGGCTTGGGCCATGACTGTTCTCCGTTCTCGGTACGTCGTGCGTGCGTGGTGCGTGCATCGTGCGTGCGTCGTACGGGAAGCGCTTTCCCCTGGTGCAGGGGTGTGCGAGGTGGTGCTGTACGAGGTGGTGCTGCTTGCGATCAGCCCGCGTAGGGGTCGTGCACCTTGCCCGGCCGGGCCAGGAACTCGAAGTCGCAGCCGGTGTCGGCCTGGGTGATCTGTTCGTTGTAGAGCGCGCCGTAACCGCGCTCGTACCGTTCGGCCGGCGGCGTCCACTCCGCCCGCCTGCGCTCCAACTCCTCGTCGTCCACGTTGAGTTGGAGCGACCGCCCCTCGACGTCGAGGGTGATGGAGTCCCCGGTGCGGACGAGC
>Ga0307513_10009563_pt1 | contig 12249 bp, 15 predicted proteins | sample 15_EM_MG_FD_202174 | JGI IMG/M metagenome (GOLD analysis project Ga0307513, IMG submission 202174) | Populus trichocarpa ectomycorrhiza microbial communities from riparian zone in the Pacific Northwest, United States - 15_EM | ecosystem: Host-associated > Plants > Roots > Unclassified | place... | reverse complement strand
ATCCAGGAATCACATTTCTCACCTGAGCCACCCGTATCATCCTTTCCTCATAGTCTCAAGGAACATGGTTCAGGATCTCTCCAACTGCGTGTGAGGCTTATTACTGAGAGTCGTGCTCGATCCAGGCAAGCTGATGTTGGTGGATTCGATGTGCGGCGAGTGGATTGGGCAACCCTGCGGAACTTGGAAGACCCTTTGCGGTTTGGGCAGACAGTATGGTCTCGTCAAGGTGAAGATTGGGAGGCTCAGACCCTCTATGTAGTGAGTTGCAGCTCCCCACGTCTTATTATGGGGTATGACTGAGTCTTAATAGAACCCATCATGCTCTTGTACCCATTTAGGAGAACGTGCCGTCCACTGTCAAGACTATCCCGCAAATTCTTCACTATATTCATTCTCTTTGTTTGGATGGTGGCACGGATCAGAATGAAGGAGAGTCAACACGATCAACTTGCTCCGTCGACTACGTGTATCTACCATCGCGTCATCGTGCAAAGGAAGATGAGGTCCCAATCTTTAAAGGCTTCGCCTTTGTCGTTTTTGCAGCAGCTGTCAATGCGGAAAGGTTTGCTGAAAAATGGCCATGGGAGGTCGAGGAAGTCGAGGAACCTACTTTGGGTGGAAATCAGGGCGCTATCGCTAATGCACGTAGAAGCGGCTTTCGTTCCTTGCCCATGTAAGCAGTGCTTTCGGTCCACCATCCACATGGGCATGCGACTAACTCCATGATAGGGGGCAATGGCACCGCATGAAGCATATATATATTGAGAGGCAGAGAGAGATGCTGCTCAAACAGACTCTTCCGACTAAAGATGATCCCGGTCTTTCCGGCCGTCAATCAGAGCCACCAGACATCACCGCTTCCCCTTCGGCTATCTCTCCGGCCCTCCATTACCCTGTCGGATGCTTAGTTTTCGTCAAGAACCTGAATCCAGAAACGAATAAGACTGTGCTCCGATCACTCCTTGCCAGTGCATTCTCAACTGAATCATCTGGCTGTATTGACTATGTAGACTATACCAAGGGTCTTGACTCGGTAGGTCAGAGCCTTGGACACTCTCAAAACCCGACTGATTCAGAATCGCACTAGTGTCACGTTCGACTATCCTCACCCATCTACGCGCAACTTCTGGTCGACCACTTTATGACTGATCGTGTGGTTCAAGCAGGCGGACAAGCTGCGAAGGGACGAGAAGGAGAAGCGCAAGGTTGTATAACCGCGCAGGTGGTTACGGGACGACTGGAGGAGATATACTGGGGCAAGGTCCCTGAGAGGATCCGGGTGGATGCCTTGAGGCGTGTGCAACAGCAAAGCGCAGCACCGACTGAGCAGGGTATGCACGATGGACCGTCAGACAGGAAACGGAAGAAGAGGAAGAAGCTAGCATGATTTCCTTGTAAATCAAGTGTCTCTCTTAAACTGAGCGGCTAGATGCTCTTCGTGTTGCTGCCCATGGTTGCGTGCATTCAGTTTACTTTCAATTCTCCACAAACCTGCTACCATAGATGGGGCGTATTTTACTTACACAAATTTCTGGAATTCAATTCTAATATCTCTTGCATCACACCCATGTACATATCGCACCTTGTACCCCCCCTCGACCTTTGCTCAGACATTAGACCATGCCCCGCCGCAAACGACGTTCTGCGTCTGTGCCACCAATCGACACATATCTGACCATTCATTTAAACCCGCCTACCACAGACGATTTGGTCCTCCTCAAGTCGATCCACGATGCGATGCAGCAAACTTTTGGTCTCAGTCGTGCCTTAACATACTTTGACGTGGCTTGGAAGGACAAAGAGGGTACAAGAATTGTGATACGGGTCGGAGAAGAGTGGGCCTCTCCTCTTGTAAAGGAGCTAACAGCGCCAACTGACATGAGAGGAATGAACAGGGATTGCGAAGCCTTTAAAGGGGCTTTAGCTGCTTGGAGTGGTAGTATAAGATTCTCTATAGTAGCAGAGAACGAAGAACTCAACACGTAGCATTGTCAGGGAGGATGTATATTCTTTTGAGATGTACGCTTCTCCTTTTCACTCTACATGGGATATTCATCACCGTTACAACCCTACTCCAAGTACGTCCACAAAGCTTCTACTTGTTCTCGACCTGGGCGTCTTCGAGCCACGGGATACAAGATGTTATCCAAATTTGTATGATTCGTTGATGCACCAGCGAAACACGGATTATGCCATCATCTTCTGGCACTCCAAAAAAGTCGCTTGGGAGTTGTGTTGTCAATATCAAGCCCTTATAACCATGGGAAACAGGGAGGCGGTACTAGTGCACCCGAGCACGACTCATAAACTGGCTCCTTCGTCGCATGGGGCCACCCAACCAGGGAAACTTCCGTAGAAAATAGCTCCAGAGGGCAAGGATGCTATCAGTATGTTAAGAAACGCTGTGGATATATTTACCAACTAACCCCAAATCCTCCCCAGCTGCAACGCTATCACAGCGCGCTCGGCCGCCAATCTCACCGTCGATGCAAATGGATCGTATGACCCGGACCTTGTCTTTGTCAACAGACCAGCCGCTTTGGTCTTGAAGTCGCTCGCCTCCCAGGCGGCAGGTGCACCTCGAGCTTGGCAAGCGTAGCGGAAATCCATTTGTCAGATCGGGTAGCCGCAGCACGTCAGCGAGCGTCTTCGGTTCACTGCTGACAGCCGTATTCAGGGTGCGACACGGCATCAAACAACAGAATGGCAAATTAGTTGAGTTGGCAGAGGCAACCAAGTTGACACAAAATTATCCACCGTGGAGCAAGTCGGTTTGCATAAGGTTCAACACATGTGTAGTTCTGTACGGCTGTGGTCTCAGTCACATGGGTCTCCACCAAGTGAGGTGAGGGAGGAAAGGGACAAGAATCACGTCGTGCAATGTGATTATGTAACCTTAATCAGAGAGAAGAAATTGTATGAAACCCTAGACCCTTTGAGTGGATAAACGTTCCCATCAGCCAGACGAATCGGATGCCGGTCCGGTTTGGGACGTCCAGTTTGAGACTCAAGACACAAAGTCAGTCGTCGGAGTGCGTGAATCGCGGGAGAGGAAAACGTGATGCAGGCGTAACACTTTGTCCAAAATTCGGACTGGGCTACTTGTATGCAGAGAGCACGTGAGAGTGGTCGTCTCTATATACACGACAAAGTGTGAACAACCAAGCAAGATGATACGGGAGAATTGGGCGTAATTTGTAGCCTGAGCTCATACGTCATCGGTGGCAAAGGGCCCTGATACCTGATAGCAGACGATATAGAAATCTTACATCTTACATCGAACAGTGCATGGATGCGGCTCAAGGTTGAGACATGTATTTGCACGCTTCAGGGTTTATTAAGGTCGATCTCATTTCAGGGGTGCCCGAAGAAAGGTGAATTCGATTTGCAGAATGTGTCATTATGACTGTACGCTCGTTCTGTTTCAGCTTTTGGTTGTTCATGTTCCGTAGTGATATAATGTCCATCACCGCAGTCGGCTTTCATTCGCTGGCGTATAATACTGGCTTCGGACGGAAGCGTCATTTATGTTGGTTTAGTCCAGCATTTGAATTGGTCACAAGCATTGTGTCTTTCTTGGGCCCTGGTGGTGGCTATGGCCGCTTGCGCTGCTGTCGATGGTATGTCTCAATCCGGATTGGCACCCGCCTGTTGACTGTGAGCCTGCTGAGCCTTGATTAATCACACTCCCCGGGTACGATGGACGGCTCGACGTGTATCGCATGTATTGCACTCCGCAATGTGCGTTGTGAGGCTTTGCGGTGCATAACGCGCTATTACGTATGAACTCAAGGAGGGTCACGAGCGTCAAGAGCCGGATCCTTCGCTGTCATGCCTGAAAGTAATATGGTTTATGGGATCCTCCAACCTGAAATCAATCTCGCTAGGTTTTGCAACGATCCATCTAGTATAATGGTGCCCTTCGTGTGACGACCTATTTTACGAAAATCGATCACGACGACCGATGTTGAAGACGGGCTCTTAGAAGACAGGAGCCGGGACTGGCATTAAACTAATATAAGACCGTGATAGTATGAAGACTTTGATCGCGATGAGAAGAGGGAAGCAAGAGAGGAGGAGCGATTGCTAAAAGCCGCGGGGGTTGGTGGTTGGGTAATCATGGTTGGACAATGGGACGGCCCAGACTGGGTTCCGACTGGGTTCCGTGTATGTGGTTGGCACACGGTTTGCCCACCATCGGCATGGGACGGAAAATCCCAACGAATTGGAGACGGAAGTGACAGACCAGCCACCACAGCTTTGTCTTCTTCTTCACTTGTCTATTCATTCTGTCTTTCTACGAGTCGTGTTTGGTTTACAAATTAAACTTTCTTTTTTGACCCCCACCGCGTCTAACCGTCCAACCTTCAACACCACAAGTCGCGTCAGAGGCACCGAACCATCCATATACGATATATATATCTCCAACTTCCAGCTTTCACCGGTCGACCTTTCCCCACGATGATTTTTAGTAAAATCGAAAGGGCATTGATCGAGGGCGAGTGGCCGGCAAATATAACGACGACCTCTGAAATGGAAACTCTCGTCAAGGCCTCTATAGGTGGAGAATACGCAACTGTACTCCAATCCAATGCCGCTCGAAGACTCCTTCGAGTAGCACAGGGATTTCCTTCCGGAGATCGGCTGAAACAATCACTTATTCTGGAGCATGGCCCATCGTCATCAAAGGAAGAAGAATTGTCTCTTATACTCGCTGCCACGTGCTTGCGGGCGTTCACGCAACTGAACTGGACTGGACCTGATGTGTCGATCCGTCCATCCCAGATTCTCACCAATGAAAACAACGCTCCACTCGATATCGGTGACGATGAACTCAACCGGAGATGCGTCGGAGAGCTTGCCCACGGTGGAGAGCCCGCGTATCACCGCGCCAGATCAACTGCTTTCCTCATCATCGCCAAGTCCCTCTTCTCCCGCGAATATGCGCATGTGAAGTCGGTAGCCTGGTGGAGGCTGCGCACAGAGTTCATCCATCAGCAGCTGTTGGACGAAGTGGTCGCCGTGCCGGGTGACTACTTCGTCGACGTCGAAATTTTGGAGAAAGAGATGAAACACAGTGAGCAAGATAAGGATCTCGTTGGGAGGCTCCTGCTAGAAAAAGGGCTTCTTCGCCACTTGCTACATCTTGACAAGCTCGCGAGAGAGGACTTTATCAAAGCTGCAAGGGTAATGGAATTGAAATACGAGTTGACGGGAGCTATGGGAAAAAGAACAAAGTTTCAGCAAAGTGACGTTGCACAATTAACCCTTCTCGCCGAAAGTCGCTTCCGTGCGGACAACATCTCGATAGTGACCACCTCCACAGGGACTGTTCCCAACCTACCCGAAACGCTCGAGCTCAATGACGATACCCTCCTAGAAAAGACAGAGTACACCTCGTCAGCCCCGGCAGATAGCAGCTCTCCGCTTTCGCATCTTGATCCCAACTCGCAACCCGCCCTTCACCCCCTGGACCAATCCATCCTGCTCGGCCTTTGCCTAAATATCAAAAACACCTCTCCTCAACACGGTTTAACGACTTCCCAAATGTTTCCGTACATCGCCCGCGTTATCTCCCATCCTGTCAACTGGTCGGTGCATACCATAGCGCTTCTCCTGCGCTCTCGCCTCGAAGCAAACCGCACACGTACAGTCGAACGATCGACGCTCCAGCTCCAAGCGTTGATCGACCAGATGCCGACGAGCGACTCGACCCCGCAAGAACGGCTCGCGTACTTCTGGAGCATCGGTCTGCCCAGTTCGTGGGAGATGGAACGCGAGGTTGCGAAGCGGTACGCTAGCTTGGGAGTAGTCAAGAGTGCGATGGAAGTCTTCGAACGACTTGAGATGTGGGAGGAGGTTGTACACTGCTGGCAGTCGCTCGAGCGGCCTGATAAGGGACTGGAGATTGTCCGGGACTTGCTTGAGGGGAGGAAAGAGGAAGCTGATGCGATCGTACTCAAAGGGAAGGAGGCAAGGAGGAATATCAAACCTGTACTCGATCGCGCGCGGGAGGCAAAACTCTGGTGCTTATTGGGAGAGCTGGAGTCCGAGCGAGCGGTCGAGCACTATGAGAAGGCATGGGATGTGTCCGAGCATACCTCAGGTCGTGCTATGCGGTCGCTTGGTGGCTATTGGTTCACTCGGGGCGAGTTTGACAGGGCAATCGACTGCTTAAAGAGGGCGACGACAATCAACCCACTTTATTCGCGAAGCTGGTTTATTCTTGGGTGTGCTTGCCTACGGGAAGAGAGGCTGGAAGAGGCAAGAGATGCGTTCATTCGTTGCGTATCAATTGACGATGAGGATTCTGAGAGCTGGAATAACCTGGCATCTGCCTATCTCCGAATGGGCTTCTCAAATCAGCCTGATAATCCATACGATGTGAGATCTATCTCTTTTCTATGCTCCTTCACCCCTGATACATTGGCCAGGCAGACTTGAAAGTGAAACCCGATACCCAGGTGGCCGTGCCCTTCTCAAACAAGATGTTGGCCTTCAGAGCACTACAGCATGGCCTCAAATATAGTTATAACAATTGGCGCATGTGGACGAACTTTATGATTGTCAGCGTTGATGTGGGGGAGTTGGCTGAGGCATGCCGTGCGATGGGGCGTGTAGTTGAGGAGAGAGCAGATAAGGACGGAGCAGGGTGTGTGGATATCGCAGTCCTTCAGCGATTGGTCGACGCCGTCATACGATCACCAAAGGACCAAGCGGAGCTATCTGAATTGGCACCAAACGCAAATGAAGGTTTAGGATTATACAAGCGGGTAGACGACTTGTTCACCCGAATTATTCTCACTCGTATATCCACCTCACCTCGCATATTCAGTGCTCACGCACGGCTGCTCGTCTGGAGAGGCCGATGGTCGGAAGCTCTCGAGGCTCATGAGGCAGCATACCGGTGCGGAATAGCCATCGATCAGTCCGTAGAGACGGATCTGCAGAAATGGAGAGACGCCGTCGACGAAGTCACGGAGTTTGTCGATGTGCTGCGCAATTTTGGACCACGAGCAAGTGAGGAGGATAGGGAGAACGGAGAGCCTGATGGGAAGAAGAAACGGAGTGGAAGCTGGCAGTTCCGAGCTCGGGCAGTAGTCCGGACTTTTATGGGGCGAACGAAAGAAGCATTTGAGAATGAGCCAGAGTGGGTCAAATTGACAGAGTTGTTGGACAGTCTCGCCTAGGTCCTCTACTCCTGACATCAGAGAGGAGGGGTGCAAGTTTGTTTTGGAGTGTTGGAAGGAGGCGTTGGCATGATTGATGTTGTCACCTGGAGGACTAGCCTGAGTGGAGGGCTGAATAAACGGTTGGCTGGTTTTGTTACAACTGCTGTAGATGTACGAGATGCCAAGAAGAATGAGATTTACCGTGGTCGCTCACCTTCGAATATGGAAGTGTGGGTTCGTAATGTTATGACTGCGACTCAACGCATTTGCATGGTGCTATCTATCGACGAGGTCCTATCAACGGTGGTGCCTGATCCGCAGGAAAGAAGTCTGCGACCGATCAGCTGAAATGGTACACATGTCAAGTGCAGGCTTCCCCCTGTTGAACCAGTAAGTACGTGTCCACTGCACGGGCCCTTCCCTGATGCCACTCGCGGCACTAGCTGTCAAGTACTGTGGAGCCTGATAAGGAGGTTGGAGAAGGTCAGCGAAGTATGAAAGGAAGCTCGTTCGCTTATCTTACCGATACTTCAATAGTAGCTAGTACCAATCGGGAGCTCTTATGTACAGCCCTTGTGAAGCGCAGGATTGCGAAACTCCGAAGGACAAAGCTTACGGCTCTACTCCCAGGTCCAAGTCAGAAAGCTATCACTATTCTATTGGCGCAAATATATATTCCTCTATCACTCCAGTTTGAGATCAGACCCAAAGGAAAGCAGGACTTGGCTATGAGGTCATGCTTCCATCAGGACCTGCAAGTCACCCAGACTCTGTAGCACATAGTCCGGAACAGTGTCTTTCACGTAGTCGGCGTGTCCGGGAGTGACTTGATCGATGGACGTGACTCCTGAAATAATGAAGAAAAATGTAACGTTAGGCGAGCTCGAGGAAAAGAAGAGAGGGGGCTCCACCAGTAAGTACCAGGAGGGTAGAGACCCCTCCGTTCTTTCCAAACTGGATGTCTGTATCGAGCCGGTCACCGATCATTATCGTTCGCTTTGGGTCGAAGCGGTGTCTGTGAAGAACGTAAGGACAAATTTCAAGAATCAAATCAGTGGGAAGTAACGTGGCTGGAGGAATGGAATTATTGTGGTTGGAGAGGGCGTGGGCTCGTAAAGAATTTCAGTCAAGCAACAGACCACTCACTTTGCCTTGATGCAGTCGAGCATGGTCGGCCCGGGTTTACCGATTGATACCGGGTCCCTCTTGAGCGCATATCGTAGTGTTGCGCTGAGACTTCCAGCACCTGGCAACAAGCCTCCATTGACCGGATAGGTCGAATCGGTATTGGTAGCAAGGAACAGGCACCCTTCGTTCAATCTCAGGTACTGGAATGCCTTCGATAGTTTTGTGTAGTTGATGTGCATGTCCAGGCCACAAAGGACCGCGCCGATGTCTGGGTCGTTTCTGAAATCGGAGAGCGAGAACGGCTCCAGCGTGTTGTCCTCTGGAGTAGTACCACCAACGTAGGAGATACCTTCTGATGCCAATTCTGTCTCGAGACCTGCCATCCCGATCACGTAGACTTTTTTGTTGGGAGGAAACTTTACAACGGTGGAAAGGTATACCGCCGATGCATACGCGGATCCAAAGACCTCGTCCTGTACTGGAGATTCAGTACTTTGGTTGTATCGAGGGCAAGTCACTTTGTATTTGACGTTGCCGTGAAAGGGATCATCGAAAGGGATCACGCACCACCTGGGCCTGAATCCCCAGCTTGTCAAACTTGCTTTTGTAGTCTTGTCGTGCTTTGGTCGCATTGTTGGTGACGAATATGACGCTTTTCTCTACAGCTGCATCAGTCAATTGCCCAATATTCGTAGTTGGCACGCCTACGCTTCGATCGCAGATATCTCATGACCTCTGCAGCACCTTGAACGACATGTTCACCGTTCCAAAGTACGCCATCGCAGTCGAAAAGGAAAGTGTCGTATTTCTCGATCAGCTTTGCATACTCGGCACGATCTTTGAGCCAGGTAACCATCTATATCAGAGTGTAGTCTCTTAGATGCAAATTGAATTAGCCCGAGAATGATCGGTTAGACCAATGAGCAAAAATGAGAGGAAGTCGCAGAGCCCAAGATGTATCTGGCGCGAGAAAACGTGGAAGCCCGTTCGAAACCACCGACCTATGGCGAGACACTTTCAGACCAAGGGAATGCGGCGGTGCAATCGTGGTCAAGTGATAAAAAGGAGCGGCGTCGGAATTCGGTCAAGGGCAATTTGGATCAACCCGATGGTGTAGAGATAAACTCACACGAATCCTTTTTGCTCAGTGGCCGGTGGGGCCCATTATCGACGATAGCACGAAGATGCAGCAGGCAAGATTAACTGCGGTCAAATACAATAGCACTGGTGAGAAGAGTGACCTGCGGTTAGCAGCCGTCAGTGCGAATGCTCTCATAAATTTTTGCATTATGTACAACGAACGGAAAAGTCGAAGAAGAAGGAACAGAACGACGTGCTCAGACTCAGCCTCACTCGCTGGATCGAATTCCAAGCACACTGTATGGAGCGCGCGAGACAGTCAACCCGACGTCCTCGAAACCCGTGATGATCACGGGCGTAGTTCTCGGTCGAGGCGAGGAGGATTTGGATCATCTTCGCAACGTGAAATGTAGAGCACGAGATAGCGTGCAAGACGTCGAGTCAGTTTCTACATACAGATCCTGATTCGAGTATCGTCTAAAGAAAAATCTGACAGCTGGCCAAACATCCGGGTTTATAAGCTCGGCATATGTGCTTTGTCCTCACCACCTTCGCTTTCTCTTGACTGGGAGCGAGTTCAAAGGATGATCAAGGCCGTACTATACCTCCGCATCAAAGAAAGAGCTAAACTCGCCGGGAGAAATGAAAATAACGAGGATCATCTCGTCTCGTTGGTGACTATTCTAGGCCTCACAGCTTGTTATATGCGTAGCGAGGCTACTCCTTGATGAGGTGGAAGTAACTGGGAGTGTGCATGAATATGAGCGGATTTGCTGCAAGCAATGAAGCTAGCTCACCATTAGTATTTCGGGCACCGATATGCATCCTTTTACCATAATTACCTGGCATGCTGATCGAGCATTCCCTCCTCATAGAATAGCTGTTTATTGAAGAAGAGTTAAGGTTAGCCATTCTCACTATTTACCAGTCTATGTTATCGCACATACCACCACAAAAGTAGGGACTGTACCCCGAATGTTCGCATATATGGCTGGTGGTTCAATTCCTCTGTTCACTTCCCTGTTGCACTGTCCTCCGATATGGTTCTCTTAAACAAGGGATCTCAACCTCTCAATACCCAACCCCCTTAAGATGGTTTTGGAGGTGACTGGTGATTGCTTCCTGAGGAAATCCCATGATTCGGTGAGGTCTCTCTTACGTTAAGTCCACTTCTAAAGCCCACTCCAACCAATGAGTTGCTGTGCCGTTATTCAAAGGAGTCGGTAATATGCTTCCCAATCAGGTTGGTCGAGGTGTTCCAAACGTGTCTGTGCGACCAGTTGCTTGCTCCATCTTATCGTCGATAGGTCCTGATTTCTGTGCACGGGGCTCGGCGAGGGGCATCGGAAGCAGAAAATGGTTCACAATTAAATACTAGTATGATATAGGCGCGCCAGACACCTAGCAGAGTGTCCGTGGGTGCGACGACGATGACGGGCGATCGAACGAAAGATGCTCACCACAATTGAAGTCGGACCTGAAGGACGCTCGCAAGCCCTAACACCACCTCCATACACTTATAGAGAGGTCGGTGAATAGGCGACCCCATGAACACGGAATGGAACGCCTTCTGAAGTGGGTTCACAGTAGGACCCCACGGAAGATAACGGGCCCATGGGAATAAGTAGATGCACTTAAAGAGAAGGGTGTATCCCTAGCAATGCTCTCGGGGTTGTCCATGGGTGTCAAACCTCCGATAGCCGACAAGGCGGTTATTGCAGTTACTCTAGAACAAAGGAGAGAATGAGTCAGCTTCGAAGAGGGTTGTCCTTCAAGAGGTGGCTAGGAACGCATCATACTCACTCACTTGAATGAATGTGACCCCCAAGATGGTCTTTAATCAGTGATGCAGGCTGGGGAAGGAATCTGGGGTGGCTGCAGAGTAGGATTAAACAATAGAATTGACAGTATTGTTGGCCGTGGTGGTGATTCTCTTGTGCCGGCCTATTCCAATACTCGAGCGAGGCATACAAACCAGTGAGGAATGGTCTAGGGAACAACGCAGCTTTTTGATAGCCTCCTTTCCGTGGTTATATTGGCGAGCTTTGCGCTTCACCGCGTCAGAGTTTGTGAGGTGGCAAGTGGATAAAGACGCAAGGCTGTTAAACTCGTCAACGAAGGATGGTGCAGAAAAGCCTCACCAATGCGCTGCAAGAGCTTACGACTTTCCGAGTGCGAGGTCATCGCAACTCTGTCGAGATTGTCCAAAAGGGTCTCTTCGTTCTCGAACACAAAGGCGGTATCAAGAAACTTGGTGATGAACGTATGGACGGGACTATTAGACATAACGTATTTAGGCTGACCATCTCCTTCCACTTAGTATGGGACTTCCTCGAACAGCTTTCCACGGCTGCGATTGATATTGGCCAGCTAGAGCTTGCAAATGTACGGTCAAGGATACTTCGCAACGCGTGGAACGCTCATAAATAACATTAATATTCTCAGGACTGCATAACACGGCTGGATGAGCACTTTCCGAACTCACCCCGCGTCGAGATTTTGCGTGGGCTTTGCATAGAAGCAAGGGATCTGAACCTGGCGTTCAAATATTATGCCGACTTGCTACGGGCGGATGAATCGAACGCAGTGCGCCCTAATTGCCTCCGTGTGCTCAAGTCCTTGGTCGACGCTTACATTCGTCCCTTTATAGGCCGCCTGGAAACGGCAGATTGTTATTCTACGAGATCAGAACAAATTCGATAAGGCTATTGAGGAGCTATCGTCGTATCTCGATACATTCTATTCCGATTTGGACGGCTGGCTAGAATTAGCGGATCTATACGCGTCCGTTCATCAGTGCGTGGTCATTCTTCGTTGTTTCTATAAACTTCAACTTATGATCACCAAAATGCATACGTAGATATAA
>Ga0307513_10009562_pt1 | contig 12250 bp, 11 predicted proteins | sample 15_EM_MG_FD_202174 | JGI IMG/M metagenome (GOLD analysis project Ga0307513, IMG submission 202174) | Populus trichocarpa ectomycorrhiza microbial communities from riparian zone in the Pacific Northwest, United States - 15_EM | ecosystem: Host-associated > Plants > Roots > Unclassified | place... | reverse complement strand
TACACCCCCGCCCTCCCATCCGGCACCCTCGGCATATCATCCACGCTACCCGCTCACCCAAAGACCCTATTACTAATCCTAACCAACCCCGGCATCACGGCGATACTCTCTTTTATTCTTTTTTTTTTGGGTGGTGGGCAAGTTCCGCTGTGGATTTATGAAGTATGTTAGGCAACTACCATCTACTCATATATAAATATGACCACTAAGGCTGCATCGCATTCGCTCTGTTGCGCGTCATCCTTATGTGTTGCTTCTCCTGGCTCTGCTGCTTTCGTGTTCTCCATTTCCCATCCTGCCTGTTCTGCAATGATGGAAGAGTATGCTTCAGCTCTCGCTTTGAATTCTTTGTATTGTTCTTCTCCGCTGGGCTTATCAAACGTTGCTTCTGGATCCTGAAGATATCCTAAAATCTCGCCTTTTCTGATGATCCTTGGAGAATTAGAAGTGTTGGCGACAGGTAAGTACGGTTGTGACGCGTCCATGAGAACATTTGGGATGATGAGACAGTGGTCGTTTGTCTGTGGCAGGATCTCTCGCTCGAAGTACCATTCCTTCTCTTCCCCAAATTGCCCTTTCACTTGTATCCTCTTGCATTCACCTGGCTTGATGCATTCGTTTTGAACGGCCCTGACTGCGTTCTGATCTCTAGCGGCAGCTTTCTTTTGCCGGGCCCTACGTGCTTTAGCTCTTCGGTGAATGGGCCATGGCCGACCTACGGAATGAAGCCACTTGGTATGCGCTCTGCCGAAGTCATGTAAAGTCTTCTGTTCGATTTGCCGCTATGGCGGATATCTCGAAGTCCGTACTTCGAATGCTGACTGTGGTCCCTTCCATGACTGATCGCTGGACTGCTAACTCGTATGTTGTCTGGAAGTCTTCGCCTAGGAGAATGGGAACCGTCATCCGGGGAACTATGTAGGCCTTCGCTTCAAACTCTAACAATATGCCTTCCCGGCTTTCAATGAGCACTGGGATGCGAACATACCCTTTGATGGTACAGTCTTTATCCGTGAGCTGCCAGAGGTTCATGCATTTACCTTGCTGTAATTTAGGTTTGTCCAGCAATTCCTCGTAAATAGCCTCCGAGATAAATGTGATGTCCGCACACGAGTCGAGTCTTAGGTCTATCTCAGGGTTTCTAACGCTTCCTAGCTTCCCGCGTACTGCAAGCACCAAAATTCCTACGGATGATTCCCCCGGGGCGGTGTTCCTTGCTTTTGGTATCCGTACTCGAGTTTGGGGCAAGGGAGAAGGAAATTCGACTGTTGGAGGTGACTTGTCCTGTGTCGGTTGGTCATCATCCTCGTACATGGACGACGGTGCTGGAGCAGACTCGGTTCGGTATGATTCCCGTTCTTCTGGCTGCAGCCCCTGGTCCTCAGTAGCGTCTTCCAGGAGGGCACCGGTAGTGCACTTGGGTTTGTTCCTCATCCTAACTTCATCTTCGTCTTCAACTTCCTCAATTGTCGCGCGTTTCGCTTTCTTGGTCTCATCCCTGGAGTCGGACTTACGCCTCGGCTTAAAGCGCTCCTCTATGGCGCTAAAAGCTTCTCTGGCCGCCTCATGAAAACCCTGAGGCAACGGAGACTCATCCCAATTCTTGATTTGCGCGGCTATACAAGAATCCAGGAGGATTGAGTACGCACTGGAGTACCTTTGTTCTTCTTCGGTTTCCGAGTCCATCGAAAACACGCTATTCCCTGAGCGCTTTCGGGTTTCCAAGAAAGTATTGAAATCTGGGCACTCTTTGTCCCAGTGATTTTTACTGCCGCAAACCTTGCACGGCAAAGGAGGGGCACGGCCTAACTTGGTCATGACATTGTCGTTACGAGGGAAAGGATAGCCTCCTTTGGGAGGTGCTCTTTGGCATTGTTTCAGCACTTGATACGCTTCCTTCAGGATCGTGTCGTCGTTGCTACTAACGTTGTGGCCGGACGTTTCGCAGTCTTGGGTGTTGCAGTTGTCGTCGCTGTGAGATCCTTCTGTCGATTGAAGGGTCTCACCTAGATTTGCACGATGGGTTGGCGGATCTTGCCTGCGAGAAGGGTTTGAAGGCGAAGGCAAAATTCCTACTCTGTGTAAGTTGTAGAGCAAATTTTCCGAGGTAACGGGATGGGAAGTTTCCATCCTGCTAGCATAAATTAATGCTTTCTCGTGCTCGGTGACCTTACCATACAAGTCGCCTACGGATCGTATACTGTCTATGTTGATAACCGGTCCCCACGAAATAGGTGCGCGAAGCATTACTAAATAGACTTCCAGCGGACCTCCGTCATCGCTGTTGACTAACAATCACGTATGCATGATTCGTTGCACTATAAATTTGGTAGGAGACTCAGACTCGTGCCCGGGTTGATGGAATGATTGGTTTTCATAAGCGTTATTCATCTTGAGTTGCCAAACTCGACCTAAGAATCCTTCTTTTAGCCCTTGTAAGTAGTGGAGGTAATGGGCTCTCATATAGGATTGCTGGGTTGGGTTCAACATAGCAAACCACAACTGTACTGCTGATCCTTCTTTTAAGTTTGTCCAGAGCCAATATCCTAAGGCTTCAGGTAGATATCCTCCTAGTGCTGCGAGTTGCTGAATTTTCCAGAAGTAATCGATTGCGGTCTCGTGATCTCCGTCCCATGAAGGCAGTTGATCTGGTTTTAGTTCTGACTTGATCGTTGGGATGAACGTTCCGTAGGCTGCTGCTGGCTCTGGGGCTTGTGGTGCTTGGTGTTGCATTGGTACCCCTGGAAAAGGAGCTTGAGGCAGGTTGCCTCTGCCACCGCCTCCACCGCCACCTCCTCCTCCACCACCTCCACCACCTCCACCGCCACTTCGTCCCCCACTGCCGCCTCCTCCTCCTCCTCCACCGCCACCACTGCCACCGCCGCCACCTCTATGTGGTGGAGGTAGCCATGGAGGGCTTCCTGAAGAGCTATTGTCAGGTGGTTCATCCGGCGGAGGGTAAGGCGATGTATTTCGAGGAGGATCTTGCGTGTTATCTCTGGGAGGGTCTCGTGGAGGGTCTCGTGGAGGGTCTCGGGGAGGGTCTAACCTTGGTGATCGAGGGTTTCCGCTGCCCTCTATTCCTTGGTGTGGGGGCGGATCTCTGATGAAGTGGGGAGCATCTTTCGCTTGACTAGTGGGTACTCTCCAGTTCGAGCTGTCTGCTCCACTCGTACTTATTCCTGTGTTTCCCCAGATATTAGAGGAAGTTGTTCCTCCTACCCAAGGGGTGGAGTTAGTGCTCGGGTTGAATCGAGGTGTCTGGAAGGAAGAAGGACCTGATGGTGTGGCTAGTCCATGCAACAGATTTCCTGAATCTGTCTGCCCGTTAGTGCGTCTGTGTTTTGGAAATGGAGTGACTGCATCTCCCTTCTGGTTGTGGAAGAAGCTTCCTTGTGATTTGAAAGGAGTACCAGTCCCTAAAAGCGGGATGTCTTGTCTGTTGGTACGGGCGGGGGGGGCGAATGACATGCGTCGCTCAGTCGTCTCGGTTAGTGGTTCACGCTCTTCATCTGGTTCTTGTTCATCTGGCCTTTCTAACAAACTAATAGTTGGTTCGTATTCGTCCTCAGGTTCATTCGCCGCCATTTCCTTCATCCAGTTCAGCACTGTTACTATATAGTCCCAGCTACGTTCTGCTTGAATTTCTCTATGGTCTGCAGCTGTTCGCACGACGCTGTGCCAAGGAAACTCAGAGTATATGTACCACAGTCCGTCGTCATAGGAAGGGATTCCCTGGAGACGTGTATGTAAGTCGACGGTGGTCGAAACCGGCGACGCGGGAACTGCAGTTCCTTTGTATTCTTCCTGATACTTTAGAATAAACCTTTGGGCTGCCTCCATTCGTTTCGAAATCATGGTCCAGGCAGCCTGAAGTTGCGCCAATGTTTGAGAGCCTTCAAGTAGTCGCATGCCATTTTCACCTGGGTCTACAATAAAGTACGTAGTACATTCTGTAATGAGTGCTGCCATCTTCTGAATGAATATCTGAAGCTCGGTGATGGTTTGCTGGATCGCTCCCATTTCGCGTAGAGCATAGCGTGTAAACAAATCCTTATTCCAGGCATAGGTATCTACGACGTCATCGGCCGATAGGTTAGGTTTCATTGCAATATTAGCTACGGCGCGAGCGGTCGAAGGGCCTGTTTCTCGCTCCATCAGGAATTTGCAATAGAGGTTCGCCATGGGGGACAATTTGTATCCCCTGTCCATGCCTACTCGTGGCATAGGAACGGTCATCATTGAGATTGGCGACTGTGGATGTAGCGGAGGAAGGGCGACGGAGTCTGTAGCGCCTTGAGTGGTCATCGAAACAGATCTGATAGCCTGTACGGGGCTCGTGCCCACTACAACCGAAGATTTAGAACCCTGGGCCAATTTCCCAGGTGCAACCGTGGCCTGTAGGTTTCTTGTAGTTGAGTGGTAGCTACCATTTATATGATATACTCCAGCCAAATGCCTGCACAGGTATTTGTTTCCAGCCAGGACATTCAAAGATATGAAATCCTGTGGCAACCTTATTAACATAGATCTCTATTATTTCCAAGAACTATGTTTAATTCATGTTATTGTTTGCCAGAGCTATATTTCATTGTTTGCCAAGTGCGATGTTTTAACTATTTCATTGTCTCTAAGGGCTATATTTCATTGTTTCCCAAGGACAATGTTTTAATTTTATGGCAGTGATATTATATATACTTATGTTTTCCATTATGTGAGATAATTAATTTTTAATTGTAAATTGAGTGTGATATTTGGTGTGCCTGCTTGTGGGGGGTGTGGGCTTTGCTTTTACATAAGTTTCAATTTGAGGCCATAATATGATGAGAGAATAAGTGGAGGAACATGGGAAAGACAATAGTTAAGCTATCAAAATATTACATAATCATGTCCCACAATAAAATAAGATATATATTAGGCAGACAATGAAATATAGCACTGGCAAGAAATGAAATGGCTAAAACATCGCCCAAGGAAAGCAATAACATATGAGCCTGGCAAGACAATAACACAGTTCTAGGGAAGTATTGAAATACAGCTCTGGAAGGCAATAACATGGCTTAAACATAGTTTTTGGAAAGCAATGAAATATAGTATGGCAAATAATAGAGATCTATGTTAATAAGGTTGCCACAGGATTTCATATCTTTGAATGTCCTGGCTGGAAACAAATACCTGTGCAGGCATTTGGCTGGAGTATATAATATACAGTGGTAGCTACTAGTGGGCACCCAATGGAAGGGAAACCATACCGCTTATACACGGACGCCTCGGACCTCGCTATCGGATGCGCACTGCAACAGGTCCAGCCGATCCGCGTGGGTGATCTTAAAGGGACTAAAGCTTACGACAACTATTTGAAGGCATACAATCGAGGGGACAGCCCACCTAAGACACCGGTTAAATTGTCCCAGAAGACGCAGGACGATAAAGAAACACAAGGATGGGCAGAGACATTCGACAAGTCAATCGTGCAAGTCGAGAGAGTAATCGCATACTGGTCAAGAACATTCAAATCGGTGGAGACCAGGTATTCGGCGACAGAAAGGGAAGCCTTAGCCGCAAAGGAAGGACTAGTTCGATTCCAACCATTTATCGAGGGTGAAAAGGTTACCCTAGTAACGGACCACACAGCACTCCAATGGGCCCGCACATACGAGAACTCGAACAGATGGCTCGCGGCGTGGGGCGCAGTGTTCTCAGCATACGCTCCGAATCTAGAAATTGTCCATAGACCAGGACGAAAGCATTCAAATGTCGACCCTCTCTCTCGTATTACAAGAGTGGCACCCGAGTACGTATCACCGAAAGAGGACACCTCGAAATCCATCATCATTGAACAGGAGGAGATAAAGGATACCTGTTCCGCACCTGCCCAGAAGGTATCGTTCACAGCCTGGGGATTCTTCGATGACCAACGAGGAGGAAGAACTGGTGATGAGACCCATACGACGTGCCCCATACAGACTTGGCAAGGAACAAAGCAGAAGACTAACTCCACGCCTCCCGAATTCATTCCGACATCAGACAATGAGGACCCCGACAAAAGGACCGAACAGGAGAGCAGACAAAGAGCGAACATACACGTCAGACTCGGAGAGGATACGCTGAAGCGCTGGGTATCGGGATACCAGACAAGCCCAACGATGAAAGCAATATACGACGATCCTCGCACCCAGGTCGATGCGGAATGGACTCCGGGATACCGTTATTCAAAAGATGAGAACGGACTTTTATATTTTCTAGACGCAGACTATCATCCATGACTCTGCGTACCCGAGTCTTTCAGATCACAGCTGCTCATGCAAGCACACGAGGTAGTGAGTGAGACAGCACACTGCAGTGTGGAAAAGTTATGGCAGAAACTTACGCCCAAGTTCTATTGGCGAAGGATGAAAGCGGACTTAACTATTTTCTGCAGGAGCTGTGACATCTGCCAAAAGACGAAAACATCAACATTCAACAAGTGGGGATACCTTATGCTGAACTCGATCCCGGAAAACCCCTACTCCTCGGTGTCAATGGACTTCATAGTCAACCTGCCTATGTCCAATGGCCACAATGCAGTATTTGTTGTTGTCAACCACCTCAGCAAGCACGCAAGCTTCATTCCAACGACGATGGGCTTAACTGCAGAGGATTTTGGAAGGCTGTTTGTCAAGAAAATAGCGAAAAATTTGGGATTCCCGAGAGTATAATTTGCGACCACGATCCCTGATGGACTTCCGAATTCTGGAAAGCGGTGGCAAAAGCTTTGAAGTCTTCCATGCTACTCTCATCTTCTCATCATCCTCAGACGGATGGGCAGACTGAGATCGTAAATAAATTTCTAGAAACTATGATAAGAGCCTACATCAAGCCCGACAAAACCGACTGGGCGGATTGGATCCACCTTCTCGAATTCGCATACAACTCGGCAGTACACTCCTCCACAGGGACATCCCCATTCTCCCTGCTGTTAGGCTACAACCCGCGCTCAATGATAGACTTCCTACCGCTGCCCACAGAGTCGAAATCGACGACCCGCAGTTCCGAATCGTTCTTGCAAAAACTGAGTATGCACCAAGAAGATGCGCGCCTAGCTATAGCCAAGGCACAACACGAGCAATCAATCCAGTACAACCGACGGAGGAAGGAGGCAAATATAAAGGAAGAAGACCAGGCCTTGGTCAACCCCCACTCTCTGGAATGGCTAGAATCAAAGAAAGATGGGGCGAAACTCAACCCCCATTGGGTAGGACCATTCGAGGTAGTCGAGAAAGTTAACAATAATGTCTACCATCTGTGACTTCCTGACAGCTACCCAGGGAGCCCGGTAATTAACATATCTCACCTGTGCAAGTATATAGAGCCACCTCCAGGGGAAACAAGAACACAGCTAGTTGACGGGGGCTTCCGCAAGGAAGAATCACCAGAGTACGAAGTCGAACGCATCCTAGGCCACAAACGCGTGGGTGCGAAAAAGGCTCTATGATACCTAGTTCGATGGGTCGGCTACGGACCACAATTCGACCTTTGGCTATCCGAATTCAACCTTAGGAACTCGCCACAGATCCTGAGAGACTACAAGCGTCGCGAGCACATCTAGCTGCCTCCACGAAGCCACATCCTTCATCTTTTACGAATTTAACGATCCTCACGACCAGTACTTTACACTGCTCCACAGAGTTCAGGTGGACTCCACCTGAACCATTCTTGAACTTGTATATTTATACTAAATATACCTGGAGTCCAGGTGAACTTGACCTGAACTCCAAATGAACTTCACCTGGAGTCTTCCTGTGGACTCTACAAATTTTCACAAGTTCTCATAAAGTTGCAATAGAAATAATATGTAGAAAAAAAGAGTTATATTTAGTTCTAATAATACATGTAATATAAATAGGTAATAATAATAGAGGGGATAATAGGGGGTGATGAGGGAGAGAGAACAGGTCAGCGTGTGGGGTGCATGCTGCCCCGTTCATACAGTGGGGCGGCGGAGGTGGGGTTGAGGACGAACGAGTGGGGCCAATTGGTACCATAATTTGGCTGTGCTCCCACCAAAAAAAAAGGTACCTGGAGTCCAGGTGAACTCTGGAAAATCACCTGGAGTCCAGTGGAGTCCAACCAAACTATGTGGGGCAGTGTAAAGACCTCCCTGTCGAACATCAAAATACCTCGAGACATTCGTACTGTGTACACACACCATTTCACAGAACCAGACATTATCTGTACTGCCTGTTGTCCTACCTGTTTCTCTCTCTATTCGAGTCCTATCCCTTACAAATGTCAGTGGAAGGAATCTCCAAGATCTCGACTGTGCAATACAAATCTATGGAAGCATAAAAACACGCCCAAAGGACCAAAAATGGTACCACAATGCCTCTACACCACCCAATCATTTGATTCCTGGATTCATTTTTTTCTATCATGGCCGATAATCATTGATAGTCTCGAGGAAACAGCTCAGTGATGCACGAACAATCCACCAGCCTTTGGTGCAGAAATGCGTGATATACAGGATAGCCCTGGCGCGATGTAACCAGCCATCTTTTCAACCCCCATCGCCTAGTATTTGGGTTATATGTCGATTGGTTCAACCCCTTTACTAATAAAGTCGCTGGTAAGCCAATAATTTCTGTATCTCACAAGTTTGGCTGACCGTATTCAAAGGCAAGAACACATCTTGCAGTGCTGTCGTCCTTTATTGCCTAAACCTCCCTCCACACCTACGGTATCTTCCCGAGAACACCTTCATCATCAGTATCACACCTCCTCCACGCCTTCCATCTATGATAACTATTTTTCATCTTATCGAGCCTGTCGTCGATTCGTTCCTCAAATATGGTGACGGAATCAGCCAACTTGTCCCCACAGTCCGACATGCTGATGGGATTTGGGTACAAGCAGATAGGTGGCTGAATACACCTACTAAGAGCGGATGGGAGGCATTGGCCACACAATACGGAGTTCGATGGACTCCACTCCTTCGTTTACCGTACTGGGACCCAGTAAAGCATGTCATGCTTGGATTTATGCACAACTTGCTGGAGGGTATTCTTGAAAACCATCTCCACATACTCTGGGGAATTGGTGTACCAGACGATGTCCAGAAGGCTACTGGAGAGATCGAGCAGGATGAGACGTTTTCCGAATCTGATGTATCCAAATCTGCCAGTGAGTTGGATGGCCTAAGGGAAGAAGCCAAAGAGGCAGCTGAGAAAGCCACCAATGCAATGCAGGAGGATCCACCCTCACCCACACCATCACAGACTAGCTCCCTTTCCTCTTCTGCTACCCCTACTCTCAGCGACTATCAACAAAACACCTATTGATTTGATGTCCCTGATGCAGATGAAACAGCCTTAGACGCTATATTTCTATATCATATTATGGTAACTGCCCAATAACAAGATATATCCACAGCGTCAGTTGCCCACCACCCAAATTTTAGTCACATGCTCTATGGCTGCTAGGGTTGGGTGGGGTTAGTTAGTAGGGGTGGGATAGGGTATTTAAAATTATTTTTGATGCCATGGATGCCGGATGGGAGGGCGGGGCGTGCAGGGGGTAGTTCTGGTAGGGGCGGGGTATGTAAACACATGTAAACATCACCAGAATTGATGCTGGGGGCGCTTATTCACTGTTGGGTGCATTTGGCAGGGGTTTTGGGTGGGGAAAAAGCATATTCGGGGTCTAGTATAATAATAATAATTTATCCCACCCTTTCCCCAGCCATTGGGGGGCGGGATGGGATGGATGGCAGTGGGGGACATTTCATCAATTATGGCTCTCCGGGCGCTTCCTTGCAGTTGGGTGCATTTGGCGGGGGTTTTGGGTGGGGTAAAATGTATTTAATATCTATTACACTAGTAATAACTTAATCTACCATTTGATTGGCTATTGAGGAGTGGGATGGGGTGGATGGCGGTGGGGTACATTGGATGACGTGTTCTATAAATAAAACACATCATCATGGTGCTTGGGGATCGTCCTCATCGGTTGGGGAGTTCAGCTTTTTTTTCCACAGGAATATATATATATATATGGATAGTCATAACATATATATGCCTATTCCACCATTTCCTGTTTATCAGCAAGGGTGAACGAGTTCAGGTGATATGAATCTGGTTTATCCTATCTTGATGATGCCTCGTTGTTTCATGAACATGTGAACTCATAAAAGAAGATTCTATTAAACACATAGAGATCCCACACGTACAGTGTGGGTGCTAGAACTTAGGTACAAGTAACTACAAGAAAAAAGGGCCTGCACCCACCGACGATGGGCCACACTCGTCGATGTCGACGTTGGATCGCACTCGTCGTCGTCCTTGTATTGCTACTGCTGCTGCTTCTCCTCCTTCTCCTCGTGCTGTTCCTTCTCCTTCTCCTCGTGCTGTTCCTCATCCTCGTGCTCCTCCTCCTCCTCGTGTCGCGCCTCCTTTTCCTCGTGCTGCTGCTGCTGCTCCTCCTCTTTGTCGTTGTGCTGCTGATCCTCGTCGTCGTCATGCTGCTGCTGCCGCTGCTGCTCGTCGTCGTCGTCGTCGTCTGCTGCTGTTACTCGTCGTCGCGCTGCTGCTCCTCCTTCTCATCGTGCTGTTCCTGCTCCTTGTGCTCCTTCTCCTCCTCCCCGTGTCGCTCCTCCTGTTCTTCGTGCTGCTGCTGCTGCTGCTGCTGCTCCTCCTCCTCCTTGTCGTCGCGCTGCTGCTGCCCCTCGTCGTCGTTATGCTGCTGCTGCTGCTGCTGCTGCTCATCGTGTTGCTGCTCCTCGTCGTGTCGTTGTGTCTCCCTCTGGATTCGCCCGTCGCCGTCGTCACCAGTGGGACCTCCCACTTTATGGGTTCCCCCTCGTCATCCCCCCTCCCCAATTCCTCCATCGAGCGAATCGAAGCCGCCCACATCCCTGTGGAAAGGGGAGGGGCGGCTGCACCTGCGTCTTGAGGAGCCGAGACGGTTATGATCGAGCCCACATCCCTCAATAGAGGGGAGGGGCTCGTCGCCGGGTTGACACGCGATGCTGGCGGCGGCGAGGGCGAGGACGAGGGTGAGGATGATGGTGGAGAGGTGATGGTGGAGGAAGGAGAGAACGCAAGAATATCAACCGTGATGCGGTTGATGTCTGTTTCAAACTCCGATTTCCCCCTTAGATAGCGTTCGATATGAACGCTCGTGGGCTCGATAATAAAATAAAAAGTTGTATTATTTTAAAAGTATTGTAAAGATATGAGATCCCAAATTTGAAAGGAAAATGAGCAGAATTGAAGATGTTATTTAAGAAAAATGCGAAAATGGGAGTAATCACCATACCATTCGTGAATTCTCTATTATAACTTCTGTATTATATAGAAATAGTGTTGGAATATGACTTTAGTACACTAATAAATAATAATTGGATAGTTTGGACAAGGTAACTACTCGTTGTGGAAGCTATAATGACGGAAATTTAGTTATGGACCATAATGAATGAACTTATGGTCCATAACCAAATTTCGGTCATTACAGCTTCCACAACCAGTAGCTAGGTTGGCCAAACTATCTAAAAGTCACTTATTAGTGTACTAAAATCATATTCCATTGCACTTTCTAAATAATATACAGTTTGTAATGGTGAATTCACAAAAGGTATGGTGAAAACTACTATTTTGGCATATTTCTTAAATTACATGCTTAATTCTGCTTGCCTTTCCCTCAAACTTGGGATCTCACATCTTTCAAATAGTTATAAAATAATAATAAATTTTATTTTATTATCGGAGTAACGAGCGTTCATATCGAACGCTATCTATGTGGAGGAACAGAGTTTGAAACAGACATCAACCGCATCACAGTTGATATTTGCTTTGTATTTGCTCATTCTCTCCTTCCTCCACCACCACCACCCTCGCCCTTGCCTTCGACACCTCCAACCTCACATGTCAACACGGCGACGAGCCCCTCCCCTCTAATGAGGGATGTGGGCTCCTTCGGCTCCCTCACAAGCGAGGTTGCAGCCCAATCTGCCCCTCCCCTTTCCAAAGGGATGTGGGCAGGTTAGTCTCGCTCGACGGAGAATCCGGAGAGGGAGGAAGACGATGGAGAGCCAGATAGCGACAAGGGATGAAGCGACGACGACGATGACGGGCGAATCCAGAGGATGACAGAGGTCTTTACTCTCCCCCCACATTCCACAAGGAATCCATATGGAATCCATATCATTCCAGGTGGATTCCACCCATTCCACATGGAATATGTTTTGGGTGATATCCCAGCCATTTTGGTGATTCCA
>Ga0307513_10009561_pt1 | contig 12251 bp, 17 predicted proteins | sample 15_EM_MG_FD_202174 | JGI IMG/M metagenome (GOLD analysis project Ga0307513, IMG submission 202174) | Populus trichocarpa ectomycorrhiza microbial communities from riparian zone in the Pacific Northwest, United States - 15_EM | ecosystem: Host-associated > Plants > Roots > Unclassified | place... | reverse complement strand
GTTGTAATTGAGCTCCAGATACCTAATTTTGGGTAAAATTAGGGGGTTCCATTTTTTTTTTTCGTGGCCAGAGGCTGGACTAACTAACCGGGTTGACGTCCGGCATTCAGATCCCGGTGCACCCTTGGGATTACCTTCACCATGGCCTGGTACACTATGTCTTCGGTATGGTAAGTTGCACAATCTTCCAAGAATAACTTGAAATTGCTTTTTTCCATGCGGTTGTAGTGTAGTCCTTGATGTTGCACTATCTTACAAGCTGTAGTGAAGCTATACCGCATCGATACCACCTCCCCAGATAGTGCACCACCGGTTCCCCCTTCAATATGGTTGACTACTCAGGCCGCTCCCTTTCTCAGCCCTCTGTGACATGGACAGGCCTCACCACTGATACTTGTCCTACTAGTAGTGCACGCCGAGAATGCATGATGACCTATGACCCATCATGAAAATGGTCCGTCCATCTTTGGGCATCTCTGTTGTCTTTGGGAAGACATAAAGTAAAGATGTTAAAGACGAAGGATCATCTTAAGGAATAGAAATGGCGCAAAGATATTCAGTAGGGCTTTACCACTATGTACATAAGGTTGTAACGAGAGGGATAACCCAACAAATATGAGGTTATTGCTTGGTTGTAGGGCCGAACCACCACTTTGCCAATCGCTCCTACCTTCTCCAGCTCCACACCGCGGATGTTGTCATGCCGTTGAAGACACCAGTGACCGAGTCCGTATCAGCCTTGAGAAGGGGGAAAGATGGGCCCAGTAACCTCAACTCCAACTTGGTGTCGTGCACCCATGAAGTGTAGAGTATCATTCGGTAATAGTATAGAATCGGGTGGTGGTGGGTGATCCAGATAGGGGGTGATTCTGATAGAGGGATTAAGCCTATGTTGTTCGGGTATAAGTTAGTTTATGAGAATACATTTATTGCGGCAAACTGGAGACTGGCACTTCCAGCGACAGAGCCTATACCCTCCAAGTTCAACCAACTTGAACTGTGAACGCTCTTCAAAGTGAACGACGAGTCATCGTGATCATGTTATGCCATGTGAACATGCGACTGCCACGCGACCGTCCTCTAAATATGTTTCGTCGGGCCCAACATAGAAACGCTACACTTAAGATACCATACGGAAACAACGTTATCAATGACATGAGGTAAGGGACTCATATGAGGTCTTAAATTGAGCATTCTCGTTTATGGGTTGCTGAATTGAGGGTACTGGTAAGACCATCTCGTGCAATAGCATTCAAGTTTATATGAGTGTGTTGCACAAATTCTGTCGTCCCCATTTCCTCCTTATCCCATTGCAACTCGGCCACCCAAGTGCCACACATTTCAAGGGAGGTACACCTAGAGGTTAGACTCCAAAGATGGGGCAGAGAAATCGAAATTTGCTCAAGCTATGGCCAAAATCCATGTTTTCGGTGTGGGTTTAAGTAGGTCATTTATAGCTGTTGTGATTGGCCAACACATGTCTGAAATCCAAGTTTAGGGTATTACTGACATTCCTCCCATCTGAGAATTGGATAACTGTAATCTACTCAATGCATCTGAGTTCTAAGGAAGAAAACAGGTGATTTGGGCGGTTGAGGAGTGCTCTCTGAGCGTCCAACAACAATATTTCAGCAGATTCTTATTCGTGTGATGATTGGCTCTTGTGAACAGGCCGGACATGCGCAGGTGGTTCGCCTAGGGGCGGCTAGGAGATGCGAATCAGTTGCAGCATTGTGTAAAGTTCATATGTTTTGGTCATCCCTCGTGTTCTGTCGCTAGGCTACCCTGTAACTTCACGAAGCTTATCTGATTCTCTCAATAGAATTACAGCGGGCAAAGGTGTAAGTTTGGGTAAGTTGCCAATTGCGTGGCGTCATAGGCTGTTTCTCCATTTGATTTTTTTACAGAACATTTTATGACGAACTCCAATGTTTCGCTATCTTTCAGCGGAGTAGTGACTCAGTGACTAGGGTACCATGTATGGTTTTTCAACTGAGATTGATCAAATAAACAAACGTGTATGGATGGGCCGCACTGCTGTGCCTGTGGAAACGAGGCGGTCCAAATGTTTGTGTCCCACGCCGAGAGGAGGATATTTCTCACTGGGACTCGGGAGTGGCATTATGGCAAGAGTAGCACTATCTATTCCAGAATCCACTAAGAAATAGTGCTGTCATAGTTCCGCCGTAAAGGAATACTGCAGTACGCTCCCGAGAGGAAATCTATTATCAGTGGCTATTGAGAAATTATACAATACCATAATGAAGGAATGGTGCACCATTCCTCGCCAGCCTGTGCCCGGGCCAATACTGGGCTACTCTTTGGACTCGAGTTGATCAACTGAGTATGCTGGAAAATATATATATCCATTAATCATGCCAGTAATCAGCTACTAGTATACCATGCCACAAATGAACCTACTACAAAAGTTCTCGAGGATGGATCCAAGGAGGACGCCACCTAGGGCGTATCTGAGGGATAGAGGGCGTTCGCGGGCCGGTGTTAGGGTCAATCGGTAGTGAGGTGAACCACCACATGCACTACGTAGCGGGCATGCTACAGTAGGTCCACTACATCCTGTGAAATAGTGCACCATCGAGGACTACAACTACAGTGAATATCGCATGTGCAATACCGTAACAAAGAAATCAGGCCCTGTTCGGACGAGGATGGATTAGAGGGATTACTTACCAGAGAGCAGCACGGTAATACCCATTGAAGGGACGAATTCGGAATAGTGCACGGCAGTGGCGGGTCAAGGTGAACCGGCACATGAGTGGGAACGGTTGAACCAGTGCATCGGATCTATTCATAGCCTGTCTATATTTACATTTCACCGTCGAAAACATTCCAGATCGCATCAATGGGCACTCGGGGAGCACGCCGGGACCGGGATCAAGGGGAACGACCGCCAAGGCCCGGACCACGGAGGGTGGGCTGAAGGGAGGGAGGAGTAGTGCACTAGATAGAACCCCTGGTGCACTACGCGAGGAGAAGAGGAACGTGCCTATAGTCTGACCACATACTGTAAAATATTGCAATACCGATGTCTACAATTACAGTATATCTTGCACTTTCCTTAATCTACAGTTGTAGATTTTATTGCACTATTCTGGTCGATACAGCTGCTGACGGAACGGCTGACGTGTTGCGGACCATTGAAATAAAAAAATTTCTTGGTGAGAACGGCACCCATATTTAACGGACGGGGATTAAAATCCAGGTCATCGCTGACAGGGGAATGGAAGAGAAAGCGGAGGGGGTATCTGAGGTTAAGGTGGAAACTCGAACCAGTCTATCGCCTCTCTGAGACGGAATTCCTTCACCTATGATGCGCGGGATAAGTGTGGATAGAGCAAGGATAGAGGCAGACACTGGAGGGCATTGAAACGTAGAAAATGAAGTCGCTTCTATGGTCCTGGGTCTGCAACGCTGGCCGTATGATAATTCTGCATCAGGGCCGCCATCTAGACTCTACCAGCGTCTTTTCAAAGGACCAAAGCGGAAGGAATACCCTGCGCTTGCGTTGTTGCCTACCAGGAAAATCAACCAACTACCTTTAACTTTGACAGTATTTTCTTTTTCGCCAGCACCTATAACAAATACGTAGGCGCCATGTATAGGTACAGGTACAACAGTAGGTCCAACCACATTTAACTCTATTTTAGCGCCCACGTCAACACCTGTACAAGTTACAAGTCATTATAATGTCCACTCTGGATGGAGTTCATAGCCTGTATTGCATACCTACAATCCAGTTCTATAACGGTGCAATATCTGAATGTTAGTTGGCAGGTAGCGATTGCCGCAACAACTCGTTCTTCCGTAACCCACACATCTGGCATCAGTCCCATTTATCAGGACAGTATCCAGTTCCTCTTCTCCGAGTCTTGTATCTGATTTCAGCCTGGGGCAAATGAACATTATTTGATGGTTCAAATGACATCCACCTTCTCCTTTCAGGTTCAAGTATGGCTCCCAGTAACTACTTGTGCCCATATATGGACCTAGTTCGACTACTACTCGGAACACCGAGGCATATTATTCTGGACCCCTCGTCTGGCGGCGAGTTGCACGCACGTCGCAGAACATCTAGAGTCCCCTGAGTGGCTCGGAGAATTCTCGTGTCAATTGTCATAATATTTTGACTACTTGGAAATCACCTACCATCATGATCAGCTCATGACCGGCCCGGCCCCCCGTCAAATATCATCGCTGAGAACTACAGCTTGCCCATCTTTGTAAGTTTCGACAATGGCACCGATCTCACCGGCAGCCCCGAAACCTCCTCCAACGCCACCCCTCTCAACCCCTCTCAGAGTTACCCACCGTATTTCCCGATACCACCTCCCTACGACGCGGCCTATGTCCCGTCACCTCCCTGCGTGCCCAAGGCCCGGAACTACTTGAATCAATATACTACAAGCAACATGGTCCGCCACGCGTTAAATGCGACGAGGAAGCAATGAAATAGGTCGTGTTTATCATGGGGCTGAATTCGAGCAATTTCTCGTGGTTCGGTATTTTAGGCAGGAAGGAGATTGTACGGCGCTGGTCAAGCGCTGGTGTTTGATAACCGTGGAGTTGGAAATTCAGGGTATCCCAGTGGTCCTTATACGTGAGTTGTATCCGTCGTCTAAATGCTCAAATACGGGTCGCCGGGTTAATGCTTCCTTTATTAGGTCTTCAGTCTAATCCCTAAATTTTTTTAGAACCTCAGCCTTCAGGCATGGCAGAAGACGTAATCTGTCTGTTTGACAATCTCGGTGAACTTGAGTTGAATATTGTCGGGATTAGCCTCGAGGGTACGATCGCTCAAGGTGAGTCGGAAGTCGGGGTTTCCTGTGAGTCTCTTTAATTCTTCCTTTCTTTGATTCTTTTTTCCGTCACAACACCCAGCCTAAAACCCATCAACGTTCAATTGTCCCGTTTCTTTCTAGCCTTCCTCCCTTTCTCCCACAATCCCGCCGTCACTCATGCTCGTTATTGCCCACAGACATTGCTTCTATGGTCCTTGCTTGCGTATCACACGAAACCCCCTCCTCGTTATGTAGTAGTCAACGACGTCCTTAGGAAGTGCCGACCCATCATTGGCATTTGCGGGCCAGCAGCTAAGGCGTCTTATTCTATCTTCAAGTAGTGGCGCGAATCGAGGACAGGATCTGCATCTCCACACCGACAACGTGTCCCCGGAAAGAGAGGTTTCAGCGGAAGGCAGAAAATGGGACGACTCATCTCAATCCCCACCACCTCCATTCATCCACCCTTCCTCGTCGATATTAACGTTGGAGACTACTGTATTCGCATTGAATCCTGACTTCCCTGACTGTGCTCTACGATGCTGAGAACGCCGAATTGGGCGGAGCAAATGAGTGGACCCGTGTGGTGAGTAGTTTCCTTCGTCAATTCACTGTATCTCCTCGCTGACTACGAATTTTAGACAAAGACATCCTCGTTAACGAAGATAAATAAGGCCATCATACCCCCATCATTTCTCCACAAGAGTGTCCCCCCGGCTAGTTGTGTTGAACCGTACCTTTGGCAATCTCGACCCTACGTACAACCGAAGTGGAAGGAAGAATGGTCGATTTGATCACCGTGGAACGGCGGCGACAATCAATTTGAACTAAAACAAGCATTGCCTGCCTCCTACATGCGAAGACACTGCGCATGGAACCTGCACCATATCCAAGGCCATCATACCCCATTCCTTCTACACCTCCCAGAGCGCCTGTGGCTGGTTGCGTCGAATTATACCTTTGTCGATCTCGTCACTGCCCATCTTTTAGGTAGAAGTAAGAACGGTCGGTTCAATTAGCATGGAACTACGACCATGACGAACTCTATCGGAAGCATACAACTGAACTCACCCGGGCCCACACCTGCTTCAACGCCCTCCTACCTTAATGCTGCTTACCTGCGAAGATATCAAATACTGCGCGTTTAATTCGCGCCATATCAATTTTTGATAAGCTTCTGAAACGATGTCGAGAGGTCCGAAGACGAATACGAGAGTTGAGATGGGGCTGGTAGTTGGGCGGAGGTATAGTTATTAGTTGTGAATTCATGGTGGAGCAAGGCAGTGGCGAGGTGCGTACCTGGTCAGTTTTACTTCCCTCCGACAACAGCGGTACGCCTTATATCCTAATGCCCATTAACAGGAAGCATTGGGAACAACAACAAGGCAACTTATCAGAGCACGCTGATACCCGAACCGTGATCTCGAATAACGAGCGATACTTACGTCGGTGTTCTTGAACACTCCAACGATAAGCGGCCAACCGCCCACCAGGTATGATGTACGATATAATCCGCAGCGCTGGATACTTGGAGAATGTTATGAAGCTAAAAGTCAGTTGGCGCTGTCATCATATATTACTTATATTGTCGTACCTATAGCCCGCAGAATTTCGGGCCCTTGTCAATTACGACTTCTATCATTTGTTGATGGGTATTTTAAGCCTTGCACGAGGGAGGTAGGAGGACAAGAACGAACATATTGTGTTACGTTGATTTTTATTGTCATCCAGGTGTACCGCGTACATGGAAAAATGGAAAATTTAGTTCCTTTCCGGGCACAGATAGAAACAATTCTAATTACTCTCAGAAAATTTAGTGAAGAGACAGACGGAGGCTTGAAAGGCCGGTGACTGGTATCTAAATTAAGTAGGTGAACTCAGTCAACCATGGGAGATAGAGCACCGGAGCCGAAACGCTTTCCCCAGTTCCATGGCCTGACGCTGCGGCGTTGGGGTCTACTTGCTACAGGACAGTTGGTACAGGCGACGAGGCCGGGCGAGGAAAATAGTCAATCTTGAAGAAAGTGCGAGCAAGGGTGCGGACGTCGTAGCAAGCGGGGCCACCTTTTCTATTGTAGCGGTAGGGGCAGGAGCAGGAATCGGCGCAGCCACAAGCAAATAATTTGAGTTAAAATGGAGCGGAGAACGCCGTCTCGCACGGCCAGCTTTGATTTTAGCACCGGCGTTTAGACTTTGGGTGAGGGTGGCGAGGTTGGGTCGATGTGGGACTCTAGATCTGAGATTGACAATCTGGGGGACGGATATGTTGGAGGGCCAAACTTAAAGCGAGGAGGAGAGTTGAAGTAGCTGGATGAATTGAGGAGGGACGAAGTGAGAATTAGAATAGGATAATCAATGGATAACTATCGATTCTATTTTGGGAGTTCTGGAAAATTTAGTTCTCGTCAGGCAACGCCGCCGTTGGCCTTTTACCGGTACCTCCCACCTCCAGCACTATTTCGGAGATGGATTTTTTGTTTTCAAACGCTCGGAAATTTTCCATACCGCCACCCTGCCGATTTCGTTGCATGATATCAGCGGTTAATCAAACGGCGGTGGGGTGATTTGGTACAGGCGAAGCCACGACTTGTTCAACTCCATCAAGGACGCTTCAACCCCCAGCTTCAGCTAGACCGAGGGCATCTTAAAATTTTCTGTCTGGGTGTTAGGCTCGTAGAAATAGATTGGTCTACCCTCCGAAGGCATGTACACGCTCTTGGATGTTTCATTATCGTTAACCCTTGTAATTTTTGTGGCATCAACAGCTCTGCTTCTTTCACCGCTGCCCCTGCCAGACGGGCACGCGTTCTTTGATTCAAGGCGCCACTACCGCAGCTCTAATCCCTCTGGGTAAGTTTCACCCTTCATTCATACTTTCAGGACCACTAATCATTGTCGATCTGCCATTAGCACGACAACGAAGGACATGCGTGTCCTGAAGCACATCCCAAGAAATAGTAGCAGCAAGCTCGAGGTTAATGATAAAGTACCCGTCCGAAGGAAAGAGAAGGCACCAGGTATATAGCATCATTACTTCTTTCTTCATTCTTTGATCAGCTTCCACACCAGGCGCCAGCGAGTTACCAATCGTCGGGAAGTACTGCTACTCCCAAAGCTCAAACAGCTTTCAGCCGTCGAACGCATCACGGACGTAGTCCCTAGGGCTCCCAGCCACATCCCCGCCACATCCCCAACAGCACGTCGCCCTTGCAGTGAAATATGGATACAGCCTTAAATTCTATTACCCGGTAACTGATCTGGTCGTGTTGGAGGATGTAAGGTGGAGAATTTTCTCATTTGGCCCAACATTCAAGTTGAGGAGATCACTTGTACCCACGCCTACGTTCTTCCGGCCGTCCTACTGAGCATTTTTGCTCGCGCTCTCGCCGCCACCGATTCTCATCCCTTAATCTTCCCAGATGACAAATACTTCGATGGGTCGATCTCTCCAAGATACAGGCGGGTAACTTTAAAAGACGAATACTGCTTATGAATATGATTAACATTGAGATCCTAGCAAACCTAAGAGGAATAAAACGAAAGAGAAACTGACGTTGACTGAAGGGCGGTACCACACCCCGTGAACGACAAACTTCATCCGCATTCTCATGCCTTACCGTCGTTCCTCCCGCCTCCCTTTCTGACACCACCATCTTCCAATCAAATTAGAACACTGGGCAGATCATTTCGGGCGACGTCTTAGAAATCGGAGGCAGGATCGAGTCAGAGAGTCAGAGAGTTGCGAGGAGCGAAAAGAATGGGGAACGTGGAGAAGCGAAGAAAAAAGGGATGTACCGATTGAGCGATTGCTGGTGTCCCTCGTCATGAATGCAGCGATCCTCTGGTTCTGGCTTACACCAACACGCCCTTTCCCTCCATGACTTGTCTCTTGATCCCCGTCCTCGTTGTTGTTCAGTCACCAGTCTTCGAGTACTGAATCTACTGTTCGCGCTGTGCTGCTTCAACAATGACTCGAGAGTTGCGATAGTCGAGGCTGGGCGACGGTGAAATCTGCATAAAACAAGGAAATTAGAACAAAGTTGGCATAGGCGACGAGGAAACGAAGAAAGATTAAGGGCATGATGTGACAGAGAGTATGGAAATACGCGATGAAGAGAAAGGTCAATGTCGACAGAAAAATACGAAGACGTACCGAGATCAACCGAGATGGTAATATATACGTTCACCGAACCACCGTTCTTACCCCTTCAGAACTTCCGCCGGTGCTGGGTGTTAGCCCCAACCTTTTGCATTCTCGGCGCCTACTATTTTCCTGAATCGAGGGTAAACGACGTTCAACAAATTTGAAGGAAGAGCGATTGCACAATGCGGGAAAATATTTGTGGTGTTGAATAACTCACTCATGGTGTCACCGGCGGAAGCGGGACGAAAGAGACGCAGTTACATGGAAAGTGCAGGAATCATAATGGACAGGGTCGAGGAGGATTGGGTCATGATTGTGAGCGTCGCTGTTGTCTTGGACTCGGATAAGAATGACGGTGGGGTCTTGATCAAGGTGGGGGTCTGCGCTAGAAAGAGGAGAGGAAAACGTGAGAAACGATATCAAATAGAGAGAAAGATGCAGACGACAGCATTGGATGGAAGTGAACTAGATGTATCGCCCACCAGCTGATGCGGGAATTTGTTAGACCTAGTCGTATGAACGAGCTCAGTGTCGTGGAATGAGATGACAACTGATTTATTACCTAGTCGTATGAACGAGCTAGGACGCATGCATATAAGTACAGGGGAGAGAGATACAAGTAGGGAATCCTTACCTCAGTGTCGTGGAATGAGATGACAACTGAGGGAAGGGAGGAAGTGGAAGCGGCGGTATATAAGAGGCGCACGACTACACGTGACGAGAGAATACTGACGCGTGACGAGTCTGGACAGGACACATCCAATAGAATTCGAACAATAGACATTGTGGAACCGTCGAAAGCTCTATCCTCTAAAGCTCTACCCCTCTCCCCGTGTTCGCGCCCTTTGAGCTGGCATTTCCTTGTTCCTTTTCCTTCAACCTCGACGTTCGAATGGCCGCCGTGAGCAGGATTATGAGGGCGGAAGCAGCTAAATTGCAAGGGGAATTTGTGGAACTGGGTCAATCACCTGGACATGAGATACGGGTGATAGTTGGGGGGGAACATTGAAGTCAATGTTCTGGGGATCACAAAGGGGCGCCCGGGGTGTATGGGTTGTTGGCACTAGTATAAGGCCATTGCACGGTGCACCACTAACGTCGGTCTTGGCGGATGGGCTGGTTGACGAGGGACAGAAATGAACTCGGAATCGGATTACGGGGAAAGTTTTTCGATAAACCACCATTCTCAACTGCTTGGTCAAAAACACCTGCGATAAGTTATGCGCTGAATAGAGGCATCCCTATAGCGGCAAGAGGAGAAATGATGTAAATAGGAGGTTTAGGGAGCAGGACCTACTGTAGTTTGGGTGAATGATTTACAGAGTGAAATAGGATCCGCTTACGCACTGCCTTTGAAAGTCTGCTTTGGTTTGAGCAATTTTACGAGTCCGAGTTTACGAGGACTCGTTCTTACAAGCACCTGAGCCCGCAAATTGATCGCGAACGCTTTAACGGGGTAGTAAACTTTGATCACATCTTTGATCCGATCAACACTTTCCAAATGCAGTTGCCTGGTTTTCACTCATTGTTGGGCTCGTTAGGGGGAATCTAGTGTGAAATTAAATATATATGGGTGAGGTTATGAGTCCGAGTTTACGAGGAGTCGTTCTTATAAGAGCGGCTCCTGCCAGTTTTTCAAACGTGGGTACTCTACAAATAAGTACTGTAGGGCCGACTTCACGGCAAAGCCCTAGAGTCCTTAATAGATTATAAATTATAAACATGGCAAATTTAATAAATGCCCTAGACACCTCTTAAACAATGTACATAAGCAATGCCTCGGAGATCGTCATTAACATTGGTCCTTGGAGACCATGACAAGGGTAGAATACTAGAGATTGCCAGTGAGAACAAGGTTTCCAGAGAACTTGACTCTTGAGATAGAAAATGCAAGCAGTAAGTGAAGACCAAGTCCCAACCCAAGTCCACCTGATAATGGGGAAGAGTGAATTGAGAGTGAAGATTTCAATCTCGGTGTAAGACAGCGCAAATACACGCAAATGGACTGGCACAGCTTTGCACAGATTTGTGATCGTCTGCCAAACGTATGTCCCTAAGACCCCCTACCTAAAGGTAGTGGGAATTTTGATAGCATCTTTGGTCCGATCCCGATCTTAGATAACCAACCAAAGCCTTTACGCACTCACTCATCAACGCCAAATATACAGTGTGCATCATTTGGTGATGGTCTCACAGCAGTAAAAAAAAAATAGGAAATTTTACAAAAATATATTTCCATTTATTGTAAACATATTTAACATGCAGAGACACTGGAGCACTTTTTTAATGCCAAAAATGATCTCAATTCTTTTGAATTCAATTTCAAGTGAAGTGAAGTGGCCTTGGGAATTACTCTCCAAATAGGCTCCAGAATGCTTGGATTGAAAGTGAGATTCGGACTTGCATATGCCATGCGAAGCAATGACCCACAATTGACAAGTCCACTCCAGAACGATCGTCCTTCATCAAGGGCATCCCTTGCATTTGAATTTGGGTTCGGATTCCAGTACGATGAAGGCGCCGCAGGCCATATCCTCGTCGGACCATGTTACCAAATTTTGTAGCCACTCCTACTCGAAACAATCAGGAGGATGTCTTTCAACGGCTCTGCCAATCTCTCCGAATTTCCGACTGCCTCCTGCAGACATCCATCTCTTTCCCTACCCACAGTACCGAGTGCTCTCTCAGAGGTTGGATACACGATGAAGGTGGGTTCTCGGGCCGTGCGACAGGATATCCATTCGCGTCAGAATCCTCACGGTTGTCCCTTGACTCAGTGATGTGCGTCGTTGTACCAGTTGGATGTAATCGCCGATTCGAGAAGCTGAGAAGCAGTATCCCGCGCCGGAAATGGATGCGAGACCCAACGACCGTGGCAGTCCCCTCACGTAGGTGCCCAAATCCAACATGGGTCGTATTTTTTTAACATGTATATTTTGTTGCACTGAGAAAAGTGGTGGAATTTTTAATAATGCACTTCGTTTTGTCTAAATTGAATTTGTGTCAGGCCAGCGGAAGGCAGAAAAAACATACCAATTGCCTTTTGTGAATGCTGCTGACATGTCGGAACAATTTATATTTTCTGCTTGATTGCCGGTACAACGGCAGGGCTAGGCCATGTGATGTTAAGCCCATTGCAACGGCTCAGGATCTGCCGTTGACTGCCGTTGAAAGCCGTTAGCTTTCCGTTGGTGAAATCAAAGCACAGCAAGTCGAAGCGTTACGAGATTTTATTTCTCGTTGCGGCAACGTTGCAACTTGCAGCGAGTTGTGACGCGTTATAAATTATATATAATTCAAGTTGGAAA
>Ga0307513_10009560_pt1 | contig 12252 bp, 11 predicted proteins | sample 15_EM_MG_FD_202174 | JGI IMG/M metagenome (GOLD analysis project Ga0307513, IMG submission 202174) | Populus trichocarpa ectomycorrhiza microbial communities from riparian zone in the Pacific Northwest, United States - 15_EM | ecosystem: Host-associated > Plants > Roots > Unclassified | place... | reverse complement strand
GTCCGCCTCCTTGGTACTCTCAGAAAACGTGAATCGGGGCACATATTCAAAAGCCTCGATCGGCGGCTGTTCACGTTCCCCGCGTCGAGGGGATTTATTGCCTCCGTTAGCCGGGGCATTGTAACAGACTCGCAGATTATCGTGGCACGTCCAACGGGGAGAGATGCGTGGATCCGATATGCTGTTGCAGGGGTAAGTGTCTCACCTTTGCGCTTTCGAATGCACCTTGCCCGTTTTCCGTTTGACTAATATGTTCGACTGGGGACAGGCGGCCATAGCTGGAACAATCGTAGTAGTAGACGGATTCTTCAATCGGGAAACTAGGTCCCCGCTCTCACCTGCCGAGCAGTCATACTTGCACTCCTCGTTCATGTACACGGGCGGTGGACTGGCTGTTACTGCGTTAGCGGCTAGGAGTATGTTCAGAGCTGGGTTGCCTTTCCGTTTGATGGCCGCCAACCCCTGTGAGTTATCATTCCTGGACAGGGAAGGAGGCGATATATTGACATTGACGTCTGCTGTCGTGATGCAGGGCTCGTCCTTGGTGTTAGTTTGGTGGGATCTATTGGTACTATGATGGGAACCTTCTACACATCCCCCGATAACACTGTTCTCAAACATGGATTCTGGCTGGTTTGTCACCCTGTCCAGTAGCTTTCCACGGCCCCGACTAAGGCGATCAATCCACTTCTAGGCATTTAATGTGTGCCAGGCTGCTACTCTCAGCCCGCTCTTCTTCGTCAATCCCGCGGTCCTTTCCAGAGCGGCACTTTATACCTGCGGGGTGGTCGGTTCATTGTCATACGTTGGGGCCACAGCGACGTACGTGCAAGTTGCGTATTCATGAGCGAGTAACCTCTGACGCGTTTGTCTCAGAAATGACAAATACCTCAACTGGGGCGGACCACTCCTCGCCGGTGTCACCGTCGTCGCACTCAGCGCCCTGGCACCTATGGCTCTTCCTATAGGGGTCCGCGGACTCGCAATCGCTGAGACCATCTCACTGTACGGCGGCCTCGCTGTCTTCGGTGGATTTGTTCTGTACGAGTGAGTGCATTCCATCGCCGCATGGCGTGATAAGAACCAGGCATTGACATACGCTTGACGCCTATAGTACGCAAAAGATTCTTGCCCATGCGCGAATGGTGGAGATAGGCGCCATGAAGGCCGATCCCATTGTCGAGGCGATCAGTCTCGAGCTTGATATATTCAACATCTTGTGAGTAGATTCACCCCCTCCCTAGTAACATTATTTGAACCAAAGGTCATGTTTTGTAGCATTCGGCTCGTACAGATTCTTGCTGGCCAACGCAGGAAGAAGTAATTGAGAACATTATCGCCTTTGATGGAATCGGTGCTCCATTTGTATATCCACTTGTGTGGACCACTGTGAATGGATTGACGTTAACGTCCCTCTATTGATTTTAATTTCCGCTAAGGGGCTGCACGTCTGACCGGGGCAATTCGCATGCGTTTAGGATGGACATGATCCCCAATATCGTTGCAAGCAGTTGAGACCCTTGGCAAACCACTTAAAACCTTCCGAGCTCCTAGCACCTTATTTTGGAATATTTAAAGTCCACCGTCCCCGCGTGATCGCCGCAATTAGGGAGCAAAAGAAAGTGCGGTTCACTCGGCATCCCTTTAGTCCACTCTGGGACCACTGCAAGTGGTCCAGTGTCCGATTATTGGCGCAGAAAGAGAACACGCAACCCCCCCCATTACTAAGTCTCCCGCTCGATTCACAGTCCATGGCTACAAAATACAATACAATGCCCCACCAGGAAGCGGACAGGAGTCAATCCGCGATCCTAATGCGAAAAACATGCAGTGCGGAAGCAAACTTCCAGAAAGCCAAGTGGACCATGATAAAAGGTCCGTAAATGTCCACAAAGCAGCGTCTATAGTAGAGAGTGAGGTTATTGAACCCGAGAAGAGAATTCGTTTTGCACCTCCAGCCAGTCGAGGAGCCAGTCATTCGGCAGTCGCGCGACGCTCCGCGGGAGGAACAGCGACATGCTTTGCTTGCTACTCAGCGTGAGCGTTACGACGTAGTCTGCCGAGGCCTGGCCAGACGACGTCGTCGCCTGCGCGACCTCGATGACACCGAAACTACCGCTGATCTGGCCGAGGCCAGGGAATGAGTCATGCGAGTGGCGAAGACTGTCGATGAACAACGTAAAGCCACTGTGCAGCTGTTGCCAGTCCAATGGATATGAGTGGATGAGAGGTTGGCCGTGGTTCTGGTGATACAACCGGACGAGAGTATTCTTGGGCCCAACGCGGGCCAGCCAACCGATGATCTCTTCTAGCAGCGCGTAGAAGACTAGATTGGGTTGGAAAATGCCAGTCCCAACACATGTCGCAGGGATTAAGATGGAGATTGACTCCACACCGTTCGAGTGGTACGCGTCCGGAAGATGGAAACGCAGACAGACCAGCGACTTTTGCTCTTCCGTCTGGTCGACTGAGATTGTCACCCCAGGTGCATCGGCCAGGGAGCCGCCACTCAGGAGCCCACACAGGAATCGGCGGTTTGCTGGGCTCCTTGCCCCATCGTTACCAGATGAATAAGCCCATTGATGTAGATGCGTAATGTCCTATAACGAACGTGAATGTCAATGCTAGCTTCCAGGCTACCAGACATGTCCACACCCAGTGGCACTAGTACTGACTATAGACATGAGTGCTTGGATAGGCTTGAGAGATTGACGATAGTGTCTACAGCGGAAGATGGGTGGTGGTGTGAGCGCAGAGAGAGGATGGGGACGCATCCCTCACGCGTTATATTGTACTTGTTCCAGGAAAATGGCCAAATGGCGTATATCCATCCCAACAGGCGCAGGGTAAATGATTAGTTGCGGGCCACAGACAAATCACCCGTGTGATGTCGAAAATTATCGCACAAATTTGTCGGTGGGCCCCAGATGTCTGCGACGAGCTCAGTCTGTCTTACTTGCATCTGGAATTACCGCCGTGCCAACGCTGGTGACCATCTGGCCAAAGGCGCATGCTAGAGATATTAGTCTGCCCCCTCACACCGCAACCTGGGGCACCCGAGTTTCTTCCGTTAACATAATCTCCTCCGCCTTCTGAATGCGGAAAAAAATCACTCTGACAACCTATGCTCGAGGGAGAGAGGGGAGGAGCGAAACAGGTTTGCTGCCGGTTCACTCCTGCGCGTTAAAGGCGGCGAAGTTAACCCAGGCAATGCATTCAGACTGCTCCTATGGTCGCCTAGCTTCTGCGCGTCAAGGTCTTGGGTCCGTCGCGTACGGTCCATAGAAATTGCTGTACATCGCCGTTGGCAAAACGGGGCGCTAGTCAATAGGGCGTCCCTCCGACCTTGCAAAAAACAGCTATGGTGTGTGTTGATATACATTCAGCAATTCTGGCCTTAACCTGGACCTTCAGAGGTGCTCCATCGACGGATGGCGAATGGACGCTTCTCAGCTTCGATGCAACTTCAGAAAATGGCACAAAATTACACACTGTAATAGGAATGCATTCATATATCTTGGCATGTATCGACGAACCCCAACACTCCTGTACAACTAAATTTTGACGACTGTCCACAACAGCGCTATTCGGCACTGTAACTCGCCGTGTGTTCCGGTTTCAAGGGTATTGATTCCCGAGAGCAATGTCCCACGATGCGTGCAGGCGTGCAAGGCCATCGATTTTGCCAAGGCGTCTGTGTGGTCAAACGCGACTGACGAAAGAGGAAATCGCCGCACCTGCCACCTTTAGTGTCCACTGTTCGCTCTCTGCGAGCTGGCGGCAAGAGCTCCGATACTCCACGGTGCAGCACCCACCAGTTCGTGCATAGGTTTTGGTCAGTGATGTCATTGCCAAAGCACTGAAGGTATTCTCTCTTCGGTGTGGTGGTCACCGGTGACGTTCAAAACCCTCTCAAAAGTCAAGTAGGTTAACTGCTCCTTGTAGTGGTCTCTGAGCGTACATAGAACACAGAGGAATGGACAAAATGCACCCCCGGTCACGCTACCTAGCGCAGAATATAGCCGCACGTTTCCCCCATAGTAAGGTAATGCATTGGGATGGACTGTGACGGCAGTCTCGTTCTCACAGGTCAAGCGGTGAATGAATTCACCACTACGTAACCCACCGTCGCGGTGTGGCCATCCAACTTCAGCCTTTGAACACCATTCGAATACGTATTCGAACGTTGGTTCTTCTCTATCGCAATGATCCAGCAGTGCTGGACCCATTTCTACCGGTAGGAACACCTCGAAAAGTCTGCTACCATATCTCTGTTACTGTGTCTTCAGCAAAGAAGGAACATCTTTCCAACGTTTAGGCGAGGGGGCCTGTGTTGAGTTCACCCCCGCGGTATTTATTCAATCTCACAGGAATTTCATACGTTTCAGATGGACATGTCTTTTGGAATGCGAAACTGACTCTGGATCTATACTTCTCCATCGTTGAAGCCACATGGTAATTAGTGGATCCCTTCCCTTAGACCTTGGTATCATTGTCACACAGGTTCTATCTGTTAGGAACGTTTGTAGAAGTGTAATACCTCGAAAATAATACTATTGCTTCCGCACGCACGCGCACATGTCTGCACGCATTGCTCCGGTTCCCTATGGTCAATCGATCGTTGACCCTCGAGTGGCTCTGTTCCAGGATTTTGAGATACAGCGATGCTAGGTTACAGATTGCGTCTTCCCGGACGAAATCTCCTTTCCCATCGTCTCCCCGATCGAAACCTCCCCCCTGTCGTCTCCTCATCTGAAACCTCCTTTACCAACGTCTCTCTTCTTGAGACCCCGTTTCACTCCTATCCTCATCGCTCCCGTCGGCATCATAGCTATAACGATCTTCCAGACGACACCTGTAGCTCCTATATAACCTGTACAAGCTAGTAGATCGTTCAGCAATCTGGGTCTCGACTTAGGCTCACCCCTCACTTCCCGGCTGGCTTAACACCCGATAGCGAAACTATCGGTTAAGGATCTCCATCAAAACCTTAACGCTATGTAGGGACCGACTGAACGACTCTGCCATAAATACAGCGCTACAATCAATGTCACCACAAATATTCTGCTACCTTCCAATCGTTGCTGGGTGATTTGGCCCATCACTCATTCCCGCTTTAACCCCCTCTCAGGTCGGACGAACGAGACGCTAATGCTCTTCAGGTCAGAACCGCCTAAGTCTGTCACAGAAGGGGGGTTATATTTGTTAATTCACCGAATGCACGGTACAACACTGTGTTCCAATTCGTCGGAGGCTTGAACCAAGGTCACCCAATGACTCTGCAACGCTCCTCGCAACACAACTTTGCGGAGATAGTCGGTGTTGATATTTATCTCATGCAACATGGTTCATCATCCTTATCCCCTCCCAGTCTAGGCCGGGCCAGATACCGATGAAAAGTTCTAGTGCTTGCACATTGTGTTGGGACGGGCCATTACTAGGGCATAGTTTCGGAGTGACCATAGTGTGTCGAAGTGGAGGGAAGTAATTCCTGGGAAGCGATTGTGGACGAAAGAAGGGAGTGTGAGACGTAGGCGGTACCTCAAGGGCCTCCCTGAATCACACCGGACACCCAGAGAGATAACCTGAGGCAAATTGTTGGTTTCCAACAACCTTCTGTTAGCATCCACTCTTCGGTGGAAGGTGCTGGAAGCCTTCCGGGAGAGTTTTTTATTTATAGATCCCATCTTTTGTGCTAAGAAAATGTATCTAAGCTCGATGTTAAGAGGATGTGTGGTTGAATTTGTGTGAGCCCTCATACGTGGGTCTCTGGTGGTGAGCAGTCAGGCTGGGGTGGGTTATGGAGGCATTTAGTAGGCGTTACAAGTATCTATTAATGTAGGGCATATGACACTAGGGGCGATCATGATTATCCAGTAGATCAATGCTGATATCTCCGTAGATTTGTGTTAAATGTTGAGTGGTGTTGATGAAGTTGAGGGTGTGCCAGATGATGGCTGGGTTGGTAGGATGAGAATGCATTTCTTTACATGTTTGTGACTGGCTTGTGTCTGTGTATTGTATATTTGCTGCGTTGGGAGATGAGGTCTTTAGGGATGTGTGGGCAGTGTGGGTTGCTGCTTTGTTTGATTTGATGGAGGTGTTTGATTTTGTTGAAGGGAACGTGTCCTGTACGAAGTTGGATTAGTATGCTGATTTGTCTGTGGTTCAGGCCTTCTGTGGCCTTGATAAATTCATAGAAGAGAGTGAGGGGTTTATCTCCTTAGTACACTTGTAATGCTTTGATCTTTTCCACTATGTTTTTGTGTCTATTAATGTGAATTTGTTGATTAGTTGCTTGGCGGCTGATAGGCTGGTTGGTAAGGGATTGCAGAGTAGGGGGTGAGTCGCTTGATCCATATTCTGCTGCCATTTTTGCTAGTGAGTTTGTTGCTTTGTGCTTTGGGATCCCTTGTTGCCTGCTACCCAGCTGAATTCAATTTCCATGTTGTTTGGTTTAGGCATGGTATTCTATCAGCTTCTTATCATTAGTATATCATGCTTGACCGCTTCGATGGGGTACTGTGCTGACTGTGGGTGAGAGTTTTTCATCATTATTATTGTTGCTTATATCGGTTCCTAGCAAGTTGTGCTGCATGCAGCATATGGACCAACAGTTGTTGATTTCCATGATTTCAGACTATCAATCATGCCACCACAAAGTCGAGGGCTGTTCCTTCATTCGAACCTCTCTCGCCGTTCGAATATGTGGTTGCTGGAATCCTTGAGCGGAGGCCACCCGAACTTTGCTCGTGTGAGCTCGGGCTGAATCTTGAGGGGAAGAAAGCTACTTAAAATGGCTTCGTTTGGGTCGAGTTGCAACCTGAGCTTGTTGAGGTAAGCTGGCAACAGTCATCAGTCGGCAGTTGATCCAAGAGTCGCATTTGTCCAGTTGGGAATAATTATCACGTTTGTAGGATGTAGTTTGTGGCCAGTGCCGATAAGTTGGGATGTAAGTTAAACCTTGCCACGACACCTGACGCACCCCCAAATTCATTAATAGGATTTCTACGGTAAGCCGTGAGTGAGTGAAATGTACACTGGACCAGGCCACAATAGAGAAAATTGGAATGCTGGTCGCGGCCCTATGCTGTTAGAAACGCTCATAATAGTGTAATACAATCGAAATTATGGAACAGCTCGATCAGCTTCCAGCGGTTCCCCATCAAACTCAGCAACGCCTCCAGCAAGTCGGCTTGCTCCATTCGCACTAAAAACTGCCCTGATCTCCCTAGATACACGGGAAAATCATTCGGGAATACCCACCTCGCGAGCGGTCGAGGCCTGTGTTAACGACTGGGCCTTGATTGGCAATTGTTTACCTCTCTCTCCGATGTGCACAGTGTACGGATCACTTGGATACGAAGACTATTTCACATCGTATCCTTGTTTGAGACCTCGTTTCACACCGCTCGAGATCTCGTTTCCCATCCGACCCGTCTAGATCTAGCCAGAACTATATTTCCACTCGCCTCCTGTAGTTCTATACAAAGATTATGAGTTGGTAGGACGTGTTGTAGTCTGAATCTCGCCTTGGACTCACCCTTTCTCTTCCCGACTGACTTGACGTCCGATATCGAAAATACCGGTTGAGAATCTCTTCGATATCACTCAATCCCTAACATATGCCGTATATGCCGTAAATTCCCTCCTTCAATTCTACTCTCATCGGCCAACAGCTCAATCTCGGACTGGTTGATCCACCACTTTTGTTCAACCAATTCGAACGGGTGCTTTTGATCACCCCTCACCCATACTGAGAAGCTATGGAGAGGGCAATTCGAATGCCACCTTGAGAAGATAATGGACAAAAAGTCCGGGATCAGGTCGAAGTGCTCGCTTAGTCGCAGCCACCGGTGATACTTGAGCCCAAATCGCCTCAAGGATGGGCATAACGGTGCATCCCATTTTTTAGAAGTAGACATTGTACCTGCACTGCTCGCATGGATCGGCTGTACAATAAGGGACTAAAGGACCTTCGCTTGAAGTGAAGAAGGACGTGCATTGCCAATCACCAATTCCTCCAAATGTGTCATGGATGTTAATGCATCCATCCAAGCCTGACTGGTGGCCTCAATGCCGATATGGAGAATCCGTGGTGTAAGTCGGCTCTCCCCCGAAATTTGACTAGAAAACAAAACCGATTGCTGAGCCCCCTGTCTTTTAAAGGAACCGGAGGATGTCACAGAGAGGTGAATTAGTTTATGTGCTGAGACACCATCAAGTACATCGAGAGGATAGTCTTGAAATGTCAAGTGCTTGCAGTTTGGGAGGGCGGTACGGAATATGGGCGGAATATGGCGACGGAGTGGAAAGCTAATGGTGCATCTTTCAAGAACATTAAAGGTCCTGCCACTCATCCACTGAATTGAGACAGCTTTGAGTGTGAGATGACGGAGGGTGTTCACAAATGGTAAGTGAATATGATCTGCATAGACGGGAAGGGAGAGATGAGAGGCGGTAAGTTCTTCCAGTTGATGTAGGTGAGGGAGAAGGTCGACTGGATTGTGCCTCCCTGAAAGATCGAGGGTGAGGACTTTGAGGGAACGAAATATGGGGGTATACGCAGGAGCAAGGAATGATATGACATTTACTGAATTTACTTCCACTGTGGTAAGCTCCGGACTGGCTGTGGTGCCAAGAATGTGCAAGAGACGATCGAGGAGGGGCGACATCTCGCAAGCGGACTTCACCTTGAATGTCTTCAACCAGCTCATGGTAGCGTTAGAGCATCGTTGGAGACCACGGTTTACCAGATGCTCAGGCAAAGCAGTCCGCCCTGGGAGCGTTTCGACTACCAAACTTCGCCATCGTAAGGTGGCTTCGATGGCAGCGAACATAGCCTCGTAAGCAGCCTCTGATGGGGTGAAGTCACCACGGTCGATCTCCGTATCCACTACTACATCCAGAAGCAATGGATTCCTTTCCAAGTTCCTTGTCACGCGGACGGCATCCCTTGGAGTTCTTGTCCCCAGCTTGAGTGGTGCCCAAATACCGGTGACGGCGCTATACCAATGTTTACATACGAGCATCAATGCCAATGGTGGACCACTTGCGTCGTTGATGGTGGTGTATAAAATTGAGTTGAGCAACTCGGGTGGAAGGCGGATGACGGGTGTAACAATTTGGATTAACCACCGATGTTCGGAGTGGCACCATAGGAGACGTGTAAGCTGGTGACGATAGCCGGGTGTGATGGAGTCTATGATGGCCTTGATCTTCAAATCTGCTAATACTTCGGCATACGTCGGCGAATGCGGCTGGGCCGCCTGCGCCAAGGATGTCAAGCCTTGCTCATCACTCCGCCATCCCCGCCCACTCCGCCATCCCCGCCCGTGCCTGCGCCAGCGCTCGTGCTAGTGCCTCCGCCCGTGCCGCCGCTTGCTCCTTCGTCCGTGCCGCCGCTTGCGCCTCGGCCAGTGCCCGCGCCCACTCCCGCGGTTGCGCCTCCGCTGGTTGCGCCTCCGCCAGTGTCTGTGCCCACCGCGCCAATTCCTCCCCTGGTTGCGCCAACGCCCGTGTCCGCCAACTCCTCCTGCGCCCGCGCCCACTCCTCCTGCACCTGCGTCAACTGCACCTCCGCCCGCACCCACGCCAGTATCCGCTCCTCCGTCACAGTCTGCAACCACTCCCGTGGTTGCCCCGCCTGCACTGACGCCAACATCATCCACTCCTCCGCCCGTCGCGCGATCGGCACCTCTCTCGCTCGCGCATATTGATTTCCTCCGCTTCCTGATTCGGATTGCATATCTCTGCGTAGGCAAGCGAAGATCTGAGGATCCAAAGAACACTGACGGTGAACAACTTGCGGGGGTGATCATGTTACAGAGAGATCGCCGTCTATGTACATCCTCATCTCCATGTCCATATATTCGAGTCTGGTAAACATGCCCTGTTTCCTGGTATAGTTTGGCGATTCTACTCCAACCTGCTTCCCAAATACAAAGAGTAAAATGAAAACATTTGCTCGATAGGTCACAGTGAGGTGGATCGGATATCTGTAAGCTCTTTGCCCGCGTGTGGCTCTTTGCCCGACTCCTTGTGGAGTTGGCGATGATCGGACTAGGATGCAGTCGGTAGTGAAACGAAGAACACGTACAACCCCCTCGACGATTTACACCATTTATGGTGAGAGTGAGGTTGTACTGTCCTGATTTTGTGTCAGCCCTATTGACTCGTTCAACTACCCGAGTGGAGTCGCCGATGTAAGCCACTGAACCAAACCAAGGATCGTATGTTACTCAACCAGACGAGATGGACGGCCCACGGATGGCGAGCTGGAAGGTTTAATACTGTCGTATCCGTTCGTTGGATGAATTACGCCCTGTACAGCACAGCTCTGAACAGTCAGCCTCAATGTTCGCCTTTACTGGATCACCCCGTTGCGGCGCTATGGACACATTGGTGTGGGCGTGGGGCGATGGCATCTCTCACTGGCGCATAGAATTACCAGAGATGTCATTTTTCTGGCGGTTCCATTTGACGGAGACCCCCTCATATTCAAACATCGTTCACAGAATAAACTGGTCGTGGATTTTCCACAAGAACAATAAGGAACATAAGCGAGCCTAATTTTGTACCGATTGACGACTTTATTTACTACGTTCGCAGCCCCTCGCATTGAGTAAATTACCCAAGTACCCAACTCGAATCTCCAGAATTATGGCCACCATGTGGCCAGATTGCTGTCTAGGAGTGCAACTGCATCGACCCATATCTGCTGCACCCTTGGCCAGAGGAATCGCTCTTCGACAGAATCATCTCTCGTGGGGACAGTCTTTTCATCTTCATTAACATTATTGTCCATACCCTTGAGCAGTGTGCAGATCTCACAGAATCATTGGAGGCAGCCATATTGCGTCTAAACCGGTCGGCGACTGAGCACCTGGCGCGGCAAAACGGTCAGTTGACGGTCGTAGACAATTTAGTTATGAGCGGTGGACAGGTATCGCACAGATTCGTCGGCGGCCGGCGGACTCCGAGTCCCCCTCTGAATCACCACCGCGCCAAGGATGTTGACCATTGGACTGAGGACGCACCGAACAATACCCGGCATCCAGTTCTCCTCCACTTTGATGTCCTCCTGCGTCCTCTGAATCTGAAAGTCACTTTCTGGAGGCTTGCACAAGGGACTTTTGCTTTTGGTCCATACCTGCACGTCGATGGCTGCGAAGTTGGCCTGGGAGACGTGCTCAGGTTACTCCTATATCCGTCTAGTTTCTGTCCATCGACGACTTGAGCCGCCCGCGTAGGGTTCACGGAAACTGTTTTGTATTGCGGTTGGCGAACAGGCATGCTAGTTGATAGGGCGTTCTTGGCACCTTCAAAAAATGAGCAGGGTGTATGTGGTTGTGCACTCAGCTACTCTACTTTGTCAGAGAGGCCCCATCGACGACTAACGACTGATCGTACTTCTCAGCTCCGGGGCACCTGCAGAAAATGGTAGGACATACACCGCAGTTAGCACACATACTTACTCCATTGCGTAGTATCCATCCCAGCAAACGACCCACTACCGCTACGCGGGCTGCACTAGTGCCGATGACTGTCCGCACCAACGCTACTGGTCACGCCAGATCGTTGAATATTGGCCAATCTACTACCAAGTACGTATTTTGTCTTCAGTGTGATGATAGCCGGTGACGTTCACAAACCTAACCGAAACCAAGTAGGTCAACCGCCCCTTGTTAGCTTTTGTGACTTACGCCACATATCACACATCGTAATGGACGTCTTTGACAGCGCATGGCGCAAAGTATAGCCGGTATTTTCTTACCATTCTGCTCCAACTCGTCCGCTCACTGAGCGTCAACTACGAGGTAGCCTGCGACCAGGGGGGGTGGTGCTGGACCGTCTTATAGAGTCAAGAGTGTGCACAGATATCGATGTCGGTGACCTATGCCGCACGCCTACAGTATCCCCCATGCTGAGAGCCTAAAGGGAGCGCTCAGTAGACAGACATGTACCTTATTTTCCAAAGAATGGCACAACCAATGGTGGTCAAAGCTGAGTCGATCGCCCAAACACAGACTGCTATGATTTTACTCTCGTATTTCTGTATTTCTGTGGGGCAAGGCCAAGAGCGTCAATAGACTAATATAATGCTACAACCGCCTCTTGAGGCTGGGCCGATCGTGGCCAGGGGAGGGACCTCAAATCAGGCTCCCGTCAGGGCGGGCACCCCTGCTGGGAACCTGCTACGAGGCTAGTCCACGCGCTATGCGCCTTCTGCTCGCCCCTTCGATATTTTCA
>Ga0307513_10009559_pt1 | contig 12252 bp, 12 predicted proteins | sample 15_EM_MG_FD_202174 | JGI IMG/M metagenome (GOLD analysis project Ga0307513, IMG submission 202174) | Populus trichocarpa ectomycorrhiza microbial communities from riparian zone in the Pacific Northwest, United States - 15_EM | ecosystem: Host-associated > Plants > Roots > Unclassified | place... | reverse complement strand
AAATGTCAATTGACATTGCCACGCGGCGTTGCGAGGTTACGTTGGGCATTGTCAAATTTGCGTTGGGTCAATTGACCTCCTGCTGGGACGTTTGGCCTTGCATTGGGTCGATCGAATACCCATTGGGTGATTTAACCCCGTGATTTGACCCCACATTTGGCCTGGGCTGCATATGCTAGCGTTGGTTCAGGGGAGCTGGTGACGCGGTGACGTGGCACACCAACCCCTTATTGCAGACCACGCCAGCCGAACTCATGCAACTACGAGCGTCCATGCCGGCATGCACGAGAATGGAGGGGTTGGGTGAGAGGTACTAGTGCGGGCATCGATGCCAGGATGAGTGTTGCTGTTGTGGGATGTTTTGTGGGGTGCGTAAGTGGGCAGCACGTATCCTGGGCCCTGGCGCATTTTTGACGTTAGTAGGGAGCTGAGGAAGAAGGTAAAAGGAGACGAGCCGAGTATGGTTCACCTCCTTGCGTACCTTACAGATTTCCCACACTGTGGGTCTCCCCTCCTGTTTTCTACCTGCCCCCAACCCATCGAGATCGAGGGCCTACATCCCTCGCCGGAGGGGAGAGGCCAGGTGGCAACGGGTTTGGGTGTTGACGAGCCTAAAAGAGACGATAAAAATTAGCACTTATGTAGTAAAGATGTTATAAACGAATTAATTACTGTTTAACGTGTCCTGCCGTGTTCGTTGGGTCGAAAGGGATGTTATGGTTGTGATAGGTATTATGTTTGCCGCTGTCGATCTTGATTCAAACTCCGAAAAAAAACCCGCTGGGTAAACCCGCCAACCCGCGCCAGGGGTACGGGTATGGCGAGGGTTGGAAAATCCAACCCGTACCCTTACCCCGGTGTACCCTACCCGCAACCCGCACGCGCTGAGCAGTGAGCACCGGCAATGTCGATGGTACAAAACGATTGAATTGTCACATGTTTTTAGCAATATTATTAATAATATTATTATATAATTGTTATGGTCCCGGGCCGGTGCTTCCTTCAACATTACCTCGTGACAAACACAGGGCTGAACAGCCTCTCAGCGCCGTTGAACCCCCTTTCTATTCACTTTGGCATTTCTCAACCATGTCAGCATTCGCCTGGGACCATAATACAAACGACCCACAAATGTTCAGCGGAGACTCCACGATCCATGGAGGAACATTCGTGTTGGCCAATACAATGATCATGACCTGTGCCAGAAGTCCGGACATTTTGCAGAGAGGTATGTCGGTGTCCTCTAGGCAAGCTGTGTCTGAAATATCCGTTGTTGGACCAGGACAAGATATTTTGCTTAAACATGTTGCTCTCGGCGCTTTCCATAACTCGGCGGAGAGGTTCGACCCACCAAAGTGCTATCCGAAGACCCGGGAAGCTATCCTTGCGAAGATCGAGGCTTGGGTGAAGGAGCGTCCTGAGAATGGAGGTCTCCTTGTCTTCTGGATGTACGGTCCAGCGGGTGCAGGAAAATCGGCGATTGCCCAATCCATCGCAGAGCTATGCGAGGCGTTCCTCGCTGCGAGTTTCTTCTTCTCTCGGACCGCCCCAGGTCGCAGCGACAACTCGAGGCTAGTCGCAACTATCGTCTGGCAGCTCATCAAGGCTATTCCTGAGATACGTGAAATCGTTCTCTCTGCACTCGAATACGACCCAACGCTCCTGTTCCAAACACCAGCCACACAGATGAAAGCCCTCATTATCGAGCCAATGAACCAGGTCCCAATGGATCAGTTGGAAAAACGTTCGCGCCTAGTTATTATTGACGGGCTTGACGAGTGCTTCCCAGTCGAATCGCAGGATGATATCCTGGACATCCTCTCGACATCTCTCCAGCACTTGCAAACACCGCTCTACTTCCTCATAGCCAGCCGTCCCCATACCAACATTCGATATGCCTTCAGTTCCAACGCATTTTGCTCTATCATCCATACCCTTCCACTTGAACATGACTACCAATCCACTGAAGACATTCGTCATTACCTCATGTCAAGCTTTGAAGAGATCCGAAGCAAACATGTATACCTTCCTTCGTCCTGGCCAAAAACAGATGATATCGAAGTTCTCGTTGAGAAATCATCTGGCCAGTTCATCTATGCCGCGACGGTCATTCGTTACATCGCACGGGGTCACCACGGACATGAGAAGAGGCTCGACATTGTTCTGAAGCTACGATTGCCCGACAACTCAGCCACCCCCTTCGCCATGCTGGATGCGCTATACCTCCAGATATTTCGGTCCGTTGGGGATGAGATCGAGAAGGTCAAGGAAATCCTTGGCGCACTAGTATTCTTGAAGGTGGAGGACATCAACAAGTTGGAAGTTCTGGAAAATTTCTTCAGCTACAGGCCAGGAGAGTTGGCGAGTATCATGGGGGACATGCATGCCCTTGTTTGTATCCCGGATAACCGAACTGAAAGCGTGAAAATTTACCATGCTTCGTTACCTGACTTCCTTCTTGATCCCACTCGATCTCAATCATTCCACTTGCACGCTGCCTCAGTCTATTTGAACTTGGCTCAACAATGTATCACTCGTCCTGACAAAGATGGGACCCCCCCACACCGGTGGTATATATACGCGAAAGTGTTTTCAAAATGCATTTTCGCATCTGAATCACCTTTCACAGCAGAAGTTAGCAATTTTCTGATGAAGTTCACCATTTGGGATTCTCTTCCGGTGCGATTGGGACCATTCCTTGATAATCACATTGGTCAAGTATGCGTAGAACTTTTGAACAAGCTCGAGGTTGGTGTCTATCTTCCATATTGTTATGTATTATGTATTCAGACTGAGGAAACCTCTTTTTATTTAGCAGGAAAGCACCGAAATCTATGAAGCGCAGTTATGCTGTCTTGATAGCTGTATACGCCAGGCATTTTCATCAGTTCCGCAAGACCTTCAGCCAATTATCTTTACAGCTTTCGAAGTCCATATCAAGCTTGTTAAACGGTCATCAGACGACTCACATTATCTAAAATTCGCCCAACTTTTACTCGAATTGCTTTCGGAAGCAGATCTTTTTGGAGGACTTGGACAACATCTTGATTTTATTGCCCCACGAATTCTTTTTGTGCTCAACTCCACATTCGCTGTGGCTGATTCCCGTAATACCGAATTTGCAATTTGGTGTGCGAAGTTTGCATCTCGGCAAGTAGGGTAAGTCTCAAACCGTGAAATCCTCCTCGATCTCTTCTCAACCCGCTCAACCAGCAGGATGGGACACAATGACCGAGATATAAACTCCCGGAGGATTGATATCCTCGCTCCCCGGTTGTATCTCGCTGAGTCCCTAGCTCACTGCCAGAAGTCCCATGAACTGATCAACTTACTGGAGGGTGACACACATAGAATAATATCCTCGAAACGAAAAAATGATCAGGAATTATATATCTTCGATCAGATTTCGCGATACGTCGAGGTAAAATGCACTCCTTGCATATCAAATTCGCTACTGACAGCGGTTCTCACTGTAGCGTTGTAAGAACATGGATATACCCTCACACATCCCCGTTCAACCTACACTGACAAAACGACAGGAATTCGGCCAAGGCTTTCGCCGTCGATTGCAAACTTTCAAGAAATCGTTCGCTCCCCGTTTGCATTTAGGCTCGCATAAACAGGATTGCCCTCGAGAAAGTTATCGAGCAGCCGATGGGGTTTTTGAAACCAAAATGCAAAAGCAAAATTGTAGTTCTTGACAATAAAAAAGTCTAGAAGATATTTAGGATGATGGTGGTGGCAGAAAACAGCAATGAATGTTGATGGCGCTTATCTGGAAAGTAAACGTAAGATCACAAAAGGAACACAAGAAAAGCCAAGTTTTTAAAATTAATAGCAATGACATACGATAGCAAATGGCCACATTTAATACAACCGGAGAAGGGCGACAGATTCGACATGCGCAGTCTGGGGAAACAAATCGAACCCTCTCAGAGTTTCCATCCTATATCTCCTCCCCTCCCCATCTCCCTCCGTCGACCGTATAATCGTCCCAATATCGCGAGCCTGTGTATGGACATTACAGCTCACATACACCACAGTCCCACACCGGAAATTCAAAAGCTGCTTCACAAACAGCTCATCGCAGCCTTTACGCGGCGGATCGATGATAACGACCGTCTGTTCCGGGGGAAAATCTTTCACAGTGGCGAAGATATTGGACGCCTCGCCGGAGAGGAACGAAATCTTGTCCGATGATATCGAGTTGAGCTGGGCATTGCGCTTCGCAGACGCGATTGACGACTGCGAAAGCTCGATCCCGGCCACTTTCTCGAATCCAGATGAAAGCGATATTGCGAATAACCCCGCCCCACAGTACGTGTCGACGAGGTGGGTCGGTCGTGCCCCTCCCGCAAAGATCAAATCGCGAACATAGTTCACCATTAGCGGTAACACTGAGTTATTGTTCTGAAAGAAACTGCCCGCGCCGTATTCGAAAAGGTAGTCCCCAACCATCTCTCGTGCTGATCCTTTTTGGTCCGTGACGCAGATGTGTTTAGTAAATGCCTCAGAGAGCTTATCGACGGGTTGCGTCATCATTTCCTCTGCGTCGAAGGAAGGGTCCAAGGAATCGCGATACATTAGCGACACCCCTTTCTTGTAGGAAAATATGTTTCTAAATACAAGTTAGTACAACGAATGGTATGACAGGAAATTCAGCGCACTTTGCAATTTCTTTTCGATCCGACTTGTACTTGTCGTTCAGAACAGACGTTGCAATTGGACATTCCTTGAACGGCGACGTCAACGTTGTAACAAACCTTCAAAAGAAAAAGGAGCAGACCTCAATATCTAGTGTCGAGTTGCTGTTCGTAACGTTGAATCCGATTTTTAACCATGAGGGTTGCTCTCCATCCTTGGCATCCTCCTTCTTCGCGTACTTTGGAGGCCGCTCAAAATGGGGGGTAATCTTGGTTCGGTAGGCGTACACTAGGGGGGATTCTACCGTGGGTTCGATGAGAGGTACGGAGGATTCGGGAAGGACTATTCGTTCGAGAATAAGCGGTTAATCAACCAATGTAAGCATGTCGCGTACGTGAGTATTGTTTATACGCTTTCACGATGACATCCTTTTTCAGGTCGAGTTGTGTCGATCCAGAGAGCATCTATCCCCATACATGAGTACGGAAAAAGGGTGATTCAAAAGTGATCCAACCTGATATTGACAACCACCACATGTGCCAAAGTATTTGCATTGCACTAGAGAATCGTCTCTTAGCTCCGTGTTTGGGACAAGGACCTCCAATAGTTGACCGTACGAGCACATTCGATCGCTTTTAACGATTTTGACCCGCACGGTTTCTCCCATGAGCGCGAAAGGAACCACAATCGCCCAAGGACCTTTGTCTGCTGCGCCCACGGCAATTCCAGAACCTGAAAAGCGCAAGATTTTTTTAAATAAGACGAGTGATTTCAGGGAAGAGAAGGACGCACCACCAGACCCGAACACTTCAACTTTCACCACGATTTCTTCTCCATAAGAATATGGTGACTTGAACGCTCCACCGTCCTCCGTTATACGGTCCACAACTACCTCGCCGAGCAACGTCCTAATTTCTTGATACAACACATCTGCAGCAGAACAAGGTTCGGGTAACGGTGGGTCCTTCCTTTTCTTCTTCGACTTCTTCGGCATCGATATCGAGTTGGCACCACCAACACTCGAAGAATTCACCCTCATAGGCGCATCAAGTTGTGAAATCTCCTCGTCCACCTCAATCCGAACGGTCGTCTCCAACGACGGATGCGTAGCTGAGTCGTCGTTCGCCTCTAGCCGTTGTTTCTTGAAAGCCGGACCTTCTACCCCCGATTCTGGCACGGAGCGGATTTGTGGAATAGATGATGACATTTGGCGCGTCTGGAAACGGTGCTGAACCCGAAGAGCTGGCAATGGCTGCCGAATCTGTGTAAAAAACCGCCAGTATAAGGCCAGCGTTCGCATACGCTGAAATTTGAGAATGCGGACCCTTCAAATGGACGACGACGGATGGAATGGAATAATTTTTCAAAACATTACATAATTCTCAAAAAAAGGAGTATTGTCAGGTGACACTCGGAAACGCACCATCTTACTGTACAAACTTCAAACTTCACCCCGCTCAGCTCTCTCGTATGCAATGCAAGCTCGTGTGCCGACACTGCACATCTGTTATCTTCGTTATCAGTTCTCACTGTCGTCACAATCTCCCTGCATAGCCGCATTTCGAACGAAGCTGGCACCGCCTCGCGACTTCCACGCCCTAACTGGCATTGTTGCCCCTTGGTTCACAGCTTACAATCAACCATATCCAGTGTTGTGACCTACGTCCCCAAATGCCCTTCTGGAAGTCCAAGTCCAAGTTACCTGGCAAAGTCTTCGCAATCTTGCGTATGCGACCCACCACGGGAAAGGGGGAATCCGGGGGCCATTTGAAGGCGACGAATGGTTTCGCTGGACATGATTGCCCAGATCCCCCGTCTACTTCTATTCCGACGATTCATTTAACATCTACTCACGCCGATCATGCAATTTCTCAATCTTCACCTGATGATTTTGCCCACCACGCAGATGCACATCCAAGGTATGAAACTGCTTCTTTCGGTGTTCAATTTTGACTACTGACGTGCCATAGCGTATCGCTTTTATCTGGAGCCAGAGATAATACCTTTACCGGCGGTAATTTCTATGCGGTTGGAGGAAATATGATTATTCAGCAGGGAACAGGGAAGCAGAAAATAGCCTTGTATAATGAACCCAACAATGAAATTAATCCACTTAGACCCCCATGAAATTATGGACATGGTTGCAGATGTTGTATGTGTTTCTCGACCTCGGGAGTCCCTTGAAGCTCTGAATCACTCACAGTTGGATATTCATACCCGAACGAACGAGAGGAGGCTGCAAGAGATGATGGGCCACTTACAGCTATCACGCATCATGTCGATGGGGTTCTTATATGTAATAGATGCAACATCCCGATACCACCCGATTCCTATGGGCATGGCACATTCATTCGAAGTACGTTTCTGCATTAGTTACTGCACGGTTTTTATTCCTTCATTTATTAAATTTCCCAGCAATTTAACGAAGCTCTTAGAGTTTTATTTCAACCAATGTCGCCTCAAGATAGAGTTCTCCTGAAATACATGGATGTCGGCGCCTATGTTCTGACCACTGATGATGGTAGGGAACACCGCCAACTAACCAACCAGCCTGGGGCCTTGGGGTGGTCAAGCGTTATTCAACAGGGCATGACTATCGTCATGAGCGTTGTAATAAGGCAGCCAGACTTTTTGAATACATACATATGCCCATTTTGTGATTGTTGGAATAGGCTGAAGGAAAATAATGGGCAATCGTCGACGGATTGGTGGGCCCTTTCGCCGGTTTTCCCCAAGTTGTGATGGGTCTGCTCATCATACACTTTTAGTCGTTCTTGCAAGCGACACTTCCAGGTCCAACCAGCTAATGAACTTGACTTTCATCAAAGATTGAGGCCGATCGTGGTGACTGCGGCCTTTGCCAAGCACGAACGGGACCTGATACACAATATTTACTTGAAGAAAAGTGTTAGTTCTACATATTATGTGCCATCAAATTCAGCACTAACTTGGCCCCGGTCACCTCTGAACTTTCAGCCTGTGCGTAATGCCATTCCTCGAACTGCTCAAGCAAAGCTGACCGTGTTTTACCCGCTTTGAACTCCTAGTTCGTGCGTACAGCATTTTCCACTACCTGTTCAATTGATACTGACCCTGTTTCAACCACTTTGTACTGTTAGCCTCAGGTTGTGCGTAATTCCATTTAATTACATGAGCTACTCATTCCATACTGACTTGACGACCACTTTGGACCCTCAGCGGATTGACACCCATCCCAGTACTCCTATTCCTCCGCCGCCAGGTCAAGCAACGTCACCTCCTGTTAGGATTTACAGGGACCACCCCAGTCCTCCTGACAGTCCCCCGCCGCTCGCACAAGCAAAATTACCTGACGTTGCGACTCTCTGACTCCATAATTCTCTACTCGATTAATTACGGGTCTTACATAATAAGTCAACGGATGCATATGACCAGAAGAACTGGCACGCGCACACATACCGTGGCAATTTCTGTATCCCCACAATGGACAAATTTGATTTAGCTATTGACCTTAAGGACCAGAGGTATGTAGTACACTTCGCCCCCAAATTTTGCTTTAGAACTTTCAAGCTCTGCAAGTCCAGTCCGTTCCCGGGTTATTCCATGCTCTGAGATGGTGTTTGAGTCCAGCGGAGCTAGGGTTGACGACCTGGTAACATGTTACGACTCGGAGGATAACCGAACCAGAACTTTGAATCTCTCACGGTATACATCGACCAGGTGATAAGTACCATGATAGAATTCCGGCAGGGGTTAATTGATTAGAGTCTGGTGAGCGCCGTCGCCTTGTCAACCTTCGTCCAAGTGACAAGTTTTTGTACAGGGCAGCACATACGTTAGTTCGGTAATTAGATTGGTTTCGATCCCGGGCCCAAAACATATAGCGCAAACACGTCCATGGCTCAATCAGTTATTCCAGCGAAACTTGGGCTCTCAAACATCGTAGAAAGAGTTAGAGAACTAAGTAATATCATTTGTTGGAGACGCTTGGACGCCGCAAGGGAAATGTACAAGCTAGGACCAAGACACTTATGAGTCGACAAAAGTGACGCACCCCAAAAAACGGCCCACCTTGGACTGCGATGGCATGTCTTCCAAGATTAGGCTTTCGACGCGTCCGCCCTCCTCCAATTGTATTAGACATGGAAATTTTGTGGAAATTTGTCTGAATTTATTGGCCCGTTTTAGAACTACAGTCGAATCTCTCATAACCCGTATTTCTTGTGAACCTTCATGGTCATAACCCATAGGTTTTTCCCGCTTCCAAACAAGGAGGTAACGGGATGTAGTTGAAATACAAGAGGTCGAATTCTCAAGGAGTTTGACTTTCTGAATCCAAAAATCAAGGTCCGAGTGCAATTGGGTGAGCGAGTGAGGGTGTTGAGGGGTACATTTCGACCGTTCCGGTGGCTGTGCAGAACCTCCGTCAAGTTTCAACGTCTGCCACGTTGAGGAGTGAATCGATGAAGTATGAGATTGTGTAAGTATATGCCCAGACCATATCCGCACCAATCCCGACAATGATATTGGAGGTAACAATGAACAAACAATGAATATCACAAAACCCACCGCTTTCGGTAATTTCCCACATATGTTCCTCCGAGCAAAGATTCATGCACAGAACATTTTTGGATATGATGTGGATCTTGTAAATTTATGGTTAGGTGGAAAGAAAGGATTAGTATATGAATCGAGAAAAAATAGACCCATATGACAAAAAAACATTGAAAAAAAAACATTGGAAGTCGGAAAACATACTACATTTGGTGGGGAGGGGGTCAACCAAATCCGCGAAAAAAAAAAATTGTGAGTGTTGGTCTATTCTCCACGTTTCGCCACCTTGCTTCCAAACCAAACTCACACCAAAATTGTCCAATCCATAACCTTCCATAACCCTCATCGCGGCCCGCGCCATCCACTGAGGGTTCGACTGTTATCATTTATGCATCCCATTGCACTAATGTTGAGAACTTCCTATTCTCGTTGCCATCTTACGTACTTATATCCTCAACATGACGATGACAAAATACACTCCTTCGGCCGGATATACTTGAAGGCGTTTGGAAGATATGAGTTATTTATCTGAATATTGTCCTTTATCTTTTATGGTATCAATCCTCGCTGTGTCACTCAACCGACCCATCATACTATCATGAGGGTTATAAAGATCAAGCGCTCCGAGTATAAGCGAGTTGAATATGCTCCGAGCAGGCGGGGGTGATCGTATTCAAATTTTTGATGGATCTTACTTACTCCAATGTTGCCTTTACATAAATATGACTCCCCTGCGCTTTCCCCTAAAATCTTATTTTTTCATATTCCCCCCACCACCTCAAAATACCCAGTGCTCATTAGCACTCATTAATTATGCCCGCCCTCAATTACACCACAAATGGCGCTGTCCAACATCCCGCGGAACTTGACGTGATCCTTTTTTTTGGTTTTTTGCGAGGTCCGTCCCGCAATTTGATCTTCACCTTTCTAGGCTTCAAAACTCATCATTACGACGGCGGATCCGAAGCCGCTACCTGCTCTGGAGTCTCTCGTCTTTGGAGAGGTGCGCAATAAATTCACTATGTCTATCAAATTTTACTGAGGCTAGTTGGTGTAGACAAAAACGGACCATATGTTAGTCATTAATTACGCTCCGGGTACAGGATGGTCTGCGCCAGAAATCAAACCGTATGGGCCTTTGTCCCTGGATCCAATGAGCTCGTGTTTCCAGTACTGCCCAAATGTCTTCGAGGGCATGAAGGTACGCCGTTTATTAATACCTCTTTGAAATTGTCATTCACTTATGCCTCGTTACGGCGGTCAGGCGTATATCGGACCAAACGGAGAACCTAGATTGTTCCGACCGATGGATAATATGGAGCGTCTCGCTCGATCAGCCGCCCGTGTTGCTTTACCCGTGAGTTAATCCGTTGTCGTAGGAGCTTTCAAGTTTGCTCGGCCTCTTGCTCAGCCATTCGACGCCAATGAGCTCCTTGTATTGATCAAGCAGCTCATCAAAGTCGAATCAAGATGGATCCCCAAACTCCCTGGCTACAGCTTGTACATACGACCGACTATTATCGGGACACGCGCAGGTACGCCCTGCAGTTGTTTTTTCCGTTCGTCTTGGATTGCTATTAACTCTCCGACCACAGCTCTAGGAGTCGCTGCCTCGGATAGCGCCTGTATTTACGTCATCGTTACACCCGCCGGGCCTTATTTTCGGGACCCGACGAAGGGGATTTCCCTGCTTGCGGTCGGCGAGAGCGTTCGTTCGTGGCCGGGAGGAACGGGCGGACATAAACTCGGTCTGAACTACGCACCGGGTTTCCTGCCTCAACGCCTTGCCTTGAATCAGGGATACGATCAAATTCTTTGGCTCCTTGGGGAGGAAGAAAGGGTGACGGAAGTTGGGGCGATGAATTTCTTCTTGGCGGTGAAGAGGGAGGATGGAGGTTTGTATTTTTAACTGTTCCCCTGTTTAGGGTTTTGTTTAATAAAATTTTTACTTAATAGATGTGGATCTGATTACACCCCCTTTGGATGGCACCATTTTGCCAGGCCTAACACGCGCATCCACGCTGGCGCTCGCTAAGGCGCACAGCGCAGGTAAAAGTTACCCTTCCTGGGATTCCAAAGTCACTGAAGCTGTACACTCACGAGCGTACGCTGACGATGGAGGAGATCGATGTTCTCTCCACCCAAGGACGCATCTTGGAGGTATTTGGAGTTGGCACAGCCGTTATTGTCGCACCTGTGTCGAGGATTGGCTGGAGGGGCAAGGACATCGTGTTACCTGTGCAGAAACAGGGGCTCGGCCCTATTGGCGGTGGGATGTGGAAGATGATTGTTGATGTACAGACGGGGAAGGTTCCATTTGAAGATTGGAGTGTTGTATGTGATTGAGGAGAGTTTCAAACTTTCTGATATTGTCAGCATGATACCTGAAAACGAGGATCTGTTCATCTGATGCATCTATTAATTATAATCCAGCTAACTTTTATGATTGAGCTCATATGCGCAGATATCTCTTTTACGTAAGTTACAGGAAATTTCGATGCGATGGTCGCATGGTTGGTTGGTCGAGTCATGAGTGAGAAATTGTTTTATCTCCGCCTGTGATGACTGGGATTGCACAGCCAAAATGACTGCATCTGGGCTCTGACGATCAGCATGCTGCCTGTAGCCCACGTTGAAGGCCCCTGACATCATACAGTATATATGTCATGTCAACCCCTTGATGACCTTCATTCCGAGTCGTTCTTGTTCTACTCATCTCTCGGCGCTTAGCTGTTGTGGCTAGTTATCCTTCTCCGCCAATCAGTCTTCGAATTCACACTGGGAGTATATATAGCTGACCCTGTGAACTGCGTTCGGAAATCAAATTACCCAGAACACATCGAAAACGCCTTACTCGACCCGCTCATTGCGCACCATACGTACTAGGGATCTATTTACATAACTCGAAGATTTACGAGTCAACCAGCTGAAACGCGCTTATTAACCAACCCCGAGTATTGTAGACCGTCACCACACGTCGGCAGCGACCATGGCCAGCCCAACCACCAAATTCTTCCCTCAGGCCGAGCTCGAGCGTAGGCTTTTACAGTGGACTAGCTCGTCTTACGTCCCTCG
>Ga0307513_10009558_pt1 | contig 12254 bp, 9 predicted proteins | sample 15_EM_MG_FD_202174 | JGI IMG/M metagenome (GOLD analysis project Ga0307513, IMG submission 202174) | Populus trichocarpa ectomycorrhiza microbial communities from riparian zone in the Pacific Northwest, United States - 15_EM | ecosystem: Host-associated > Plants > Roots > Unclassified | place... | reverse complement strand
GGATAGGTAGTCGCTCCATTAGCTAGTTTAGTTATAAATAAAAGATATTGAACTCCCCTATTTTCCCTCCAAGTGCAATTTGCACTTTCAGAAACACCACGTACACTATCTCGAGATTTCCGCGTAACCTGACCTGTCAGGTTACACGAATACCATATGGATCCCTCTGTTCCGCCCTTTGGTTCGAGTCGTCGAAACAAAGGAAAAGGCAAAAAGGCCAACTCCCCCCTACCGCCGGCAGGTGCTAGGAGCTCCTCCACTCAGGAGGGTGCCCCGACCCTGTCCCTAATTTTCATGCTAGCAGGCCCCCCCTCGCTTAAGCGACCCAGAAGCAACACGATAACAAGCCTCCCACATATCGATGAGAGATACTTGAGAAACGCCCCTCCAAGCGCCTACTTCCTGAACCTTTTCCACAAGATAAACCAGGACCAGGAGATTGGGGCTACCACAGCCAGTAAAGAAAATGTGGTCATGATAGAGATGATCTATCAGATCCATAAAGACTACAGGACGGCCATCGATGCGCTAAGCGAACAGATCGAAGCCCTTACCGAGGAAGTTAGCACACTCAAAGATGCTACACCCCGGCCTGACACCCCCACTCCGATACCCTTCACACTACCAGCAACGGCCCCTCCAAGACCCTCTGCTCCCGACACCCACCCTTTGACCCTCCCCGCAGCTGCCCCACCCAAATCATGGGCAACGGTGGCCAGGAAGGGTAGAAAAGAAAAAACTACCATGGCTGCTAGGGCTGCTCAGGCCCCGAAACCGACTACCAACAACAGGCCACAACTTAAGAAGGGCCTCACTGCCAGAGAACGCCGCCTTGTCATCAAACGGGAAGGCGAGCCACTCCCCACCTCGGCACTAGACCTAAGAGACGACATAAACTTAGCGCTAGCTGCGACCTACATACAGACCGTCTCCATCCGGGGAAACACGGTCACTCTCACCACGATGGAATCGATCAAGGCCACCTCGCCTAACAGCAAAGTGGGGTCGTTCCTCCACCTGATACCAGGAACGGTTAGCGTTCTCCTGGACACCCCTGTGTCACATGTTTTGGTGCACGGCATCCCCACCTCGAAGTCTCTGGTAGAAATAGCTACGGAGCTCACCACTTTCAACACTGGTTTGTCCCTCACCGGTCAGCCCAGATGGCTCACTACCGACGACGCAAGAGCTGGAAAATCCGCCTCCACAGTCGTGATCACCATTACTGGTCCCAGGGCTTCTGACTACGTTGGGAAACGCCTGGCCGCCTTCTCTTCCACCTATAGAACGGAGCGCCGACTGCGTTTCAACTCCCATACCCAGTGTTCCAACTGTCATGGCTACGGACATCACAACAATAAGTGCACCAACCCGGCGACATGCCGGTGGTGTGCCTCCCCACACCCTACAGGTAATCATACCTGTCCCACTGCTACCTGTCGTATACGCGGCCGACCATGCAACCATACCGTGCTTAGGTGTGTGAACTGCAAGGGCCCACACGATGCCCATACTACACGATGCCCCTCCCGCCCTGTGAGTGCTCAGGATGAGAAGCCGGAAGAAGGCGAGGAGGAGATGACCACTTGATGACTATGATTTGTGTTATGGTTATTGCGTAGACTTTGGTTCTACATTTTATATTGTGTTTGAGACGGTGTTGAAGTTTCTTTTGTTATATTAAGGTTTTTCTAGGCCATACTTAAGGGTGCATGCCGGAGTTTTCCTGTAGTTAAATACGAAATAAACTCACAGGATTTTACAAAAAAAATACATATAAGCGTTAGCTATCAAGGTTGGAATTACTCATAATTTCCCACTTGCCAACTGAGACAACTCTCCGCCCTTACCATTCGCGGTTTCTCAATGATGATTTGTGTCCATAATGATCAGGGTATGTGGTAGTAAATGAAAAACGTATTACATACTGTGTAATCTGGTGAAAGTCGGATTGGAGCTAAAGCAAAACTGAGGCAACCTGGCCAACAAGAGGGCGCGAAGAAGGCAAATTTTCTACAGCTTAAGCATATACGCAGCGGTGATTGGACAGGTTCAAGAAAATCCACTCCAGCGTCGATACGACTTTCGCTAGATTATACAAGTACGGGTAAGGTATTCACTCGATCTACCTACTCGAGTATTTACCTACTTCTGTCCGGTAAGCCTACTTCTGGATTGATATTATGATAGGTCGAGTGGGGTGTTCCGGGGAAAGATCTGCAAGAATTCATGCACGGGATGTAGGAAGAAAAAAGAAGGGGGGGAATCACCCAGTCTCGCGGGTTAAACGAGTCATTGGCTAACCTGCACCATGTTGCAGTCAAATGGTCGAACTAGACTAGGGTTCAACTACCGTAAAGGGTAGGGAAAATCAGAAACTTCATTCGCTCGTCGTCCTCTAAGCTAACTAACCAACCATAAGTCTATAATAATATTATTATAAGAATAATAAAAATATCTCACCATTCTATCGTCTGCCACACCTATCGATCTCTCCTTCATGTATAATCCCATTTGCCTACGTATGAATAAATGGAAGACATAACCAGGAACCCTTCCATCTATCCTTCCATCTATCCTTCCATCTAGACTATCCTTCTGTTTATTCTTCCTTCTAGAACAAATGAAACTACTAAAACTATTATCCCATCTTGTCCCTCATCTATCCGCTTTCTTTATCTCTGACAACCGTCCGCTTCCGTCAACTCTGACACACCGGCACAGGCCTTTAATAGCCAAATCGCCACCAAACCGACCAAGCAAAAAGAAATCGAAACAAAAATATGAGGTTTGATTTGCATCCGTGGAGCGCTAGTAAACAAAATGCCCAAAAATTAGATGAAACATTAGGGCAAAATGGAAAAAAGGGATAAAAGAGGGCTCTGCCAAAAATAAAAAATCACAAACAGATAGGACGTGAGAATGAAGAGATAAGATGGTCCCAAGGTTTGAGGTTTGCAGCGGTACGTGAGCAGCACTTCTCTTGACATCCCGGCGACCTACAGATACCCCAAAGGCCGCGGACTAGAGTAGGTTGTATCTTGGTTTCTATCCACCTAAATCAACATTTTAGTTCTCAAAAGGTCTTTTGCTCGGTATATTTCTTATTATGATACCATGATAGATTTAAAGCTGGATTGAAATCCTATGTTAATAGCTGTAATGTCATGGACTGGCGAGACATGCGGATTGGGGCCTTCCGTATAGACTAGTAGCTCTATGCTGTGGCTAAGCAACCTTGTTTTAGTCAGGCAAAGCCACTGGGCCACACCCGGATTCGCAAGGTCTCCAATCTGCAGGTCTTACCAGTCCACGGGATCGTGTGGTGCGGGGAAGGGAGAAGGGCTGGCTCGTCACCCCTGCTCACACTGTTATTTTCTCTCCCAAGAGGCATCTGGAGGGGATGGCGTAATCCCTTTTCGGACAATAGTTGTGGTTTTAAAGCACTTATTGGCCTAATCATCATGGTGCGGCTGACCCCCCCTGTTACACGACAGGCAGATGCTCTTCTCTTGGTGCCTTGGTGCAACCCTCCTCAACGGTACAACACAACATCCATTAATATCACCTGCATTCTCGCTACCGCCAGAAAACCTCTGTCCTTTAGGCCTCTCCTATCCCCCGCCCTCAGGAACGTCCATAGTCTTATTGCGGGCTTTGTTCTGGAATCGTAAGTTTGCCATTTATTCTCACGGTTATACTTGTGTGATACCAAGGGCTCACCGGTTCGGTCTCACATCTCTAGATCTAGCCTTCGTGTTCCACTCACCTGCTGCCCCCCACGGGCACACTTTTTTGCTCGCGGTACTGGCCGTTGACTGTGTGACCTCCAGCACAAGGTCAAGCTTAAAAGAATCCCACCCACCTAGCGACAATGCCAGTTACTATCGAACCCTCCCCCGAACTCGTGGGCCGCAACACTGATCCAACTGTCCATTCAGCGGACGATCTACTACACTGTGTTTGGTCATCTGGTGAAACCTATAATCGGGAGACGCGTATGATCGAGTCTACGGAAATGCCCCGAATCATTCAATCATCCTTCCACGAACTCAATCCCAAAACCTCTATAATAATCCCATACGACAATGGCCTAGTCAAGGGTATTGTCCGCGCATTCCAGCAGGATCTCCATCTGGTTTTACGACCGGATGATATCTGGCTTTCAATACTCACGCAGTTCAGCATGTTTGTCAATGGGAATTCGGAGCATCTCCGCACTCAATTCGTCGCTCATCAAGGGAAGAAAGAACTCATAATCGACGCGGGCCCACAGCGAATTGAGGATGTTGATATGGGCTGGTTCGCACAGGCTATGACGGAGCTCATTCAGGAGAATGTGGTAGATCCACAGCTCAGAGAGTTGGTAATGCCGAACTTCAGCACCACAACTGATGACGATAAGTCCATCGCTGCAATTGCTATGATGGGAACTTTGCAGGGCTATTTTGATTATGTCATCCGCGCGGGGTGCGGATTTCCCTCAGTTACACTCCAGGGCGAGAAATCCGATTGGGAAGAAATCCTGCTTAAGGTCCAACGCCTCTCGAAGTATGGCCCTCAGACGACGGAATGGACACGCCTCCTGATCCCCGTCATCCAGTACATGATCGCATCTTTCACACAGCCAACCTCCCCTGCTATCAAGGATTTCTGGCTTCGAGCCTGTCATTCCGCTGGTATTGGTGGCTCAGGGGGTGCGCGCACACTATCTGGCTGGATAACTGCCTTCTGCTTCTTCAGCAAAACTGGTAACCGGACTACGGAATACACAGATGAGCAACTGAGCACGTTTGCAAGGAGGTTAAACGTTCCGGAGTGGGAGAGACTGGTCTTGGATGACATTGTCTACCCAATAATCGACCTCTGGAGTATCCCCAAAGGCATTGTGTCAGTTCCCGTCACTTTTCAAGACTACGGGGCTGGACTAGAGCACAAGACAATGATGGTTGCGGGCTCTGTCGGGGTTGTGCCTTCATCAGTAGAGAGTGGAGGGGACTTGACTATAGTACAGCCTAGGTCGGGATGGTGGATGCTGGAGGATTCAGTCAAGCCCATGGGTGATGGCTGTTGTGCTCTTGCATAAATAACCGAACATCGCGATGCAATGGAGCGCACCTTCTCAATACCCGGCTTCTCGACCAATTGCTGCCAGAAACACAAATAAAGAATATTTAAAAATAAACAAATACATAACCATAATGTTTGTCATACCCTCCATCTGCCTAAATAATAGTTTTTTGTTCTGGTAAAGGTATGGCGGGGTGAGGGGTGAGAGGGAGGGGTTGTGATATGGAACTGTAGAACGTTGCGAGGCTGAATGTTCGGCTGTTTATGCTAAGGTGTTGCCTGGGTTTCCGGTGGTGATACTATTACCTGTTCTTTAGGATGCAGTTACGTTCTTTATATGCCCTCTTTGATTCTCCAGCTGTGCGCGAAATCATGTTTGAGGCAGAATACCCCCGGAGGTTTCTTTTCTTCCACTAGTAACACTGGAGTGTGGACGAATGAGTGTTCCAAGGCATGTACTAATGTATAGAGTAATGCTTGTGGGGTTTTGCTACTCGGGTGAACTTTAGCTAGCAAGTTCCATGGGGAATATACGACGCGACATCCTTCTCCTATCGCTACGCCTCCGCAATCGTGCAACCGTCTCTATTAGTTTCCTCTGTATACGATCATCAGTTGATGTACCCTTAGTCGGTCGGGAAGCTGAGTCTGGCGGACCCACGCGATGATGTACTCTACTAGCAGCATTTATCTAAAATAGCCCGCTCCACGACACTGCTATTCTTGATGGGAGAACTTACTCCCCCGGCTCTCGAAGAAGTTCGACTACTGCACAACCACTCACCCTTTCAAGTCTCCTGAGGGGGTTGTTAGGACATCTACCTCAACGTGGTCACTTTCTGAGAGAATATGGAGGGGAGACTTTCTATGGATATAGTGCGGCTCTAAACCATCGCCTCATCCAGTGGGCGCTGGGCATTGGCGTCGGTCTTTCCATCGCCGGGTGCGGTCACATATAGGTACCTACAGTCACCTATGATTACCTGTAGTTGTCGGCTGTCAGGATGTCTGCCTGGGCACCTATAGGGCCCTGGCATCTGTCCTAGGTAGAACTTGGGACCGATGCCGCCACTACCATCCGGCCGGGGCACCATCTTCAGGGATACCGGCTGTCTCGTCTCTGGGCGAGGACTGGGGTACGGGGTTGTTGGATATACTGGTTTCGCCCGGTTCAACAAGTGTAGTTTCGAGGTTTGACGGTGAAGATTTGGGGGCACTGTAGTATAAGTCCCACACTTGAGTTCTACTGTATTATCCCGAAAGCAAAGACCAAGGCTACCCTAGAGTTGCATGAAAGATTTGAAGTGCGGACGCTTAATTGCACTCAAATGCACCACCACCACCACCACGTAATGTAAAAGTTCTCAAAAATAGGCTATGATTGTCGGGAGTAACTTGGGTCCTTGTTCTTTCAACATCGCCAGCGGTGTCCTATATATATACACGAGGTTGACTACAGAAAACATTGCCTCAACTTCGTCCAAGTTCTCCGCACTCATTCCATCGCCGTCTCCTTCTTTCCACATAACACACTCAAACCTCTTCCAAAACGATACATCCCTTAATCCCTTACCTCTGTTTCGTTTACTTACAGAGTTCCTCCATTCCCAAACGTTCCTGCTACCTTTGCCTGCTTTGCTAACCTCATTGTTTGACACATGTTCGTTCCATCTCTTAGTTCCAAGCCTTTAGTACCTCTAGCGCAAGTTCCTGCATCATCCCAAAACATCTCCGCTGCACCTAACCTTTTGCCCAAACGCACCATCGCTTCAACTCCCATGTTCTCCAAAATTCTCCAAACAAACTTCTCCTGAGTCAAACGTTCCTTCTTGTAGTTCGTGTCGTACATATGGAACCTTCGTGAAAACTTTAACAAAAGTGAGCTCGATTTACCTCCCATGGTAGAGGCTAAGAGCCCCTGTTTGGCGGGGAACGGAAGGCGGGTCGACCTTTCGGTTCACCCATACAAAGCGAGCGTTTTGAAGCAAAAGGGAACAGTCTCTTTGTATGGGGGAACGGAAAGGTCGACCCGCCTTCCGCCGTTCCCGCCAAATAGGCTCTAAGAATAGTCACATTAAATTTGGAAACTATTTTTTTTTATGATATCATACTCGGAAAATCCAGGTTCTGAGTCGAAATTTCTGGTTCCTTGGCGTGCACGGACGCTATTTCTATGGGGTTGCGACTCGAAATTTGCGAATTTTCGTTTTACAAAAAATACCCGTAAGAACTGGAATAATTGGACCTGACGCTAGGACATTGGAGTCGCCTTTGTTGGTATGGTCTGGCTCTTTTTTCTATTGTTTCTGTCTTAAGCTCGGTCTGAGGAGGTCACTTTTCGCTGTGCGATTGCCCCCCCCTATCTAAGAGGGAATTTCGAACGTCTTAGCGCGAGGTCCAATTATTCCAGTTCCTACGGTAGTTGCCAAATGACTCTGATCTCCCTTTAGAAAATGTGACTATATTATGAACAACTCTGTGATAGAAGCCAAGCTTAACCTCCGCAAATACAAAAACGAGGGCCTGGTTGGTAGAGATCTAATTGGAAGCCAGATGTTCATTGTTTCTTCATGAAGCACGGGACTTTTGATCTGCATGCACCCCAACCAGTCAAAAGACTACGACTGCCAAATGTGTCAAGTGTTGGCTATCCAGGTTGCAATGATTCATAATTTCCCGCTTGCCAACTGAGACAACGCTCGGGCCTTGCTATTCGTGGTTTATCAATGACTAGACTACCGTAAAAACTTAAATAGAAGAGAAATGTGCTAGGACGTTGGAGTTGCCTCTCCTAGTAAGGCGCCTCGTATATTCCTTTTGTTTTGTCTCAACGGGGGGCTGAGTTTGCAGTGTTTTCCCCTCGCGTAGCTGAGAAGGGAAATTCCAACGTCCTAGCACATTTATCCTCCATTTGAATTTCTACGGTATTTGTCTCCATGATGATCCCGTTATATGGCGGTAAATGGAAAAATGTATTATATGTTCACTCTACTCGAATATCCACCACCTATTTGCCCGACCCTGCCCTGTGAACCTACATCTTCCGAATTAAAATTATGGTGGATCGAGTGAGGTATTCCGGAGAAGGATCTTGAATCGCAGACTAACCAAGTATCATACGGGATGTAAGAAAAGAAAAAAGAGGGAAAAAAAACTGCCAAGTCCCCAGGGCCAGACCAGTTATTCGCTAACCTAAACCTGGGGAGGTGTGTCGGTGTGATGTCAAAGTCGCCACTAAACTGGAAAAGCAAAAGAAAACATTGCAGCTGAGGTATGGAAGTTGCTTTGTGTTCGTGGAACACCAGCAAACAAAAGGTCCTAAAATTAAACAAAATATCAGGACAAAATAGAGGGGAGGGATAAAAAAGGTCTGTGCTAAAAATTAAAATCACAAACAGATATGATAATATTATCATAGAAGGTGAGAATGAAGAGATAAGCTGGTTCCAAGGGTTTAGGTTCGCAGCTGTACTAGTACAGCCAGCGGCCAATCTCCTGACATCCGGACAACCTAGGATATCCCAAGAACTACAGTCCACAGTATATCATGGTTTCTTCCCACTTGAATCAACATTTTAGATTTATGAAAGTCTTTTCCCCTGGATATCGTTGCTATGGTAGATCTAAAGCTAGATTGAAATGCTATGTTAATAGCTATTATAGGTTATTCACTAGCAATTCCCCCTGGGAGTCCCCCACTATCTTGGAGAATGAAAATAGAACGATGTGAAAGCACCAGACTATGATACTATAATCTTATTGTGTGGTTCAGGGGGGGGGTATGGCAGGTCATGTAGAAATGGAGTGCAAAAAGAAAAGATCTTAAGCAAGATGGAGCCAAGGCACGGAGGCTGCTTACATAAGCAAATAATTAGGGGCATGAGAATCCTCATTCCCCACAAGATTTCCATCTACCTACAACCACATGATGCTTATCTAGGTAATTGTTTAATATTCTATCTCTCGGGCATGTTATTTCTATGGACTACTCAGCAGGTGTTTTGCTGATTCCCCTAGTCATGTTCTGGTTGTCTGTGTTACCCTGCACTTAGGACCTAACCTGTAACATGTGTACATGTTCTGGTAACGGTACACAGGAACGGGCAGTGCAGGATCTCCTATGTTTAGTTGATTTATATTTGGTTTATTTGATTTGATTTCAGCTCCCCCACTGTCTCTGAGTCAGATAGGCTATGCTATCGTATTGCTATAGTTAGTTTCCATTGCTGGAAGTTTATATTTAGCATTCCGGGTATGGAATGGTCATGTAACACTGGTGAAGGCTGAGCTTTATTTGTTTCCTTCTTTGGTGTTGCCGGATTACAGGATTCCGGTATGTGCGCAGCTAGTGGTAATGATTGTGATTGCCGGAAGGTTATCGCTCTTGGGTTTTGTATTTAAACCAGTCTCCTGGCTAGCAGGAGACAGCAGACTTCGACAGACCTTCAGTCTAAGAATACACTTGGTTGAAGGGCAATCCCTGAGTCCCATTTGGCCTTCAACTATTATCGTTTACTTCCGGTCCCCTGAAGCCTCCCTTAGTACCAGCACTAGCAGGTCTATCGCCGGCCCTATTGTATTTTCATTAGACAGGAATAAACCTGTTACATGGCCAGAGGCCCCAGTGAGAGTAAAGGGAAGAGGGCGTGATAAGCCTCCAAGCAGTTGCCACAAGCAGGGGAGATCAGACGCAGAGGACACTCTCACGATGATTTCCCATGGTGTTGAGATTTCAATCACGGGAGGTGGAGCGGACAAGAAAGCTGAGGAAATAGGGGGCTTTGTCTTTTTTTTTTTGTTATGATCATGTATTCATTGTTAAAGTACAAGAAACCGCGTGAAGCACTAGCTATAGTGTGAAAAAAACTGTAAACAATCCAACGACCCGCTTCACCCCCTCATCGGAAAAATCAAACCCCTCGAAACCAGAGCACACCCCTCCCCCATCTAGCACCTAAGACGAAAGCAAGACGAAGTAATACCTTCCTCCAGACACGTAAGGAAAGACATGAGTAGAAATGAAACCAGAGCAAGACACAAACTCTTCGGCCGGCCCCCCAAAACAAAACAAAAGAATCTTACGGCCCAGGGCCGTCGGAGCAGAAGGATAAAACTACTATTGCCAGAGTATCTAACGGAATTCCCCGAACCTAACAGCTTAGGGGCAAGGCGGGACGGGGGCGGAGTGCCGGTTGTATTGGCGCGCCGCGGAATATAGTCCAAGTCAAAGAGACAGTGCTATACCATGACACGGGGTAACCGGAGTGAGTTGTGACCGTGGAGTAAATCGCGCACCGGGTGAAGAAGGTGTGGGGAGCCACCCAGCGAGGAGAGCCACTCAGCAGTAATGGTGCCAGGAATGGGGACGTGGCAGATAAGGTGCCAGCTGACAGCAGTAAGGTGCCAGCAGGCAGTGTATAGCAGTATGGTGCATGTGGATCTGATGCGTGGGAAGCGGGAGGAGGAAGGCTTGCCAAACAACCGAGAAGTACAAACACGGAGGACGGAGACAAGGTCATGATCTTTCGATAGCCAACCGTACCGACCGAGCAACTCAGAAGGGAGTGGAATACCAGAGAGCATGGCCACTAGGGCAACTACTTCACCGATAGCCCGAAACTAGCGACCATGTGTTGACAGAGGAAGGAGGGTTGCCGACTGTGTGAAACGCTAAGCGAAACACGTTGCAAGATGTGGAGTGAGGGGTAGGAACGTCAACGCAAGCGTACTTAAACGAAGACAGAACGGAACTAGGCAGGAATCCAAAACCCCTGGGAGGGGAGGCCATGGGCCCCAGAGAGAGGAAAGGAAGAGACGGACACGTGCTACTCCTAGGCAGAAGCCATCAGGGGAGAGCAGAGGCAGGGGACACTCTCACGATGATTTCTCATGGTGTTGAGATTTCAATTGCTGGAGGTGGAGCGGACGAGAAAGATGAGGAAATAGGGGGCAGAGCTCCCCTTTATACCGAAAGAAATCCGAGCACTGCCTGTTCCCGCCCGACTCATACCCCAGTATGAGTCACATATTCATGTACCCAAGGAAACAATTCAATTTGTTGTAAACCTTATAAAGGAAATCTCTCATAGCAACTGTTTAACAAAAGAAAAAACACTAAAGTTATCCCAATGCGTATCTCAACAGGGGACTGTGAGAGGAAGGTAGATAAGGTACGCAACCTGGTCCAGGGTGCAGTTAGCAAGGACTCCCTCGCCTTGGTCCAGCATAAGACACGTACCCGATATCTTCACTTGGTCTGTACTGTTACTCAACTAGGTCGAACTTTCCTCCGCAGTCTCTGGAATATGCAGATATACTTTCTGATAAAAGGCAAACATTACTGAAGACGGATATCTTCTGAGGCCAACAGGACCTGCGATGGTGGCTAACCACCCTGACAATAGAACCTGAGTGATCAATTAAAAAGCACAGCAGAGATACAATCGACCTCGCGTCCGACACAGCTGGTAGCAAAGGGGTTGGTGTATTTTATATTGACAACCGCCAAATCACCACACGTGAAGGAACCTCGGATACCATCAAAAGAACTACTCAGAAACCACTTGTAGGATCCGCATTCTCAATATGACTCCTACAGAGTGTTCGTTACGGGGCGGGGCCGGGTGGGTTTTCACTTTGTGACCCCGCCGTTACTCCGGCCCGGGGTCAACTCTTGGCCGTTCCTTCCCGCCCTGTATGACACGGGGCCCTGGCCGGGCTGTGGTGCGGGGTGGGTATTTTACTTTCCCCGCTGATTGCCTAGACGGCCCCCGTCTTCTTGTCCCCCACTCTTGCCCCTGTGCGGGGCCCCACTTATTCCTACGAGTGATATTCTCTGACTAAACCAATGGCAGGTTGAAATCTAAGGGGTGTTTGGCCTCTCAATTCTGATCTGAAATCACAATTTGAGATCAGAAGTGGCTGGCCAAACACCCCCTAATTACTTCGTATGTCTAGTATGATGACTCCACTATTTGGATATTCCATATAGCAATAGGGCAACTATCTCAAAAGATAGGATTTGAATATAGTGCTCATATTATCATTATGATTTGGGTTTCTAGTTTGAGATAAATAGTGTTTGGAAATCGCTCTCAGTATATGATTGTAAGCGTATAATCTAGGTATGTTTCTAAGTACTTCTAAGCATATGATTCCGGGTACATAACTCTAAGCGTATAGTT
>Ga0307513_10009557_pt1 | contig 12255 bp, 8 predicted proteins | sample 15_EM_MG_FD_202174 | JGI IMG/M metagenome (GOLD analysis project Ga0307513, IMG submission 202174) | Populus trichocarpa ectomycorrhiza microbial communities from riparian zone in the Pacific Northwest, United States - 15_EM | ecosystem: Host-associated > Plants > Roots > Unclassified | place... | reverse complement strand
GAAAATTTGATGGGTACACCTAAGTAGCCGGTAACTCCCGTGCTGGTATTATATAATCGTCTGATCATCACCTTCCACACCTCTGACGATCTCCTCCCACATCCGATTCATCACAGCCATCACAGCCTCATCATCGCCCGCCTCGCCCCGCATCCGTGACGCGGGCATGGCGGGTTTTGTGCTACAAATTCAAAGTCCGCCCAAAAATGAGATGAGCTGCCTCTGTTCTTCATCGCGGACTCAAAGACCGCAGCAGGACGCGTGAAAGGGTAAGTAATTCGTTTATAACCCCTTTACCATATATGTGCTAATCTATTTCATTCCTTTTAGGTCCCTCCACCCCCAAACTCGCTGCCACCTGGCCTCTCCCCTCCAATGAGGGATGTAGGCCACCAATGTTGATGTGAATATATTTCGGGAGGACGTGTAGGTTGGGGCAGGTAGGAAACATAAGGGGAGACCCATGGTGTGGGAGACCCGCAAGGCACGCAAGGAGGTGAACCGATTACGGTTCACCTCCCCTCACCTACCTTCCATGCTACCGATAACATCGAGAACGTGTTAAGACATGCACTAGCCACTTACGCACCCTGCAAATACGCCACATCTTGAACCAACGCCAGCGTATGTGGCCGCAGGCCAATGCAAGGACGAAACCCCCAACGTGGGATCGAATGGTCGAATGGGTGTTAGGTCGACCCAACGCATACCCCCTTCAGCTGTCTACACTGGTGATGGGTCCTCCGGGTCCCATTGCGTGGTTCGAACTGGTGTTGGGTCAATAAAGCCCGCGTTGGGCCCAAACACGAGCCCCTCTCTCCCCTCCCCCCTCCCTCGCACGCAACAGCGAGCCGGAGGTGGACTTTTATGGTCCTTCGAGCTCATTCCTGCATCCTCCACCTTCTTCGCATACAATAGCGAGCTGGAGAGAGGATCTTTGTCATTTCGGCCCCGTTTCCCCAGCCTCCACCTCCCTCGCATGCGATAGCAAGCCAGAGGTGGATCTTATGCAGTTTTCCCCCTGTTCTCGCCTCCTCCACCCCCTTACACCCTTTCACAACCAAATCCCTAACCTCGCAATGCTGCACGGCGGTGTCAATTGACACTTGCACTGCCATTGTGAGGTTTCTCGGTTGGTTTTGGAGGCACGCCCGCGCACGGGTTGGAGCTCCGCCCCTGGGTTGTTGCAGAACCCCTACCCGCACCCGTCGAAACCCGTTCTGCGAGCTTCAATTCCACCAGGGCGAATTGGGACAGGCTCTTAGTCATGTTTTTAGGATGGTTTTTAGGATGGAGAGTTTTGAATTGGAGTTTGCCTTTGGGTTGACGGTGGTATTGTTGATGTCGTTTGCGAGGTTGAAGTACTTGGTGCTTTCGAACGTGGATTTGGATGATGGGGGAGGAGGAACATGAGGGACCTACATGGTGCGTCCTAACTCCCTTACACCCGACACCAACGTAACGAACCTCACCCAGACGAAAACCCCCAACCACAGCCCACCTACTCCCAACGAACCTAATCCCAACGACCCGTGCCTAATGACGACAATACGGCTCGACGACGACGACGACGAGTCTGCCCAAAGACAGAAACTCTAACCCAACGAAGGCAAGAGGGCAAAAATGGCGCGAGGGGCCAACGCACGAAGAAAGCAAGCCAACGACGGCGAACGGGAGCCAACAACAGGCAACGGGAACCAATGACAGCGAACCGAATCCAACGATCACGAGAGGGAGCCAACGATAGCGAACGGGAGCCAACGACAGCCAACAACGGCGAATTGAAAACAAGGAGGGCGAATCGAAACCCACGAAATCGAATTACCACCCATCAACGCCATACGCCCGCGCCCAATCGATAACGAGTACCACTCTCATTATCGATTGAGTGGTCCGCATAATCGATAACGCGTACCACTCGCGTTATTGATTAGGTGGTACGCGAATCCGCGGCAAATCAAATTTAACAACGGCGAGGGAAACCCAACGGCAAATGCAACCCAACTGCGGCGAATTGAACGTGCAGCCTCAGCCCAATGGGCCCCAATTACGACTTAGTAGTTTCTTTTTTCTTTATAACTTCCTCTTTTTTCTTTGTACCCTAATACTTTAATAAATTTCGTTGCAAGTTATTGAATTGAATGAACTATCTAAGATAAGATAAACAAGATGAACAACCATGTATTGCCGTCCATCCATTTCTCGTACCCCTTACAGAGTGTTAGGTCTTGGTACGTACTTAGTAGCCGTCTCACAGGTTTTGTACCTTACTACCTACAATTAGTAGGAGGAGTACTCAGTCCTCAATACAGTATACGATGTACTACTTGAGGTAACCGGGACAGGGGTATTCCAAAAGTAAACGTGATAACTAGGGGCACGTGACCACGGGGCCTAGCGCTCGCGTTCTCCTTTTCAGCTTCAATTTACACGTAGAGAAGTCCCCATTGGCCCAAAAATTTCAGGAATGTGCTTCCTATTTTTACCAATTTTTGAGCCTGTTTATCATGTGAAAAATCCAAATTTTCTTGGATTTGGCGAAGGAGAGGAGGAAAAGATGGAATGATTGGAAAGATCCATAAGTACTTTCCCATACACGCGAAAATCTCATTTCACAGGAATTGTTATAGAAGTTATAGAATTTTGAGGCTGACGAGAACCCCTCTACATGAAGGAAAATGCAAGCGCGCCGTGGTCACGTGCCGAAACTGCGAGATTCGTCCGCTTGAAGTTGGTCCCAGCTACCTCTGGTAGTACGCCATAGATTGTACTGACTACTCCTGTACATTGTAGGTACTAGGTTTCCAAACCTGCAAGACGATTACTGACTACGTACTAAGACCTGACATTCTGTACGGTGTATGATACTGATCCCGCGATTTCCATGCGGCGTGAGAACCAAGTTCACGGACTTCGAATTTTCAACGGGAAATCATGTCATATCTTACTTTAGCAGATCATGGGGCGAGGATTAGTCAACTAGCCTTGTTACAGCCATGTACAACCTGACCCACCCCGAAGGCGTGAATCTGTCATTGGACGATACGAGAGGTATGAGTCGTTCATCCGATTCTCTGGAACTCGCTTTTCGCACTGGCAGCGAATCCTCTCGGGTTCACACAGTTCCCACTCCAAGTTTTGGCTGATTTATTTCCATGAGGCTCCTGATTTTACTGAATTGGCCTGAGTGGTGGTAGGGCCTGCCTGCTCTCATGTCGTGTTTAAAATATTACCAGATGTACTTACAAGAATCCACTTTTTAATTAAGGAAGTGAAATATTTACCGGTCTGTTGTCTTACAGGTCAAAAGAGGGCTATTTGGAACACAAGGAAAGTCGATCGAATTGGCTAGCTTGAAATGAAAGACGGGCTCCAGCCTGTGGGGCTAGACCATGTAACCTGAATAGATCCCAAAAAACAATGAGTTGGAGGTCTATAAAAGGGTGGAACTTGAAAACAGTAGCCATCACACTAGTATCAACCCCCGCGTTCCCGCAAATTACGATGCCTAAAGTGCGTTTTCTGAGACTAACAGATATTCGATGCATATTGGATATCGCTAATTGTGATATTCTTAACAGCATATCCACAGCGAGCACTACTTCGGTAGTCCTTACGACCTTATCCCCAAAGTAACTATTCATCCGGAGATCGAGCATCATGATCACCCTACCGATACCGAACATTACCTGCTTCCCGCCGTGTTCACTTACGAAAAAGGAGAAAGGCTCACCGCCCGGTATCCCGGCCCAGGGGTCCTCTACGTCACTGAGGGTGAGTACCCATGGCCACATTGTTTGTCTTACTGACCTGATAAGTTACTAAATGGAATAGGCGAAATCCAGTTTGAGGACGCTGCAAATCCTGGGAACCCCACCGTATTAAGCACCGGCTCCGTTCTCCACATCGAAGAGGGTTCAGTTTTTCGTTGGTCCTCACCTTCTTTGGCAAAGGGTCAATTTTATTTTGAACGCCAGTTTTGCCACTCACTCACCTTCCTCTAAACAGGCTTTGCTGTATTCTATGTCCCGGTGGCTATTAAGGGGTTCGACGCCTTCGTCGTCTCTGAATAATCTGAGTGTCCGGTAGTACTATTCAGAGGCCACATTCGTACAAGTTTGAAGAATTTGGGTCAGCATGTATACAAATAAAAATGATGATGGATTGGAATAAAATAAGCTCGCAGAATCTCCTACCATCTGATTATATGAGCCGCGACCATCTGCTTTAATATGTATCCTATTGTTTGAGCATGTTTCTCATGTGAAAAGAATTCAGAATTTTTGAATTTGGCCCGGAAGAGGAGGACAGGATATACTAATCGGAAGGATTCATACTTCTCATAAGCGCGAACCCCGAAATATATACATTGAAAGACGATAAGTCACTACTGCACACAGGAACCTATATTTCCTACAGAGAATTACGAAAGAGAGAAAATTTGGTGAGAAACCCCTTTTAGGGCGTCTCGAGCTTCCTCGCCGTCTCGGCACCGGGGCGCGGTGGTACAATGTCGGCGCTGGATGCATCGCGGGTACTTTTGTAGGAAGGGTGTGGATTGTGGGTTTACCTTGTGTTCTTCGCAGCTGCCGCGCTCCAGGGGTCGCTTGGCCATTTCTGGGTTCTTTGAGTGGTGAACGACGGGGGAAATGGGCAGCGCTTGGATAAGGAGTTACTGGGGTTCACGGTCATGCTCGTTTTGTCTGCTGGGATGAGGCGTGTGAGGTTCCTAACATCATTAAGGTGAGACGTAGCGTGTGGGATGGGCAATCGACGATGATGGGAATATGTAATGAGGAATGGGTGATATTTGACCAGGCACCCAAGCACTGTGATTGATGTATAGAGCCCGAACCGAACTATTTTCGCTGAATTTTAGTCAGGCGAGAGCTGGAAAAACGACACCTACTTCAGGTGATTGCAGAATCGACCATTCCCCGACCGCTGTCGGACTTGTACCTGAGTTTCTTTTTACTGAGGGGGGTGGATGCCATTGCTCATTGTCACGATGCAGAGCTAACCACCGATAGCAATAGTGTTTCCGAGCCGCCTTTTCTCAACCATGACTATTGCGCTTTGTGTCGAAGGTCCGCTCTGAATCATGTGTCATACTTCTCCTTTTGGAAAGTGACGAGCTTCGCAGGTATATCCACCATTTGTAGGAGTCCTACTTGAAGGTTGAAGGTTGAGTTCTGGGTTTCATTGAAAGGTATCAGGTATTAGTTGAATACCGTTACCTTTACAAAAATCAATCATGTCTTTGCACTATAGAAACATCATGATGAGCTGAGTGGTTTTCGTGGTAGTGGCCTTGAAAACAGGGAATGTTAACGAGTGGGCGAGAACAACCCAAGGTCGAACCCTCTCCGGGAGAGGGTCTGGATAAAGGAAGCAGATGATTTGTTTATATGTTCACCTGCCCATAGCGGCAGCTACATGCAGGGGACCTCTTAGGTAGGGTTTCCGAAACCGGTCGAACAGCTCCCATCTCTATTTTCAAACTGCTGCTTTAGGTGCTTAATGATTGATAGTCACTGAGCGGAAGCAGGTTGAAATATCAATGCAGTGCACGGTGCACACCAATGCCGTTGGTCCAAGTGAGCAGGCCCTACCACCCCTGCCAAGATCAATTCAATAATATTGGCAGGACTCCCCTGATGGAAATACTACCTCTCGTATCGTCCAATAGGAGACTCACGCCTTTGGGGTGGGTCAGGTTGCACATACAGCTTTAACAAGGTTGGTTAAGTAATCCTCGCCCCATGACACGCTAAAGTACGGATCATTATCAGATGTACTTACAAGAATCCACTAAGGAAGTAAGACAGTTACTGATCCATTCTCTTATAGGTCAAAAAAGGGCCATTTGAACAGAAGGACAATCGATCGAATTGGCTAGATTGGGATGGAGGAGGTGCAGCCTGTACGGCTAAAGTACGTAACCTGAATAGTAGATCTCAACAATGAATGCTTTTGGAGGTTCATAAAGGGGTGGAACTTGGAAATAGTAGCCATCCAACTAGCATCAATCAAGTTTCAACCCCGCGTTCTTCCAAAGCACGATGCCCAAAGTGCGTTTCCGAGACTAGCAGAGTATTCAATGCACATTACGATGTTGCTAATTTTGATTTTCTTAATAGCATATCCACAGCGATCACTACCTCACTAAGCCTCACAAAGTTGTCCCCACCGGAACCGCTTATCCGGAGATCCAGCATCATGATCACCCCCCCGATACCGAACATTACATGCTTCCCCGGTCCCGCCGTGTTCACTTTCGAAAAAGGAGACAGAATCACCGCCCGGTATCCCGGCCCAGGGGTCTACTACTTCACTGAGGGTGAGTAGCCACATTGTTTGTCTTATTGATCTAATCTATTAAATGGAATAGGCGAAATCCAGTATGAGGACACTGCAAACCCTGGGAACCACAATGTATTGAAGGCCGGAGCCGTTGTCCACGTCGAAGAGGGTTCAGTCCTTCGTTGGTACACACCTTCTATGGCAAAAGGTCAATCTTATTTTGAACGTCAGTTCACCACTCACTCACCTTCCTTTAAACAGGCTTTGCGGCATTCTATGTCCCGGTGGCTATCAAGGGGTTCGAGTCCTTCATCATCTCTGAATAATCTGAATGCGTCCGGTAGCAGTGACCCTACTTTAATATGTAGCCCATCGCGGTAGCTACGTGGGAGGGGACCTCTTACTATGAGGTGGGTTTTCCATTCTACCTTAGAAGAAGCCGGCCTAACACGTCTCATCTCTATTTTTAAACTGTTGCCTTATAGGAGCGAAGTAGGTTCTTGTAAGTACAAAGTACATCTGTTAATGATCTTACTTTAGCACGTCATGGGCGAGGATTAGTTGAACTAGCCTTGTTACAGCCATGTACAACCTGACCCACCCCAAGGCGTGAGTCTCTCATTGGACGATACGAGAGGTATGAGTCGTTCATCTGATTCTCTGGACCTCGCTTTTCGCGGTAGCAAGCAAATCCTCTCGGGTGCACGCATTTCCCACTCCAAGTTTCGGCTGCGCCTTGGATTGTTCCAACCAATTTATTTCCATGAAGCTCCTTATTTTATTGAATTGGCCTGAGTGGTGGTAGGGCCTGCCTGCTCACATGTCGTGTTTGGGATATTACCAGATCAAGAACCCACTTACCAGTCATTATCTTACAGGTCAAAAGGGGTTATCTTGAACAGAAGGACAATCGATCGAATTGGTTAGATTGAAATAGAAGGCGGCCTGTGCGGCTAGAGCATGTACCACCTGAATAGATCCCAACGAACAATGCTGTCAAACCTGTTTGAAGTCTATAAAGGTCTGGTACTTGGAAATAGTAGCCATCACACTAGCATCAACCACCCCCGCGTTCCCGCAAAGCACGATGCCCAAAGTGCGTTTTCCGAGACTAGCAGAGTATTCAATGCACATTGCGATGTCGCTGATTCTGATTCTTAATAGCACATCCACAGCGATCACTACCTCACCAAGCCTCACAAACTTGTCCCCCACGCAACCATTCATCCGGAAATCCAGCATCATGATCACCCCCCCGATACCGAACATTACCTACTTCCCGCCGTGTTCACGTACGAAAAGGGAGACACAATCACTGCCCGGTATCCCGGCCCAGGAGTCTTGTACCTCACTGAGGGTGAGTACCCATGGCCACAATTTTTGTCTTATTGATCTAATCAATTAAATGGAATAGGCGAAATCCAGTATGAGGACACTGCAAACCCTGGGAAACACAATATATTGAAGGCCGGCGCCGTTCTCCATGTCGAAGAGGGTTCAGTTCTTCGTTGGTACTCACCTTCTGTGGCAAAAGGTCAATGTTATTTTGAATGTCAGTTTTGCCACTCACTCACCTTCGTTTAAACAGGCTTTGCTGCATTCTATGTCCCGGTGGCTATCAAGGGGTTCGAGTCCTTCGTCATCTCTGAATAATTTGAGTGTGTCCTGTAGTACTATTCAGAAGCCATATTCGTACAAGTTTGAAGAATTCGAGTCAGCATGTATACAAATAAAAGCAGCATTACCGAAAATAAATATGGATTAGAATAAAATAAGTTCCCAGAATCTCCTACCATCTACTTTAATATGTATCCTATCATTTGACCGTGTTTCTCATGTGAAAAGAATTCGAATTTAGCCAGGGAGAGGAGGACAGGATAGAATAATTGGAAAGATTCATACATTCCCATAAGCGCGAACCTCTCAGGCTCATTCTATAGGACGTAGTTAGATTAAGAAGCGCTGCCTACATTTCATAAAAACCTGCGGGATATTGAGCCGCCGTGGAGGGGACCTCTTACTATTAGGTGCAGTTTCCATTCCACCTTATAAGAAGCCGGCCTGGCAGGTCCTATCTCTATTTTTACACTGCTGCATTCGGTGCGAAGTAGGTTCTTGTAAGTAGCCGTGAACCCAGTCATAGGGTCACAGCTTCAAGCGTGTTGGTTTAAATAAAGTCAATAATATATATTTTGGCAAGGTTTATGGGGTCATCTGCGCTGGGGTAAAGAGTGAAATCTATTCATTGAAAGACGAGAAGTCACTAGATACTGTACATTTGGAAATTATATTTGCTACAGAGAATCACGAAAGAAAGAGAAAAATGGGTCTAACATGATGAGGAACCCCACCAGGACTTCTCGAGGGTTCCCCGCCGTCTCAGCACTGGGGCGCGGTGGTACAATTCGCCGGCGCTGGTCGTCGGGAGGCATCCGGGGTGTATGTGTAGGAAGGTGTGGTTGATGTACTGGGGGTTTACTTTGCGTTCTTTGCGTTCTTCACAGCATCTGCCGTGCTCCTGGGGCCGTTTGGCCATTCTGAGTGGTGAACGACGGGCAGAATGGGCAGCGGTGTGTAAGCCTGTAAGAAGCTAGTGGGCTCATATGGTCATGCTTCTTTCATTTGCTGAGATGAGGCATGTGAGGTGGAGAGGAGTATGGGGTGGTATACATTATAGCCCGATATACTCTCCTAACGTCATTAACATGGGGCGGGGAGTGTGGGGATGGGCAATCGACGAAATGAAAGGAAGAATGGGTGATATTTGACCAGGCACCCGAGCACTGTGATTGATGTATTAAGCCCGAACCGAACTATTTTCACTGAATTTTGGTCACTGGGCAGAAGCTGGCAAAATGACGCCTACTTCAGGGTGATCGTAGAATCGACCATTCCCCGATGGCTGTCGGACTTGTACCTGAATTTCCTTTTTGTTGAGGGTAATGGGTGACATTGCTCCTCGTCATTGATCGTCACGATGTTGAGCTAACCACCGATGGCAATAGTGTGTCGCGCTTTCTATGACACATATTGCGCAACTTATGTGTCGAAGGTCTGTCATACTTTTCCTTTTGGAGTGACGAGCTCCGGGGGTATATCCTCCGTTTGTAGGAGTCCTACTTGATGGTTGAAGGTTGAGTTCTGGGATTCATTGAAAGATACTAGTTGAACACCGGTACCTTTACAAAAATTAATCATATTTGCATTCCAGAAAGATCAGCTGAGGAGTGGTCACTGCTGTGGTGGGACTATTTAGAGGGGGGGGCAAAATATTTCGGCAGATTGTTTGAATTTTGCCGTGTCACGTGAATTTCCTTATAAGGAGCACACGTGACTATTCACGTGACCCGGCAAAAATTCAAACAATCTGCCCAACTATTTTGACCCCCCCTCTAAATAGTCCCACCCCAGCAGTGGGTTGGCGGTAGTGGCCATGAAAGCAGGGAATCTAATCGTTGATTGACGTTGATTGCGATTGATGGGTGGAAGAGCCGGCCCGGTGGCAATCCTCTCGAGGGAAGATGACTTATTTATTTGTCGAGCCGCCCATCGCGGCGGTCCTCCTCTGCCTCCAGGTCCATCGAGATCACTCTCTTAGGTGGCGCTTCCATTCCACTTTACAAGAAGCCGGCCTAACAGGTCCTATCTCTATTTTTGAGCTGCTGCCTTAGGAGCGAAAGTCGGTTCTTGTGAGTACATTTAGTTATGATCCTTACTTTAGCGCGTCATGGGGCGCGGATTAGTTAACTAGCCTTGTCAAATCCATGTCCAACCTGACCCACCTGGAAGGCGTGAGTCCCTCATTGGACGATACGAGCGGTATTGGAACTCCGAGGCTTACCAGCGCGAAAAGGGAATCCTCTCGGGAGCTCTCGGCTTCACGCAGTTCCCACTTCAAGTTGTGGCGCCTTCGATTGTTCCAACAGATGTATCCATGAGGCTTCTGATTTTATGGATTTGATAGAGCCTGCCTGCTCACATGTCGACCTGCAGCCGTTCCAAGGATGAGGTGACTATGGTTCTTCATGACACCTCTTAGAGTGAATAGTTACCGGTCTAGCTCACATGTCGTCTTCCGATGTATTCAGAAGGACAGTCGAGCGAATTGGCTAGATTGAAATGGATGACGTGCAGCCTGTATTGCGCCCAGACAATGTGACCTGAATAGATTGAAATGGAAGACGTGCAGCCTATGCGGCTAAAGTATGTAATCTGATTCAGAATAAGCAGATCCCAAAAAAGAATGCTATCGAACTGGAGGTTTATAAAGGGGTGGAACTTGGAAATAGTAGCCATCCCACTAGCACCAACTACCCCCCAAACCACGATGCCCAAAGTGCGTTTTCCGAGAGTGTTCAATGCACATTGCGATGTCGCTAATTTTTATTTTCTTAATAGCATATCCACAGCGACCACTACTTCACTAAGCCTCACGAACTTGTCCCCAACGGAACTATTCATCCGGAGATCCAGCATCATGATCACGGCCCCGATACCGAACATTACCTGCTTCCCGCCGTGTGGAGACTCGAAAAAGGAGACGGAATCACCCTCAATTATCCCGGCCCAGGGGTCTACTACATCATTGAGGGTGAGTGCCTCATGGCCACATTGTTTGTCGTATTGATCTGATTTATTAAACGGAATAGGCGAAATCCAGTATGAGGACACTGCAGACCCTGGGACCCCCCACAAATTAGGGCCCGGCGCCGTTGTCCACGTCGACCAGGGTTCAACTCTCCATTGGCACTCACCTTCTGTGGCAAAGGGTCAATGTCATTTTGAATGTCAGTTTTACCACTCACTCACCTTCCTTTAAACAGGCTTTGGTGTATTCCATGTCCCCGTGTCTATCAAGGGGTTCGAGTCCTTCGTCGTATCTAAATAATTTGAGTGTGTCCGGTAGTATTATTCAGAAACCAGAAACAACTGTAGCTCCCAAGAATCGTATATGCGAGATAGGATGCGAGTAAAGTCCATCCATTCATTTGTACTAGTATTAGTTTGAAGAATTTCGATCAACTTTTATGCAAATAAAAACATTTCCAAAGATATGGAAATAAGCTCCCAGAATTTCCTGCCGTCTGATTCTATGAGTACTAACCGATGATAAATGTGTAGATCAAGCTGATACTATGATTATGAGTCTTTTATTTATAAAAGGTCGTCTTTTAAACGAGGAGGTTCCCCTATTTTCAGTAGTCAGAATTACCTGAAGAGAGTTGTCAAAGATGTTAATTTCGAAGGCCTAATACCCAAGAAACTGCCTGGAAAGAACCTGCGATGAGCTGCCCGAGTTCCACGGTGCGAACACCGCTCAAGGGCATGTCATCTTTCAAGTTCAGGTGTGAATTTTTGAGGTAGTTGTCAGGTTTCTAGATCCAGTAATAAAAATGGACTCGAGTGAATGTGATTTTGAATGTACAACGTGATTATTTTGGGCAAAAGAAAGCCCTTGGAATAATTGCCTTTTCGTACAGGAAATAATTCCGCTAGAAATTGTGCTGGGGGCGGCATTTACTTGGTGGACTTATAACCCCTGCGATATGAATCTTTATAGACCCCAAGTTGAATTTCAGTCACGAAGTAGTTGCGCAAGAATGAGTAGCATGCACGGATTGAATAGCGCTTTCTGTCATATGTTTCAGTGAATTTCTGGTAACGACTAACCGGTAAAAGTTAGATTGACAATTCGCAATGTCCGTGACTTTGTAGTCAGGGAAGGATCAATAATTTAAATTAGTTGTGCCCTGATCGTTAGCTGTGCTGGATATTTGTCGCTGCTGAGAAAAATAAACAGATGATGGAAATTCCTGTCGGATTCCGGCTCGCTACTCATACCGGTGTCTCACTACGTTCACTACCGAACGGGGTTTAAATAAATCATGTGACCTTCCAATTTCGGAAGCTGCTGTAGTGAGACATGTGCCACACGAGCTTCTAATTAATCCT
>Ga0307513_10009556_pt1 | contig 12257 bp, 9 predicted proteins | sample 15_EM_MG_FD_202174 | JGI IMG/M metagenome (GOLD analysis project Ga0307513, IMG submission 202174) | Populus trichocarpa ectomycorrhiza microbial communities from riparian zone in the Pacific Northwest, United States - 15_EM | ecosystem: Host-associated > Plants > Roots > Unclassified | place... | reverse complement strand
AATACACACACACAAACATATTTTTTTTTTTGAATTCAACTCTAATCTTGAAACTATATAGAGTAGGTGATTAAGAGGATGAATTAAAGAGAAGAAGAAAATCGATTGCTTTTTATATTGGGGCTCTGCATTACATATCATCATAGGAAAAGCATGGAAATGGCTAAGGACTTAAAGTAGTGTTGGTGTGGGGGTCCTTGAATAGAAAGCCCGGCATAGTCTCTTGAAAGGGTTTTTCGAGTCGGGGGCCATTGCCATGGAAAAACTTCTTTCCAGTACTTCCTGGTATCAAACCCTAACTGTTGCCTTCAGACGGGGGAGGGAGAGAGAAAACTGGAGCTAGGGTTCCTCTCTTTTGCTAAATGGAAACACTAGTGCATGCAATACTCAGAGAAAGCTAACCAAACAAACAACTAAAAGTTATCCAATACGGAAAAGAAAGATATACATTGGATTGTTAGAGAAGCACACACAGAAAGTTAAGCACTAATAACGAAGAGCAATGAGTGATGATGTATAGTACTGATCCCTATAGCAATAAAGATAACGAGCCCATCATCCCTTTTCCATATGAAAAAGGAATATTGATCGAGTAAACACATTGTAAAATATTGGTGTTTTTCGTTCAGTTTCAAAACTCAATTAATTTTTAAAAACCTCTTTTTTTTGTTTCTTAGTTATTTTAAGATCTTAGATTTAGTCTTCAATTTGTTTTTAGAAGTTTAACATCTTCCAATCTATTTTTATATTATTGTCTAATTTATTAGAAGATGTATCATGCATAATGATAGAAATACACATAATAATTCAGTTTTCTTTTATATTTTCTTTTATTTTTCTTCATCTTATTTGTAAAGCAAACTTTCTATTTTTCTTACCGTATTACCAAATATATTAAGTTTTCTTTTTTTATTAGATACATCCAAAAGAACCCCATATCAGCTTATATTGAGTTTTTTTATTAAAAAAAAATGATATAAGGTTATTTAAAATGATGTCTTATAAGATTTATGAATTAAGCTAGTTAATAGGGCACAAACCTGTTTTCATTTTTTCTAATCTACATTGAAAAGCAAAAGACATGAATCCGATTTCTTTGTAATAAAAAAATTGGTTTAGAATTATTTGAAATGATGTTTATAAAATTTACAAGTTAAGTATTTAAGACCTTATATATATAATGTTCTCATATGAATTTAATTAAGATCTTCAGGTTTTGGAAAAATAAAATAAAATGATTTCATATAAAAAGAGATTGAAATTAGGCATGAAGTTATGAAGATTATAGGGTTTCTCACTTTCGAGGTTGCTACTCCACAATTATGAGATTCAATATAGTTGACCAATCAACTAGTGATCTGGCCCAAGATTTATAGGCCCATTCTTCAGGTTGTTAACATATTTGGGCTTGTGCTTCTAAATTTAAATTCTGTCCCGTATGCTGTAATTTTCCTATATGGACATAAAAAAAAAACGGAAAACCAAGCCCATTGAATTCTCTGGTACATTCTGATTTCCGAAGTGCCTGTGAAAGAGAGAGATCTACCTTAACTGCTGCTGCTACTCCCGGCAATCGTGGAAGAAAATGGCAAACAACAGAGGATATCCCCATTTCAGAAGATTTCTCTCAAGAAGACAATATATTCTTACGACAGCTCTCTTCACAATCTTTGCTTTTGTTTTTTCTATTTTCCTTCTACTTTATGGATTTGCCCCAAAGGAAGATGACATATTGAAAGATGATACAAGACTTGAAGAACCCCAACAATCTCAATCTGTGCAGCAGCAGGTACTGTTACGGTTCTCTTTTCTTAATTTTGAGAAAAGGGTTTTGCTTCTTGGGCTGCATTTGTTAATGGGTAGAGATGAATTTGATTTTTTTTTGTAGTCTCACTGGTTCCTTTTGTTATCTGGAGAATTGCGCTTTCTTTTTTCTTTTCTTTTTTGTTAATGTTAGTTATTTTCTTCTTGAATTGTTTTTAGTTGGGTTTATGAGATTATGATGATTAGTTTTTTTTGGATTTGCTGATTCAGTGATGTTAGGGAGATTGAATTTCTTATCAGTTGGAGAACTGCTGAATTCTTTATGGAGTTTCTTGTAGTGATTGATATTTGAGAATTAGTAATTCAAAGGGAAATGTTAAATGTCTCTTTCATTTTTATTTGTTTGTTTTAATGCGAGGAGTTTTGAGCTTTTGGCCTTGGATAATCAGGTGTTTCTTTCATGATTGTTGTTGAGTAGTAATGGTTTCGTCCAGGAAACTGTACTTGCGTGCTTGAATTTTCTTTTGGTTTTTTCGGGATAAAAATCACTTGGGAGATTGCTGATTGGATCATGGGGAAGTTAGAATGTTCCAACTACACCTAATCAACCTGAACCTGAACCTGAACTTTTCTGGGTTCACCTTGGAGGAAGTTGTACATGCTTCTGTCAAGAATTTATCCCAAGTAAAGTAAAAAATGTCACTTGAATTCCCTTTAACTTTGAAAAAGGCTGGAAGCTAAATGTAGATTGAACAGACAAATGATAAACGTAGTAGTTAAGAATGGAATGAATCCAAGTGGGAAGGAGCATAAATTGATAGCAGAAGTTTCTGTGAATGTCAAATTAGAAACAGAGGTCAGTATCCATGTAATTGCAAACTTTTGAAGACATGGTTCTGTCTTTTGAGCATTTTGAGGAGGCTGTTGAAAGGCATTAATGTGGGAGGACTACTGTGAGATGGACCTACATTCATGTCAATATTGAATGCATTGAATCTGTTTTGTGCTTGGTTATTATGACAAATAAAGATTGTTTCATGTAAAGTGGCTTATCAAAACATGTCACAAAATTCTTCTTGCACCTTTCATTTTTAAAATACAATAGAAAAATATCATTCTATGTTTGCTACAAGCTTTAGAGAGCTCATATCCTTTTTAGAAAATAACTGGTATTAATATTTTAAAGAAAGTAAGGCTGCTCTGCTTCTAATTTTGCAGGTGTCAGATGAAAACCTTTGGGGTGCTTCTCTAAGCCATGGTTTGCACCCATGTATCAAGCCAACAGTTAGACATAAAGGTTTAAAAAATAAACATATACTTGTGCCTTCCTTTTCTGTTTGTATGGGTCTTTCCATCTGTCCCAAGTTTCAATTTGTAATTAACATTTACATGAACCTGCTTTCTTTTTTATTCAATAGTTTTTTTTTTTTTTTAGTTTTTTCCCCTTTAAATTAAAGGATACTAGGTGTATCATGTGTGGTTGTTGAGTAATGCACTAGCCTGGAACCTTGTCCATGTATGAATTCTTTTTTCATTTTTCTTTGGCTTTCTCTTTCTCTCTCTAGTCTTTTCTAAATTCAACTTGCAAATGTCAGCTGCCCAAGGATCAGATCACTATATAACTGTGAGAAGCAACGGAGGACTAAATCAAATGCGCACTGGTGTAAGTTCAATACCATCGGTATTTTGCTTACTGTCTTCTGCATTCATTCTCTTAATGGTTTATGTTATTGGGTGTTAAATCCTGTCCATAATTTCAAAGTACCAAAACGACCTTTTCATTTGATAGCAAGATGCCAAAAAGGTTCTGAATAAGTATCATTTATGAATTTTCAAAGTATCTTTTATGCAATCATACATCTCCCTTATTCATAATGAAGTATAGTAATGAAGGTTTATTCAATGAATGAATATTTTGTGAATAGTTAACTCATTGCAAATGCATGGGAAGATGCTTGAAGTATGCTGTCCATTGTTTCATATATGTCTTGGATGAGCACATGCAAGATAAAAATGTAATATAACCACAGGATAGTGTTGTGAACTACTGGTAACTGGTGAATATGTGAACGGGGCTTCACATTTCTGCTAGATTACAGCCTAATTCTGGCTGAATAATTTCATCTATATAAACTCAATAACCTTGTCTTCCTGCAGATCTCAGACATGGTGGCTGTGGCACACATTATGAACGCTACCTTAGTCATCCCTCAACTGGATAAACGGTCATTCTGGCAAGACACGAGGTGTTCTTTTAGCAATCATATATGGTGTTCTTTTGAAATGTTTCAGTTCACTTCCCCTGTTTCTTTTTTAGTTTTCTTCTTTTTCCTACTAAATTGTTCACTTAACATGACCCAAATGTACAGCACATTTTCAGACATATTTGATGAGCTTCATTTCATTACAACCTTACAAGATGATGTAAGGATTGTTAAGGCGCTTCCGAAGGAATTGGAGTCAATTCCTCGGGCCAGGAAACACTTCACTTCCTGGTCTGGCATGGGTTACTACGAAGAGATGGCTCGACTATGGAAGGACTATCAGGTAAAGGAGATTAATTTTTTCAACCTCTAGTAGTCTTGAGTACAAATGATGGTAATGATTGACATGTATATGAAATTATTGCTTTGCATATATAATCGTCTAATTTAGAACCGTGAATTTCAGATTTCAAGTACAGTGAAATTAGAAGAGCAGTTGGTGCATGCTTGTTATAAAAATAAGCAGAAATTGAAACTAGATGTTTTTATCTAATCCAACTTGCTTTATGCACACACTAGGATGAAACCTCTTTACATGCTATATGCACTTAGTTCATTTGTTTTACATCTTATGAACATAGTTGAAATGGGAAAACTGCTTGTGTACAGTCTGCTTCAACCCCTTTTTTTCCCTGTCTCCAAAATCATTGTTTTGGTGTTCCTTTTTCTTTTTCCCTTTTGCTTCAGAAAGGACAACTTTGTGAGAAGGTGTTGATCGATTCGTGTTGGTTGTAATTGTGATTTTCTCTGATTTAATGTGTGTGTTGCCATCTAATAACTTAAGATTTTGTTTTGGATGTTTGGAGTGTTGAAGAACCTACTGTCATATCTTGTATTTCATTGTTGTTGTTGCTTCCCCCACATTCTAGATCACCACAAATTGCCATTCCCATGCATGCTAATTTTGTGTGATTTTGTTGTGTTTGCATGTGAGAAAGGTGTCAAGTAATCGTATGGTAGTTATATATGAAGTTTGGTACAGTCTACGGAATAGTTATTGCATTTTCTAATAGGGGGCATATTGACGCAGCAGATAGCGAAGATAAAAGTTAGGGTTCTCAAGCCCTAAACTTACAACCTTAAACACTATAAAGGAATAGAGAAAATGTCTTATGTTTTATTAAAAAATATATGAATAATAATCTGATGTTAAAACAACACCACAACTATCTAAATAGATCCTAAAACCGACCTAAACAAGAAACCTAAGCTAAGTAAGAAACAAATAATTAAAATCTGAAATTAACTGGGAAAATAATTAAAATAGAAAAAACAACAACTTTTGAGCCTAATTTTGGAAGATTCTATTTGAAAGATTATATGGTTTGATGTCTGACAAAGTGGGTCTCTATAAGAACTCAGCCTGTCGAATTATATGACCAATTGAGTCTGATCCAAAATCTGATTTTATGTTATTGATGTTTTTGTCAAGCTTCATATCTAATGCATCTAAGTTTATTCATGGATTTCTTTTCAGGTTTGGCCTTGTCTATCTAGTCCATAAACATGTTTGCAATACGTTCCTTGTCATATGGGTTTATTTTATCTTCATGAAGATGTCTAGTCACTTCAAAAAAACAATTCATGAAAGTGTCAGGTTTTGTACTTTAGGTGTGTGAATAAGCACTTTTCTTGCATAAGCCCTGCACATTAGTTCTGGGGCCTTCTGCTATTATTAAAATGTTTGATCATGGCAATATCTTAATCTCTGCAGGTAATTCATGTTGCGAAGTCAGATTCCCGGCTGGCAAACAATGATTTGCCTCTTGATATACAGAGGTTGAGATGTCGTGCTCTATACCGTGCTCTCCGTTTTTCTCCCTCAATTGAAATTCTAGGAAAGGTTTGGAACACTTGTCCTCTTCTATTAGCACCTCTGTAACTTTTGCTCAAGTTTAAACTGGATTCTGGTGAATTATGCCAATTGAAATGGCTGAAGTCTCCAAGAATTTTCAACACTGAACTTTGAAAGGCATTACCCATTACCATTTTAGATACTCATGATTTAAAAGATTAAAACTCAATGTGCATGATCTTGAATTTACATTCATTTTCAGTATTGATGCATTGAGGTCTCCTATGGGGATTCCTGCTAAATTAGGTTCTGAGAATGCATGACGATGACACCACAGAAGCTTGTGGAGCGTCTGAGATCACACAGCGGAAGATACATTGCTCTCCATCTGAGATATGAGAAGGACATGCTCTCCTTTACTGGCTGTACATATGGGCTGACTGAGGCAGAATCTGAAGAGCTGCGAATAATGAGGTGAGGATGTGTTTGTGCGTGGGCATGTCTCTGAAATACAAGTGTGATAGATAGACATATAATCCATATATATCAGCCAAGGATATAGCAGTTAGGGCTTCCTCATATTAACATTTTCTAGTTGTCCTTGACTTCAACATCCAAGTAATAAATCTGAAATGCTGAGAGCAATCATTAGCATTTTCTAATTGTCCTCAACTTCAAGATCATAATAATAAATATGAAATGATGATATGCTCTCAGGACTCTCTCAAATTTTGAGTGCTGTTTGAGGATGCATTCCTGCTATATCAAGAGATATCCATGATAACTTCATTATCGAGATTGTTGTTGAACAGTGTACAAGAAAATTCAATTGGTTTAATGTCTGAAACTTAGAGAAGATGGGTCTTGTTTTCTATTATGTTGACGTAGTTAACTAGAGAATGCCAAAGTCTTATGATAAGTGTTTCTTTTGCTGTCAGATATATTTGTTTATCAATAACTTATGCTTATCTTGTCATTTTTCTCAGGGAGAATACTAACCATTGGAAGGTTAAAAAGATAAACTCAACAGAACAGAGGGTGGGAGGCTTTTGCCCTCTAACTCCGAAAGAGGTGGGAATATTTCTTGAATCTCTTGGGTATCCTCCAATAACAACAATTTATATTGCATCGGGGGAAATTTATGGCGGCGAAGCTCGCCTTTCAGAACTTAAGTCTCGCTTCCCAAATATAATTTCCAAGGTTTGATGATAATTTTATGATTTAATTTCATTGACATGGTTTGATGCCATCAAAACTGCCAGTAACAATGAAGTGGTTGTCGGGTTGATATCAGGAAGCATTGGCTACAGCAAAGGAGTTAGAACCATTTGCCAATCATGGCAGTCAAACTGCAGCACTTGATTATATTATTTCTGTAGAGAGCAATGTCTTTGTTCCCTCTCATTCAGGTAATATGGCCAGAGCTGTTGAGGGCCACAGAAGATTCTTAGGACACCGCAGGACAATCAACCCAGACAGGTATGGACCCAGTCACGGTGTTGTGTTATTGAATTCAACTAGGGTTGCATGGGAACTGAAAATTAGGTCTTATATGGGTAACCCACTTCTTATACGCCTTTTGATGATAAGAATCAAGAATCAAATGCTGGCACAAAATTGAATGTGGATTTGCACAAGGCACCCTCTGTTTTTGGAATTGTGGTTGAAGATGGATGTTGATATAAATTAGTTTCCTTTTCCTCTTTCTGTGTGTGTGGGAATACATAACACATGCTTGCACACGCACACGCACGCACTGCATTCTGTATATAATTCCTTCTGACTATCTCCTGTCCCTTGTGTGAATAATGTGATCCAGGAAAGGACTTGTTGAACTATTTGATAAGCTAGAAAGTGGAGAGCTGAAATTAGGGTCCTCATTTTCTCACCTTGTTCAAGAAATGCACAAGAACAGGTAACTCTATTGAAAGTTTATTGTCTATTTCTGCTCCTCCTTTTTTTCTCTGTGTTTGTGTTTTCGTTTTTGTTGTGCATCTCTATTAATTTTTTGTACTCAATTGCATCGTGTAATCGCCAACCATTCTGTACCACACTGCTTGTACTTTTGATAATTGAAATAGTTGCATTTTGTTCATCATGATTTGTAAACATACAAATTGCTTATGCAGCTGTAAGATGTTTCGATTAAACATGCTCAGAGGAACTGCAGGGACTCACTTTGTTTTAATCAAAATTGCAGGCAAGGAGCTCCAAGAAAAAGACATGGTCCATTGCCAGGAATAAAAGGCCGAGCACGTTTGAGGACTGAAGAATCTTTCTATGAGAATCCATATCCAGAGTGTATCTGCCGATCAAAGAAAGCAGTTAGAAATGAAGTTAATGCCCTCAAGTTAGACGTTACATAAAGTTTTGTATCCGTTAGTGTATGGCGGTGACTAAAATCAACAACAACCTAGCTGGTTGTCTAAACCAAAATCGATGGAGCCTAGCCAGCATTCATTCTTAGTTCTTAACATTAGCAGAGTTAGAGGAGGGGAGAAGGACTTGCATGGCCACTAGCAGAAAACCCAGATTTCGTTGTTGTATCACTCCTATACTAATATTCTTTGTTTGAATTATTCGGTTCAAGGAGAGCCCCATATCATGGTTTGGTATGTAAAACACTGTATCTCATGTGAGTGCTGACCGAAATTTATCAGCCCCCCCTTGTGTCCGTCTGGCCACTGTGATCCTGAGAGCATTTCATTCGATTATCCATTTTGTTGGGACAGAAAGTAAAGAAAGAAATCTCTTTTTTTTTTTTTTTCTTTTGAAATCGAGTCCATTGGGATTCTTTTTTTTCCTGGGGTCATGAGATTTTTTTTTAAATATTAATTTAACAATAAATTCCATGTTTCTACTATTTTTGACATGAGGTATTATGGCATGAAAGAAAAAAAAATTGGATATGTAAAACCTTCTTTTCTGTCACACAACACTTTAATAATATAGTTTTTAAAGGTTTTATATCCGGGGCAATATTAGGTTATAAGTTAGAAAGGTTAACTATGATTAAAATAAAAAATTAAAATAATATTGTTTTGATAATTTATTTTTTAAAAAAAATTCAATGAATTAAAAGTTCGGTTTTGAATAGGTTTTTTTATTTTGGATTGACTTAAGATTTTTATCAGGCTGGGTTAAGTTATTTTTACTTTTTTAATCTAAATTGAACTAAGTTTGTTGATGTAGATTTTACAACTAGGATTATTTTGGCTCGATGAATTTGTAAATTGTTGAATTATATATTAAGTTTTTATATGCAAGTTTTTTTAAATGAATTCAATTATCATATTGAGGTTTTTTAAAACTATAATTTCTTAACTTTATGAACAATATTAAAAATGATTTCAAATATCATATTAAGAAAATAAACATTTAGGTGTAAAGAAATAATATTATTTAATAGTTGTAATAACATTTGTATCCTCCTATATCCCTACCATTTAAAACGGCACCGTTGGAAGGTTTATCATGGATCATCACCTTCTTCTCATCCCAAAACCCCTACACAAAAACCCAGAGAAGGAAATGGGCAACAAATAAAACAAAAATCCAAACACTCATTTCTAATCCAAACCCACATTCGCTGCTATTCATTAAACTGAATTCCCGAGAGAGAGAGAGAGAGAGAGAGAGGAATCCAATTCCTTTTCCTTTCCTCTTCAAACTGATAGTATTCTAATAATAAATTCTAGTAGTAGAGAAATGAAATCCCTCGTTTCGAATTCAATTCTTCAAATCCCATATTCATCTCTAGCCATTCAATTCCCTCATAAGCTTGTTTTCAAAACCAAATTAAGCTTCAGAGATCGTCACTCACTTCTCTTTAGAAATCACAAGTCACTTAAATTCACTGCCTTTGTTGCTTCTTCTTCTAACTCGGTTACCTCTTCCTCTAACTCAGCACAAGTAGCTGAAGAAGACCCCGAGTCCACACAGTTATTCGAGGTTTTTACTTATCTTTTCCTCACTTCTTTTTATGCATTAGTATTTTTATTTTTTATTTTATTTATAACAAAGTTGGGTTCTGTTTGGTTACAGGGAAAGTTCATGGGAAAAAAAATGAAGTGAATTTTCTATTTTTGTTTTAATATTACGCTGTTTTTCATTTCATTTGTTAGGAAACTGGAAATTTCAGTTTTTTATATATATATTTACTTGATTTATTTATTTCCCAAAAAAATTAAGTTTTGTTTGGCCACTGAGAAAGTGCGGAAAGAAAATGTAGCTACACGGTCCTGAATTCATATTTATCTATCCCCAAGTTCTGAAATATTTTATTTTATTTTTTTCCGAAAATGAACCACTGTTTGGTCTCTCAGAAAGTGAGAGAAGAAAACAGAAGGGCTATCTTTGTATTTCTATGATTTGGTAACAATAAAGTACATTTTTAAAATTTTTATTTATAAAACCTCTCAAAGATTGTAACTTTATTTCTGTGTAACTTTTTAGAAACTGAAAGAAGCAGAAAGAAAAAGAATTAATAAATTGGAAGAATTGGAGAGAAAGGCAGATATACAATTAGAGAGGAATCTAGTAATGGCTTCAAACTGGAGCAGGGCATTGTTGATGATGCGAGGAAAGTTAAAAGGAACGGAATGGGATCCTGAGAACTCTCATAGGATTGATTTTAGTGATTTTTTGAGACTTGTTAACTCCAATAATGTTCAGTTTATGGAGTACGCAAATTACGGCCAGAATGTTTCAGGTTGGAAAGTTGTTCTTTTTAATCTTTGCTGCTGTTATATTTTTTTTTCTGGGTTTTAGTTCTTTTAACTGTTTTTAGTGGTTAATGAATAGTTAGTGCTTTTTATATGTACTTGCGTTTGCTGGGATTGTTTTTGCAGTAACTGGGTCCAGTACATTGCTTCGTGCATTCTCTTAGTCCATTTATTAGAGACATTATAGGAAATGATTTTCTTTCTGTTTTTTAAAATAATTGATTAGTGTGCAAATGGAATTCTCAATGAGATTAAGAATGTTGCCAGAAAAATATCTGATTAAACTTATCTCAGTCAAGCCTCAAATGCAAGCCTAATCAGGTTGGCCACACGAGTCGTTTTTCGAATTCCATTACAAAAACTAATGTTTTGCATAATTGAGTAGAAGTTAATATATTAGAATCATTATCTTTATAAATATCTCCTTGGATTTCATCATGTAACATACGATGCAGCCTTTTCTTTTTTCTGGCCCCTGGATTAAGGCAATGATGTTCCGTTTATTTATTCCTTATGAACAAATGTGTACCCCATTGCAAATTTCTTTCTCATATTGCAGTCCCTGCTATTGATGCTAAAGTTCAGATGCATCATCCAAGTGAATCTTCTGGTCTTTTGTGATGTTGATTTTATTGTTATTTAATCGTAGACTTCCTGAAGGCATGGTTTGCCTTTTGCCTCGTCACCTTATAATAGATCTATATTCTGAAAGATGCCTACAACTTACTCATCGTGTGTTCATTTGAATTGCTCATATGAACAGTGATTCTTCCATACTACAAAGAGGCAAAAAAGAAAGGATCAGAAGGAAATTCAAACAAAGAAATAATTTTCCGGCGCCATGTGGTTGACCGTATGCCAATTGACTGTTGGAATGATGTTTGGCAAAAGTTGCACCAGCAAATAGTCAATGTTGATGTCCATAATGTGAATGCAGTCCCTGCAGAAGTCTACTCCACTGTTGCAACTGCTGTCATATGGGCAATGCGACTTGCTCTTTCTATTGTGTTATATCTCTGGATTGATAATATGACGAGACCTATTTATGCGAAGTTAATACCTTGTGACTTGGGAAAGCCGAGCGAAACAGTTAGGCAGCCACTCAAGCGTCGTGCACTTGGGTCATTAGGCAAGAGTAGGTAAGTGGAAAATTGTCAGAATTTAGAAGCTTTGCTTAAACTATATTTAATTTAAAATCAAGAAAATAATAGTGTGGAGAGTTGGTGTCCTAATAATTGTTATCTATTATCCATTGCCAGTTTAGAACGTTGGTAACGCTAAAGTTAATTGATGGACTACCATCCAGTGATCATTTTCATCTACTATACTACTATACGGTCCACAGGCTTGCATGTGTTATCTAGAGATCTCATGCTAGTTGTTTTCAAAAGAATCATTATTCTGTTTATGGAAATTAATTCAAATTTGATTAGATCTTCCAAGCTCCCTTGAAACTTCTGTTCGTGCATGTATTCTCTATGGTTTCTGAGTTAATTGTTTCAAACATTGTTGTTTCTGGAAAAGGGATTTATTTAATGGTTACTATTGCGTGTCTTAACATTGTTACAGTTTTGCAATTAAATCATGACAACTTTAGATGGTTTTGTGAGCATTTGGGTTGGGGGGGGGGGGGGGGGGGGGGGGGGGGGGGGGGGGGGGGGGGGGGGGGGGGGGGGGGGGGGGGGGGGGGGGGGGGGGGGGGGGGGGGGC
>Ga0307513_10009555_pt1 | contig 12258 bp, 9 predicted proteins | sample 15_EM_MG_FD_202174 | JGI IMG/M metagenome (GOLD analysis project Ga0307513, IMG submission 202174) | Populus trichocarpa ectomycorrhiza microbial communities from riparian zone in the Pacific Northwest, United States - 15_EM | ecosystem: Host-associated > Plants > Roots > Unclassified | place... | reverse complement strand
TGAGTGTATTGTTGAAGACGGCGTGCGGTTTGAATGGCGTACGCAGAGCGGTCAGCATGACGCTGAGAAAACCAGATGGCAATACATTGTTCCTGACCGCTGTGCCTTTGCCCGAGGCTGCCATCCGCAGTTGGCAGCCCGGTCCCCCCAAGGCCCTGTTGTGGATCAATGATCCAGGGCAGGCAAAACCTCCGGCCGGGGCGCTGCTGCAGCATATTTTTGGGTTGACACCAGCGGAGGTGCGCCTGACCCGTTTGTTGCTGCAAGGCTTGACGCTGAAAGAGGCCATGGGCCAGTTGAATCTGTCCTTGGAAACAGGCCGCACACAATTGAAGGCGGTGTTCTTCAAGTTGGGCATCCGTCGTCAGACCGAGCTGCATCGCCTGCTGGGGCGTCTCGATGTGCTGGAGATCGCCAGTTGACCATCCTCGCGTTCTCGCCGCTTCTCGCCCTTGCGCAAAGGGCTGAATGACGACGCAACCGAAGGTCTTCAGGCTTGTTTGCCGATTGGCGAGCAATGCCTCACAAGCCAATCAATCGGATGCTCTCGGGCAGTGCGTTTTGCGCCAAAAAATAGGCGGGACTGGACAGCAGCAGCGACACCAGTTCCGACTGGCGTTTGGTGCCGGTCTTGATGAAGATGCTTTTGAGTTGGCTTTTGACGGTGTTGATCGAGGTGCCGCGCTTCTCGGCAACGTCATCCAGCGTTTTGCCGGCACATAGCGCCACGGAGAGTTCGGCTTCGACCTGAGACAAGGCAAACAGGCGGCGCACCAGGTCCATGGTGACGCTGGGTGTCGCTTCGGGATCGAACGCAAACATCAATGCGGCACCTTGCGCCGCACGCGATCTGGCCAATTGCATGGGCGCGATCATCAGCATCAGCATCAGCATCAGCATCAGCGGCAGCCTGTCGGTGCGGGGCAGCAGCACGATGCCGTTCAACTCGCTGCCGTCGCCCCGGCTGCTGCGGATGGCCTGTGCGATTTCCCAGCTGAGCTGGCGGTTGGTTGCGTTGTCTCGCGCGATCAGAAAGTTCTGGCCGAGCTGCATTTCGGTAAAGCGCTGCCGCATCTGGATGGCACGCCGCAGGTGCGGCACCAGGCTGCTCAGCTGTTCCATTTCTTCGCCTGTGAAGGGCGGCTGCGCAGGTGAGCGCTGCACATACAGCTCGGTCTGCCAAGGGCCTTCCTGCAGCACGATGGCTCCCGCGGCGTAGGCTACGCCTTGCGGGACGCTCCATTCGTTGTAGAAGCGGGTTTCGCTAAAACGGTCGGCGTTGGGCACATGCAGATTGCTGGCATAGAAGTTGGCGATGGGGGAGGCCGCGATGTGTTGGGCCAGCATGTCTTCGCAGGTAAAACTGTAAGCGGCTTGGTGGAGTTTGTGGGGCATGGGCAATATCCCCACGAACAGAAAATGAGCGGGGATTACATGCAGCCCTCAGTCCGGCTCGTTCCGCGTGTTTCGTTCACCCCGCAGCCCCCTGGCCCCCACCCCCCGTTCCCTCTTCATCGCGACCCCCAAGGCACTCCCCGACCCATACCCCACCCGCAAGGCCACAGCCTCCAATCCCATCCCGCATGCCACGAGCCGCATCGCCTCGCCCAGCCGCCGTGCCCGCAAATAGGCCTGAGGGGTGGCCCCAGTCAGCTCCAGCAACCGGGCATGAAAACGCTGCGGACTCAAATGGAACAAGGCCGCCATGCCGGCTGTCGTCCAGTTCACATGCAGCGCCGCGTCGAGCGCGGCATCCAGCCGGGCCAGGTCGAGCGTGCGGCGCAGCAGGATCTGTGGCGCGGCCAGCAGCACCTGCAGGCCGCGGGCCGCATCACCGGTGGCGGCGTCCATGGCGAGCCTGCGGCAGGCCGCGGTCACGGCAAAACGCCGGAAGCGGTCGGTCGCCATGTCGGCGGGGGTATCGATCACCAACATGCGCGCGTCCGGCGGGGCGAGGAAGCCGTGGGCCATGCCGGCCGGGATGATCAGGCCGCTGCTGGTGTCGGCGAACGCGGCGCGGCCTTCGATTTCGAGTTCCATGCGGCCGTCGAGCGCGAACATCAGTTGCGCATGGTCATGCGCGTGGGCCGCATATTCGCCGTTGTAGCGGCGCACGGCGCAACTCGGGCGGATGGGACGGATGAGATCGGGGCCCGCCTGGCTCATGTGCAGATCATGTACAGAGTTGGCGGATGTCTTCGGGAATCGACACGGCGCGGATGCCGTTGCCGTTTTTGCTCGCGCCTTCACCCGGCGGCCGGCGCGCCGCGAAGATGCGCACTTCCTCGCATTCCATCACCCGCATGGCGGCTTCGCCCTGGCCGCGCAGCACGCGATAACGCACCACGAAGCTTTTATGGCGCCATTCGGTCACCTGCACATGGATGTCCAGCAGGTCGCCGAAGCTGGCGCTGTTGACGAAGCGACATTTGGTGTCGACCAGCGGCGTGCCCAGCACGCCGGTGCGGGCTTCCACCTCATACCAGGGCGGCACGCCGCACTGGGTGAAGAAGTTGTGCAGGGCCGCGTCGATCCAGCGGAAGAAATTGGGAAACCAGACGATGCCAGCCGGGTCGCAGTCGCCGAATTCGACACGCACGGTGTGCATTACGGTGCGGCTGGCGGCACCGTCTTCTCCTGACAGGGCAGGGCGATGCGACGACAAGGACGGGGTGGCAACGGCCATGGGAAAGCTCTCCTGGAAACGGGACGGATGGACCGGCCTATTCTAGAAGCGTGGCCTGGAAGCGCGGCGGACCAACCTTCAGGCGACGGCCAGGGCCTCCACCGGCCGCTGCACCGCGCGCAGCACGTTCTCGGCCGTGGCTGGCGCGCTGAGCTGCACGCTGGCGCCGGGGCCGCGGGCGGCGGCGACGGCTTCCTTCAAGGCTTCGAAGACGCTGATGGCCAGCATGAAGGGCGGCTCGCCCACGGCCTTGCTGCCGAAGACGTTGTCCTCGCGGTTGGCCTCGGGCCACAGGGCGACCTTGAAGTGCGCCGGAATGTCGCCGGTGGCCGGGATCTTGTAGGTGCTGGGCGCGTGGGTACTGAGCACGCCCTTATCGTTCCACACCAGTTGCTCGGTGGTGAGCCAGCCCATGCCCTGCACGAAACCGCCTTCGATCTGGCCGATGTCGATGGCCGGGTTGATCGAAGTGCCCACGTCGTGCAGGATGTCCACCGCCAGCACCCGGCTTTCGCCGGTGAGCACGTCGATGGCGACTTCGGTACAGGCTGCGCCGTAGGCGAAGTAGTAGAACGGCCGGCCGGTCAGCGTGGCCTTGTCGTAGTGGATCTTGGGCGTGCGGTAGAAGCCGTCGCTCCACAGCTGGATGCGGTTGGCATAGGCGCGCTGCACCACGTCGGTGAAGTCGCGCGTGGCCACCGGCGAGATTACCTGTCCGCCCTTGAAGCGGACGGCGCCCGCGCCGCAGCCGTCCAGGCCGCAGACGAAGCTGGCCAGGTTGTCGCGCACATGGCGCGCGGCGTATTGGGCGGCGCGGCCGTTGAGGTCGGTGCCGCTCGATGCCGCGGTGGCCGATGCGTTGGGTATCTTGCTGGTGTCGCTGGCGGTGGCCATCACACGTTCGAACGGCACGCCGAGTTCGTCGGCCACGATCTGCGCCACCTTGGTGTTCAGGCCCTGGCCCATCTCGGTGCCGCCGTGGTTCACCTGCACGCTGCCGTCGGTGTAGACGTGGACCAGCGCACCGGCCTGGTTGAACAGCGTGGCGGTGAACGAGATGCCGAACTTCACCGGCGTGATGGCGATGCCACGCTTGATCACCGGGCTCTTGGCATTCCACTGCGCGATGGCCTCGCGCCGCGCCTGGTACTGCGCGGACTGCGCCAGCGTTTCCAGCAGCGGGTGCAGGATGTTGTCTTCCACCGCCATGCCGTAGTGTGTGTGGTTGCGTGCCTCTGGCGCGGTGTCGACCGGCGTCCCTGCGGGTTGCGCGGCGTCATACAGGTTGATGCGCCGCACGGCCAGCGGGTCCAGGCCGAGTTCGCGTGCGATGTCACCAAGGATGGACTCGATGACGATCACCCCCTGCGGCCCGCCGAATCCGCGGAAGGCGGTGTGGCTCTGGGTGTTGGTCTTGCAGCGGTAGGAGGCGATGTCCACGTCGGCCAGGAAATAGGCGTTGTCGGCGTGGAACACGGCGCGGTCGGCCACCGGGCCGCTCAGGTCGGCGCTGAAGCCACAGTTGACGGCCATCAAAAGCTTCAGGCCGCTGAGCAGGCCGTTGTCGTCGAAGCCCACGGTGTATTGGTAGGCGAACGGATGGCGCTTGCCGGTGATCATGAAATCGTCGTCGCGGTCCAGCCGCAGCTTGATGGGGCAGCGCAGCTTCTGCGCCGCTACCGCGGCCCATACGGCCAGGTGGCCGGCCTGGGTTTCCTTGCCGCCGAAGCCGCCGCCCATGCGCCGGCATTCGACCTTGACCGCGTGGTTGTGCAGGCCGAGCGCATGCGACACCCAGTGCTGCACCTCGCCCGGGTGCTGGGTGCTGCTGTAGACCAGCCACTGGTTCTGCTCCTGCGGCAGCACATAGGCCACCTGGCCCTCCAGGTAGAAATGCTCCTGGCCGCCAACCTCCAATTCGCCGCTCAGGGTGTGCGGCGCACGCTGCAGCGCCTGGGCCGCATCGCCGCGCTTCACGAACACCGGCGGCAGCACATAACTCTGTGCGGCCAGCGCCTCGTGCACGCTGAGCACGGCGGGCAGGGCTTCGATGTCGAGCTGCACCTTCCTGGCCGCACGGCGCGCGGCCATCACCGAGTCGGCCACCACCAGGCCGACCACCTGGCCAATGTGCTGCACGGTGTCGATGGCGAAGACCGGCTCGTCGCCGGCGAAGGCGGCCAGCATCTTGTCGCCGGGGATGTCGCGGCTGTAGACGATGTCGCGCACGCCGGGCATGGCGCGCGCCGCCGTATCCATGATGCCGCGCAGGCGGCCATGGGCCACGTTGGACATCACCGGTGCGGCATACAGCGTGCCGCGCACCTCGGGCAGGTCGTCGATGTAATGGGCCGCGCCGGCTACCTGGGCGTGGGCGCTTTCATGAAACTGCGAGGCGCCAGCGGCCTGCGGGGCGGCGATGGCCGCATCGAGGGCGAGTTTGTCGGGAGCGTTCATAGCGCCTCCAGCGAAAGGGATTCGAGATTGACCTGCTGCCAGCCCTTGCTTTCCAGCCAGAAGCGCTGCAGCAGATTGCCCAGCACTTCGCGGCGGTAGTCGCTGGAAGCACGCATGTCGGATATCGGCTGGAACTCGTTGCGCAGCACCGCCATGGCGGCCTGCACGGTGTCGATGGTCCAGGGCTGGCCAACCAGCGCGGCCTCGGTCTGCACCGCGCGCACCGGGGTGGCCGCCACGCCGCCCGCGCCGATCGAGGCACTTTGCACCGTGCCGCCGTCGAGCACCAGGCGTAGCGCCAGGCACACCGCCGAGATGTCGTCGTCGAAGCGCTTGGAGATCTTGTACACCTTCATCAGCTCAAGCACTGGCGAAGGCGCTTTCGGTACACGAATGAAAGCCAGCACCTCGTCGGGCGCCATCAGGTTCTTGCGGTAGCCGGTGTAGAGCGCCTCCAGCGGCAGCTCGCGTGTGCCGCGGGTGCTGGCCAGCAGCACGGTGGCCTGCAGCGCGATCAACAGTGGCATCGAGTCGCCAATCGGTGACCCGTTGGCCACGTTGCCGCCCAGCGTGCCCGAGTTGCGCACCGGCAGGCCGGCGAAGCGTGCGGCGAAGTGCCTGAGCTGCGGCCGGTCGGCGGTGAGTGCGGCATACGCGTCCTGCAGCGGCACGGCGGCGCCGATCAGCAGGTGGTCGGGCTGGCTGTCGATGCGGCGCAGCTCGGCGGCCTGGGTCACGTCGAGCACACGCTCGAAGTCCATGTGCATCTTGGTGATCCACAAGCCGACGTCGGTGCAGCCGGCCACGAGCTGCGCCTCGGGGTGGGCGGCGCGGGCCCCGCACAGGGCGGCCAGGCTGGTGGGGGCCAGGTAGCTGGCGTCGAGGGAGGGTGAGGTGGGCGTTTGGGCCAGCGCCTGCAGTTGCCGAAGCAGGGCCGGCTCGTCGATTGTGGTCCTGGGCAGCGTGGCCATGTGCTGGGCCGCATCGAGGATGGGCCGGTAGCCGGTGCAGCGGCAGAGGTTGCCCGACAGCGCTTCCTGGGCCTGGGCCCGGTCGATGGTCTCGCCCTTGGCCACATGGTTCTGGTACATGCCGAACAGGCTCATCACGAAGCCCGGCGTGCAGAAGCCGCACTGCGAGCCGTGGCACTGCACCATGGCTTCCTGCGCGGGGTGCAGTGTGTCGTTGGAGGCAATATCCTCGACAGTCCACAGCGCCATGCCGTCGACCGAATGGGCCAGGCGGATGCAGCTGTTGACAGCGCGGTAGGCGAGCTGGCCGTCTTCCTCGGCCGCCAGCACCACGGTACAGGCGCCGCAGTCGCCTTCGCCGCAGCCTTCCTTGGTGCCGGTGCAATGCAGATCCTCGCGCAGCACCTCTAGAAGTGTGCGGGTGGGTGGTACATTGCCGAGCGTCACGGTTTGGCCGCGGCGGATGAATCGCAGGGTTTGGGTGGTCGTCATGGAAACAGAAATCCTCGTGGCTTCACTCTTGCTTTTCGCTTGTTGTAGGGACGCTTTCCGGCATCGTCTGCTTTTCTGGCCGGAATTACAAAATCTACAGGGTAAGCCCTGGACCCGCGCATTGACATCGGCATCGGCATATGAAGAACATGCTTAGTTCAATATGAGAGACCAAGCTCTTTTCGACAAGATCGACCTCCATCTCATCAGGGTCTTGTTTACCGTGCTTACCGAACGAAGCGTTTCTCGCGCCGCCATCCGCCTGGGCATGACCCAGCCTGCGGTGAGCACGGCCTTGAAGCGCCTGCGCGACCTGGCCGACGATCCCCTTTTGGTGCGATCGGGCTCCGGGATGGTGCCCACCGATGCCGGCATGCGCATGCTGGAGCCGAGTGCCAGCATTCTTCGTGCCGCCGAAGTGCTTTTCACCGATGCCCGCGGGTTTACCCCGCGTACCGCCACCAATACCTTCCGCGTGGCCGCCAGCGACTACCTCGATCCCTTGTTCCTGCCGCAACTGGTGTCCACCGTCAAGACGCTGGCGCCGCTGTGCCAGATCGAGGTCTACCCGCTGTCGGGCGACGCCGACTACCAGGCGCACCTGGCCCAGGGCCGGCTCGACCTGGTGGTGGGCAACTGGGCACGGCCGCCGGGCGAGCTGCACATGGGCCGGCTGTTCGGCGACGAGGTGGTGTGCCTGGTCGGTGCCGACCATCCCGCGGTGCGTCGCGGCTGGGACAAGGCCGCCTGGCTGGTGGCCGAACACATCGCGCCCACGCCCACCCACCCCGGCGCCAAAGGTGTGATCGACGACCACCTCGACACCCTGGGCTTGCAGCGGCGCATCACCGCACGCTGCGCCTATTTCGGCTTGATCCCGGCCATGGTGGCATCGAGCTTGCTGGTGCTGACCACCGGCCGCCAGTACTGCGAGCGTTTCACCGATCGACTGCCCGTCAAAATTTTGCCCTGCCCGATACCGTTTCCCCGCATGATGTACTACCAGCTCTGGCACGAACGTACCCACACCTCGGCCGCCGCAAAATGGCTGCGCGAGCAGGTCAAGTCCGTGGCCGCGGCGCTGCGGGCAGCCTGACGCAATCAACAAGAAGACAGCAACGCCACGATCCATGCTCACCCCAAGACTTCAACTCACCAACATCACCAAGCGCTACCCGGCGGTGGTGGCCAACAGCGGCGTCTCATTGACGGTGCAGCCCGGCGAGGCCCATGCGGTGCTCGGCGAAAACGGCGCCGGCAAGTCCACGCTGATGAAGATCATCTACGGCTCGGTCAAGCCCGACGAGGGCACGGTGGTGTTCAACGGCGAGACGGTCCACATCCGCAACCCGCAGGAGGCGAGGGCGCTGGGCATCAGCATGGTGTTCCAGCATTTCAGCCTGTTCGATACGCTGACGGTGGCCGAGAACGTCTGGCTCGGCCTCGACAAGAGCCTGCGGCTTGCCGAGGTCACCCAGCGCATCACCGCCAAGGCCGGCGAATACGGCCTGGACATCGACCCCACGCGGCCGGTGCACACGCTGAGCGTGGGCGAGATGCAGCGGGTGGAGATCATCCGCGCGCTGCTGACCAACCCCAAGCTGCTGATCCTGGACGAGCCGACCTCGGTGCTCACGCCGCAGGCGGTGGAGAAACTCTTCGTGGTGCTGAAGAAGCTGGTGTCCGAGGGCTGCAGCATCCTCTACATCAGCCACAAGCTGCACGAGATCCGCGAGCTGTGCAGCGCCTGCACCGTGCTGCGCGGCGGCAAGCTCACCGGCGTGTGTGATCCGCGCCAGGAGACGAACGCCTCGCTGAGCCGCCTGATGATCGGCGCCGAGCCGCCGGCGCTGGAGCACCGCGAAGTCAAGACCGGTGCCACCGTGCTGGAAGTGAAGGGCCTGAAGCTCGCGCGCGAAGACCAGTTCGGCGTGGACCTCGAAGACGTGGCGCTGCAGGTGCGCGCCGGCGAGGTGGTCGGCATCGCCGGCGTGTCGGGCAACGGCCAGCGCGAGCTGCTGTATGCCTTGTCGGGTGAAGACACCCGGGCCGAGCCGGCCATGGTGCAGGTCTTCGGCCAGGCCGCGGGCAAGTTCAGCCCCGGCCGGCGGCGCGCGCTGGGCGTGCACTTCGTGCCCGAGGAACGGCTCGGCCGCGGCGCCGTGCCCACGCTGGGCCTGGCGCACAACCTGATGCTCACGCGCACCGACGCGATTGGCGGCAGTGGCTGGATCAACATCAAGGCGCTGCAGAAGCAGGCCGGCGGCATCATCGACCGTTTCAAGGTCAAGGCCGGTGGGCCGAACGCGGCAGCCAAGTCGCTGTCGGGCGGCAACCTGCAGAAGTTCATCGTCGGGCGCGAGATCGACGCCAACCCCAAGCTCTTGATTGTCTCGCAGCCCACCTGGGGTGTGGACGTGGGCGCGTCGGCGCAGATCCGCGGCGAGATCCTGGCGCTGCGCGACGCCGGCTGCGCGGTGCTGGTGGTGAGCGAAGAGCTCGACGAGTTGTTTGAAATCTGCGACCGCCTGCATGTGATCGCCAAGGGCCGGTTGTCGCCGGCCATCCCGCGTGCCAAGGCCACCGTGGCCCAGATTGGAGAATGGATGAGTGGCTTGTGGAGCGTGGCCGATGGGACCGGTGTGGCTGGTGTGAACACGGAGGCGCAGCATGCTCAAGCTTGAGCCCCGCCCGCAGCCTTCGCAATTCTGGAGCTACGGCTCGCCGATCCTGGCCCTGGCCGTCACCGTCGTCATCGGTGTGCTGCTGTTCATGGCGCTGGGCAAGGACCCGGTGCGCGGCCTGCAGGTCTTCTTCTGGGACCCGGTGAAGACGCCCTATGCCATCGGCGAGCTGATGGTCAAGGCCACGCCGCTGCTGCTGATCGCGCTCGGCCTGGCCGTGTGTTTTCGCTCCAATGTGTGGAACATCGGCGCCGAGGGCCAGTACCTGATCGGCGCGGTGTTCGCCGGCGGCGTGGCGCTGCTGGCCGACAAGAGCACCGGCGGCTGGATCGTGGTGCCCATCCTGCTGGCCGGTGTGCTGGGCGGCATGCTCTGGGCCGCCATCGTGGCCCTGCTGCGCGACCGCTTCAACGCCAGCGAGATCCTGGTGAGCCTGATGCTGGTCTATGTGGCGACCATGGTGCTGAGCTACCTGGTCTATGGCCCCTGGAAAGACCCGGCGGGCTACAACTTTCCGCAGACCAAGACCTTCGCCGCAGCCACGCAGATTCCGCGGCTGATGGCCGGCTCGCGCGTCAGCATCGGCCTGGTGATCGCGTTGCTGGGCGTGGCGGTCTTGTGGATATTTCTGTTTCGCACCCGCGCCGGTTTCGCGCAGCAGGTCGGTGGCCTGGCGCCGGCGGCCGCGCGTTATGCGGGCTTCTCGTCGCGCAAGGCCTTGTGGCTGGCGCTGCTGGTCTCGGGCGGCGCGGCCGGCCTGGCCGGTGCGCTGGAAGTGGCCGGGCCGATCGGCCAGCTCACGCCCTATGTGCCGGCGGGCTACGGCTTCGCCGCCATCATCGTCGCCTATGTGGGGCGGCTGCATCCGGTGGGCATGATCTTCTCGGCGCTGCTGATGAGCATGTTCTACATCGGCGGTGAACTCGCGCAGTCGCGGCTCGGGCTGCCGAAGTCGCTGACCGGCGTGTTCCAGGGCCTGTTGTTGTTCACGCTGTTGGCCAGCGACACACTCATCGCCTACCGCATTCGTTTCACCCGTTCCGCAGGGGCCAAATAATGGAATCCTATGCATTGCTGCTGGCCGCCACGCTGAACGCGGGCACGGTGCTGGCCATCGCCGCGCTTGGCTTGTTGATCAACGAGAAGGCTGGCATTGTCAACCTCGGCGCCGAAGGCATGATGCTGTGCGCGGCCATCGCCGGTTTCGCCACCGGTGTCAACACCGGCAGCGACTGGCTGGGCTTCGCCGCCGGCATCGGCGCGGGCGCCTTGCTGGCCGCGATCTTCGGTGTGCTGGTGATCTGGCTCAACACCAACCAATACGCGACCGGCCTGGCCCTGAGCCTGTTCGGTGCGGGCTTCTCGGCCTTTGCCGGCATCAAGTACGTGCAGGAAAAGTTGCCCGAGCGTCCACGTTTCGCCATTCCCGGCCTGGCCGATATTCCGCTGGTCGGGCAGGCGTTGTTCCGCCAGCACCCGATGGTGTATGTGACGATGGCACTGGTGGCGGGGTTGATCTGGTTCCTGTACCGCACGCGTGCCGGCCTGGTGCTGCGCTCGGTGGGCGAGTCACCCGAGTCGGCACATGCGCTGGGTTATCCGGTGCGGCGCATCCGGCTGGCGGCGGTGGTGGCCGGTGGCGCGCTGTGTGGCCTGGCCGGCGCCTACATCTCGCTGGTCTACACCCCGCTGTGGGTGGAAGGCATGGTGGCCGGCAAGGGCTGGATCGCGCTGGCGCTGACCACCTTTGCCACCTGGCGCCCGGCCCGGGTCTTGCTGGGGGCTTACCTGTTCGGCGGCGTGACCATGCTGCAGTTTCACCTGCAGGGCATCGGCGTGGACGTGCCGAGCCAGTTCCTGAGCATGCTGCCGTATGTGGCCACCATCGTGGTGCTGGCACTGATCTCGCGCAACCCGGCGTGGATTCGCATCAACATGCCGGCCTCACTCGGGAAACCCTTTTATCCAGGTTCATAATTCCGGTGTTCCTCCCTCTGACCTCGCTTGAAAGTGAATTGACATGACCGATCTGAACAAACGCTCCCTGCTGAAACTGGCCACCTTGTCCGCGCTGGCGGCAGCGGCCCTGGCCGGCTGCGGCAAGAAGGAAGAGCCGGCACCGGCACCCGCACCCGCCCCGGTGGCGGCCGCACCGGCGCCCGCGCCCAAGCCCGAACCGCTGAAGATCGCCTTCGCCTATGTCGGCCCGGTCGGCGACGGTGGCTGGACCTTTGCCCACGACAACGCGCGCAAGGCGCTGGAAAAAGAATTCGGCGACAAGATCGTCACCAGCTTCGTGGAAAGCGTGCCCGAATCGGCCGACGCCGAACGTGTGCTGCGCGACATGGCCAGCAACGGCAACAAGCTGATCTTCGGCACCACCTTCGGCTACATGGAGTCGATCCAGAAGATCGCCCCCGACTTCAAGGACGTGAAGTTCGAACACGCCACCGGCTACAAGACCGCCGACAACGTGCGCACCTACGACAGCCGCACCTACGAAGGCGCCTACATGGCCGGCGTGATCGCCGGCGCCATGACCAAGAGCAACACGCTGGGCGTGGTCGGCTCGGTGCCGATCCCCGAGGTGATCCGCAACATCAACAGCTTCACGCTGGGCGCGCAGAGCGTGAACCCGAAGATCAAGACCAAGGTGGTGTGGGTCAACGAATGGTTCAGCCCGCCCAAGGAAACCGAAGCCGCTACCTCGCTGATCAACGGCGGCGCCGACATCCTGTTCCAGAACACCGACTCGCCGGCCGTGCTCAAGACCGCGCAGGACAAGGGCAAGCGCGCCTTCGGCTGGGACTCGGACATGACCGCCTACGGCCCCAAGGCCCACCTGGGCTCGTCCATCATCAACTGGGCGCCGTACTACATCAAGACCACGCGTGACGCGCTCGACGGCAAGTGGACCACCGGCCAAAGCTGGTGGGGCGTGAAGGAAGGCGCGATCGACATGGTGTCC
>Ga0307513_10009554_pt1 | contig 12260 bp, 19 predicted proteins | sample 15_EM_MG_FD_202174 | JGI IMG/M metagenome (GOLD analysis project Ga0307513, IMG submission 202174) | Populus trichocarpa ectomycorrhiza microbial communities from riparian zone in the Pacific Northwest, United States - 15_EM | ecosystem: Host-associated > Plants > Roots > Unclassified | place... | reverse complement strand
GGCCGCAGATGGAGCGGAACCTGCTGTCGCTGCACCCGAAAGGGGACCAGGCATGCCCGGAGCGGGCAGCCACCATCGCCGAGTTGACCGCGATGCTGCGTACCAGGTCGCCGCCGATCCGGGGCACCTGCGCGCCGTGGAGCTGGTCGGTGAACTCGCTGTCCGCAACGATGAGTTCGCGACCTTGTGGGCCTGCCACGACGCGCCGGCAAGCTCGCCCCCTGGTCTCTGGTGCCGTCTCGGACAATGTTCGCCCTGTTCGGCCGTGGCGAGGTATCGCCTGGTAGCGTTGCTCTCTTCGGTTGGGGCGACCTGCTGGAGTTTGACGGGATGCCTTGTGACTCTTCCAGATGCCGATGTCCTCGCCGCTGCGGTGACCAGGGTCGCGAAAGTCTTCGGCGGCATGACGGCCCGAGTGGACGAGACCGGCTGTGGCCGGTGCTTCGATGCGGGCGAGGTCGGGCTGCTGCGGACTCCCGATGTCCCAGTCCCAGCGGATCTTGCCCGCCGCGTAGCTCAGAAACATCCTTCCCACTGGGACGACCAGCCTGCGATCATCAGACGGGTTCTGCCAGAGCTCGTCGTGATCCTGGCTGAGGGGGAGCACGAGTCTGACCTCATGGCTCGGGGACTGGCTGCGGCAGGCTGGCCGCAGTGGCCCCGCCGGCAGGCCCAGGCCGTCGCGGGTTTCCTGGACGCGTGGTGGACCAGGACCCTGCGGACGAAGTCTCCGCCGACCTCGGCAGCCGAGGTATTCGAGAGCTGTGTGACGGCGGGGTCCTCGGTCACTCCGTGGCTGGCTCGCTGGGAGATGGAGAAGGGCCCGATTGCCCGTCAGCACCTGAACGAGAGCGTCCATTGGTGGCGGGAGGAGCTGGATTCGGGTGACTCGCCTTTCTCCTGGTGGTGGGGCGCGGAGGCAGAGGGGCGGGTCGCCTGGCAGGAGGTGAGGCTCTGGCTGGCTGGTCAAGGCCGGTAGCCGAGTTGCGCAAGAACTCCAGCGTGGAGACATGACCACCCAATGCCGCCCGTCAGGCTGTGAAGGTGGCAGAACACATTCATATCCGTGAGATCCATGACGACCAAGCCAGACGGCGGCTGCGGACCATCCGCAGGGGCACCGGATCGGTGACCTGGCGCCAGGCACACATGCGCCTCCTATACGCGCAGGACATGCCGGTAGCGAAGATCACCAAGGCGTCGTTCACCAGTGTCGACGGTCATGTATTTCGGCTCTGACGAGGACCTTGGGAAGTCTGCCGATCGAGCACGCTAAGCAGGATCATTGAGCTCCTTCGGGTTGGAGCCGCCGAGCAGATGACGGTCCATGACACGCAACGAGCGAGGCCCTCGGGCTGTTGATCGAGAAGTCTGGCTTCTCAACCACGCTGCTCGGGGGCCTCGTTGGTCATCTGTCCAGCCGCACTCGACCTGCCTCATGCCCTGGTCGAGTGGGTGACCATGCTCGCCGTCACTCATGAGGGCGATCGGCGCTGCAAGCTACGCCCCTCTCAGCGCGCGATGGTGGCACTGGTGTACCTGCGTGAACACACCACCCTGGCGAAGATCGCTGCCGGGTTCGGGATCAGCGAGTCCACGGCCCATGCCTACACCAGCGCGGTCATCCACCTGCTCGCAGAACGCGCGCCGGGTCTACTGAAGGTCCTGCGCGAGACCGACCCTGACTTCGTCCTGCTGGACGGCACCCTCGCCGAGTGCGACCGGGTCGGCGAGGGACGGGCCGACTACTCCCACCGCCGGCACGGGGTGAACGTGCAGGTGATCACCGATCCGGATGGCCGACTGCTGTGGCTTTCACCTGCGTTGCCGGGCCGAGCCCACGACGTGACCGCGGCCCGCACCCACCGGACCATCCGCATCTGCGAGCGCCAGGGCGTCCCCATCCTGGCCGACCTCGCCTACCAGGGCGGCAGCCTCTGGGTGACCACGGGCATCAAGCGCAGGCCCCTTCAGGAGCTCACCCTCACCGAGAAGACCGTCAACCGGGCCCTGTCTGCGGCACGGGCACCGGTCGAGCGCGGCGTCGCACGCCTGAAGTCCTGGCGGATCTTCCGCAGGTCCCGGTGCAGTCCAAACCGCATGACGTCAATCGCGAAAGCTGTCCTCACCCTGGAGCGGCAACGCTGAAGAAGCTCACTGATTGGTTCGGAGAACAGGCTCGACTTGCCGTCGGTGCGGGCGATCTCGCTGCCGACCGCGACGCAGGCCGCATCGAGGTTGTGATCCGTGTGGGCGTTGGAGTGCGAGGGGACGTTCACGGCGGGCAGTGTCATGGTGGATCTCCTTGTGGTGGCAGGGCAGGCCTCAGCGGGCGGCTCTGTCCCGGGGCGGTCAGAACGGTGGTTCGTCCGGCCAGGGATCGCGGGCGGGCACGGGCAGGAGCCGGAGACAGAGTTCGCGCCGGTCGGACCAGCAGTTGCACGCCTCCATCTCCGGGAACGGCCCGTTGGCCCACCAGCCGCCCGTGCCCCGGCAGTCGGGACAGGAGCGTCGGACGACGGGGACCAGGTGGATCCGGTGCCGGTCGGCGTGCAGCTGCCAGTGGCCGGCCCTGAGGACGGCCGTGGCCATGGCGAGCGTTGCGGGCAGGGTGGCCGCGAGCAGCGCGGCCGTTCGGGCGCGCACGTGACGCTCCTTCGCGGGTTCGTCGCTCACGTGGCCAGCGAGTGCGTGGCCGGAGCAGCGGTGTACGTGGTCGGGTCGGCCGGGGTGCCGTCGTGGCATTCCAGGCAGCAGCCGAGCTTCTTGAGCGGTACTTACTGGCGCAGAGCACTTGTTCCGCAGCTGCCGTATTCCTGGGCGAGAAGGTTCGTTGGCCCCTTCTGCGTGGCCCTGAGCCGTGGGAATTCGCTGGTCGACACCGGGCCCGTACGGGATGCTGCACGCGTGATCGAGCGAGAAGCCGCCGTTCGGGCTGTCGAAGAACAGCTGGAGCGCGACTATCAGCAATGGCGGGCTGTGAGCACGGACGCGGTGAGGATGGCTGTGGTCCGTGTCGAGGAGCACGAGCTGGTGTGGATCGTCTCCTGGCAGTCCGAGGAGTTCGCAAGCACTCGGAACTCGAAGTACATGCTGGTCGGCAATGGGCCGTACCTGGTGGACCGCGTCGACGGGGGACTACACCAGATCGGCGTCGTCTCCGCGGTAACCGGGGAGTGGGAGAACGACTACCGGGCCCGAATACGTGGGCTGCCGGTCCACACTGCAGTAGACGACCTGCACGATGCGCTCTGCGGAGTCGCCGCTACACACGGACGCATGCACGCTGTGCGGACACTGCGCCAGAGGCTGCCGATGCTCTCGCCTGCGGAGGCCATCGAGTACGTGAGCGCCCTGCTAGACGGTGATGCGCCCGCGCGCCTCGTGGCCCTCGCCACCAAGGAACTCGTGGAGCCTCTCAACCCGGTACTTGCGGTGAGGACCATTTCGAGTGGAGCAGTGATCCGAACCGGTCAGAGACCCGACGGATGACGGGAAAGCCAGTCGGCATGCCGATCGCGCACCCGGTCCCGTTCCTCGGACGTGGCGAGGAAGACGTCGGCGCCACCGTCGTAGGGGTGATGGATGCGCTGCATCCGGGTGTCGGTGATGAGAACGCCCGCCACCTTGTCGTCGGCGATGTCTCGGAGCGACTCGTCGATGCAGCCTTGCCGCCAGGGCCGGCGGGCGGCGAAGAGGTGGCAGTACGTGCGGAACTCAGGGTCAGGATCGTCCTCCACCAGCAGACTCTGCCAATAGCCCGTGACGGGTTGCGATGACGGAACCTCGGCTTCAGTCGTCCAGAGCGGAGTGATCACATACACGTCCGCACCAGCGAACAACTCATCGAGGACGGTGTTGTAACGCTCCAGGACGACGGTGTACTCGCTCTCGTCGTCCGCGTACCGCTTCGACTCCGGCAGGCTGTGAAAGCGTACCCAGACATCTCGATAGGGGTCACGGAGCTTGTACCCAACCGGTGGGCAATTGGGCCAATGCTGATGCCACAGCTCCGTCAAATCCGCCTGCCCGTCTCCAGACACCCGCCGCACTCGCCCCTCTCGCGTATGGACTCACCGACGACCATGATGCCGGGGCTCACTCCCGAGGGAAACCGACTTCTCAGCTGTCACTTCGCGGGCTGCTGATGCGGCCCGGTCCGGTCGCGCTTGAGGAATTTCGTCCAGTCCGTCGCGCTGGTGCCGGTGAGGGCGGCGGACGAGGAGCGCAAGAATGGGATGGCCTCGTTTTGCACCAGCAAGGCAAGATCAGCCGTGTGATACGCGATCCTCGTGACGATGCCGAGTTGCTGGCTCTGGTTCGCCGCTATGTCACGCCCGAGCGGCGTTATCTGAAGCTCGGCGGCAGCTTGCTGCGCATGCAAAGTCCTGAGTGCGACCGATTCATGCGAGATCTCCGTGAGGACGCGGGACTCATCACCGCAGATGAGATCGCCAAGCTTCTTGAGGGCGGCTGGCGCGAACGACGAACTGCGGCTTGGTTCGTAGCTGTCTCCCGCCGGACCGAGTTCCGTGAGCGCCTCGGGGAATTCCTGCTGGCTAGCGAGGTCTGCTGTGTTGGGCTGGCCTATTGCGTGGCCCTGGCCATTTTCGGAACGGCGCGCGACGCTGATCTGCTCGCTGCCTACCTTGATCGCTACCTCCGTCGCCCTGACCTCGGATACGACCAGACCGTCGTCATGGGCGCTCTCCAGTTCATCGACCTGAACCTTGGAGGTGGTCAAGCCGACCGCTTCCGGGAACCGGGTGGCCTGTGGCAGCAGTGGCTTCAGGATGCACCTCACATGCAGGGCGACTCGGACCCCACCCCCTTCTACTTGAGTCTTATTCGTCGGCTTTGCGCGTTCGTCGACGAATGCGCCGAGGCTCTATGACCGCCCGCATCTTGTGGTGGTCTCTCTGGACCATGGCCGCCGCCCGGGGGAGCGGTCAGATCTGTGTGCGGGACGCGATGTAGTCGAGCCAGTGGCTTTGTAGGTGAGAGTTTGATGTCACTCCCGGCTGTCAGTGCCGGGTGGGAGACTGCCCGGCATGATCGAACCGAACCCGAAAGCGGACCTTCTCCGGTACTTACAAGAGGCGCGTGACGCCCTGGTGTGGAAGCTCGATGGCCTCTCGGAGTACGACATCCGCCGTCCGCTGACGCCTACGGGCACGAACCTGTTGGGGCTGGTCAAGCATGTCGCCAGCGTGGAGCTGGGGTACTTCGGCGACACGTTTGGGCGGCCGTTCTTCGACGGGGAGCCGCCGTCCTGGTGGTATACCGAGGAGTCAGAGCTCAACTCGGATATGTGGGCCACTGCAGACGAATCACGGGAGCAGATCGTTGGGCTGTATCGCCAGGCGTGGGAGCACTCCAACAGCACGATCGCAGCGCTGGCGCTTGACGCGGTCGGTCACGTCCCGTGGTGGCCGGAGGAACGCCGAGAGGCGACGCTGAACCACATCGTGGTGCGTGTGATCTCCGATACTCAGCGGCACGCCGGTCACGCCGACATCGTGCGAGAGCTCATCGACGGATCCGTCGGCTATCTGCAAGGCAAGGACAACTTGCCACCTGGGGATCAGACGTGGTGGGAGGACTACCGGAGCCGACTGGAGCGCGTGGCGCGGGAAGCTGACGGCTGACTCGTCATGCTGCCGACCCCGTTGGCTCCGGGGTCGGCCATGCGGTGCCGTTCATCCGGCTGCGTTCCGTCGATCAACGGTTTGTACGGGTCGAGCCGGGACTCCTTGCGCCGCTGCCCGGCAGTTGCCCGGCACCGGCCACGACCTCAGGGAACGCGCGTGCAATCTGGGTGCCGCGGCGTGAGCGCAGCACCACTTGGCCGTCGTCGACGGAGAGGGCGGCCCGGAATCCGTTCCACTTCGGCTCCGCGGACGACGCTGGCAGGGCGGGGGTGCGTACCGTGTCGGTGAGCATCGGCTCTGGCAGAGTCCACGTCATCTGGGATGCCTTCCACCCTCCTGGACAACTGCGGGCGTGGTCAGTCGAGTGGTTGTAAGCCGCCACCGGGTCGCCGCCGCGGCTACGACTGACTTGCCCTACGACTTGCCGTACGAGTAGCCCTACGACTTGCCCCACGCCCACGTCGGGGCAGCCGCGGACAAGGGGTCTGAGCAGGAAGACAAGGGGTCGTCGGCGGGAGCTCCCGGGCGCCGACTACTTCCCTACAGCGGGGGTTGCTCCCGCAGAGGGCTGGAGGGGTGCGCCCACCGTTGCCCGGACGGTGGGACCGGGACACGCACCGAGGGTTGCAGCACCCCCGGGCAAGCTCCCGCTGTTCTCGCAGGCCATCCCTGCCGGGCAAGCCGTGCCCGATGACAACTTCGGGCGGTTCCTCGCGGCGTACGGCGGGATTTTCGTCGCCGGGTCGATCGCGTGGGGCATGGTCGCCGACGGCTACCGGCTCGACCGCTTCGACGTCATCGGCGCGCTGGTCTGCCTTGCCGGGATGGCGGTCATCATGTATGCCCCGCGCAGCCACTGAGCCGCCCGCCCCGGGATCAGGCCAGGGCATGGACGGCGTACAGCGCACCGAGGGCGGTGGCGAGGGCGCCAAGCAGGAGCCGGAGCGCGGTTTCGGGCAGGTGCGGTTGGAGCCGTGCGCCGAGGTAGCCGCCGATCAGCCCGCCCAGGCCGCAGGCCAGGCCCAGCCACCAGTCGGGCGAGACGGGTCCGGGGCTTGCCAGGGCCAGCAGCGCGTACGCGGCGGCGCCGGCGAGGGAGGTGGTGAAGGTCGCGGCGAGGGTGGCCGGGGCGAGGCGGGCCATGGGCATGCCGCGGGCGGCGAGGACGGGCCCGAGGAGGGAACCGCCGCCGATGCCGTAGATCCCACCGACCACCCCGACCGTAAGGGCCAGAGCAGCGAGCACGCGCGCCGACGGCTCGGCCGCGCCCGGCCGCCGCCGGGCGGGGCGCAGGGTGCGCAGGCACAGCCACGCGCCGAGCGGCAGCAGGAACGCTGCGACCAGGATGCGGAAGACGTCGGGGCCGGGGAGGGCGAAGACGCGGATGGCGGCGCCGGCGATGACGCCGGGCAGTGTCCAGGCGACGAGGCGCCGGGCCAGGGGGCCGCGCAGAGCGCCGTCGCGGCGGTAGCGCCACAGTGCGCCCGGCCCGGCCACCACATTGAACAGCAGGTTCGTCGGGGTGACCGCGGGGCTCGGCACGCCGAGGACGCTGAGCTGGACCGGCAGGAGGAAGACCGCCCCGGACACGCCGACCGGCGCGGTCGCCGTCGAGATCAGCAGGCTGGCCGCGAACCCGGCCCAGATCGTCCACTCCACCGTTGCCCCCGCCGCTCCGTGATCGCTCGGTCAGTATCGACGGAGCGGGTGGCGGGATCGTGATCCGGCAACGAGATGTTCACGAGCAGCAGGTGCAGCCCGGCTTGCAGCCGCACGCGTCTGCCTCGGCCGCGGTCGCCCCGACGGGGGCCGGGGTGTGGGTGGTGGGTGCGCAGCAGCCTTTGCCCTGCCAGGCGTCGCGGCCTTCCTTGACCGCGATGGCGGCGATGACCAGGGCGGCGATGGGGTCGGCCCAGGACCAGCCGAGGGTGGCGTTGAGGACCAGGCCGACCAGGAGGACGGCGGAGAGGTAGGTGCACAGCAGGGTCTGCTTGGAGTCGGCGACGGCGGAGGCGGAGCCGAGTTCGCGGCCCGCGCGGCGCTGGGCGGCGGAGAGGAACGGCATGATCGCCAGGGACAGGGCGGCGATGACGATGCCGGGGATCGAGCGGTCGGCCTCGCCGGTGCCGGCCAGGGCGCGGACGGCGTCGAGGGTGACGTAGGCGGCGAGGGTGAAGAAGGAGACGGCGATGATCTGCAGGGTGGTCTTCTCGCGGGCGTCGCGCACGGCGTGGTCGCGGGCGGAGAACTGCCAGGCGACCGCCGCGGCGGAGGACACCTCGATGACGGAGTCCAGGCCGAAGCCGATCAGTGCGGTGGAGGAGGCGATCGTGCCGGCGGTGATCGCGACGACCGCCTCGATGACGTTGTAGGTGATGGTCGCGGCGACCAGCAGGCGTATTCGTTTGGCGAGTGCGTCGCGGCGGGCCGAGGAGGGCCCGAGGGATACCGCGGTCATCTCAGCAGCAGTCCTTCGTGGCGGCGTCCGGGCAGGTCTGGTCGGACGCGACCGCGACGACGGCGCCCAGCAGGTGGTCCAGGGCGTGGCCAAGGCGTTCGTCGGCGAGTTCGTAGCGGGTGCGGCGCCCGTCGGGCACGGTGACGACGAGGCCGCAGTCGCGCAGGCATGCCAGGTGGTTGGACAGGCGGGTGCGGGAGATGCCGAGCGCGTCGGCGAGGTCGGCGGGGTAGGCCGGCGCCTGACGCAGCGCGAGGAGGATACGGCAGCGGATCGGGTCGGCGAGCGCGCGGCCGAAGCGGGCCAGCACGTCGATGTCGGAGGCAACGGTCAGCACCCCCTGAGGGTACAGCAAATCGTGAATTCATGGAACCATGGATAATATTGGTGATCGGTCCGGTGGGCCTACGATCGGCCCACTGACCAGCAGGGAGAGGGCTGAGGAACGTGACGGGCGACGAGCAGGGCCTGGCCGAAGTGCAGCGGGCGCACTGGCAGAGTACGTACTCCGCCCACCCGGGCATGTACGGCGAGGAGCCGTCTGCCCCCGCCGTCCACGCCGCGACCGTCTTCCGGACCGCCGGAGCCCGCGATCTTCTCGAACTCGGCGCCGGCCACGGCCGCGACGCCCTGTACTTCGCGCGCGAGGGCTTCACCATGCAGGCCACCGACTTCTCCGCGACCGGCCTTGAGCAGCTGCGCCGCGGCGCGCTCGCCCAGGGAACCGCCGGGCAGGTCACCACGGCCGTGCACGACGTCCGCGAGCCGCTCCGGCTGCCGGACGCCTGCGTGGACGCGGTGTTCGCGCACATGCTGCTGTGCATGGCCCTGTCCACCGACGAGATCCGCACCCTCGTCGCCGAGACCCGCCGTGTCCTGCGCCCCGGCGGCACCTTCGTCTACACCGTCCGTCACACCGGCGACGCCCACTACGGCACCGGCACCTCCCACGGTGACGACATCTACGAACACGGCGGCTTCGCCGTCCACTTCTTCGACCGCGCCCTCGTCGACACCCTCGCCGAGGGCTGGAGCCTGGACGAGGTCCACGCCTTCGAGGAAGGCGATCTCCCCCGCCGCCTGTGGCGCGTCACCCAGACCCTGCCGCGATGACCACCCGCTCCACGCCCGCGGCCGACATCGTCGTGGACGGCACCGGCCTGCTGTGCGTCACCCTGCTGCTGCGCCTGCGCGCGGCGATCGACGGCACAAGCCACGGCACCGCCGTGCATGTCATCGCCACCGACCCGGCCAAGACGTGCACACCGCCCGTCGCCGATGGGCTGCCGATCCGAACATGGGTCTGCACGCCCGACCATGACCCTGACCACGGCTGGTCAGCGCGGGGCCGTGACATCACCATCCCGCCCCTCCCCAGGGCGGATCACGCGCTGCGTTCCGGCTTCGCCGCCGTCTTCTTCGCCGTCTTCTTGGCTGTGGTCGGCTTGGGCGAGCGGTTCATCAGCTGCTGGCCGCCTCGGAGAGGGCATGGCCGCCTCGTAGCGGACCGCGAGCTTGTCGTGCCTCGTGGCCGCGGCACGGTGCCTTTTGAGGCGATTGACGCCGCACTCGACCGCGTGCCGAGCCTTGTAGTCCTGCGGGTCGCACTACGGCGGACGGCCGCCGCGGGAGCCGAGTTTCCTTCGGTTGCGGGCCTGGTCGGCTTTGTCCGGGAGGGTGCAGCGAATGCCACGTCTGCGCAGGTAGGCGCGGTTCTTCCGGGAGGCGTACGCCTTATCAGCACGCACCCGCCTCGGCAGTGCGCGGTCTGCCGGACCCCAGCCGGGGCACCCTGATGCGGCCCAGGACAACCTCGAACTGTGGGGAGTCCCCGCGCCGCCCGGCGGTGATTACGATGGTCATGGGCTTTTGCCCCTGCTCGACGGCGAGGTGCAGCTTGGTGGTCAGGCCGCCGCGCGAGCCCCCGGGGCCGTGGTTGTCGGGCTCGACTGCGACGCCGCCGGGCGGCTCCTTCTGCAGGTCCCCTTTTCCTCGCTCCGGCGGCGTGCTGGTGGGCCCGGCAGACGGGGGAGTCGACGTTGAGGTCCCAGGTGATCAGGTCCTTGGCATCGGCCCGGGCCTGGAGTTCGGTGACGATGCGCTGCCAGGTGCCGTTGTGCTGCCAGCTGTGGAACAGGTCGTATGCCCGGCCCCAATGCCTGTACTCGGCGGGCATGTCCCGCCACGGGATGCCGGTACGAACCCGGAACCGTATGTCGTCGATCAACTGCCGCCGGGTCCATTTCGGTGGTCGGCCGGGCTTCTTGCCCTTTGGCAACAGCAGCTCCAGCACGGCCCATTGCTCGTCCGTCAGATCTCCAGGCGCCACGAATCAAGATCACCTCACGCCCAAGATCCACTTTAGAAACAGCCCCTAGCTCTCTGGGAGATCCTGTGCGTGCGGGTGAAGAGGCGCGCTTGGCGTACCCCGGCCTTGCGCAGTTCGTCTGCCACGATGCGCAGTGCGGTACGGGCCATGTGGGGGAACATACCGCCCTTGCAGTCCATCCACACACAGGGGACCGTGACGTCGACGGCAACGTAGTTGGGGCTGTAGAAGTCGTACTCGGCAGTGTCGTAGTCGGCGTCCTCCTCTGAGAGTTCGCGGCCGTTTTCGAGTACGTGGGGCAGGCGGAGTTCCGCAGCGTTGAGTGCCTCGACCGCGTGGGCCGGGTCGTCCGACTTGACCGCGATCTTCCAGTGCTGGGTGAACGCCTCGCCGTCGCCCCCGAGCATGGGTAGCACGCCCGGGTCCACCGTGATGCCGCCCGGCTCGCTCTCCGTGACCACGGCCCGACGCATCCAGTACGCGCTCTGGTCGGTCTCCAGACACGCCTGGGCCACGCGCCAGAGCATCTGTGGGCCCGAACCGCGAACTGCTTCCTCGAACAGCTCGCAGGCGTCCCGCTCCCGCGATTCCAGGGCCTGGCAGCCGAGCCTGAAGGCAACCTCGGCAGGATGATCGGCAGATGGCGAACCGGGTTGGATGTCCATAGCCATAGCACTATCACCGGGTACTGACATCCAGTCGTCCGAGTCAGCAACAGTGCCGACACGGACCTGACCGGTCAAACTCGCCCGGCAAACCGTCACGATCGCGGCCGGAGGACACCTGCTGCCCGGTGCCGCTTTGGCCGGTGTCGTTCAGTCGACTTGGAGGACCTCGTTGCGCAGTGCGAGAGGCAGGGTCAGGGCGTCCTTGTTGTCGGCGTCGGTGACCGCGTGGATCCCAAGGATGATGGATCGGGCGACCAGCTTCGCGGTGGCGGGGTCGTCGTCTGCGAGGGCGGCCTGATTGTGCAGGGCGTCGGTCAGGATGAAGACCATGCGGGCCATCGGATCACTGTTGATCTCCGCAACCAGCCGGCCCGTTTCGTCGTGGTCCATGGTGGCGTCGATGCCGATGCGGCGATCAGGATGCGGTGGAGTGTGTGCTGCCCATAGGCGGCCAGCAGCGCCGGCAGCGGGCGCTCGCCAGGACTGCCAGGGCGGCCGGTGGTGCGCCTGTCCGCCGCCCAGCGCAAGGCCGGCCACGAACTCGGCTCCGCCAGCGCGGTCGCCGACTCCAAGCAGACCCTGCTGTGCACCTGCTTCTCTGCCGTGCTCCTGGTTGGCCTGGTCCTCAACGCCACCCTCGGCTGGTCTTGGGCCGACCCCATCGCTGCCCTCGTCATCGCAGCCCCCGCCATCAAAGGAGGCCGCGACGCCTGGCAGAGCAAGAGCTGCTGCGCCGCTCCGCCGCGATGGTTCCGGCCGCGGCCAAGGTGAGCGACGTGTGCGGCTGCCGTCCCGGGTGCGCCTGCTGCACATGATCGGCAGCTCCGGTGCTGCCGCAACTCGCTTGCGGCGGGTGTGACTGCGCTTCGCCTAGCGGGCGGGTTCGAACAGTTCGATGAGGTTGCCGGCGGGGTCGGTGAGCAGGATCTGACGCCCGCCGGGGCCCGAGACCACATCGCTGAGGAAGGTCAGTCCGGCGCCACGCAGCCGGTCGATCTCGGCGTCGAGGTCGTCGACGGTCAGGTGGATGCGGTTGGCCCCGGCGCCGAGGCCGCTGGGGGTGGCGCGGGCGCCGGAGCTGGCCGGGCCGGACAGCAGCAGCCGTAGCGGCCCGCGGGTCACGTCGGCGAAGGCGGGGGCGGGGTGGCTGTGGA
>Ga0307513_10009552_pt1 | contig 12262 bp, 13 predicted proteins | sample 15_EM_MG_FD_202174 | JGI IMG/M metagenome (GOLD analysis project Ga0307513, IMG submission 202174) | Populus trichocarpa ectomycorrhiza microbial communities from riparian zone in the Pacific Northwest, United States - 15_EM | ecosystem: Host-associated > Plants > Roots > Unclassified | place... | reverse complement strand
ATCGCGGCTTTCACAGCCGGTGCTGCTTGACTCAATCCCTCGTCCTTCTTTGCTGCGGCTTGCGCGGGCTGTTTGCTGGGTCGGGGTGCTTTCAAGGTCGTTTTCAAAGTCAGTTTCATGTCCGTCATGGGGGCGCTATTGTATTGGTGCCGTCTACGCCGTCTTTCGTAGCGTCCACGTGCCAGCCCGAAACCCCTTGACGCAATGCGAGCGGTAGGCCGGCGCTACATTGCCTCGACCCCGGCGCCCATGTCGGGTGGCCGGATCAAGGAGACTCCATGAGCATTGCCCCCTCGCTGCGCGCATTCGCGGCGGCCGCCGCCGGCCTGTGTTCATTGCTCGCTGCACCAGCCACCCATGCCGCTTCGGTGACACCGGTCGCGGCCGAGAACGGCATGGTCGTCACGGCCCAGCACCTGGCCACGCAGGTGGGTGTCGATGTGCTGAAGAAGGGCGGCAACGCCGTCGATGCTGCGGTGGCCGTGGGTTACGCGTTGGCCGTGGTCTACCCGGCTGCGGGCAATCTCGGTGGCGGCGGTTTCATGACCATTCAGCTCGCCGACGGCCGCAAGACATTTCTCGACTTTCGCGAGAAGGCACCGCTCGCGGCCACGGCCGACATGTACCTCGACGCCAACGGCAATGTCGTGGAGAACCTGAGCACACGCGGTCACCTCGCGGTGGGCGTGCCCGGCTCGGTGTCGGGCTTCGAGGCGGCGCGCGCGAAGTACGGCACGCTGTCGCGCGCGGCGCTGCTGGCGCCGGCCATTCGCTTTGCGGAGCGCGGCTTCGTGCTGGAGCAGGGCGACGTCGAAATGCTGCAGGTCGCGACCGAAGACTTCCGCAATGACGCCGATTCGGCCGCCATCTTCTTGAACAAGGGCGAGCCCTATCAGGTGGGCCAGCGCCTGGTGCAGAAGAACCTGGCGAAGACGCTGCGCCTGATCAGCCAGAAAGGCGAAGCCGGTTTCTACGCCGGGCCGGTGGCGAAGACCATCGCCACCTCCAGCCGCGCGGGCAAAGGCATCGTGACGCAGGAAGACCTGGCGCAGTACCGCACGCGCGAACTGGCGCCGGTGGAGTGCGACTACCGCGGCGTGCACATCGTGTCGGCGCCTCCGCCGAGCTCCGGCGGCGTGGTCGTCTGCGAGATCCTCAACGTGCTCGAAGGCTACCCGCTGAAGGAGCTGGGCTACGGCGCGGCGCAAGGCGTGCACTACCAGATCGAGGCCATGCGCCATGCCTACATGGACCGCAACAGCTACCTCGGCGATCCCGACTTCGTGAAGAACCCGCTGGCCCGCCTGCTCGACAAGGCCTACGCGGAGAAGATCCGGGCCGCGATCGACCCGGCCAAGGCCGGGGTGTCGGCCGAGATCAAGCCCGGCGTGCCGCCGCACGAGGGCAGCAACACCACGCACTACTCCATCGTCGACAAGGCGGGCAATGCGGTGTCGGTGACCTACACGCTGAACGATTGGTTCGGCGCACGCGTGACGGCCGGAAACACCGGCGTGCTCCTCAACAACGAGATGGACGACTTCACCGTCAAGGTGGGCGTGCCCAACATGTACCGCCTGGTGCAGGGCGAGGCCAATGCCATCGCCCCGGGCAAACGACCGCTGAGCTCGATGAGCCCGACCATCGTCTCGCGAGACGGCAAGCCGCTGATGGTGCTCGGCACGCCGGGCGGCAGCCGCATCATCACGGTGGTGGTGCACACCATCCTCAATGTGGTCGACTACGGCATGAACATCCAAGAGGCGGTGGACGCGCCGCGCTTCCACCAGCAGTGGTTGCCCGAGAGCACTTCGGTCGAGCCGCGCGGCCTGAGCCCCGACACGCGCAAGCTGCTCGTCGCGATGGGCCACAAGCTGAGCGACCCGCAGCCGGCCAACCACGTGGCGGCGATCATCGTCGGCGCACCTTCGCTCGACGGCAAGCCGGTGGGCAAGAACCGCTTCTATGGCGCGAACGACCCACGGCACAACACCGGGCTGGCGTTGGGGTTCTGAGGGCCGGAGGGCGGGCAACATGGCGCGGGGTCGGATTTTCTGAAACGAACAGTCTTCGGTTGTCGATTCGGGCGGTCGTCGATCGTCGTGGGGGTGGAGCTCCACCTGCTTGGAGATTTCAGACCCTCAGACAACCCACAGGAGAAAACCCATGTCAAAGATGATCTTCATCAGCCTGCCGATCACCGATCTCACCGCCTCGACCGCCTTCTACAAGGCCCTGGGGTTCACGCTGAACCCGCAATTCAGCAGCGACGACGGCGCCTGCATGGTGTGGAGCGAGGCGATCTACGTGATGCTGGTCACCCACCCCAAGTGGCGCACCTTCACGCAGCGGCCATTCCCGCCGGCCGGGACGGCGGGGTCGATGCTCTCGCTGGCCCTGGACAGCCGCGATGCCGTCGACGCAATGAACCGTGCCGCCGCGGCCCACGGTGGGCAGGCCGATGTGAACCCGGCCGAGGACATGGGTTTCATGTACACCCGGGACCTCGCCGACCCCGACGGTCACATGTGGGCTGCGTTGTGGATGGATCCGGCGTCGATGCCACCCGCGGCTCAGAGCTGAGTCCTCAGCCGCAGAGCGCGCACGGACATCGACATTCCTCGGTGGAGCCATGGTGGTCCAGCGAGGGCCGACAGTGTGCCGACATCACGTCGCAGGCGGCGCACGGCTTCAGGCGATCGTATCCACCACCCCGCCATCCACGCGCAACGCTGCGCCGGTGGTGGCCGAGGCCTGCGGCGAGCACACGTAGACCACGAGGTTGGCCACCTCGTCGACCGTGGCCATGCGCTGGATGATGGAGCTGGAGCGCTGGCTCTTCACGAAGGCGTTGCCCACTTGCTCGATCGTCTGGCCCGACTTCTCGGCCGCCGACTTGAGCATGGCTCCCACACCGTCGGACATCGTCGGCCCCGGCAGCACGGCATTCACCGTGACGCCGCTGCCCGCCACGCGCTTGGCCAGCCCGCGCGAGATCGAGAGGTTGGCCGTCTTGGTGAAGCCGTAGTGAATCATGTCGGCCGGGATGTTGAGCCCCGACTCCGACGAGATGAACACCACGCGGCCCCAGCCGCGGGCGACCATGCCCTTCAGGTAGGCACGCGAGGCGCGTATGCCGGACATCACGTTGACGTCGAAGAAGCGCTGCCACTGCTCGTCGGGCGTGTCGAAGAAGTCTTGCGGGCCGTAGATGCCCACGTTGTTGACGAGGATGTCGGCCTCCGGCACCGCCGCCAGCAGGCTCGCCACACCTTCGGCCGTGCCCTGGTCGGCCGCCACGCCGCGCACGCTGGCGCCCGGCAGGGCGTCCTTCAATTCGGCGAGTGCGGTTTCGACTGATGACTGCGTCCGGCCGTTGACGACCACGCTGGCGCCGCTTTCGGCCAGGCCCCGGGCGATGGCGAAACCGATGCCGGCGGTCGAGCCGGTGACGATGGCGGTTTTGTTCGAAAGGTCGATTTTCATGGGTGGCCTGCGGCTTGAAAGGTGAAGCCATCAAGCGTACGACCCTCGGGTTTGCCCTGAGCGGGGTGCGGCCATTGGGCAGCTGCCACGGTGCTGTCACACTCGGTCCATGTCCGCAGCGCTGAGTCGCGGACGCCACAACCCCTTGACGAAGAGAAAGAGGAGACCACCATGGACGCCTTCTACTACTGGAGAAATTTCGAGCAAGACATGAAAGCCGGCCTGCCGGGCTACTTCAAGTCGACCTCGGACAAGCTGCAGATCCTGGCCGACGGCCAGCCCGAATTCATCTGGGTGTTCAAGACACCGCAGGGCCGCAAGGGGCAGCTCCAGGTGCTGGGCCGCCTGCATTGGCGCGACGCGCCGACCAAGGGCTTCCGCAAGGAAGCGGGCTACTTCTACATCCACTACGACGCGGCGCACCCCAAGTCGGAGCTCTTCACCGACAGCGGCACCGACGCAGCGCTCGATGTCACCACCACCTGGGCTTCGCGCCACTTCCAGCAGATGCGCACCGCCAACTTCAATGGTGCGCATGGGCAGGAAGCCTTGCGCGGCCAGCCGCTGAAAGAACTTGAGGCGCAGGCGCGCGGCTTCCAGAAGCGGCCGGTCGTGGCGGTGGTGTCCGGTGACGAGGCGGTGAAGGCCGCCTGATCGCCGGGCGTCATCCTGGTCACTTCTCGGGGCGACTCGACGTTTGACTCAAGGGCTCACAGCTCTGCGCACCCCGCGGCTTGAGGCGGGGTGCTTCCTCATGATGAAGTCCTTCATCATGAGGAAATAGCCTTCCGGTTGACGCGTCGAGACGCGTTCCCCATCTGGAAGCGTCTCGAACTCGTACATGCCGTGATCGGCATCGGGAAAAACAGAAATCGTGATCGGCCGGCCGGCCTTTCGCAGCACGGCCAGACGACGGATGGTCTCTGCAGGAGGCGCATCGCGATCCTGGCCCCCGAGTATCCAGAGCTGCGGAACCTCAAGGTTGGTCAACACCGGCATGGGGTCGTACTGTGCCGGCAGCCCTTCAAGCAAGCTCGGGCCTTCCTTGCGCACTGTCTCGGGTGACGCGGCAAGCAGATAGGCCGTGAAATTGCCACGGACCGATCTGAACCACGGGTCTTGGCCGTACCTGCGCTTCACGGCTTCGAGCTGCTCATAGCCCTCGGTGAAGTTGCTTTCGACAATCAGCGCCGTGGCATCCGCGACCTCCATGGCTTTGGCCTTGATCTCCGGGCCGAAGCCGGCGCGGTCCATGTCGAAGTTGATCGCCTCACGGTCTTCGTGCAACGGCGAGACAGCCAGTCCGAAACTCACGATGACGAAGTCCACCGGTTCGATGCGCGCGGCCAGCGGCGCCACCCAGCCGCCCTGGCTGCCGCCCTGATATCCCACTTGCGCTGCGCGTGGGCCTGCAAGGCGCCGTGCCTCGCGCATGGCGAGAACCGCGTCGGTTGCCAGGATCAGGTAGTTCTGCGAGTAGCGGCCGCCCGAAGCGCCTGTGCCGCGCTTGTCATACGCAAACACGCCGATGCCCGCGCTGGCGAACTGACGCTGCAATGCATAGCTCTCAAGCGCCGATGAATGCTCGGCTCCGTGGATCAAGACAACGATCGGAACACGCCTCTGGCCAGGCGGCAGCGTCAACCGGCCTGCCAGCAAGGCCCCACTGCCCTGGAATCGCGTATCGACCTGGACCAAGGGCTGCCGCTGGCCTGCGACCTCGTCGAAACGAATCTCGCCGCGTCTGCAGTCGGGAACCGTGACGTGATGCCCGTCGGGCCGGCTTGTCCAGCCCAGTGTGCTGATCCAGCGCCCGTTTCCCTGCGGAGCCAGTGCGCCCGTGCGCCCATCCACGCGCCTCCAGCGAAGTTGGTCAGTTGCGCCAGGACCGATGTCCAGCGAAGTGCCATCCGCCATGAGATAGCTACCGATTTCACAAGGGGTCGAAGGGGCCAAGCTCGAAGGCGGCACTTGAGCGTTGGCGGACACCACACCGCCTAGCGCCAAAAGGATCACGGCGCCCGCACACCTCAGCCGATTCATGGGTTTCATCGCTTGGCTCCTGCGTCTCGGCCGCATGCCGTGCAGCGTCCCAGGACGGTTGTTCTCTGCAGCGGCGCTCCATCGCCCACGGCGCGTGCCGGGCATTCTCGCCTGCCAAGTTGGCAAATCGGCCTGGGCGCTTTATGAAGGGCTGCCAACGCCGCCGGGCACATTCATCGGGCTTGACACGGGCTGGCTTTGTATTTATCTTATCGGCTACTTAGCCAATTAGATAAATACAGTGAACTCCGACAAGCTCGACGCTACCTTCGCCGCGCTGGCCGACCCCACGCGCCGCGCCATCCTCGGGCTGCTGGCGCAGGGGGAGTCCACGGTGAACGAACTGGCTGCCCCGTTCGACATGCGCCTGCCCAGCGTCTCGAAGCACCTCAAGGTGCTGGAGCGGGCTGGCCTGATCGAGCGCGGCCGCGAAGCGCAATGGCGCCCCCGCCGCCTGCAGGCCGCGCCGCTGAAGGAAGCCGCCGATTGGCTGGACGGTTATCGAAGCTTCTGGGAAGCGAGCTTCGACCGCATGGCCGGTTACCTCGATGAACTGCACGCCAAGGAGAAAGCTGATGGCCGAAAGAAATGACCCACCCAAGCTGGCCGATTCGCACGAACTGATCATCACGCGCCTGCTCGACGTGCCGCGCGCGCTGGCCTTCAGGGTGTGGACCTCGCCCGCGCACCTGGTCCGCTGGTGGGGGCCCCGGGATTCATCGGGCCGCGACTTCACCACGCCCTCGTGCGAGATCGACTTTCGCCCCGGCGGGCACTACCGCATCTGCATCCGCTCGCCAAAGGGCCAGGACATATGGCAGCGCGGCACCTATCGCGAGATCGTCCAACCCGAGCGCCTGTCCTTCACCTTCGCGTGGGAGAAGGACGGCGTGGCCGACACCGTCACGCTCATCGAGGTGAGCTTCGACGAGCAAGGGGCCGAGAAGACGCTGATGCGCTTTCGCCAGAGCGGGCTGCCGACGGCGAAATCGCGAGACGAGCACCAGCTCGGCTGGGAGATGTTCGCCGACCGCCTCGCCACCTATCTTGATACAGGAGACTTCACATGAATTACCAAGGCAGTTGCCACTGCGGAGCCGTGGCGTTCCAGGTCGAAGGCGAATTGACAGGCGTGATGGCCTGCAATTGCTCGATGTGCTCTCGCAAGGGTGTGCTGATGTGGTTCGTGCCGCGCGATGCGTTGGCGCTGTCCACGCCCGAAGAGGCGGCCCGCAGCTACACCTTCAACAAGCATGTGATCCGCCACCGCTTCTGCCCCACCTGCGGCATCCATCCCTATGGCGAGGCCGTCGATGCGAAGGGCAATCGCATGGCGGCGGTCAACGTTCGTTGCCTCGAGAGCGTCGACTTGGCGGCCTTGCCCGTGCATCACCACGACGGCCGTTCCGTATGACGAGCTGGCACGCCATCTGCTTGATTTAGCGCAACGAGAGTAGAAGCGTTCACCGCGACGCACAGATGCACCTCCCCGGCACCGCCGAGGTACCGCATCAGCGCAAAGCGGCCGGAAATTGCTCTCGAAGTGCCCTGAAGAAGTGCTGCGCGCCATCACCGAATAGATGAAGCGCCGCACCCTGACGGGAATCTCCACTTCGAGACGGCCCGCAGGGGCCAGGAGCGCTTCTCATGCTGACCACCCGTCAACCTGTCTTCCGCAAGCACTGGCATGCGGTGATGCCGCTTTCCATGCTGGCCGCCGGCCCGCAACCGTTCACGCTTCTCGGCGAGAACATCGTGCTGTTTCTCGACTCCGAGGGCCAGCCTGCGGCATTGAAAGACCGATGCTGCCACCGCACCGCCAAGCTATCGAAGGGCCAGTGCGTGAAAGAAGGCGAATGGCGCGGCCATCTGCAGTGCGGCTACCACGGCTGGACCTACGACCGCAGCGGCCGCGTGGTGCGCATTCCGCAGTACGCCGACGGCCGGCCCATTCCGGCCGACTACCGCACGCCGGCCTACCACTGCACGGCCCGCTATGGCTACGCCTGGGTGGCGCTCGACGAGCCCATGGCCGATATCCCTGCCGTGCCCGAGTTCGACGCGCCGGGCTGGCGCACCATCTTCCAGTTCCACGAGCGCTGGGCCACCAGCCCGATGCGCGCGCTGGAGAACAGCTTCGACAACTCGCACTTCAGCTTCGTGCACCGCGCCACCTTCGGCGTGGCCGCGCAGCCCCAGCCGAGCAAGTACGAGCTGGTCGAGAGCGACACCGGCTTCTATGCCGAGACGGTGATCCGGGCCGCCAACCCCGCGCGCTACCAGCGCATCAGCGGCGTGACCGACGAGGTCACCACGCGCCACATGCGCAACGCCTACTTCCTGCCGTTCTCGCGCCGGCTGGACATCGAGTACCCGTCCGGCATTCGCCACATCATCATCAACTGCTTCACGCCGATCGACGACGGGCACATCCAGCTCTGCCAATGGCTGTTCCGCAACGACACCGAAGCCGACTGCCCGGCGCAGATGCTGATCGACTTCGACGAAGAGATCACGCGTGAAGACAAGGACATCCTCGAATCCACCGACCCCGATGCGGTGATCGACACGCGCCGCCGCGGCGTCGAGTACTCGATGGACAGCGACCGGCCCGGCATGTTGATCCGCAAGAAGCTGCTCGAGCTGCTGGGCCGGCATGGCGAGTGCGAGATCCACCGCGGGAATGCGCACGAGACAGCGCACGAGCACACCGTCATCCCCATCCAGGCTGCTGCCTGAGCTTTCGCCAGCGCACTTTCCGTTCGGGCACCTTCCCCGTTCGGGCTGAGCTTGTCGAAGCCTGCGCATCGCTTCGACAGGCTCAGCGCGAACGGAACGGTGGCCCATCCGATTCTTCTCAATCCACTGGACTCACCATGCAACGCCGCCACTTCATCCAATCCACTGCTGCCAGCCTCGCCACCATCGCGACACCCTTTGTCTTCGCCCAGAACCCCACCCGCATCAAGTTCACGCTCGACTTCCGCATCAGCGGCCAGACCGCGCCCTTCCTGCTGGCGCTCTACAAGGACTACTACAAGGAAGAGGGGCTCGACGTGAGCATCGACGTCGGCAGCGGCTCGGTCGCGTCGATCACACGCACCGCGAGCGGCGCCTACGACCTGGGCTTCGGCGACATCAGCTCGCTGATCGAGTTCAACGCCAGCCAGCCCGGGCTGGTGCAGGCCGTCTACCAGTACTACAACCGCGCTCCCTTCGCGATCATCGGCCGCAAGGACAAGGGCATCACCTCGGACTTCAAGAGCCTGCAGGGCAAGCGCATCGCCGCAGCCGCTGTCGAGTCGACTCGCCGCTGCTGGCCGATGGCGGCCAAGCACGCCGGCGTGAAGGCCGATGCCTTCGAATGGGTCACCACCGACTTCAGCGCGCGCGACAACGTGATCGTGCGCGGCGACGTCGACGGCGCCACCTACTTCCACGACTCCGCGGTCTCGCTGTTCCAGCGCATCAAGCCCGATGAGCTGAGCGTGCTGTCGTTCGCCAGCACCGGCCTCGCGGTGTACGGCAATGCGGTGCTCGCCGCCACCAGGCTGATCAACGAGAACCCGAAGGCCGTGACTGCGTTCGTGCGTGCGACCAACCGCGGCGTGATGGAGACCATCGCCAACCCGATCGCCGCGATGGCTTACGTCAAGCAGCGCGAGCCGATGGTCGACGAGAAGGTCGAGGCCGAGCGCTGGCGCATCACGCAGAGCTACGTGCTCGGCGCCGACACCCGGGAGCATGGGGTGGGCGACGTGCGCAAGGCCTTCGTCGAGCAGCAGGTGGCCGAGGTGAGCGAAACCTTCGGCCTGAAGAGCAAGCCCGACGCGGCCGCCGTCTACAACCTGAGCTTCCTGCCGCCCAAGGCCGAGCGGATGGTCAAGGCATGAGCGGCCCTGCGGAACAAACTCTCGATGAGCATGATGCGCTCTACCTGCGCCGTGCCATCGAGATGTCGGTGAGCGCACGGCAGCGCGGCAACCGGCCCTTCGGTGCAGTGATCGCGACGACTGACGGCCGGGTGCTGGCCGAGGCGATCAACAGCAACGGGGAGACGGGCGATTGCACCGCGCACGCCGAGGTCAATGCCTTGCGTGAAGCCACGCCGCGTTATCCACGCGAGGTGCTGGCCGGCGCGACGATGTATGCCTCGGGTGAGCCTTGCGTGATGTGCGCCGGTGCGATCTTCTGGTCGGGCATCCCGCGCGTGGTGTTCGGCATCGACGCCGTGCGGTTGCGCGTGTTCCGTGGGGACGTCAGCGAGCAGCGCGATGCGGAGCTGTCGTGCCGCGACGTGTTCCGTGCGTCGCCGCATGCCATCGAGACGATCGGGCCTTGCCTGATCGGCGAGGCTTCGGCGCCGCATGTGGGGTTCTGGAAATGAGCCCCACACCCGTTCGTCCTGAGCAGGGCCTGAGCTTGTCGAAGGCCCGTCCGTCGAAGGACTGACACGCGAAGGCTTGGCGCGAGCAGGGCTTCGATACCTCAGCCCGAACGGCCGAAAGATCAGCGCGCCGCCTTCAACCGCATCTGCCCCGGCAGCGGCACCGAGCGCTGCAATATCGTCTCGCCCAGCCACTGCGCCGAGCGCAGCGCGCGCTCGGCGACCACGTTCGTGCGCATCTGCTGGTAGTCGTCGTTGAAGACCTCGAAGCTGTAGTCGCCGCGGTAGCCGAGCCGGTCCAGGCGCAGCACCATGTCGGCCACCTGTTCGCTGTGCACGCCCTCGCCGGGGAACACGCGGAAGTGGCGCGCAGTGTTGATGCGTTCCTCCACCGAGCGGATCTCGTTCCACATGAAGTCGGCCAGCTGCACCAGGAAGATCCTGTCGGGGTCGATCAGCTCCAGCTCGTCGAGCGAGGTCTTCATCGCGAAGCTGTGGAAGGAGTCGAGGCCGATGCCGAGGTTGGGCGCGTCGGCGCGGCACACCACATCCCAGGCCTGCGGAAACTCGTTGATCGTGCGGCCCCACGAGAGCGCCTCGAACGCGACCTTGATGCCGTGCGGCACCGCCAGCATCGCCAGGCGGCGCAGGTCGCGCGCAATCACGTCGAGGTCATCACTGGCGTGGGTCGATGTCGACGAGCACACCAGCAGCACGCGCGAGCCCACGGCGGCGCACAGCTCCAGCATCGACTTGGCGATGTCGACCTTGTACTCGCGCAGCTGGCCGCTCAGGCCTTCGAAGTCGCGCAGCACCTGGAAGCCGGTGACGCGCAAGCCGCTGTCGCGCACGGCCTGCACCGCGGCGTCCACACCGTCGGTGTGGCCGGTGAGGTCACGGGCCGACAGCATGATCTGTGTGAAGCCGGCCGCGCGCACTGCCTGCAGCTTGGTGGGCAGTGGGCCCGCCAGCGAGATGGTGTCCATGCCGAAGTCGTCGATGTTGCCGGTGAACTGGCTCATGGCATTGCTCCTTCAGCTGCGGCTGTCGAGCACCAGCTCGAATGACACGCTGCCGAGCTGGGTGTCCGTCAGCGCGCCGCGCGGCCCGGCCGGCACCGCGGACGAGCCCGAGAAGCCGACGCCGCGGGCGCGCAGCGCCGCCACGCTCGCCAGCACGTCGGGTGTGCCCAGGCCGATGCGCGTGAAGTACTCGCTGCCGCCGATGTCGAGCTGCCCGGGCTCGGGCTCGATCATCTGCAGGTAGAAGCTGCCGCAGGGGCTGCGCAGCACGTGGCCCTTGGGCAGGATGCCGAAGCGCTCTTCGTCGGGCAGCGCGCTGAAGCCGAACAGCTCGGCATAGAACTCGGTCCAGTCGTAGGAACGGTCGACGCCGATGTACTGCACCGCGCCGAAGAAGTGCAGGCCGGTGAGCGCCGGCGGGCGCGGGTCGACGCCGGGAATGGGGATAAAGTCCACGTCGTAGATCGAGAACTCCCTGTAGCGGTCGACGAAGTAGATGCGGCTGCTGCCGACACCGTGGATGGCGGGGATGTTGAGCTCCATCACTTCCACATGCGTGGGGACGGCCCAGCCGCCGCGCTCCAGCACCTGCCGGTAGGCACTGGCCGCGTCGCGCACGCGCAGCGCGATGGCGGCGATGCTCGGCGTGGCGCCGGGCGCGTTGGCGCTGGTCACCTCGGGCACGTGGGCGTTGACGATCACGTTCATGTCGCCCTGCCGGTACAGCAGCACCTCGCGCGACCGGTGGCGCGCCACCGGGTGGAAGCCCATCGTCTCCAGCACCTGGCCCAGTGCCTGCGGCTTGGTGGTGGCGTACTCGATGAACTCGATGCCGTCCATGCCCAGCGGGTTGCTTGCCGCCTGGAGGCCTTCGCGTTGCAGTGCGTTGTCCATGGTCGTGCTCTCCTGATGTGAGGTCGCCGGAACCGGTTACGCGCGCGCCTTGGCGCGCATCGCCAACCCGTCGATCGCCAGCGCATAGCCGTCGGTGCCGAAACCCACCACGATGCCGGCCGCCACCGGCGACAGCCACGAGTGGTGGCGAAACGCCTCGCGTGCGTGCACGTTGGAGATGTGCACCTCGATCACCGGCGCGTCGATGCCCTTGATCGCGTCGTGCAGTGCCAGCGAAGTGTGCGTGTAGGCACCGGCGTTGAACACCACGCCAAGCAGCGTGCCCGCCTTGAAGGCGCGGCCGGCCTCGTGCAGGCTGTCGAGCAGCACGCCTTCGTGGTTGCTCTGGCGGAAGTCGATGGCCAGGCCGTGGCGTGCGGCCACCTCGCGGCACATCGCTTCCACATCGGCCAGCGTGGTGGAGCCATAG
>Ga0307513_10009551_pt1 | contig 12263 bp, 16 predicted proteins | sample 15_EM_MG_FD_202174 | JGI IMG/M metagenome (GOLD analysis project Ga0307513, IMG submission 202174) | Populus trichocarpa ectomycorrhiza microbial communities from riparian zone in the Pacific Northwest, United States - 15_EM | ecosystem: Host-associated > Plants > Roots > Unclassified | place... | reverse complement strand
GACATTACTCGTACCTTGAGAGATCGGTTAAATAATATCCCGACGACACCACCTCGAGCGTTCGTCTCTAAATTACTCATTCTCAAGACAAATAACCGTTGAATGATATTATAGACCTGGAACAAGGCATAGATACGTGAAAACAGGCGATGCGTAGATGTGGACGTGCGCGTTCAGGCGCGAGGGTATCAGACCGCTGTTAGACCTTGTACCGACGGCCAGTCTTCGTGAAGAACGTCTGCAGGATGTAGACTTGGAGCCTATGAATGTCGTATAAGCACAAGACAGAGATAGAAATGAGAGTGCAACATACATAGCCATGGAAATGATACCTATCACCTCGAAGATGGCATACCAGAATAGGCGGCTAAGGGGGAGTGTGAATCTCAAAGGAATGACAACGAGGAAGGATTGGCGTACTTTTGAGTGGATTTGACGATCGAGAAACCACGGTTCTCCTGCGTGTGGTGGCTGGACAACGGATACACGTCAGCCAGTCCATTCGTTCCCAATCGCGTCCTGATCAAAGCAAGCAAAGAAATCCACGCACTGTTTCTGAATCCTCTTGATATTCATCAACATCCCATTCAGCCTAAACACACTCTCCTCCAGCGCACTTGTATGCTCTGCAATCTGACCGGGCTTCGCAGGCGCCTCCCTTCTCGGCTCGCTCTCCACCATGATGTCAAAATCTACCAATTTGTCCGTCAAAGTCGACATGTCGTTCTCGAAACAGAATGAGTATTCTCCAGGGGTGTTGGCGGTGAGGACGTAGTCTCCTTGCCTCTCGCGCTCGCCGTCCAGTAGGACTTTCTGGTTGGGGTCTTTGATGTCAAAGTCGATGTCGAAGGAGCCGCCGGATTGGACCTGGATGAATTGGAGGGTCTAGGTATTGGACTAGCAGCACATTAGATGGGGTGGAAGGACGCACGGCATAATAAAACTAAGTAGAAAAAATGAAACCAATGTTCAACGCCAATTACAAGCCTGAATAATGAGCACATACCCCGATCTTTTCTCCAGCTTTATCCACATCTGCATAGAAACACACCCGTTCGTTTGGTGCAATGGTTGTCGTCAGCGATGATGCATTAACCGCCAGCGACAAGTACAGGAAGAGGATAGAGGTCAGAAAACGTAGTGGTGGCATGAGTCGTGGAAGAGTCGTTGATGGATCATTAATAATAATATTAAGGACTACCGGCCTCCGGGCGCCGTACCGGCCCGGTATTTCGGGTGAGATACAAAGACGCTCCGAATTTCCCTTTTTCTTGTTGCACATAATACATCTAGCAGCACGCGCCTCCATTTTTTCCGTCGGGATATGCTGGTTTAAGCAAGTTATGCCGCACTGGAGAAGGTCGCTGATAAAAATTTTATTAATTTGTTCGGGCCTTCCTTGGGCCTTCGGAACTTCCACCAACCTTGCACTCAACTTGCACTGGACAATGAACCCCCATGGCTCCATTTACGTCAAGGTTGAGTCACTTGCACCGCGGAATGATTTTCTGCAGCATATATACAAAATTTAAAGGTCTCTTTCCACATTTCCCGTTCCCGGTCCCAATCACTGGCAATCAGATTCGGGATCGTTGAGAGTGCTGTCAAATACCTCTTCAATCCATCCTGAGATTTCCAACTTTTGCACATCCTCCCAATCTGCGTAGTTCCGAAGTAAATCCATTCGGCGAAGGCTGTAAGCAAGATGCATTGAGAATTTCGAGTCCTGTCCATGGTATTCTCCTTTAAGTCTTGTTATTTCTTCAATAGCGGCCTTGCGCTGAATGTTAAAATTGCAAGCCGCAAGGACCTTTGCCGATTGATGTGGAGGGGAGGTGGACTACCGATGTTCATATACTTGATGTCTATTTGTGCCCCCAGCTCCTTTGACTTGTAGACCCCCCCCGACCATTCCGCCATCGCCTTCAAGTTGGAGCATGCCAGTGTAGTCAAACATAATATTGTTGAGCACAGAAACAATCCTCCGAGCAACCTCCAAGGGCTGTAAGCATGGTCGCAGTGTCGCAAGGCAATGTATAGGAGTGTACCAGAATGACTCAAAGTCATCGGTGTAGTTGGGGATTAGGCTTGTTTTTTTGGTTTCAACAGGAGCCTGCGGCCGTCATGGTGAATGGCCATGTACCCTATAATAGCATGATGATTGTCTAAAAAGAGAATCATTATCAAGTAATCCGTACTGTGCGTTCCGGTGGACCTTCTATATTGACATTCTCGGAGTTTTATGATAACTCCCAGTCAACCAATAACCCGTTTCCTTCATTGGGAATCATAATGTTCCCGGCGCTTATATTGCGATGAAGGATTTGGGCTTTGTCGTGCGCAGAACGGTGTGCTGCTTCAGAGTCATCCCGACTTTGAACAAAACACGAGAACAGGAACTACCTTCGAGAACTTGACGAATGACAGAGATGAGTTGCTTCGTGTTATGAAAGATATGGATTGGGTGGGCAAGCAATGAGCAAGCTCGCGGAGAACGAAACGAAAATGGAAGCTTGCGGAAGTTTCCGCTTTTCTCTTTCAGGATTTTGTACACTTCAGCTTCAGAAAGTGCACCTTCTGGAATAACCCGCCACGTTTCAAACCTTGCTAAGGATGCCAGGTGCAGGAGGCACATCGTGGATGCCGGAAAAGGGAAGGGGTCGTTGGTCAACGTCACAATCAAAATGTGTAAATCGTTTCTTTCTGGAGGCACCCTAGGCTTTTACGGTTTTGCTGCCATTTCCATTGCGCGGGATGGAAATGATGTCTGGCAGAGTGAGGCAACTCGTTCTCCTCGAATATGCGAAGCCCGTCACTGCATTCAAGCATACGAAGCAACTCATCACGGTCTTTCATCAAGGTCTAGAGAGTGAGTATTAAATCAGTATATAGTTTTGTGCTTCACTGATATTGGCATAAGCGGTTCGTTGTTTACACGAGCATACCCAAATCGTTCTTCGTGATATAAGCGCCAGGAACATCCTAATTACTGGTGCAAGAAACGGGGTCCTGGTAGACTGGGACCTATCAGAGAATGTTGATGTCAGAATTCCGCTGGAACGCACAGTACGGATTACACTCCTCCTTTCTTTTTTCTCCTCAGACGCTTACAATGTTATTATAGGGCACGTGGCAATTCATGTCCGTTCGACTCCTCCAGCATCCAACAAGGCGCCTCCTCCCCAAGTACGCTGATGCCCTTGAGTCATTCTGGCACACCCTCCTATACATTGCCTTGCGACACTGTGACCATAATTACAGCTCTCAGGAAATTGTCTTCGTACTCGAGGATATGATGTCTGACTGCACGTTCAAAAATGGCAAAATGGTCGGGGGAGTGCAAAAGGAAGACGAGTTAAAAACACGAAGGCACATCATGAAGATGGACATTCGTAGCCCCCCTCTCCGATATATCTTGCGAAAATCAGCGAAAATCCTTGCAGCTCGATATAATCATGACACGCATGCCATTACAGATACAATGGAGCCCTGGAAACAGATGGAAAGTGCATTTGATGACATTCTCAAGGATCCCACATCGGCTTGGGACCGAGGCAAAGAAAATGTGCAATGAGACTTATCTCGCAAACCGATCCAATAAGTACGCTCGGCCATGGGGATAAGTACTGGTGATTTACGATTGATGAGCGGTCTTGTCGCAGCAGTACCAATCCCATTCTCATTCCACATAGTGTCTGTACTGTTGAATTGTATTGATTCTGATATTCAGTGGTTATCTCACTGTTAGTTCGATGCAGTGAGAAAGAGCAGACGATAAATCTAGGATGCACGAACGTGGAGGACAACGGAAATAGCCATCCGAGGCATATCAGCGTATGAGCGTGGCTCACAGGTTTCTCGTGCTATTCGTTTTGTAATTACATATACCTCGTAAATGTTAAAAATCATGAACTGGCACTGCAGAGCCGGCCACTTGAGGGACAAAGTTTCTCGCAAAAGGGCCTAAGTAACTCCCAGTCAGGTCTGTGGGATCAAAAAAGGGCACTTGTCAATTTTCTGGAATGTGAAGAGATCTACATACTTGCCACCCAGGGAAGGATAAATTTCCACCTTGTTTCCTACCTAAATTCTGCCCTAGGTTTCTGTCGGTGTCATGTTCGACATGTAATCGACTCTATCATGGTAGACACTACCGTGACTACACCAAGTTATTTTCAAAAAAAAAAAATTTTGGATACATCATCACCCACTTGATCCAATAACTCCTTATTTCCATGTCACGCCGGATGGGAAAGGCGGAGAACTGGCAAATCCCTGGAGATTAGATTGTATGATTGTACCCCATCTTCCTCATTTAATATAACGCGACTCACGGAAATCGCCGACATAAATGATCCACGTAATTAATTTGTAAGATAACAACCCCGTACAAACCCCATAACTTCCAATTCCCAAATGTACTGCCGCGGCGAAGCAGGGCATGGGAAGGGGGCTATACAACTCCCATGGCACATGCCTTATCGATAAATCACTCCTAGATTCAAACCCGTCATTTTCATAGTCATAGTAGTCTGACAATTGGGTATGGCATCAGTATACAGTGCGTACTGCTACCACTGTACAGGTACGTTCTGCTTGTGGGAGCTGTCAGCGTCACCGATTTGGAGTCATTGAGATGCACCCTAGTAGGGTTATGTCCCCACTTGCAGTCTGACCCGGTGGCCACGCCAATCCCGCAATCGACGGGACCCATGATTCCATATTCTCTTTTTCATCACTTAAACAACCCACTTCTGGACCACCGACAGGACGTGACGTCGACGGCCGGCTCCAGTGCATGGTGGTATCATGCCAACGTTATAAACCGTTTCTCCATGCAGTTTCACTCTCAACCAGAAGCTCAGAGCCATCGAAGCTTAATAGCAATTGACCCGTTTCGAGTTGATCCAATGGCTCTATCAGCTACAGGCTTGTTGGCGCTTCCTCCCAATTTCCCCCCTCACGCGGACTCCATCCGTGCAGAAATATTCTCGCAAAAAAATTCATTTCATCACGCAGATCCAATACCCATGCTACATTTTTTTCGACAGAAAACTATTTCTGCACATGGGGGAAATATGGAGCAAGCGCCAACAACATTCTCTTACGCGAGAGCCACCAATTTTCCTCATCTTATTCCTACTCAATTCGGCGTTTCTGCTCCCCGCTTCCAGAGCCATGCGGCCCAGTTCGCACACTTGGTTAGAGATTACCGCCTTCGTCAATGTTGGGGAGACCAGCAGCCGCCAGCACAGAAAGAACAATGGAAACATGGGCACTGCGCAGAACATCAATCGCTCCCTTCCGTGGTTGCACGGTGCCAAGAGTTCGGCCTTGAAAACGTACTTATTGAGACGCTTGCCATGCATAGGTCAGGAAATTTTACCGGTATGTGTAGGAATTGCCTATCTTACGTTTATTTCTGCGTCCTTCGCCAACATCCCACCTGGAGAGTTCGTGATGTATATACCGGGAATATTTTCCTGATAGAGCACTCTTTGTCGGTTTCACAAGTTCGCTATCGTTCATAGTTATCGTATATAGTCGTACGAACATATTCTCTGCAATATGTACAATGCTTGTGACAAAGGTTTCAACGGATTGAATTCGGCACTAGCATCTGCTAGTCGACGCTGTAAGTAGTTTTGTCAGTTATTACTTGGGTAGATAGCTATGTTCCCTGTACCGCACGAGTTTTAGGGTTTTCAGCTTTCCTAGTTTCCAGAAACTTGAAAACCGGAGAAAACCATGTAAAAGGGATGCCGTTTTGCTGATGACTGGCGCCACCCACACGAGTCGAGGACGTTGGTGATGATACTACCTATATAATTATATTGTTCGACGAGTTTCAATCGTTGAGACTTGGACGAAACGCAGCTACCTTGTGGAAAGCCATATTTAGGTAATATGGATAGCTTTCAAAATCCCAGAACCCGCCTCGGCTGCGCTAGTCAGGAAGAAAGAGAGAAAAAACCAGAACAGTAATCCCACGACTAAGCCATAATAGCATTACTTATCACAATACGAAAAAAGTCAGGGAGAGAGCGAAGCCGATAAAGTAATACTACTCCGAGTAAGGGTAGAAATAAATTGAGTGGAAGGAGGCAGGTGGAAGTCAAAAAGCCCTCAATGAGGGATGGAAGCGAAGCCTCGAGTCAAAAGTAGTGTCAACGAACTAACCAACCAAAAGCAACGAAGACTCAGAGGTGGACCGAAGAAGATCAAGACGAAAAGTAAAGAAAAAGAATCGAAACGAGAAAAAGGTCACTAACGCCTAAGTAACCCCAGAGTCGGGTCCATGAAAGATATAGAAATCGAGTTTAAGTGGCGAATTTGAATATTTACGGTCTCTCTAATACGTAGTGCATAAGTCGGGTGGGGTACTGCGTTGCTGGATCATGAGGGCAGGGGTCGGGTGGGGTCGAGAAGACGGATGTGGTCGTACGCCTTTCATGTGAGAGGAATCTCAGTGGTCCCTGGACTTCCTATGTCAACAGGATGAAGTCAGTTTCGGGATCTGAAGTGCGGTAGGAAGGAGAAAAGAGTAGAGAAGGGAAAAGAAATCGGGGGAAATGACGACAACAATCAGGAAAACCACGAGAAGAAAAAGAAAAGGGCGAAATGAGACGAAACAGAAACGGAAGAGTAACACAAAAGGACAAAAGAAATTCCATCACATCCCCAACTCAACCCAAGGATCGGACATGAAAAGGAATGACCCACCTGTATTCACCCTCGGCAGCGACACTAAGCTCCTCGATCTCGCCCTGGACAGCAGAGAGCGATTCAGCGGCGATGCTGAAGTAGAGGAGCTGTGCTTTGATGAGCTCGTTTAGGTTCTTGATAGGTTCGGGCTGGATAAAGTAGGTGCGTCATATGCATTATGTTTTGGCAGCATTCGTTGTGTGGATGGGATAATATCGGGATTAGTTAGTAGGTAAAGGAAGGGATACAAGATTGTCAGACATGTTTTATTTGGATAATGAATGAAAGACCCACGTTCTCCAATACGGTCTTCATCAGTGTAATGGCCACTTCTGTCTTTTGCACGAGATCGTCCTCCGCATTCTCCACCTCAAGACGTGCATGCTCCTGTTTAGCCGGATTGGCGCTCTTCAAGCTGTTTAAATAAACAATCAATATCAGGACCCCCTTTTTTCGAAGAATAAAGAACGTACGTCTGCTTCGCAGCATCCAACTCCAACCGACTAACCCTCACTGCCTGACGCGCCTTCATCGCCACCGCGATCGACGCATTCAGCGTCGTCTGCCACGGGTGCAGAAAGTTCTCCTGCACCGCTGCGTCCTGATCCAACCGTGCATGCGCGACTTTATCCCAGCCGCTGGCGTACAGCCCCAACGCCTTTCCCAGGCGATCTGTCTCCCCTGGTGCGGCACCAGCACCGCTGGAGGAAGAGACAGAGACGGCAGCGGCGTGAGCTGCCCGCGTCAGTGCGTGTGGGAGGGTTTTGTGTTGTTGAGGTGGGGGTGCGGTAGGGGCTGTGGGGGCGGGGAGGTTGGTGCCTTTGAGGTTGGTGGCTGCGAAGGAGGTGATGTTGTACCCGATTGAAGAGGAGATTTCGGAGAGGGATTCTTGGATTTGGACTGGGTAGTCGTAGGTTTCGGATTCGTAGACTTTGGTTATCCTGTTATTTTTTGAGAAAAAATTGGGAGGGGGGAGGAAGGGGGTGGGGAAGAACGTACTTGAGTAGGGAGATGTGTGCGGCGCGGAGTGCGTCGACGCGGGCTTCGAGGTCTTTGTATTCTATCGAATCACCATATGAGCATGCGATCAATAATTTATTCATCCTCTCTCCTCCGGTTATTTCCCTTCTCGTTCACATTCTTTCCTCTCGCGACGAAACCCCGCGAAACGAACAAGAAGCACGAGAAAGCACGAGAAAAAAAACACACCCTGGGGCAACTCCGTAATCTCATCTTGTGCAACCTGGCCGAGTCTTTCGCGGGTAGCTTGGACACTCGAGTTGAAGCCTTTGGTGAGCTTGGTGCCTGCGCCTGCGAAGTTGATGCTTCCCAGGCTAGATTGAAGCTTTGACCAGCCTTCCATTTGTACTGTTTGAGGTTGAGGGTGTGGGTGGGGTGGGGCTGGGTTGGGGTTGGTGGGTCGTTTGCTGGGTTGGTGAGGTGGATTGGTGGGTTGGGGTGCGAGAATGGGAGTGTTGGGAGGGAGAGGAAGAACAGGGAGGGTGTAGTAATACCCGGTTCAAGCTAAAGTTGAACCAGGAAGGACAGCGACTACGGAACGCGGATATGGGCTGTGTGACCGTGATGCGGCCGGAATCCCGGCCGGGTCCGTGCACTTCTATATATATCATCGACATCTCTTGCGAATGTATGAATCCTAAAGATGCTTCCGTTCTTCGAGGATTGAAATAAATCGATGATTTGTACATATATATATAATTTCTTGTCTCGGGTGCCCATTTAGGTTTGTTTCTACGTTCTTACATACAGGGGGTTTGGTTACATGTACATACAGGTTATGGGGGATGAAGGGCGGACGAGGGAATGGAGTGAAATGTGCGAGAATAGATAGGAGGGTGATGGGGTTATGAATTCGAGGGTTGGATGCATGAAATTGAGATTGAATGGGGTGTAAGAGGAATTGAATGAGGTGTAAGAGGAATTGAATGGGGTGTAAGAGGGGGGAGTTGAATGGGTGTAAAAGGAACCGTGTTGTCGAAATAGTAATGTAAAGTGAGAGATGACGGTGACCGAGGATAAGAAAATGTAAAGTCCCAGGACGTAAATGCGATGCATGCGAAATGAAAAACTATTGTGGTTGATCCCAGCAGCAACTCGCGAAAAAAAAAAAAAAAAAAAAAAAAAAAAAAATAGAAGAGGAAGAATGGAGGGGTGAATATACATTGTATATCGAAATTTGCTTGTACGTACCACACGACATGCGTGGGCGGGTGCTGGCCGACGATGGGTGCCAGCAACGAGGTAGTGGGGGGGTGGGTAGTCTATGCACGTCGCCAAGGTCGGAGATCCGGTGCTGGCGGACGAGGCGTCTAACTTTTTCTTCTTCTTCGGGTGTTTCTTCGGACGAGACGATCGGATGATAGGGTCACAGATGCGCATGCTGCCGCGTCGGCGTTGTCGACCCCGTTGTTGTCGATCGCGCGGCGGAAGTCGACGTTGACGTCTTTGTATTCGTCTTTGCCTTTGTTGATGGTGTGGCTTTGGAAGAATCCTGAGCGGAGGTAGTGGATGGAGAAGGGGTAGGCGCAGGCGCTGGACATGGCGAGATGATAGCGACGATCACGGTTATATCTGTGTAGTAATATTTTTCATTAGAGAAAGAGGAGAAGAAACTACGAAAAAAGAAAAAAAACCCACCATCAACCTTTCCCCCTCTAAACCTTCTCCCATTCAACTTGGCGCGGCGAGCAAATGGGATCTCGCCTGCATCCACGCTATCTGCATCTGGATCTGTATTTGGGTATTCTTCGTGTTCAGGTGCGCCTTTGGAGGCGAAAGTGGAAGACGACGACGAGGAAGTGACGAGTGAAATACCCTCTCTAGCAGGTTCGGCTTCTTCGGGTATGATGCTAAACCGCGGTTTCTGGGCGACTGGCTTTCTGGGCGTCGGATTGATGTGAGAGTTTGAGACGGGAACAGCGCGCGTTTCGGAGACGCGTTTGGCGCGGCTGCATAGTGCTTCAGAGAGCATGCCGGCGAAGGCTTTGCGTTTGAGCAGGGAGGACGATGATCCTGAAATATCCAACCCGGCTAGCGCCTGGATGACCTCTTGCTCTTCCTTTTCCGCACGGGACAACCCCCAGCCATCTTGCCTCCGGAACTTGAGAACCTCGTCTAGGACATCTTCGTCCCATAGATTGTCGCTGAGGCCGTCCGAGGCGAGGATGAGGATGTCGTCTGCGAGGACAGGAAGGCTGAATGTATGCGGCTGTACGGGTAAGGACAGGGCGGGTTGGGTGGAAGAGGAAGAAGGGGGTCCTAGTTGGAGGGGATGATTGTACTAGAAAAAAAAAGCTTGATGAGATAGAAGAGAAAGATAGAGAGAGGACTTACACCCCACCACATTTCGTCGCTTCTCCAGACGATATTGTCGCCGCGGACGAGCATGCCCATGCAATCGCCGAGATGGGCGATGCGGATGACGGCGTCGTACGTCGGGTGGTCGTGCTCGATCTGCATCAGACTTGGGATAGGTTCGTAAGAGGAGCCTTGTGCGTAGTTCCGTTCTGGGGCCTCGGGGGATTGGGTCAGTGGACCCGGATGGTCGAGAACGGCGAGGAGGGCGGTGGATGAGCCAGTGGTGAGAGGAGTAGGGAAGGGTGTGGAGGGAGAGAGGTGGGATTTGACGGTGGCGTCATAGGCGCGCTCGAGGATGTTGAGGACATCGATTCCGTCCGAGAGGTCTTCGAGGTTGGAGTTGAGGGAATCTTGGAGCTCGGAGACGGGGGAGGGGTCGTAGATGGTGTGGGGTGGAGAACGGGGTTTGAGATGGTGTTGGAAGGAGAATTGGGCAGTGGGCGGACGGGGGGTGTCGAGTTCTGCGGCGCAAAAGTGCATGAGGCGGCGAGAGAAGAGGGCCGAGGGGGTGGGGTGGTGAGGATGTTGTTGGGGAGCGGATCTTGCCCAACCGCCGACGCCGTCTGCGATGCCCATGGCGTTGTCGCGGACAAAGTAGGCATCTTCGCCGACTTGAACGGAGAGGGCGGTATGTGGGTAAGTGGAGGTGGATGGGGAGTGGAAGGAGCGGCGGTGCTTGGGGATCCCGTATGCTCCGACATCGAGCTGGTACTGCAGTCGTTGTCGTTTAGAGGCCCGTGGTGCATCAGAGGCGGTAGATGGGAGAGAGGCAGTAGCTTGCGAAGGAACAGGGTTGAAATTGGGCGAGAGCGGAGGGTTGGATGGGAAGAGGGGCGGATGGATGGGCTGGGTGAGGGCCAACTGCGAATGCTGCGACTGTTTCGGGGCTTCGCTCGGTAGTCGGGGCGGAGAGGGAAGGACCTGTCTGCTCGACGAAGAGGGCGGCGAGACAGCAAGGGTGGTCAGCGAATTGGACCGGACCCGCGGGAACAGCAGGCGTTGGCGCATGATGGTCGACTAGAAAACTAATTCCGGCCTTTTACGAGTCATTTATCACACGGCAAACACCGAAGTTTATATGCTTCGTCTTGCTTGCTCTCGATTATCGCTCAAAAGATACCTCGCCACCATGGCCGATATAGACCCCAACAATGTTCGCGATCCCAACTCAAAGAGCGCAGGTGCGCTTTTCGTTTTCTCTTCTTCTGATCCAACTCATCTCCCTCCCAGCTAAAAAGGAAGCAAAACGGCTCGAAAAAGAAGCCAAACTCGCCGCAAAAACGGCAAAAGCGCCTACGACCTCAAAACCAAAGGCAGAAAAGGAGAAACCCAAAGACAAGGAGATCGAGCAGCCCTTTGTCAACACCACCCCAAAGGGCGACAAGAAAGGTTCGTTCAGATCGACCTCAACAATTATCCTGCTGACCATCGCGAACAGACATGTCAGAGCCCATGGCAGCAGGCTACAACCCCATCGCCGTCGAATCCGCATGGTACGACTGGTGGTCTGCCCAAGGTTTCTTCAAGCCCGAATATGTATCGCCAGCCCACAAGGCCAACGACGACAGGGACACGTTTGTCATTCCCTGTCCCCCTCCCAACGTTACCGGAAGTCTGCACATCGGCCATGCTTTGACCGTGGCCATCCAGGACGGTTTGGTCCGCTGGTGTGTTTTTCCTCTTCTCATTGCCTATTGATGGCTAAGATTCTCGTCTAGGAACCGCATGCTCGGCAACAAAACCCTCTTCGTCCCCGGTTTCGATCACGCCGGTATATCCACTCAATCCGTCGTCGAAAAACGTCTCTTCAAGACCGAGGGAAAGACGCGCCACGATCTCGGCAGAGAAAGGTTTTTAGAAACCGTCATGGATTGGAAAAACGAGTCCGTGTTGTCCTTCAATCCACTACGCGTACTAACATGTCTCCAGCTACCAAGGACGTATCACGAACCAGCTCCATCGTTTGGGCGGCAGCTACGACTGGGATCGCGTCGCCTTTACTATGGATGAGGTTCGCTCTCTCTATCCCTAATATCCGATGACTCAATCATCATCACAGAAACTCAGCAAAGCCGTCATCGAGACCTTCTGCAGACTCCACGAAGACGGCATCCTCTACCGCGCCAACCGCCTCGTCAACTGGTGCGTCAAGCTCAACACCACCCTCTCCAACCTCGAAG
>Ga0307513_10009550_pt1 | contig 12264 bp, 13 predicted proteins | sample 15_EM_MG_FD_202174 | JGI IMG/M metagenome (GOLD analysis project Ga0307513, IMG submission 202174) | Populus trichocarpa ectomycorrhiza microbial communities from riparian zone in the Pacific Northwest, United States - 15_EM | ecosystem: Host-associated > Plants > Roots > Unclassified | place... | reverse complement strand
TCATTCTCATTAACGGCCACGGCGGTGGCCAGACCGCGATTCTGACCGCACTGGCGCAGGAAGTCGGACGCGAGACCGGCACCCGAATGCTGGTGGTGAACTGGTGGTCGTACTGCGCCGACATAACCGTTGAGGTCTTCGGCGAAGACGGAGGTCACGCCGCCGAAAATGAGAACGCCTTCATCATGGCGATCGATCCGTCACTCGTTCATCCCGAGCGCTACAACAAGGAGATGGTGACGGCGAATCCTTCCCCCGGCACCTGGAGCGCCTATCCCAACCCGTCGAGTATTACGCTCTACAAGGAGGGTCAGGGTTATCCGAAATTCGACCTCGCCAAGGCGAAGACTTATTTCGCCAGGGTCAATGAGAAACTGACCCGCCTGGTTCAGGAAACAATCCGCAAATGGGATTTGGCCGGGCTCTGACCCGCTCGGAGGAGGAGTCGAACGCTATCCGCGTTTCGTGTAGATTTTGAGCTGCTCGGCCGCTTTTTCCAATTCGTCCAACTGTTGCAGCGTCACTGCTTGTTTCCGCAGCGTTTCCTCGTTCGCCGCCTTCATCTCCTGCAACATTTTCAGGGCGGCTGGAAGGGAAGTGGAGTTCTGGGATGACGCAGGCGCCGAGGATGACATCCCCGCCGGCGTCGCGGCCTGCACGATGACTGGGATCGGCGATTGCGCTGGCAGCATCTGGGCAAACGCCCAGGTAAGGAGTACCGCTAAAGCCGCTGACCGCATATTATTTCTTGCCTCCTCTGCTGGAATAGATTCGCGCCGTGTGAAGAGCTTCGGCAATCGTGGCAAGCTTCGCATCCATCTTCGCCATATTCTCGGCAATCGCGGCCTGCTGGCCTTGCACTTCTCTGGCAACCGCGAGGACTTGCTGTTCCTGTTGCTGGCTCGCGCTCGGAGCATCGGCGGCAGGGGCCGCGACGAGCAGAGCCAGGGAGAAAAAGGCGGTGAGTGCTGAAAGGCGTTTCATAGTGCAGAATCGATTCGCCTCTCTGGAGAGCAAGTCGTATTCCGTCCGCCCTTTCGCCCAGCGCGAGATGGTGTTACGAGGGGTCGCGGCGCGGTAATTGCTTGCTTTTAGGCCCTGCTACCGAGTAGCGTCCCTAATCATGGCCGGCCCCGGGATGCACCAATCGCAAAACCTCTCGCTCCAACAGGTTCTTGCGCCCCAGCTTCAGCAGAGCCTCCTCATCCTCCAGGCGCCGCTGCTCGAGCTGCGGAATTTGGTCCAGCAGGAAATGGAAACCAACCCGGTCCTGGAAGAGCTGGCCACGGAACCGAACGCCGATGGCTCCGAAGAACCGCCCACGCCGACCGCGGACGAGGAGTTCAAGGCCGAGTTCGATCAGCTGGCGAAACTGGACGATGAATGGCGCGATTACATGGCCCAATCGGGCAGCTACAGCGCCCGTTCCCAAGACGATGAGGAAAAGCGCCAGTTCTTCTTCGATTCCATTGCGACCCAGGAAACGCTTCAGCAACACCTCATGGGCCAGCTCAACCAGTCAGCGCTGGATGCGGACGATCGAAAAACCGCGGAGCTCATCATCGGCAACATCGATGACAACGGATTCCTCCAGGTCACGCCGGAAGACATGTCGCTCAATACCGGCATCGCGCAGGATGATTTCGAAACGATGCTTTTGCTCATCCAGAGCTTTTACCCGCCTGGCGTCGGCGCGCGCGACTTGCGCGAGTGCCTGCTCATTCAACTGAAGCGCGACGGCAAACAAGGCAGCCTCGAATACAAGATCATCCAGGACCACATGCAGGACCTGGGCAAACGGCGCTTTCCCGAGATCGCGCGCCGCATGGGCATCAGCGTCGAGCAAATCCAAAAATGCGCCAACAACATCGCCCAACTTGATCCCCGCCCCGGGCAGATTTTCGCCGCCGCCCCGCAGAATTACGTCCTGCCCGATGTCACGGTCGAGAAAATCGACGGCCAATACCAGGTCATCCTGAACGGCGAACAAATCCCGCACCTGCGCATCAGTAACACCTACAAAGACATCATGTCGCAGGATGGAAACGGCAGCGAAGTAAAGGATTACATCCGGGACAAAATCCGCAGCGGCAAATTCCTGATCAAATCAATCCATCAGCGCCAGCAGACGATTTCGAATATCGCGCACCAAATTGTCTTGCGCCAAAAGGAGTTCCTCGATCATGGCACCGCTCACCTGAAACCGATGACCATGGTGCAGATCGCCGACATCGTGGGAGTGCATGAGACGACCGTGAGCCGCGCCATTTCCGGGAAATACATGTCCACGCCGCAGGGTGTCTTCGAGATGAAATATTTCTTCACGCCCGGCTATCAAACCTCCAGCGGCGAATCGATGAGCAACACGAGTGTGAAGGAGGCGATCATGGACCTGGTGAAAGAAGAGAATTCCTCCTCGCCTCTGAGCGACAAGGAAATTGTCGAAATCCTGAGCGAACGCGGCATTCCCATCGCCCGCCGCACCGTTGCGAAATACCGGACCGAGCTAAATATCCTGCCGAGCAACATGCGGCGGAAATACTAGATCGCGTTTCTCATGAACGCATCGCTCCGCGCCGCCGTCGTTGCTGAATGGCGCGGACTTCCGGCGAACAAACCGCGTCCCGATCGCTGGCAGGCGCCGGGAGATCTGCTCCCGAAGCTCATGCAGCAGCTCGGGTTGAGCGAGCGGTTGCGCGAGACGGAGGTGATCGACGCCTGGAAAACAATCGTCGGCGAATTTATCGCGGCTCATTCGTGCCCGGTCAGCTTGCGCGCCGGAGTTCTTTCCGTGCGCGTGCTGCAACCGGCCTTGCACTATCAATTCGAGCAAATCTCCAAGGCCGAAATCCTGCGCAAACTGAAGCAGCGCTTCGGCGCCAAGATCATTCGCGAAATCCGTTTCCGCGTCGGATGACGTTTTCGTTCCGATGCTGATCCGGCAAATCTTCATTTCGCCCGGGCACAACTTTGTCCGCCATCATGGCCAGCCTCCGGGCGATTTTCCTCTCCTGGAAGTGTCGAAGGTAGAATGTGTGGCCAGCCACGGCCTGCGCGGCGATCGCTATTTTGATTATCGCGAAAACTACAAAGGGCAGGTCACATTTTTGTCGACCGAAGTGTTCGAAAAACTCTGCGCGAACTTTGGAATCAAAGATAAACCAGCCGGCGTGCTTCGGCGCAACGTCATCGTTTCCGGCGTCGATCTTCTCTCTCTCATCGGCCGGGAATTCGAGGTTCAGGGAGTAAGATTTCGCGGAACGCAACATTGCGCGCCCTGCGAATGGATGAACGTCGCCTTCGCGCCAGGGGCGGAGCAGTTTCTCAAAAACAATGCGGGTCTCCGCGCGAAAATCCTAAGCGACGGGACGATCACGGTCGGCGACGCGCGATTGTCGATCTTGTCAGAGCCGATTCAAACGTGATCGCCGGAATGTTCATGCCGGCCTTTGAATGTGAGCTCGGCGACGCCTGATTTGTCGAGTTCGCCCAATCCTTCGGCGACCATGCGGTCGAACTGTTCCTTGGTCGCGCGCGCGAGGGGAAGATCAAGCCGACTCTGATCCGCGAGCTGAAGGGCAATGCCGCTGTCCTTGGCCGCATGCGCAGCCGAGAAGAAACAGGCATGGTCCCGGTTCTGCATGTCTTCGCCGTCCGTTTGTAGAACACGGGAAGCCGCGCCGGTTTGCGAAAACACTTCGCGCAACATAGTGAGGTCGAGCCCGAGCGCTTCGCCCAGGCCGAGACCCTCGGCGAGTCCGGCGGTGTTGATGTTCATCACCATGTTGACCAGCGCTTTCACCTTCGCGGCCTCGCCAGACCTGCCGATGTAGCGCAGCGACGCGCTCAACTCTTTCAGGATCGGTTCGGCGCGCCGGAAAACTTGCTCGCGGCCGCCGCACATCAGATAAAGCGAGCCTTCGCGCGCCTGCGTGATGCTGGAAGCCATGCAAGCTTCCAACGACGACGCCCCCGCCGCTTCCGCCAGTCGCTCTACTTCCACATGAGTCTCCGGCGAGACGGTGGCGCAATTGATGAACAATTTCCCCTGCGCGTTGGCCAGAAGGTTGTCCGCGCCGGTGAAGATTTCCCGCATCGCCGCGCCGTCGGTCACGATGGTGAAAATCACGTCGGCCCCAGCGCTCGTGTCTCCGAGGGTCGGGCTGGCCGCGCAGCCCAGCTCCTGCGCCAGGGAAGTCGCCGCCGCCCGGTTTACGTCGAAAACCGTGGTGAGGTGAAAGCCGCGGTCCTTCAATCGACGCGCCATGTTCGCGCCCATTCTGCCTACGCCGACGAAACCGATGTTCATGTTTTGTTTTTCCCTGTCATGTCGAGCGAAGTCGAGACATCTCTCGCTGCGTGCTCCTCGCTCCGCTCGCGAACAGCAAGAGATTTCTCCACTTCGGTCGAAATGACAGAGGCTTCGCTCGCGCGCGGCGACTACGCGTCCAGCCTGTTTGCGAAAAAAGGATTGTCCCGTTTTTCTTTCCCAACGGTCGTGAGCGGCCCGTGCCCCGGGCAAATGATCGTCTCTTCCGGCAGCGTCAGGATCTTCTCGCGATTGTTTCGCAACGCATCTTCGTAGGAAACGTTCCCGCCACCCATCGAGCCGGCAAAAAGAGAGTCGCCCACAATCGCGACCGACCGGGAGAGGCCCGTCACAACATAGGTCATTCCGCCCGGTGAATGACCCGAGGTCAATCGCGCCTCGATTTCGAGCGAACCAACCCGAAACCGTTTGCCTTCCTCTACCTCTTCCGCTCCCTCTGCCTCTTCTAATTTCGAAAGGTAAACCGGCGCACTCGTCGCTTTTCTCAGCCGGCGCAAATCAGCCACGTGATCGGGATGCGCGTGCGTCAGCAAGATCAGCTTCATGCTCAGCCTCCCTTGCTCGATTCGTTGCAACATTCCTCCGCAATCCGCGCCGGTATCGAACGCAACGGCTTCCCGCGTCGCTGGATCCCAGACCAGATAGGCGTTCACGGTCATATCGCCATAGGTCGTGTTGAATTGGGCAAGGCCTTCGATCTCCTCAACCGCCTCCGGGCTCCATTTTCCCGTGGCCAATTTGTGAAGAGCGGCCGGATCCAGACTCAAAACGGGAGCGGCCCGCTCGACGGTGTCATCATCAAATGCCCCCTCGCGCAGCTTTCGTATCTTCTCAACGCTGACTCCGGATCTCTCCGCGAGCTGACTATCGGAGATGCCCAAGCCACGCTGGGCCTTTCCGATGATGTCGGACGCGTTGTCTTCGAGCGGGATGGACATAAAAATGAGAGGCGCGGGTTCAGACGCTCGCCGCGGCGAGCGCTTCTACATTGCGCAGCTCGCGAATCCGTCTCAACGCAATTTTCTCTACTCGGGCCGCGATTTCCGAAACCGGCCGTTCCGTTCCCGTTTCCTTTGCGATGGAAGTCATCGTGACGTTTGCAATTCCGCAGGGCACGATTTGATCGAAAGGCGCGAGATCGCCGCAAACGTTCAGGGCGAACCCGTGCATCGTGATCCAATGTCGCACGCCGACGCCGATCGAAGCGATTTTCCGGTCGTCAATCCAGACACCCGTCAAACCTGGCCGGGTCGTGACCGCAATCCCGACTTCGGCCAATGTTTCCATGAGCAACGCCTCCAGCCAGCGCAGGTAGCGATGGAGGTCCTGCCCGCATCGGCGCAAGTCGATGATCGGATAACCGATCAATTGACCGGGACCATGATAGGTCGCCTGCCCGCCGCGGTTGATCGGAAAGAGAGGATGCGGAAGGTGCGCAACGCCCCGGAGACTGGTTTGGTCGGGCGTGCGGCCAATCGTGTAAACCGGGTCGTGCTCCAGCAGCAATATTTCATCGCCTAACGAGTGGTTTGCTCGTTTTTCCGCAACCAGCCTTTCCTGCATTACCAGAGCGTCTGCGAATGGAACCCGTCCGAGCCACCGAATCGCCAAGGCTCCGTTCATATGCGTGCGCCTGTAGGCACTCCCAGCCCGGCCGCCTCCTGCGCGCGCAGGTGCGTCAGCCCGATCGCGAGCGCATCTGCCGCATCGGGTGAAGGTGTTTCGGTCAAGCCCAGCAAAGCGCGAATCATAAATGCCACCTGGTTCTTGTCGGCATTTCCTCGCCCAACCGTGGCCTGTTTGATTCGCGTCGGCGCATATTCAAAAACCGGCAGGCCCCGCTCGGCCGCCGCCAGGATGGCCGCGCCACGCGCTGCGCCCAGCAGGATCGCCGTCTTGTAACTTTGCACGTAAATGACTGCTTCGAGCGCGCAGCAATCCGGCTCGTGCGCGTGAATCAACTCGGCCAGCCGGTCGCGAATCGCGACCAAACAGGAGGACGAACGAAGCGCCTTCGCATTATGAATCACGCCGAAATAAAGCGCGCGCGGCTTCCCGCCGTTGGCGTCGATCACAGCCACGCCGGTGTTGCGCAGCGAAGCATCGATGGAGAGAACGCGCATCGAATCAAGGCGCCATCGATCCCAGCACGAGAAAGACCGCGCCGGCCAGGCCAAAAACCAGGCTGACCAGCCAGAATCGACGCCTCTTCGTGAGCGCGGAAATCGCCGCAATCGCAATGGCGATTTGAAACATGGTCACGCTCCGCGCGAAGACTTCGTGCTTATGAAAACTGGCTTTTGCTTCGGCCTGCTTGTGTTCGGCTTCGCGTTTGATCTCCGCCTGTTCTTCCTGATACTGCGCCGCTTTTTCCTTGTCCCTCGCTGTCGCCTCCGACGCGAGCGTGGTCTTGGCTTCCAGGATCGCGGCCTTGATGCTCTTGGCCTGAAAATAACCCCATTGATCGGACGCCTGGATCTGGCTCATCATCGCTTCGTTGGCATACATCCCTGCAAGAAGGCCGGCGATCGCCGCCAAAACCGCGAGAATCGCTGTGCTCAGCGCCACCCATGAAATCCAGGGCACGCTCGCATGCTGGGCATGATGATGAATTTCCTCGTGCAGATGCTCGAGTGGAACTTCGGGTCCTTCCATTGATCAAGCTTAGGTTCGGCCCAAGGTCGTTCAAGCCGGAACTCGCGCGCTGTAGCCGCTTCGCTATGCGAAGCGAACGAACTCCAACAGTTGCGTCGCCCACAAGGCGACGGCTACAGGATCAGGTTCAGATCGCCGAACTCGTGCCAGAGATATCGCCGCTCGATGGCCTCGGTGTAGGCCGCGTGAATCTTTTCCGCGGAGACAAATGCGCTCAGCAGATCGAGGTGGCTCGCTTCCGGTTCGTGCAGGCCGGTGAGAAGTCCGTCGACGGTTTTCAGCGCATGTCCGCCCACAATATGCAAGCGGGTATACCCGTGGGCCGGCTCCACGCGCCCGTCCTCTTCTGCGATCGATTCAAGCGCCCGCACCACCGTCGTCCCCACGGCGATCACACGGTCGCCGCGCGCCTGGGTGGCGTTGATTTTCACGGCGGCGCCTTCGCTGATGAAATATTCCTCCTCGGAGGCGGGCTGCGCGCGATCCAGTTCATCATCGAGATAAGAGGAGAGGCCGGTGTGCAAAACGACATAGGCGAAATCAATTCCCACGCGGCGCAGTTCGAAGAGCGACTTCCAGGTGAAGGCGCGACCGGCTGACGGCATTTCGGCGGAGCCGGGTTCTTTTGCGTAAACGGTTTGGTAATAATCCAAATCCCAGGGCGCCGAGACATATTCATAGCGAACGGGTTGACCGATCCGATAAATCAAATCGATCAGTTCGGTGCCGGTTTTCGAGAAGCGAATTTTCCACAGGCGCGGAATCCGCGGATCGCGATCGAACACTTCGCCCGCCAGTTCCTGGGAGAACTCGAGTTGCATTCCGGCGCGCAACCCACAGCCGAACGGATCGCCGGCTTTGCAAAGGAGGAGCGCCAGCCAGGTATCGTCCGGGAGGTGCTGCGCGAGGCGCACTTGCAGGCAGGGGCCGTGCGCGCTGCAACAAGCCTCCAGCGAGGCCGGCAGAGTGCGGCTGGAGTTGAAAACGAGCAGATCTCCTTTGCGCAAGAATGCCGCGAGCTGTTCGAACTTTGCATGCTGCACGGTCCCATGCTTCCGATCGATCACGAGCAACCGCACCTTGTCGCGGCCGAGGCCCCGGCGTTCGGGTGGCTCTTTGGCGCTCAGCTCATCCGGGAGCGTGAAATTGAATGTTGGCGCCATCGCCAGGATTTTACCGCAGAGGACGCAGAGATCGCAGAAGTTTCTTAGCCCTTCATCTCCGCGTCCTCCGCGCTCGCCGCGGTTTGATTCTTCCAATCTTCCTGCGCTTGCAGACGATTTCCAGTGATCCCCTTCGACTCGTCGCTGGCGAGAAAGATGAAGACTTCCGTGACGGCGGCCGGATCCGCCCACTCGCCTGGATCTTCCTCCGGCTCGGCCGCGCGATGCATCGCCGTATTCATACTCCCGGGATCAACCCAATTCACGCGGACTCCGGTGTCTTCCAGCTCCGAGGCCCAAGTCTGCGACATCCCTTCCACTCCAAACTTGGAAATGCCGTAGGCGCCCCAGCCGGGATAACCAGTCGAACCGGCGTCGCTGGAGACGTTGATGATCGATCCGCCATTTTCGATCATGGCGGGCAAAGCGCCTTTCGTGATCAGGAACGGGCCGATCAAATTCGTGTTGAGCACGTTTTGGAAATCTTCCAGCGGATAATCGAGCAGGTAGGGCATCGGCGAGGGACCGATGGTCGAGGCGTTATTGACGAGCACGTCGAGCCGGCCGCCGAATGCATCCAGCGTCGTCGCAATCAACCGCTCGATGTCCCTTGGTTTGCTCACGTCCGCTTCGATTGCGACGAGCTTCGAATCCGGCGCAATTTTTCGGACTTCGTCGCGGACGCTTTGGAGGGCGTCGCCGTGCCGGGCGGAAAGGGAAAGTCCGGCCGCGCCTTCGCGCGCGAAAACGAGTGCAAGTTCGCGTCCCAATCCCTGAGACGCGCCCGTAATCATGATGTTTTTTCCGCGGAGCCTGTTCATCGTTTCCAAGCTAACTCGGCCTCGACGCCACCAACAAATGATATCGCTGCCGAAAACATTGACAGGGCTTGCGCCGGGCTCCTAGAATCCGCCCCGAAAGCCCTCGTTAGTCCCAAAACCCCAAAAAAGGAAAGCTACCCTCATGCCTTGTAGAATTGCCATTCGGACCCTCAATGGAAACTATGTGACAGCAGTCAACGGCGGCGGCATGGGCGAAGCCGCCAACAAGCTGCCGATCCACACTGACGCCACAAAAATCGGTGGCTGGGAACAATTCACCGTCAAGTTCCTTTGTGATGGTACTTGCACCATTCAAACACAAACAGGCAATTACCTGACCGCGGTCAACGGCGGTGGAATAGGAAACCCGGCCAATACGGATCCGGTTCATACCGATCAGGTCGTAATTGAGGCATGGGAGAAATTCAGGTTGGTGGAGTTAAAGAAGGGCGTTTATGCCTTTGAAACGGATAAGGGCACTTACCTCACGGCGGTCAACGGCGGCGGCATGGGCGAACCGGCCAACAAGCTGCCGCTCCATACCGACGCCACCAAGGCAGCGGGCTGGGAAACGTTCATGCTCGTCCCCCGTTGTTGCGACATGGGCAAAAAGAAGTAGCAGGCTCAGGCGAATCCGGTCGGAAACCCTTCTGCCTGTGGGAATGGAGCGACCCGCCGGGCGGCGAGCGAAAGGCCGTTCCGCATTTGCGCGCGAAAATCTGCGCCGAACCGGGCGCAAGACCTCTTTCATTCTTCCACTGGTTCCGGGGGCTGAGTAGGCTTTGGTCACACGTGCAAGACCTGCGTGACTGCACGTCTGTATGTCACGCCGACAGGCGCTACTTATGCTCGAATTCCTTTGGCCGCTAATCCGCCCGTTCGCCTGGCTGGCACGGTTGTTGAGAAAAATCGCTCGCACCCTTTTTGGGCAGCTCTCCTGGGCGCCGCCGCACTGGCTGCAACGCGGGATTACCCGACTCCATATCTTTCGCCGCCGGCGTCCCGTCCTTGCCGCCGGCATCGTTCTTCTCGCGCTCCTGCTCGCCAGCGGATCGCTCTGGACGTGGCGCTGGTATCAGCTGCAACCGAAGCCGCACCGAGTTTCTGCAACTGTCGCGGCGGTTCCTGTCACGCCGCTCGAGAAAGAGCTGAAATTTCCGCCGCTTTCCATTGGATTTTCCGATCCGGCCGCACGGCTGGAGGACCTGAAAAACCCTGCGCTCCAGCATGTGCGGCTCGATCCCGCTTTCCCCGGGACCTGGAAGTGGGCCAACGATCGCAAGCTTACCTTCGCGCCCGCGCAGGATTGGCCCGCGGATCGCAAGTTCCGGATCATCTTTGAAAAGGATCTTTTTCCGTCGCACGTCCGCATGGACAAGTACGAACAGGAAGTCTCCACGCCTCCATTCCGCGCCGAGATCAAGAGCGTCGTGCTTTCTGAAGACGCCAAAGAGCCGGGAGTTCAGCGCGTCATCGCCACGATCGACCTGACACACGCACTCGACCCGGGCGAGCTCGACAAACACGCCACGCTTACCATGGTCGGCGGCTCGAACGTTTTCGCGCCCGACGATCCCGCGCCGCATTTCTCCATCGTCTACGGACTGCACAACCGGAAGGCCTTCCTGCGGAGCTCACCCATCATGCTGCCGCCGAGCGAGGATTGGATGCGGGTCACGCTCAATAAGGATCTCCACACCGCGCAGGGTGGCGCGGAGCTGATGGAAGCCGTCGAGCAAAAGACGCTCGTGCCTTCGAAGGAAACGGCCTTCAAGATCAAGTCGATCGACGGCAGCATCGTTCGCAACAAGGAGGGTGAGCCTGAGCAAATCCTCAATGTCGAAACCAGCGGAGATATCAGCACCGCCGAACTGGCGAAGGCGCTGCACATCTATCTCCTGCCAAGCCGCGAGCCGGAAAAAACGGAGGAGTCGACGGAGGAAGAATCCAGCTCCGAGGCCTCGAGCGAGGAATCGACCACGGATGAAAGCGCGGAGAAGGAAACGGCCAGGTCGGACGAAGAAGAAAGCAGCGACGACGATGGAGGAAGCAATGACGACAAATCCGCCGGAACAAAGTGGGCGAACGCCGAGGAGGTCACGGAGGAAATCCTCGAGCAGGCGACCGTCGTCAAATTCACGGCGATCCCAACCGAGAAGGAACATGCCCGCGACCATCACTTTAAATTCAAGCTCGAAGGCGACGGCCAGCTCTACGTGCGGATCGACAAAGGCCTGCGCGCTCGAAGCGGTTACGACCTCGTCGAGAATTTCACCAATGTCCTTTCAGCTCCCGAGCTGCCGCAGGAAATCGATATCCAGGGCGACGGCGGACTCCTCGCCTTGAGTGGCGAACGGAAACTCTCGATCCGGTCGCGCGGTGTGCCGCTGATCAAATTTGAAATCGATCGGGTCCTCTCGACCCAGATCAACCACCTGGTCAGCCAAACGGAAGGCGAATTCCAGGCGCCGGAATTCAAGCATCGTTCTTTCGACCAGGACAATATCTCGCGGATCGCGCGCGAGGACCAGCCGATCAGCCTGCAAAACAAATGGAAAGCCAACTATTCGGCCTTCGATTTGTCCAAGTACCTGCAAAAGCCCTCGGATGGCGGCAGCGAGCGCGGCCTCTTCTTCATCAAGGCAAGGGGCTGGGATCCGGTCACGAAGAAATACATCAAGTCGGCGACCGCCAGCCGCTTCATCCTCGTCAGCGATCTGGGCCTCCTCGTAAAGAAAAACGCCGATCATACGAGCGATGTTTTTGTCGCTTCGATCAAGACGGGCGAACCAGTCGCCGGTGTGATTGTTGAGCTGCTCGGCCGAAACGGGATTCCGGTGCAAAGTGCGACGACGTCCGCGGACGGGCGCGTCACCTTCGCTTCGGTTGAGAAGAACGAGCACGAAAAAAAGCCGGTTGTCTACGTCGCGCGACTGGGTGACGACATCAGCTTCATTCCGTATGCGCGCGACGACCGCATGCTCAATTTCTCGCGCTTCGATGTCGACGGCGTGACGAAAGTCCTGGCGGAAGACCTGGATTCCTTTGTTTTCACCGAGCGCGGCATCTATCGGCCCGGCGATGAAATTCACATCGGCCTCGTCATTAAACAACGAAACTGGCAGGGACGCCTCGCCGGCCTGCCCGTGGAGGTGGAAGTGATCGATGCGCGCGATCTCAAGGTGCACACCCAGAAGCTCGCGCTCCCAGCCGTCGGTTTCGCCGAGGCCAGCTACACAACTTCCTACGAATCCCCGACCGGCGAGTACGCGATCAATATCTATCTGGTGAAGAA